>Ga0302326_10009834_pt1 | contig 20804 bp, 11 predicted proteins | sample Palsa_T0_3_FD_202264 | JGI IMG/M metagenome (GOLD analysis project Ga0302326, IMG submission 202264) | Peat permafrost microbial communities from Stordalen Mire near Abisko, Sweden - Palsa_T0_3 | ecosystem: Environmental > Terrestrial > Soil > Palsa > Peat permafrost | place: Sweden: Abisko...
GTCACCGGTGGTGGTGTCGAAATGCTCAGGCTCTGAAAAAAGCTCTCAAGATCAGAGGTTTGAAAACCTCCGCCGAGCTCGATGATGCCGATAGTTTCTCCAGCGCCCGTCGTGTTCGGTGGGAAATTGTAGAGATTCGCCACTTCAATCGGGCTGTATGACTCGGTTTGTGTCGTCGCCGATTGCAATCGAAAATGAGTTTTAGCCTGTGGGCGCTCGTCCAGGCCGAATACGCCTGTGACAATTCCGGCGATTGTCTCCGGCAAATAAATACCGCCCTCCCGGACGCGAAATGTCTGACTCCCTAATTCGGACTTCTGAAGCTCGACTCCAAATGCTTTATTCATCTTTTCTGCAGTCCCGGAGAGGACGACGGTTCGCCGTGCAATGTCGGTCTCCTCGACGCGCAAGTCAGCCTCGCTCGCGAAATCGGTAATCGCTTTAACGTCCGCTGAATCGGCGCCAAACCGCCGCTTGAACTCTTCGGAACTCAACGGTTCGAGGGGCGCCGATGTCTGCCAGTGTTCGAATTGCCGAAGAAGCCGTTTGAATTCCGAAGCATTCTTTCGCCGAACCATCATCGTGACGCGAACTGATTCATTTCGATCGCATGGACCAATGGTGCGACCTTGCGTGTATCTGTTCCGTTCGCTTCCTGGAATAAGTCTAAAGCCTCGGGTGCTGGATTCAGGTGGCATAATTATTAAACCGTAATGCGGAGTTCTTCTGGATCGATCGACGGGTTGAGTCAACAGCACCGCGGTGCAAGTTCCAAGTCCCGCCCAAAAAAATTTGAGCAAGGGGAGGAGTGGACGTTGGCAAGATGATTGCTTAATACCTGGAGATTCTTGCCAAAGACAATGTCTTCCCCACGCGATAACGAGAGCGAGCGCACGATAAGAAGCCACTTATTGCACGAGACAGCGTGCAGACCGCAAGGGCGGTTGGCAGGCGCGGCCACCTTTCTCGGGACGTCAGGACACCAAGAGCCTCGTCGCCTCCCGAGACCCCATGTCGCAGGGTCGTCGGATTTCAATGGAAACTCGTCACTCAATTTAAAACCAAGCCTATGTGGATTGTCGCCTTGGCGCTTCGGCGCCCCTATACATTCACGGTCTTCGCTATTCTTATTCTTATAGCAGGACTCGTCGCTATCGCCCGAACTCCGAAGGATATCTTTCCGTCCATTAACATCCCGGTCATCTCGGTTCTCTGGAGCTACGCCGGCATGTCGCCGACGGGTATGGAATCACATATCACTTCCCAGTTTGAGCGCAGTTTGACGACCACAGTCGACAATATTGAGCACATTGAATCCCAGTCCATCTACGGAATCGCCATCATTAAGGTGTTTCTGCAGCCGAACGCAAGTGTACCGTCGGGTATCGCCCAGGTGACATCGGTCTCACAAGCGGCGTTGAGGCAAATGCCACCCGGAATAACACCTCCTTTGGTGCTCAGCTACACCGCCTCCAACGTTCCGGTGCTGCGCATTGGCTTATCTGGAAAAAATCTTTCTGAACAGCAGCTGAACGACCTTGCCCTGCAGTTCGTTCGCACCCAGCTGATCACCGTCCCGGGAGCGGCGGTGCCGTACCCGTACGGAGGTAAGCAAAGATATGTCTCTGTCGACCTGAATTACCAAAAGCTGCAAGCGGTCGGCATGACCCCCACCGATGTAGTGACTGCGATCAGCGGCCAGAACGTGATTCTTCCTTCAGGGACAATGAAGATCGGGCAGTTCGAGTATCAGGTGGGTCTGAACGCGAGTCCCCCGACGATTGAGGAGCTGAACGCTATCCCAATCAAATCGATGTCCAATGGCACCACTATTTACATTCGGGACGTTGCGAATGTTCGTAACGGTTTCATTCCGCAGACCAATATCGTTCGTTTTGACGGCGCACGGGCCACCATGCTCGATGTTCAGAAGATCGGAAGCGCTTCAACCCTCGACATCGTGCAGGGAGTTAAAGATAAATTGCCGGAAATCAAGCAGACTCTGCCGCCCGGTGCGGAGAGCCTCAATCTTAGCTTGCTCACCGATCAATCGATCTTTGTCAGCGCCTCGATTCAAGGTGTGATCCGGGAAGCAATCATTGCAGCTTGCTTAACTGCATTGATGATCCTGCTGTTTCTAAGCAGTTGGCGCAGCACTTTGATCATCTGTGTTTCGATCCCGCTTTCGATCCTTTGTTCGATCGTCGTGTTGAGTGTTCTCGGGGAGACGATCAATATCATGACTCTTGGAGGGATGGCCTTGGCCGTTGGTATTCTGGTCGACGACGCGACCGTCGAGATCGAGAACATCCATCGCAATATGGCCGAGGGAGGGACGATGCAGGAATGCATCCTGAATGGTGCGGCCCAGATTGCGGTGCCGGCCTTTGTCTCAACCCTTTGTATTTGCATCGTCTTTGTCCCGATTTTCTTTCTCTCCGGCACGGCAAAGTATCTTTTTGTGCCGCTCGCGGAGGCGGTCGTCTTTGCGATGCTCGCCTCTTACCTTCTCTCGCGAACGGTAGTCCCGACGTTTGCCAAGTACTTATTGCCCCCGGAGATGGAGCGTCACCGCTCGCATGAGCCGGCAAAACCGAAAACCATCTTCGGAAAGATCTCGCTGGCGTTTGAGAATGGCTTTAGCAGATTCCGGGAAGGGTACCGGGACCTCCTGGCCATTTGTTTGCGTCATCCGAAAGTGACGATGGTCACAGTCTTAGGGTTTTCGGCGGTTTCCATGCTGCTGTTTCCTCTTCTTGGCGAAGATTTCTTCCCGACGGTCGACGCTGGCCGTTTCGATATGCACATCCGCATGAGGCCGGGGACCCGCGTTGAAGAGACGGCAAGGTCGTCTGACGAAATCGAACAAATGCTGCGCAGGATAATCCCGACAAACCAATTGGAGGGCATTATCGATAACCTCGGTATTCCGTATAGCGGTATTAACCTCTCCTATAACACCACAGGGACCACGAGCGCAGCTGATGGGGATATCCTGGTCTCGTTAAAGGAGCGTCACGACCCCACCAACGACTTCGTCCGCGAAATTCGCAGACGGATGCTGCAAGAATTCCCGGATATTGAGTTCTGGTTTCCTCCGGCTGATATCGTGGCGCAGATATTGAACTTCGGGCTGCCTGCTCCCATTAATGTGCAAGTCCAGGGTCTGAACACGCACGCGAATTTCGAGTTTGCCAGTCGGTTAATGAATCAAATGCGGACCATACCCGGTTTAGTCGATCTGCACGTCCAGGAACCAAACACTGTGCCGCGCCTGGATATTGCCGTCGACCGGACAAAGGCATCGATGCTGGGGATGCAGGAGCAAAATGTGGCGAATAGTGTTCTTGGCGCACTTGCGGGTTCCCAGCAGGTGAATCCTAACTTCTGGGTTGATCCGAAGAACGGTGTTACTTACCAGGTCACTGCGCAAGAGCCACAGTACCAAATGGATTCGTTGGATGCTCTTCGGAATCTGCCCATTCTTGGCGGAACCGGTGTCACGCCACAAATTCTGGCTAATGTCGCCAATATTTCTCGAAGCAACACCTCGTCGGTAGTCGACCATTATAATATCAGGCCGGTAATTAATATTTATGGGAATGTAGACGGTAAAGACCTTGGGTACGTCTCGGACCGGGTGCAACAGCTGGTCGATGCCTCCAGGAAAGATCTGCCGAAGGGAAGTTTACTGATTGTCCGCGGACAGTCGAAAACGATGCAAGCCTCTTTTGCGGGGTTGTATTGGGGACTGGGCTTCTCGATCGTCCTCGTTTACCTGCTCGTGGTCGTGAACTTTCAGTCCTGGACTGAACCTTTCATTATCATCACGGCATTACCCTGCGCGCTGGCCGGCATTATGTGGATGTTATTCATCACGGGCACAACACTTAGCGTTCCTGCGCTGATGGGAACGATTATGTGCATGGGCGTTGCCACATCGAACAGTGTTCTGGTTATTACCTTTGCCAATGAAAAGCTACACGAATTTAGAGATTCCTATCAAGCCGCGCTCCAAGCCGGCTACATCCGGGTCAGACCGGTGATCATGACTGCTTTGGCGATGATTATCGGGATGGTTCCTATGGCGCTCGGACTGGGAGAAGGCGGAGAGCAAAATGCTCCTCTTGGACGAGCGGTCATCGGCGGATTGATTCTCGCCACCGTTGGCACCCTGTTTTTTGTCCCGACCGTTTTTATGACACTTCGGAGGCGGTTTGTTTTTCCGGAACAGCCTTCGGCGCCCGAAGCCGCCAAATCTTAAGTTTATCGCTTTTCAGGGAGTTGAACGAACATGAATGAAACTCTTCTCCAAGCAGATAAACCGGAGAGGGAAACCTCGGCTCGTGACGACACGGAGTCGCAGAATATGGCCGACCGCCAGAAGAAGTTGAAGCGCGCACTCCCGATTAAGTTGTTCTTATTCATCGGGACGATCTTCCTTGTCGTCATGGCCGTCTATGGCATCATGACGCGGTCGGCGACGACGGAGAACCTCCAACAGCAGGCAAACCAGGCCATCGCTGGATTGTCGGTTTCTGTGGTAAAGCCGGAAAAGGCGCCGGCTACAATTTCGCTCGATCTCCCGGGTCAGACCCACGCGTACACCCAGGCGACTGTTTACGCACAAACGACCGGTTATATAAAGAAGTGGAATTTTGATATTGGTTCCCACGTAAGGGAAGGGGATCTCTTGGCGGAGATCGACACACCGCAAGTCGACCAGCAATTAAACCAGGCCAAGGCGACCCTCAAAGAAGCACAAGCGGCGCTCGATCTTTCTCGGGTGACCGACGAGCGAGACCGGGATCTAGTTCAGAGAAAAGTCATCGCTGAGCAAGATTTCGACACCGCGGAGGATAATTTTCGGGGGAACCAGGCAACCGTCAGTTCCGATGAGGCGGCCGTTCTGCGCCTCGAAGCGCTCGAGGACTTCAAGTTCTTGAAGGCGCCTTTCGAGGGAATTGTCACCGCGAGGAACACCGATATAGGCGCGATGGTAAACGCAGGTGCCGGTAACCCGCTTTTTACCGTGGCTCGGATAAAGCCGCTTCGTGTTTACATCAATGTACCGGAGAGCATGGCGCAAGAGGTTACCGTCGGTGAGAGTGCAGAGTTGAAGTTTGATGAATTTCCGGAGGGGACCTTCGCCGGAAAGGTCGTTCGTAGCGCTCGAGCAATCGATCCGATTTCCCGGACCCTACTTACCGAAGTGGATGTTCCCAACGAAAAGGGTCAACTATTCCCTGGCGCTTATATGCAGGTTCATCTCAGCACGGGAGGTCACAGGCAATCTCTCTTAATTCCGGTAAATACCCTGCTCTTCAAATCCGAAGGCACGATGGTGGGAGTTGTGGGCGCCGATAACAAGGTTGAGCTAAAGAAAATCAAAATCGGCAAAGACCTCGGAACCCACGTGGAGGTTACGCAAGGTTTGTCTCCGGATGATCAGTTGATTCTCAACCCGTCCGACAGCCTTGCATCCGGCCAGACCGTGAGAATCCGGCCTTCGCAATCGAATAGACAACGCGTTCTGGAGTGAACTTCTATAAACTTGGACACCTGAGCGATATGCCTGTCTCTCCTCGTCCTTACAGGGCTGAAGGCGTTTCTTTTGGCGGGTCTTCGACTCGGCAGGAAGTGATGGAGGCTATTTCGTTATTTACCCGGTCAAATTCATCTTCCAGCCGCGAGAGCTCTTGCGATGCGCCTTCCACGCTTTTCGCGGTCCCGAGGGTCTCCAATTGGCTGCAGATATCTGCCATACCCTGCGCGCCGATGGTCAGGCTCGCTCCCTTCAACGCATGGGCTTCTCGAGCGAGCCGTCCTGTATCACAGCCTGCGATAGCTCCTCGCAGCACGGCAAGGTGCGCAACCGCATCGTGTTCAAATGTCTCGAGCAACTCAGGGAAAAAGGATGGCCCCATGTCTAAACCGAGTTCCGTTAGATCCTGCAACGTCTTTTTGCAGAGCGCAGGTTCACTCTCGTGTTTCACACTGCCGTTCCAGGACGTGCTGCTCCGATCGTTGACCAGAGTCCTTTTCGCTCTAGCGGAAACTCCCCGGGCAAGAGCGGCCGCGAACTTTTCTAACATAATCGGCTTGCTGACGTAGTCGTCCATGCCGGCTGCCAGACATTTCTCGCTGGCGCCCTGCATCGCATGGGCGGTCAGGGCGATAATATAGGGTGGGGGAAAGTTGTCCCGGCGTGCGCGGATACGCCGAGTCGCTTCGTAGCCGTCCATCTCCGGCATTTGGCAATCCATCAAAACGATATCGTAAGGAGTGTGATCCAGTGCCTCCAATGCAGCGAGCCCGTTCGGTACGGCGTCTGCAGTGTATCCAAGATGTTTCAACTGTCCCAAGGCGACCTGTCGGTTTACGGCGTTGTCTTCGGCCACGAGCACCCGCGCATTCTGCTGCAGCGGTTGAGCTGGAGCGGGAGAACCAGGAGACAAGCGCAGCGGCGCCGACGCCTCGAACAGGGCGTTCCCAAGGCAATTGAAGAGCGCAGAATGCCGCACCGGCTTAAGGCACCATTCCGCAAACCCCGCGATGCGCAATTGTTCCGGACTGATCTGTTTGCCGAGTCCGGCGAGCAAAATGAGCCGGGCGCCGGCAATTTCCGGATCGGCCTTGATTTCCCGTGCGAGCGCAACGCCGTCCATGGCCGGCATCTCCCGGTCGATGATCGCCAGCAGATAAGGGTCGCCTTCTCGCGCTGCTCTCCGCAGGCAATCGAGCGCGTCGGCGCCGCTGGTCGCTTCGCCGTGGCGCATTTTCCATGCTATGATCTGCTCCTGCAGGAATTGGCGGCTTGTCCTGTTATCATCGACGACAAGCACCCGCACGTTGACGAGCCGGTTATCGCCATCCGGGATCGACTGAAGCGCCGGCGATTTTAGCAACCGCAGCGAGAACCAGAAGGTCGAGCCTTTTCCCTGGGCGCTCTCAAGGCCGATCTTCCCATTCATTTTTTCGATTAACTGTTTGGAGATCGCAAGCCCCAGACCGGTACCGCCGAATTTACGCGTCGTCGACGTGTCGCCCTGACTGAAGGCCTGGAAAAGGTTCTTCTGGGTCTCTGGCGCGATTCCTTTGCCGGTATCGCTGACTTCAAACCGGAGCTCGCAATCCCTCTCGTTTTCTGCGTGGCACGAGACCCGCACGATCACTTCGCCGCTCTCGGTGAACTTGATCGCATTGCCGACCAGATTGGTGAGCACCTGCCGAATCCGCCCGGCGTCGCCCCGGACCCGTGTCGGGACACCAGTCTCGATGTAGCCGGCAAGCTCGATCCTTTTTGCTTGGGCCTGTTCAGCCAGCGACTCGACGGTCCCCTCGACCACACCGTGCAGTTCGAAGTCAAGCTCCTCGAATGTCATTTTGCCTGCTTCCACTTTCGAGAAATCGAGGATGTCATTGATCACCGTAAGCAGCGCGTCGCCGCTGGAGCGGATCGTCTCGGCAAGTCCGCGCTGTTCACTCGTTAGCGGCGTTTCAAGCAGGAGGTCGGTTATTCCGATCACACCGTTCATGGGCGTGCGGATCTCGTGACTCATGTTGGCCAGAAAGGAAGACTTGGCGACGTTAGCAGCCTCGGCCGTTTCCTTGGCCAGAGCCAACTCGTGATTGATTCGATTCAATTCGCTGGTGCGTTCCAAAAGGGCGAGTTCAATCCGCTTCCGCTCGGTAGAATCGCGAAAGCTCCAGATTCTCCCGTAATATTCCCCGTCCTTTCCCCGAATTGGCGCAGTGTATCGGTCGAAAAATCTGCCGTCGACCAGTTCAAGCTCATCTCGACTGACTTCTTCCGGATGGGCATAAAGATAGCCGATTTTCTCGACAAATTGCCGGGGATTTTTGACCTGGTTGGTCACCCACCTGCTTTGCTGTCCATCGTCCGGATCGTGAGCGACGTGCCAGGGAATGTGCCATAAATCAATATTCTGTTCGTTCTGGAGTATTTTCCTCCCTTCACCGTCGACGATCAGGGTCCCATCAAGCGCCGAAGAAACTTGGGCCTCGAAAAATGCATTTTTCCAGAGAAGCTGCTGCTCGTCCTTTCTTGCCTTCGTGATATCGCGTCCGATGCCGGCAAAATGGGTGCATTTGCCCGAAGGGTCGAAGATGGGAACGATGTCGATGTCGAACCAATATCCGGCGCCATTCTTCGCGTAATGAACGACTTGTACGCGAATCGGCCGTCGCTGCGCGATGGCTTGCTGCATCTCCGCGACGGTACGCTTGTCAGTCTTTTCACCGTCTAGAAAACTGGGGCTGCGCCCGACAGACTCGGCGGAGGTATAACCCAGTATCCGCTCGAAGGCATCATTCACGAAGATGATCCTCGGCTCCTCGCGCGGCTCGGCCTGGACGACCATGACAATGTCGCTAACCTTGGAGATGCAGGTCTTGAGGAGAGTCAACTTCTCCTCTGCCCGTTTGCGCTCCGTGACGTCATTCATGATCGCGATGAAATGGGTGATGACCCCTTCTTTGGAGCGCACGGGGGTGATCGTATGCTCGTCCTGGTAGAGGCTCCCGTCTTTCCGACGGTTCGTGAAGTCGCCGCGCCATGTTGTGCCGGCAAGGATGGTGGTCCAAAGATTTTGGTAAAATTCCTGGTCGTGCTCTCCGGACTTGAGCAGGTTCGGTGTTTTGCCGATAACCTCTTCGAAAGAGTAGCCCGTGAGGGTGGTGAACGCCGGGTTGACCCAAAGAATGATTCCCTTGAAGTCTGTAATCAGGACCGCGTTCGCAGCGGTTTCCAGGGCGGTTGTAATGACGTCCGGGTTGGCAGCGGTTTCCAGGGCGGTAGCATTTTCTGAAAACGGTTGAGTATCCTGTTGAGCGCTTGGCATGAGCTTAGCGCTACAATAGGCTATAATTATAAGAAATACCACATCCTATCAGGGAATTCGCCGTCCGGAATTGTCCTGCATCACCGGATCACCGCCCCGCAACCACCGAAAAAAAGCTTAGGAGAAATTCGCAGGAGCTCATGAAAAAGCCGGCGCAAATGCGAAGATTACCTGGAATGAGCACCCGATCGAAAGTTACCCGTTACGCTCTGGTTGGCGCCGGCGCGCGTTCCTTCATGTTCAGCGAAGCGCTCCTGAAGATCTACAAACGCACGTCATCCCTGGTAGCGATTTGTGACGTCAATCAGCAGCGCATGGATTTCCACAACGAGGAATATGCCCGGAAATACGGCGCGCAGCCGATATCCACCTGGCTGGCTAAGGACTTTGATCGCATGATCTCGAAGGAGGACCCGCACGTGATCATTGTCACCGCCATCGATCGCGTCCATCACGAGTACATCATTCGGGCGATGGAACATGGGTGCGAGGTGATCACCGAAAAACCGATGACGACGGATGTCGCGAAGTGCCAGGCCATTCTCGATGCGGTGGAGCGTACCGGGCGCCGGTTGCGGGTGACGTTCAACTACCGCTATTCGCCCTCCCGATCGAAGGTGAAGGAACTACTCCTGCAAGGCGTGATTGGCGAGGTCAAATCGGTCCACTTCGAATGGCTGCTCGATACTCGGCACGGAGCGGACTACTTTCGCCGCTGGCATCGTGACAAGCGCAATTCCGGTGGATTGATGGTTCACAAGGCGACGCATCACTTCGACCTTGTCAATTGGTGGCTCGACAGTTCCCCGGAGACGGTTTTCGGGCTGGGCAGCCTCTCTTTTTACGGGAAAATCAATGCTGAGAGCCGGGGAGAATTTTATCCGTATGTCCGCACCACGGGCGCCCCTGATGCCAAGAGCGATCCTTTTGCCCTCGACCTGAAGGACGGAGGGTCGCTGGAAAACCTTTACCTCAAGGCGGAAAAAGACGACGGCTACCTGCGGGATCAGAACGTCTTCGGCGACGGCATCAGCATCGAGGATACGATGAACCTGGCAGTGCGTTACAAAAACGGTGCGCAGCTTTCCTACTCTCTGACAGCCTATTCTCCGTGGGAAGGATACCGGATTGCCTTCAACGGCACGAAAGGCCGGCTCGAACTGGACGAACTGGAAAGTTCCTACATCAGCGCCGGGAACAGCCATATCGGCGACGGGTTGAGCCAAAGCCAGCGGTTGACAGTTTTTCCGCACTGGGAGAAACCGCGGCATGTGGAGATTCCCGAGGCGGTCGGCGGCCATGGGGGCGGGGACCTCCTGTTGCTGGAAGACCTGTTTGGCGCCGGCAAAAAGAAGGACCCACTCGGACGGGCGGCCGGCCATCTCGACGGGGCGCGTTCGATTTTAACCGGAATCGCCGCCAACCAATCCTTTGCCACCGGCCAACCGGTACAGGTTGACCAGCTTCTGAAAATCTGACCAAATACAGGCTGGAAGCCAATACTGCAGTACGCAGGTACCCGCCGTTTCCGTGTCTGTTTAGCGTCTCTCCCAATCCTCCTCGTCGTCGGGCATGGACGGTTGTTGGTCTAAGCGGTTTGTCCGGAATGAAAACGCGGGAACGGAGGGTACAGCGGTTGGTTCTACTCGCTCCCGAAGAGATCGAGAACGAAGGACGAGGACGATTAAGACGGGAGCATCCCCGCTTGTGACAGAGGCTTCCAATGAGACGGTCGCTACAATCTTCCAGGCTACGCGCCGCTGGCGCTCTTGAAGAGAGAAAAAAGAGGGACAGCTCAGACAAGTATAAGGATAGCAGAAGCAAACCACCCGTGCGGAGAACTCGCTTTAACTCACACAGTGCCCGAACAACTTCACCACGAGGAATGTGAATGATAGAGTAAAAGGCTGTCTGAATATTGATAATCCTTTGGTCGCTCATTCGGCGACGAGGGCGAGAAGGATTCGGAGCTGACGCTAAACAGAGACCCGTTTTCCACCGGCAGGCGCCTTATCGGGGCCACTCTACTTCCGATTGACACCAAGCTCGTAACCAAAGAAAGAAAAAACGTCGGTAATATCCGCGACTTGTTGATCAAGCGAGCTGCCGATACCGTGACCGAACGAATTCACCGTTAGCAAAATCGGGTTACCGGGAGCGGCCGCCGCCTGAAGAATCGCGGCAAACTTGAAAGAGTTATAAGGTGCGACCCGGCCATCGTTGAGCCCGGCCGTCAGCAGAATCGCCGGGTATTTGGTACCCTTTACGACATGGTTATAAGGTGAGTACGCGTACAATGCCTTGAATTGATCCAGGTTTTTCACGCTCCCGAACTCAGTCGTATTGAATAAACCGTTCGGCGACAATTCGACTCGCAACGAGTCGTAAAGGCCAACCTGTGAAACCACCGCCTTCATGAGGCCCGGATGTTGGGTAATCATTGCTCCCATCAAAAGTCCGCCGTTGCTCCCCCCCAGGATGCCGAGCTTGGAAGTTGAAGTATAGTGATGGTCGATCAGGTATTGGGCGCAGGCCGCGAAATCATCGAATACATTCTGTTTCTTGGTGAGATTTCCCGCCTTGTGCCACTCTTCCCCATACTCGCCCCCGCCACGGAGGTTGGTATCCACAAAAATCCCTCCCAAATCGTACCATGCCCGGATAGGCAGCCTTACCCTGGGCGATTCGCTTATGCCGTAGCCGCCGTAACCGTAAAGAATGGTCGGATGGCTGCCATCAAGCGCAATCTGTTTCTTGTGGATGATATTGAGCGGGATTTTAGTGCCATCTTTCGAGACGGCAAAATCCCGGGTCACTTCTAGATCGGCGAAATTGACTGGCGGCTCCGAATTGAGGGCGGTCGCGGTTAGTCGATTGCCGCTAGCCTCATATTTGAACCATTTTGGAAGCTCGATGTAGCTTCCGATACGGGCGAGCACGAGATCTTTGCCGACGGCCAACTCTGATACATCGGAAATCGGCGGCGTCGGCACTTCGTTGAGGTTCGACCCGTCGAGCGCGCACGCATACAGTCCGGACGGTCCTCCTTCCAGGGTATGGATCAAAATCTCCTTATCGGTAACCGCGACCTCTTGGACAACACCTTCCCTCGGCGTTACAACCACCGCCGGTTTTATCTCGGATGCGTCGAGGGCGAATTTGACGATTTTGCCGTGCGGAGCCGCATCGAGTGAAATTGCATAAAGTACGGGACCAAACGCGAGGGCGCCTTTTTTGACTTTATCCTCAAACTTAGTGATCTGGCGCCATTTCTTGTCCGGTCCATACACGAAATGCTCAAAGTCGCCGCCGTCCCCATTGGCAACGGTCGCGACGACGTACTCGGATTCGAGGTTTGATTGAAGCTGCACTTCCGCAATCTTTGGGAATTCTTTTCCGACGGAATAGAGGTCCTCGGATTCCGGAGCTCCGATTTGATGAAAATAAACTTGCTGATAAAAGTGAGCATCCGCGGCGGGTCGCTCTCCTGCTCTCGGATAGCGGGTATAAAAGATGCCCTTACCATCTTTGGTCCAGCCAGCGCTTCCGCCGCCGGTCGGAAACTGGACATGTTTAATCAGGTCCGGCAACTGTTTGCCGGTGGCCACGTCAAAAAAGTAAAGATCGCCATCTTCGGTTCCATTCTTGGAAAGTGAAAGGGCAGCGAGCGTTCCATCCGGAGAAGGGACAAACCAATCAATCGCTGTCGCGCCGGAAGGATCGATAGTATTCGGATCGCAAACAGATTTTTCGCCGTCCAGATTGTCCGGAGAATTCAGGAGAACGAGGAACTTTTGTTGTTTGGCGGGATCGAACTTAAGGGCGAAAATCTTGCCGTCCACCACTTGCAGGTCTTCAAAACCCGGGGGGGCGGAAGAGACCAACTTCTTGACTTGGGCAGCAAGTTGGGTTCGCCCGGGCAAGGCGGCCAAAAAACTTTGCGCCCGCGCGTTTTGAGCCGCCGCCCAGGTCTTGACCTTCGGATCGTCGAGTTGCTCGAGCCACCGGTAATCGTCGCGCACCGTTGTTCCAAAGTAGGTATCAGTGACTTGCGCCTTCCTGGTCGGCGGGGCTGGCGCTAGTTTTGGACCGCTGCTCCTGCCGGACGGTGCCAGAGAGACCATCGAAAAGACGAAGGCTATGAAAAGGGAAAATCTTCGCATGAAGCCAAGGATGCATTTCGCCCCGGAAAGTGCGAAAGGAATTTTTGCAGGCGCCGGTTTTAAACCTGAGCTTTTAAGCGGCGGTATTCTTCGCAGGACGCTTCTGCGCGTTTTGCCAGGGAAATCGACTTCTGCTGAGTTGCAGTGCGGATGGCTTCGCGGAAGGAAGCCTCAATCTGGATCTCGTCCGCACCGATCGTTGCCAGAAACAGGCCGCGGAGCCGGAGGAGTTCGGCAGACCACCAGCGTTCTTCAAATCTTTCGGTCAGTGATACGGCCTCCCCGATTGCCTCGAGAGCTTCGGATGTGCGGTGCGCGAGGTGCAAAGCTTCCGCCTTGAGTGCCAGGTAATACGGCATCACCAGCATCCGGCCGGAGGCCCGGTAGTCCGCTATTGTATCCTCGAGCCGCGGAATACCGTCAGAGGTGTGACCAGCGACGCTGCGCGCCCAAACGCGGAGAACGGATCCACCATGGTGCCAGCTGCCAAAACTGTGAAGCGTTGACAGTTCAATTAAATCCGACGCGCAGCGTTCCACTTCGGCCAGATCGCCCTCGAACTGGGCCAAAAACGCGGCATAGAACAGTGCCAGGACCAATGCCTGCCCATCATTGAGCTCTTTTGCCAGTGCGATCGCTTCCGCCATGTTCGCCCGGCAAGAGAGGATCTCGCCAAGATGCCACTCGGCTAGGGCCAGATAGCAAAGGGAAGCGACGGAAGACGGAACGATCTCTTCGAACCGGGAATGGACACCTCCCGAGCGCCAAATCTGAAGACCAGCCATCGCGGATTGTCGGGCTGACTCGAAATCGCCCGAGAAAAAAAGTGTGCCTGCCAGAGCGCGATGGGCACCCATCAACAGCGCGGCGTCACTCTGCTCCTGGGCCATCGAATAGACCCTTTGGGCGATCTGCATCGTTGCGGTTAGCTTGTCCGTCAACAGGGAATAACGCCACTGTCCCATCAGCGCCACATGAAGGAGCAGGGGACGATTTAGCGAATGCGACAGAGACTCTGCGCGCGCGTAACAGCTGCGCGCATCCGGCGCTCCCATTCCGCGGGTGACGGTTAGGTAGAGCCCCGCCTCCGTGAGGATGAAGAGCTGATCTTCAGGAGTGAGATTTTGATCCTCGATGCCCACTTGAAACGGCGACTCCCAGCCCGCGGATTCGAAAAAGTAAGCTAAAACCGAGAGCAATACGATTCTGGCGCCGAGGACGTTAGCGGAGTAGGAGGCGTCTCCTCGCTGAATCCGAGGAATGTAAACTTCATGGAGCGCTTCGCGAAACAAACCGGCATTGCAGCCACAGATTACGGCTAAGAAGAGTGGCTCCATCTCCCTGAAACTCTTTGGTATCTGGGGGGCGAGCGTTCGATAATAATTGTAAAGCCGCCGATTGCTTTCTCTCCATGCGTCCGTTTGACTCCGAAGCTGTTCGCCAAAGTGTTCGCGAACGAGAGGATGTGTGTCGAGGTGCCCTGGGTTGTGCGAATCTTCCCCAGCGAGGAGTCTTGCTCTTCTTAGCTTGGCAACTATCTTTCGCCACTCCGTCTGGCTCAAACTAATCAATGATTCCGTAAGGCCCCGGATCGCTGGCGGCTCGAGCAGTGTCCCGAGCGCTTTTTCGTCAACCGGTCGATCAAACAGACCTAGCATGCGCAGAACCGAAAGCTCGCGTCCCTCGCCAAACCAGGTTTGGTAAGATTCCATGACCGTTCTGGCGTGGACTCCCTGTCGTACGTCGTGAGCAAGGCGTTTTGAAACTTCTTCACGACAACGAATGTCTCCATTGTAAGCATCGCTGAGGTAGCTGCCCAACAGCGTGAGAGCAAGGCAATGGCCGCCGAACTCGTCGCTGGCGCTTCGCAATATCTCTTGATCTCCTTTAACACCGAGCGCCCGGAGCAGCTTCGCGCCGGCATCGCTGGCAAGATGTTCCAGGTCACGGCGCAGGGCTGAGCTGCGCTCGTGATGTGCAATATCAGCGATCGGTAGCCGCGTCGTAATCACGCAAAGCCCCTGATTGAAGGCGGCAAGCTCGCGCAAAAGCGCCTGGACGGACGGATCACGTACGCGTCCTTCTTTTGGGCCAGGCGGGTTTTGCAGTGGCTCCAGGCCATCCAGAACCAACAAGGTTCGACGATGGGTGATCAGTTTCGCCAGCCTTTCGCCTTTCTCCCAGGCGGTTCCGATCCTTGGATCTGGATCTCCAAACCAAGTGAGAGCGGCGTCAAGGAATTCATCTGCCGACGAAGTGCCCCCACTCGTGCCCTGTCGGTAAAAGGACCAGGCAAATACGAGCTGCGCATTGCGATACTGTTGAGCGGCCATGCGTCCGAGCCAATGGTTGACGAGCGTAGACTTTCCGACGCCGGCCCAGGCAACGATCGTCACTATATTTACCTGCTGGTTTGCCCATGCAGCATCAAGGAAAGCGATGTCCTCTTCTCGACCAAACACATCGCCCGCAGTCACCGGCAATCCGGCTACGGAAATTTTCTTCGGCCCCTCTCTTGCGCGCGGTCCGCGCCTCACGGCGTGCGAAGCCGGCGCGGCCATTTTCTGCAAGTCTTGACGAGTGATTTTAAATTGTCCGTTGATCGCGGCCGTTATCGTCGGAATCGCCTTCAGAAGTTCCGCCGGGCTTTGAAAACGGCGCGTCGGATCTTTCTCAAGGAGCACCTCAACGAGAACAACAACCGGTTGCGGAACATCTTCGAGTTGTTCGAGCGGCAGGGGCGCGTGCTGATGCTGATACATCATCTCCGGCGGACAACCGCCGAACAGTGCATGGCCTGTCACCATTTCCCAGAGCATCACGCCAAGCGAGTAAAGATCCGACCGGATATCCACGCCGACTCCTGCAAATTGCTCCGGACTGGCAAACTCCGGTGTCCCGGCAAAAGCACCAAGCGTGGAAATTGCCGCTTGAGAACCCGGATCATTGACCGTCTTGGCAAGGCCAAGGTCGATGATTTTCGCGATCACAGTCCATCCCTCCTCCAAACTCACCATGATGTTGCTTGGTTTGATGTCTCGATGAACGAGATTCCGCTTGTGCACGGCGGCCAAACCGGCTGCGACCTGTGTCACAATCTCCAGCGCCAATTTTACGTCTAGTTGTCCGGAGCGTTTGATCAGTTTCTCGAGCGTTTCGCCTTCGACAAACTCCATTGCGTAAAAATAACTGCTCCCAGTCCTGCCGAGGTGTAATACCGAGGCAACATTCGGGTGACGGAGGCTTGCCGCAGCGCGAGCTTCGCGCAAAAAACGAAGTTGCGCTGACTCATCCCCGAGATGTCGCTCGCTGATCACTTTTAATGCCACCGGGCATCGCAAATCGACGTCGTACGCCTTGTAGGTGACGCCCATTGCGCCCCGCCCCAACTCAATGAGATTCCCTTTCTCGTCCGACACGAGTTCATAATGCTCCAATCGATGCACCGGTTCTCGGCGCGTGGGCGTTGACTGAGCACGATTCTCTTCAGGAAAAGGCTCGGAATTAACCTCTGCACCGAGGGCCTGGCGAAGCAAGCAAACCGGGCAGAACTCCATCGCCACAGGGATTTGCATCCCGCACACCAGACAGGTGCGCGTGTCCTCCATTGTCATGGGCCTAATCGTCCTTCGGATGCAATCAGCGCTTCGCAGAGTGCATGGATTTCTTCATCGACCTCTCCAGGATCGCAAACCGTACGGGCGACTTCTTCGCGCAAGAGGCCGGCATACCGTTTACGCAGTCGGTGGATCAGTGTCTTGACCGATTCAACGCTAAGCAGAAGCGAGTTTGCCACTTGCTCGTAAGAGAGTGGAGCATTTGTGTTAGTGGGCTCTAAAAAAGGTTTCAGCGTGTCGAACGTATTCGTCTTTCCTTGAGCAGCGTATTCCTTTTGAAGTCGGCTCATTGCCTGGTCCAACAAGGTGATTGCCCACCGAGCATCGAATATCTTTTCCGCCGTCAAGAAATCGTGTCGGCCCAGGCGATCACACACTTCCGCAGACATTGTCTCCAGAGGAACGAACTCTATTTGTCCTCCCCTTTTCAGGCAACGCGCGCTGTCGGCCGCATTTGACAGATAGTTCTGCACTGATCGGAGTAAGAATGAGCGGAATTTGCCTTTAAGAGGACAAACATGGCGCAGCGCCTTCTGGTCCAGCAGGTGCAGAAAAAAGCTCTGAGTTAGGTCTTGCGCATCGGTGAAATCGTATCCCCGGCTCCGGACAAACGTATAAATCGGATTCCAGTAGATTTTGCATAGCTCCGCTAGTGCGTCTTTAGAACCGGGTGCCCGACTCTGAGCCGAAAGTAACACTGCGCTCCATCGAGTGGTGCAAAATCGGCCAGCGCCGGCCGAAGGCGAATGTTGTTCCGGATTCAACTGTCAGCCCCTGAAGTGGAGTCAGGCTATCAGATGCAATCAGAGATTGGAATCATAGACTTCAAGCCTGAGAAATTCGCTCCCTTTACGCCGAGGCCGGACTTCGGTCGGTCAAGCCGAGATGAAAAACTTTGCAACTCGATTTCTTCAATCCTTTTGTAACTATAGGAAGGCTGGCCAAGTCAAAATTCGCCGCTCTTCTTCCGGAGTTTGGAAAGAAACCGGTGAATCATCTGACAACCCAAAAAAGATTATGAAAAAAAGTTTATGAATCATGTAGCTATCTCAGCCAGGCCGCGACTGGAGAATCAGGTTGCCGTAGTGACTGGAGGCACAAGGGGAATCGGCGAAGGCATCGTGAGGCTTTTCGTGCAAGAAGGCGCCCGCGTGGTTTTCAGCGGTCGTTCGCATGAAAAAGCGAAAGTGATCGAAGACCAGATCGGCAAAGACGTCGCCTTTTTTCCGGCGGACGCAGCGAGTCCGTCCGATACGGAAGCGCTGATGCATTTTGCTCTGGAACATTTCGGCAAGCTTGATTGCGTCGTTAACAATGCGGGCTGGGGCGGCGAAGGAGGACCGATCGCCGGAACTTCAGTCGAAGGATTTGATCGATCAATCGCGCTTTTGCTTCGCGGCCCCTTTTTGGGAATCAAATATGCCCTCCCTCATATGCAAACCGGAACCATCATTAACATTGCCAGTGTGGCTAGTTTAGGGGGAGGATACTCCACGCACACCTACACCGCCGCGAAATTCGGTTTGGTCGGATTGACAAAATCGGTGGCTTTGGAGCTTGCCGAGCGAGGTATTCGAGTGAACGCCGTTTGCCCGGGCGGTACGGCGACGGAGATATTTTCCCGGATTTATCCGGATCTGCCTGAACAATGGATCGAGAGAACGCCAGAGATCGCGGCGCCGTGGCTCGCGGAAAATACGCCGCTCGGCAGGTCTGGGTTTCCCGTTGACATTGCCAACGCTGCAGTCTGGCTGGCAAGTAGCGACTCAAGCTTTGTCACTGGACACGCCCTTGTTGTCGATGGCGGTCTGACGGTGGGCCGACCTTGGTCACGGATGCTCGATTCCTATGATAATCTACGAGAGCGTTTTCAATCAGCTCTCCGTTCATCTGCGCACAGTGAGCCGAAGGATAACAACTAACCATGTCCAAATCACGAAATTTTATGAACCACGTACATAGCCCGGGAAAGTTACGGCTGGAAAACATCGTCGCAGTCGTTACCGGCGGCTCGAGGGGAATAGGGGCAGGCATCGTCCGGCGTTTCGTTCAGGAAGGCGCCCGCGTAGTTTTTGGCGATCTCTTGGTGGAAAAGGGGGAAGCGCTCGAAGAAGAGCTTGGTCAAGAGGTGGCGTTTTGTCGGGCCGACTCGATGTGTCCGTCTGATGTCGAAGCGCTGATGAATTTGGCGGTGGGGCGTTTCGGCAAGCTGGATTGTCTGGTGAACAACGCGGGAGTGGGCGGCGAAGGAGGACCGATCGCCGAAATTTCCGTCGAAGGATTTGATCGAACAATCAATTTGCTGCTTCGCGGTCCATTCCTGGGAATCAAGTATGCTGTCCCGCACATGAAGAGCGGATCGATTATTAACATTGCCAGTGTCGCTGGCTTAGCAGGTGGGTACTCTCCGCACCCGTATACGGCGGCGAAATTCGGTGTCATAGGGCTGACGAAATCCGTTGCTTTGGAGCTAGCTGAGCGCGGCATAAGGGTCAACGCGATTTGTCCTGGCGGGATTGCCACCGCGATTTTTGCCCCGGCGATCCCCGACCTACCGGCGGAAATGGTGGAGCGCGTACCGGAAATTGTCGAGCCATGGATCGCCGAACGGTACCCGATCGGCAGATCCGGCTATCCGGCAGATATCGCAAACGCCGCACTCTGGTTAGCCAGCAGTGAGTCTAGCTTTGTCACCGGACATGCTCTGGCAGTCGATGGCGGGATTACCGCGGGGCGTTCTTGGTCTCAGCAAAACAAGGCGTACGACGCTTTAAGAGAACGTTTCCGATCAGCGATGGAGGAGACTGCGGTGAGAACATAGCCCAGGCTCTAGAGTGCATCGTCTCATAAGTGGGAGGCATACCGTTGAAGCCAACGGTATGCCTCCCACTTATGAGACGATGCACTAGCTGCATGAGCAATCTGGCGAGAAAAACTATTCGCGGATTCGCACAACTCATCATCGTTTTGGGGATTGTGCTTTTGGCGCCTGCATGGACACTCAATTTCTGGGAGGCCTGGGTCTACTTATTCGTCTTTGCCGCATCGGCCGCATGGATCACCGCATATTTATGGAAGAAAGATCCGAAGCTCCTGGAGCGCCGACTAAATGCGGGTCCTGGAGCCGAGAAAGAAAGAAGCCAAAAACGGATACAGCTTTTTGCATCGTTTGTCTTCGTCGGCGTGCTGATCCTACCTTCGCTTGATCATCGATTTTCGTGGTCGGAAGTTCCGCTTTCAGTGGTGATCTTGGGGAACGTTTTCGTGGCACTCGGGTTTCTTATTATCTTCGTCGTGTTCAAGCATAATTCGTTTACCGCCGCGACGATCGAAGTGGTCGCTGGCCAGAAAGTTATTTCGACAGGGCCGTACGCGATCGTTCGTCATCCGATGTATTCAGGGGCGCTCGTCATGCTCTTCGGTACACCGCTCTCGCTCGGATCGTGGTGGGGACTGCTGATGTTCATCCCGATCACCTTCATCATCGTGTGGCGACTCCTCGCAGAGGAGAAGTTTCTTTGCGAAAGTCTGCCCGGTTATACAAAGTATTGTCAGAAAGTTCAATATCGTCTGGTCCCGTCTGTTTGGTAGCAGGACCACTGGCGCTGCCAACTGGTTCGGACCGCAGGACGCGCCCGTTGGCGCCACTCCTCCAGCAAAGTCGTGTGCTGGCTGACTCGTCATCAGGGATCGCAAATTGCAAATTTTTATCGCAATTTCGTTCGCGCTCCCGCACAAGTTCTTGTAAATGCTATGCCACTTCTTCATAGACATGTAGAGAAGTGCAAGCATTTCATAAAAAAGGCCGCCGGCAGACTTTTTCGTGACCGCCACCGTTATGACGCTTTCAAGCTGTCCGCGCTTCCGGTGACCAGGGAAAACCTGCTCGATGCCTGGAAGACCATTTACCACGTCGCGGCGCCCGCCAGCATTGAAAATCGAATGAAATGATCCATGGAGTTGTGGCGGATCCCGCCGTTAACCGCGTACTGATCACCAATGACGACGGGATCGACGCGCCCGGCCTTGCGGCGCTGGAAGCGGTGGCGGCCACGCTGGCGCGGGAAGTCTGGGTGGTGGCCCCGGAGCATGATCAGAGCGGCGTGTCGCACGCCATCAGTCTGCACGCCCCGCTGCGAGTCCGCGGGCGCGGCGATCGC
>Ga0302326_10009835_pt1 | contig 20803 bp, 20 predicted proteins | sample Palsa_T0_3_FD_202264 | JGI IMG/M metagenome (GOLD analysis project Ga0302326, IMG submission 202264) | Peat permafrost microbial communities from Stordalen Mire near Abisko, Sweden - Palsa_T0_3 | ecosystem: Environmental > Terrestrial > Soil > Palsa > Peat permafrost | place: Sweden: Abisko...
CCGACCACGAGCAGAACTGTTCGACGTCGACGGTGCGGCTGGTGGGGTCGTCACAGGCGAACCTGTTCACCTCGATCTCCGGCGGCATCAACGCGCTGTGGGGCCCGCTGCACGGCGGGGCGAACCAGGCCGTCTTGGAGATGCTCGAGAAGATCCGACAGAGTGACGACAACGTCGCCGAATTCGTCCGCAAGGTGAAGGACCGCGAAGAAGGCGTCAAGCTGATGGGCTTCGGCCACCGGGTGTACAAGAACTACGACCCACGGGCGCGCATCGTCAAAGAACAGGCCGACAAGATCCTCGGCAAGCTCGGCGGCGACGACGACCTGCTCAGCATCGCCAAGGAACTCGAAGAAGCGGCGCTGACCGACGATTACTTCATCGAGCGCAAGCTGTACCCGAACGTCGACTTCTACACCGGCCTGATCTATCGGGCGCTGGGATTCCCGACCCGGATGTTCACCGTGCTGTTCGCGCTGGGCCGGTTGCCCGGCTGGATCGCGCACTGGCGCGAGATGCACGACGAGGGCGACAGCAAGATCGGCCGCCCGCGTCAGATCTACACCGGTTACACCGAGCGCGACTACAAGACCATCGACGGCCGCTGACTAGCTGAGCTAAGCCAGTACCGCCATCGCGGCGTTGTGGCCTCCGATACCGGAGACCGCTCCGCCGCGGCGTGCGCCCGAGCCGCACAGCAGGATGCGATCGTGCGCGGTGGCCACACCCCATCGCCGCGCCGGAGTGTCCAACCGGTCATCGTCGTCGGCGAACGGCCAGCACAAGCCGCCGTGGAAGATGTTGCCGCCGGTCATGCCCAGCCGCTGCTCCAAGTCCTGCGTGGTCGTCGTGTCGATACACGGCCGCCCGTTTGCGTCGCGCATCACGACACCGTGAATCGGTTCGGCGAGAACGGAATTCAGCGACCACAGCACGGCATCGGTGAGCCTGTCACGCGCGGTGCCGAATGCCGAATGCGGCGTGTGCAGACCGAAGACCGTCAACGTGTGGGCGCCGGATTCGCGCAGCGCGGGCGAGAGGATGCTGGGGTCGGTCAGCGAATGGCAGTAGATCTCGCACGGCAGCGGATCCGGTAGCGACTGCGCGGTCGCCCGCGAGTACGCCGCGCCCAACTGCGTCCAGGTTTCGTTGACGTGCAGCGTTCCGCCGAACGCCTGCTCGGGTGTCATGCCGCCGTCTCGCAGCCGCGGCAGCCGCTTCAGCACCATGTTGACCTTGACCTGCGCTCCCTGGCTCGCTGTTGGCACCGGTTCGCCCAGCAGGCCGGCCAGCGTCGCGGGCGTGACGCCGGCCAGTACGAATCGGCCGCGCACCACATGCTCGTCGTCATGTCGGCGGTAGCGCACCTCGCCGCCCGGATCGATCGCGAAAACCTCAGCGTCGGTGACGATGTCGGCCCCGCCATCGAACGCGGACGCAGCCAGTGCCGCGCTGACGGCGCCCATACCCCCGACCGGGACGTGCCAGTCCCCGACGCCACCGCCGAGCAGGTGATACAGGAAACACACGTTCTGTTGCAGCGACGGGTCGTCCAGCCGGGCGAAGGTGCCGATCAACGCATCGGTGGCGACGACACCGCGCACCAGATCATTGCTCAGCGCCGCGGTGATCGCCGCACCGATCGGCTCGTCGACCATGGCCCGCCAGGCCTCGGCCGCCTCCGGATCGCCGGCGGCGACGTGCGCGTAGGCCTGCCCACGGGTGCGCAGCGGCTCCAACAGCGTCGGCCACAGTCGCTCGGTCACCAGCCGGCAGCGCCGGTAGAAGTCGGCGAAGGCGGGTTCGTCGACATCGGCGCCGATGGCACCGAATGTGCTGCGCGGGCCGACCAGCAGGCCGGTGCGTCCCGCTGTCGCCGGGTCGGGGGTGTACGACGAATACGCTCGCGGGGCCAGCCTGATCGTCGCGCCCAGGTCGTCGACGATGCGCGACGGCAGCAGGCTGACCAGGTAGGAGTACCGCGACAGCCGGGCGTCGACGCCGTCGAAGATCTGCGCCGACACCGCTGCGCCACCGACTGCGTGCAGCCGCTCCAGCAGCTGAACGCGCAGCCCGGCCCGTGCCAGGTAGGCGGCGGCTACCAGACCGTTGTGCCCGCCACCCACGATGACGGCGTCGACGTCACGCGGGTCGGCAGCCATCGCTCAGCCCAGGTAGCCCTCGACCTCGCCGGCGGGCCGCACCGCAGCGTCGCGGGGGTCGCCGCCGGTTTCGCGCAGTGCACGACGCTGCCGCAGCAAGTCCCAGCACTGGTCGAGCTGGATCTCCAGCTGCCGCAGCCGCTTGTGCTCTTCGGACTCGCTGATCTCGCCGTGCTGTAACTGCTCTCGAAGCGCCTTCTCTTCAGCGACGAGCTCGTTGATGTGCGATAGGGCGTCAACATCTTTAGCGTCAGTCATTTCTGGTCCTCTTCCACGCGTCAAGTGTGCCCGACTAGGGTCATCTGCGTGTCAAGCAAACCTGAGATTGAATTTCCCAGTGGACCGGCCCCCGCACAACTCGTCGTCGAAGATCTGGTGGTCGGCGATGGACCCGAAGCCGTGCCCGGCGGCACCGTCGAGGTGCACTACGTCGGCGTCGACTACGACAGCGGCGAAGAATTCGACAGCTCGTGGGGCCGTGGGCAGCCGATCGCATTCCCCTTGCAAGGGCTCATCCAGGGCTGGCAGGACGGCATTCCGGGCATGAAGGTCGGCGGCCGTCGTCAACTCGTCATTCCGCCGGAGCAGGCCTACGGGCCGGCCGGCTCCGGGCACCAATTGTCCGGCAAGACACTGATCTTCGTCATCGATCTGCTCAGCACCCGGTAGCGCGTCAGCGCGGCGGAGGAAGCTCCAGCATCAGCCGCAGGCCGCCCAGCGGACTGTTCTCCAGCGCCGCCGTGCCCCCGTGCAGATGCGCCTGCTGGGCGACCAACGCCAGGCCCAGTCCGGAGCCCGAGTGCGACGCGGTCGAGCCGCGGGAGAATCGCTCGAACACGATGTGGCGTTCCTCCTCGGGCAGCCCGCTGCCGTTGTCGTCGACGCAGATCTCGACGCCGGCCCGCGAGCTGACCGCGGACAACTGGACCCGGGTGGCGCCGCCATGTTTGACGGCGTTGGCGATCGCGTTGTCCACGGCGAGGCGAAGTCCTGCCGGCAGCCCGACGATGATGCAGGTCGGCGACGGCGCCAGGGCCACATCCAGATCGGGGTAGATCCGCATGGCGTCGTGCGCCGCGCGGTCGAGCAGCTCGGTGATGTCGACCGGCACATGGTCTTCGGACGTCGACAGTTCGCCTTGCGCCAGCCGTTCCAGCGCCGACAACGTCGCCTCGATCCGGGACTGGGTGCGAATCACGTCGTGCAGCACCTCTTTACGCTGCTCGTCTGGAAGTTCAAGGGTGGACAGCACTTCGAGGTTGGTCCGCATCGCGGTCAGCGGTGTGCGCAACTCGTGCGAGGACACCGCGGCGAAGTCTCGGGCCGAGGCCAGCGCCTCGAATGTCTTTTTCTGCTCGTCCCAAATCCGTTGCAGCATGCCTCGCATGGCTTCGGCGATCTCCACGGCCTCGCTGGCGCCGCGCACCTGGACCTGTGGCCGCTCGTCGCCCACGTCGATCGCCCTGGTCTGCTGCGCCAGCCGTTTGAAAGGTCGCACCGCGAAAGTGGCCAGTATCCAGGCGAATACGGCCGCCGCGCCGATCGAGAACAGACATATCAAGATCACTCGCCGGTGCAGATTGTTGGTGTCGCCGATGGTGGCGTCATAGGTCGCGCCCACTGCCACCAACATCGGGTGCGGCGCAGGGATATTCACCGTGCGAACGCGGTAGCGCACCCCGTTGACATAGGTGTCGGCATAGCCTGCGGGCAACTCGGGCAGCGTGACCGTCGTGTTCGAGGTGACCTCCCCGTTGGTGTGGCGCACGGTGATGACCGCGTCCTGGTCGCTGGGGGACTTGGGAATCTGGCCGAGGCCGCGGGGCAGGAACGGGATTGCGAAACCGGCCGCCTCGTCGAGACGGCGGTCCAGCCGTTCCTTGCGATCGTTGGTGATGCCGACCCAGACGACGACACCGACGATCAGCACCGGAATGGCCGCGCCGATCGCCGTCGCCACCACCACCCGGGTACGCAGCGACGGCGTTCGGGTCAGGATTCTCGACAAGAAATTCATGTTCCGTCCCGTCACTGCATGCGCAGCACGAATCCCACGCCACGCACTGTGTGCAGCAGCCGGGGGCCGCCGTTGGCTTCCAGCTTGCGGCGCAGGTAGCCGATGAACACGTCGACGACGTTGGTGTCGGCGGCGAAGTCGTAACCCCACACCAGTTCCAGCAGTTGCGCGCGGGACAGTACCGCGGTCTTGTGTTCTGCCAGCACCGCCAGCAGGTCGAACTCACGCTTGGTCAGGTCGACGTCGACGCCGTTGACCCGGGCCCGACGACCCGGGATGTCCACCTCCAGCGGTCCGACGGCGATGGTCTCCGACGACGACGCCGGGGTCGAGCCGCGGCGACGCAGCAGGGCACGCACCCGCGCCACCAGCTCGGCCAGCACGAACGGCTTGACCAGGTAGTCGTCGGCGCCGGCTTCCAGACCGGCCACTCGGTCGTCGACCGAGCTGCGCGCCGACAACACGCACACCGGCACGTCGTTGTCCATCGCGCGCAGTGCGGTCACCACGCTGACGCCGTCGAGAATCGGCATGTTGATGTCGAGCACGATCGCGTCTGGCCGGGTTTCGGTGGCGCTGCGCAAGGCTTCGGCGCCGTCGACGGCGGTCGACACCTCGAAGCCGGACAGCCGCAGTCCACGCTCCAGCGACGCAAGCACGTCGGAGTCGTCGTCGACAACCAAAACTCGGGGCGAAGTCCCAGCAGCGTCCATGTCGCCCATAATGCCTGATTGCGGCCCGTAGCTGTGGGAACAGCCCGTTGGGCAGGCCCGGCGCGGCGAGTTTGGCTCAGCGCAGCCCGATGTTGCGGTAGCGCCGTAACCGGTTCCCCATCCGATCTGGGTCGTCGATGGCGCGAAGCGCGTGCAATTCGACGGCGATCGCCGCGGACAGCCGCTCGGAGAACTCGATCGGCTCGTCGGCGGCATCGGGGTGTTCGGGCACGACGGCGTCGACGATGCCGGACGCCAACAGCTCGACCGATCGGATACCTTGTTCGGCGGACAGCTCGGGGGCATGCGCGGTGTCGCGGAACACGATCGCGCTGGCGCCTTCCGGCGGCAGCGGCGCCAGCCAGCCGTGCAGCGCGGCCAGTACTCGGTCGGCAGGCACCATCGCCAGCGCGGGCCCACCGCTGCCCTGACCGAGCAGCACCGACACGGTCGGGGTGTCCAGGGTGACCAGCTCGGCCAGGCAGTGGGCGATCTGGCCGGCCAGCCCACCCTGCTCGGCCTCGGCTGACAGCGCGGGGCCGGCGGTGTCGATGACCAGCACCAGCGGTAGCCGCAGACCGGCCGCCAACGTCATACCGCGGCGCGCCTCGCTCAGCGCGGCCGGTCCGACGAGACCACCGACGACGCGCTGCTGGCCGAGCAGCACCGCGGGCTGGCCGGCGAACCGCGCCAAGGCCAGCAGCATGGTCGCGGCTTCGCCCTGCTCTGTCCCGGACAGCAAGACCTGGTCGGTGCAGCCGTACCGCAGCAGGTGTTGGACGCCAGGCCGGTCCGGCCGCCGCGACGCGAGCACGGAGTCCCAGGCCGGGACGTCGGGCAGCTCTTCTTCCGCCGGCGACGATGCAGAGCGAAGCGATGAGGAGGAGCGGCGCAGGGTTCCGGCCGGCCGCTCCGGTGCGGGGCCCGCGTCGTCGGCGACGACCCTCAGCGCCCGGTCGAGGATGTCGCGCAAGTCGGCGAGCGGCACGACGGCGTCGATCACCCCGTACCGCTGCAGGTTCTCGGCGGTCTGGACATCCGGCGGGAACGGTTCGCCGTAGAGCTGCTCGTAGACCCGCGGCCCGAGAAAGCCGATCAGGGCGCCCGGCTGCGCGATCGTGATGTGGCCCAACGAGCCCCAGGACGCGAACACTCCACCGGTGGTCGGGTGCCGCAGATACACCAGATACGGCAGGTGTGCTTCTTTGTGCAGGGTGACCGCCGCGGCGATCTTGACCATTTGCAGGAACGCGACGGTGCCCTCTTGCATCCGGGTGCCGCCGGAGCACGGCGACGCCAGCAACGGCACCCGCTCGGCGGTCGCACGTTGCACCGCGACGGTGATCCGCTCGGCCGCGGCGACCCCGATCGAGCCGGCCAGAAAGTCGAACTCGCACACCACCACCGCGACCCGGCGTCCACACACCCGGCCCTCGCCGGTCAGCACTGATTCGTCGCGGCCGCTGGCGGCGTGCGCCTCGGCCAGTTCGCGGGTGTAGGACTCGTTCGTCGACACGGCTACCGGCGTGGTGTCCCAGCTGACGAACGAGCCTTCGTCGAGCACCGCGTCGCGCAGTTCGTCCGTCCCGATCCGGCTCACCCGGCCGAGGCTACATATCAGCCTTGCGCGAGATCCAGGATGACGCCGGTGTCTTCGACGTAGCGGTCCCACAGCACCAGCAGCTCGGCGAGCTTGTCGGGCTGCGACGATGCGAGGTCGTGGATTTCACCGAGGTCGGTGGACAGGTCGTAGAGCTGCCAGTCGCCCGGGCCGTACGGCTCGGGCAGGTGCAGCGCTTTCCAGTCGCCCTGGCGGATGGCGCGGCGGCCGAACAACTCCCACCCCGTTCCGATGACGTCGTCGTGCACCGCCTCGGCTTCGCCCGACAGATACGGCAACAGCGACCGGCCGCGCATGGGCGCCACCTCACGTCCGCGGTATTCGGTGCCGGGGTGGGTGACGCCGGCGAGTTCGAGGAAGGTCGGAGCGATGTCCATCACCGTGCTGAACGCGGTGCCGATCTGCTGCTGACGATCGAAGCCCGGCCAGGTGACGAACCCGACGACGCGGATACCGCCTTCGGTGGTGAATGCCTTGTGCAGTCGGGACGGCGCTGTGGCGGCCTGCGCCCAGCGCGGGCCGTACCAGATGAACGAGTTGGCGGCTCCGGCGTTGTCGAGGCTGTTGTCCCAGTTCTTTTCGATCTCAGCGGCGATCGCGCCGCCGAGAATCGGCAACGACTCGAGGATCGCTCCCTCGGCGCCGTTGTCGGACAGAAAGACCACGACGGTGTTGTCGAGTTCACCGGTCTCGGCGAGGTAATCGATCACCCGGCCGATGTTGTGGTCCATCCGGTCGACCATCGCGGCGTAGACCTCCATGCTGCGGGCAGACAGGGCCTTTTCGTCGGCGCTCATGTCGGCCCACTCCGGTTCGCCGTCGGCGACCACGGGGTGCGCGACGACGTCGGACGGGCACAGCCCGAGCTTTTTGAGCGCGGCCAGTCGCGCCTCGCGCAGCGCGTCCGGGCCGGCGTCATAGTGGCCCCGATATTTCGCGATGGTATCCGCGGGCGCCTGCAGCGGCCAGTGTGGCGCCTGGAACGGCAGGTAGGCAAAGAACGGCTGCTCTCCACCTTCCGAGTCGCTGCGTTCCCGGAAATACCTCAGCAGCGTGTCGGCGTAGTGGTCCGACGAATAGAAGTCGTCGCCGACCGTCACGAACTCGTCGTCCTCGGTGTACCGCGACATCATCGGGATGAAGTCGCCCGGCGGGTTGCTGTAATGGCTTGCGCCGCCGGGCAACAGCGCGAACGACCGGTCGAATCCGCGGGCCCAGGGTGTGTGCTCGATGGTGTTGCCCAGATGCCACTTGCCGGCCATCAACGTCAGGTAACCGGCGTCGCGCAGCAGCTCGGGCAGCGCGACCACTCGGTCGTTGAGGTATCCCTCGTAGCCGGGCTGCCCGCGAAACTGCGGAGCAACCTCGAGCATGGTGCCGATGCCGGCGATGTGGTGGTCGGTCCCGGTCAGCAGCATCGACCGGGTCGGCGAGCAGGCCGGCGCCGAGTGAAAATCGGTCAGCCGGATTCCCGCGTGGGCCAGCCGGTCCAGATTGGGAGTCTCGATCTCGCTGCCGAAGGCGCCGATGTCGGAGAACCCGAGGTCGTCCGCCACGATCACCAGGAAGTTGGGTCTTGTCACGGGGATGCATCCTGTCAGGTCCACGGACCGAATGGAACGTTCCGGCTACCGCCGATTCGATGCCGCTCGCCGAGGGCGCTCAGGCTGGATTGTCCGGCTTCTCCTCGGGCCGTGCCGGCCCGCATCGTCGCCGAACTAAGCTTGGCCGCATGATCGGTGTCTCCCGCGTCGAAGACGTCTTGACCATTGAGTTACAACGTCCGGAACGGCGCAACGCGCTCAACTCCCAGCTGGTCGAAGAGTTGCGCGAAGCGGTGGAGAAGGCGGCAGGCGAGAACGCACATGCCATCGTGCTCACCGGGCAGGGCACCGTGTTCTGCGCCGGTGCCGACCTCAGCGGCGACGCGTTCGCCGCGGACTATCCCGACCGGCTGATCGCGCTGAACCTGGCGATCGACGCGACACCGGTGCCGGTGATCGCGGCGATCAACGGCCCGGCCATCGGCGCGGGTCTCCAATTGGCCATGATCTGTGACCTGCGGGTGGTGGCGCCCGAGGCGTTCTTCCAGTTTCCGACCTCGAAATACGGTCTCGCGCTGGATAACTGGAGCATTCGCCGGTTGTCGTCGCTGGTAGGCCATGGCCGCGCGCGGGCCATGCTGCTGACCGCCGAGAAGCTGACCGCCCAGGACGCTCTCGTCACCGGGATGGCAAACCGGATCGGGACGGTCGCCGACGCCCAGGCCTGGGGCGCGGAGATCGCAGGCCTGGCCCCGCTGGCCCTGCAGCATGCGAAGCGGGTGCTCAACGACGACGGCGCCTACGAAGATCAGTGGCCGGCGCACAAGGAGCTCTTCGACAAAGCGTGGGCAAGTCAGGACGTAATCGAAGCGCAGGTCGCACGGATCGAAAAGCGGCCGCCGAAATTTCAGGGAGCCTGATCGGATGTTGCGCGGCGCGTTGCGACTCGCAGTAGGCACAGTCTCGCTCGCTGGGGGCGGGTGGGTGTTGCGTGCGCTGCACGGCGCACCGGCCGCGCTGGGAGCTCAGCCGTCGGACATCCGCGCCGTGGCCGATCGCTCACCGCACTTCGACGACGGTGTGTTCGTCAACCTGGAACCGCCGTCGTTCAACATCGACCCCGAACAACAGCGAAACATCCTGTGGCAGATCATCTCTGGTCGCAATGAAGCGCGGCCCGCGGCGGAGATCCCGCTGGACACCCCCGAACCGCGCGCCTTCGACGCTCCCGCCGGCCAGATCGCGGTCAGCTGGTTCGGTCATTCCACCGCGCTGCTGGAGATCGACGGATACCGCGTCCTGACCGACCCGGTGTGGAGCGAACGCTGCTCACCCTCGGACGTGATCGGCCCGGGACGCCTGCATCCGCCGCCGGTGTCACTGGAAGCGCTGCCGGCGCTGGACGCGATCGTGATCAGCCACGACCACTACGACCACCTCGACATCGACACGATCATCGCGCTCGCCCGAAGCCAGTGGGCGCCGTTCGTTGTTCCGCTGGGTGTCGGTGCGCACCTGCGTGATTGGGGAATCCCAGACGAGCGCATCATCGAACTCGATTGGAACCAGCACGCGAAAATCGACGAGCTCACCCTGGTCTGCACACCGGCCCGGCACTTCTCCGGCCGGTTCCTGAACCGCAACGCCACCTTGTGGGCGTCATGGGCGATCATCGGCCCCGCGCATCGGGCGTACTTCGGCGGCGACACGGGTTACACCAAGAGCTTCGCCGATATCGGTACCGACCACGGACCGTTCGACGTGACGCTGATGCCGGTCGGCGCCTACAACAAGGTATGGCCGGACATTCACATGAATCCCGAGGACGCGGTCCAGGCGCACCTCGACGTTCACGGCGGACTTCTGGTGCCGATCCACTGGTGCACGTTCCGGCTGGCCCCGCACCCGTGGGCCGAACCGATCGAACGACTGCTCGCTGCCGCCGAGGCCGCCAACGTCTCGGTAGCGGTCCCCAAACCGGGTGAACGCGTTGACCCAACGGCCACAACGGAACTCGAGCCGTGGTGGCGGCTCGACGAAAAATCGACAATTCCGAAGCAAAAGGACTGAGCATGGGATTCCTGGACAAGGCCAAAGACCTGTTGGCGCAGAACGCCGACACCGTCGGCTCCGCGATCGACAAGGCGGGCGAGTTCGTCGACGCCAAGACCGACGGCAAATACAAAGACACCGTCAACAAGGTGCAAGAGGCAGCGAAGAACGCCTTGGACGACGGCAATAAGGACGATCGGTAGAAGGCACCCATGGCTAAGCTCTCCGGATCCATCGACGTCCCGCTGCCGCCCGAAAAGGCTTGGGAGGACGCGTCGAATCTTTCCCGCTACAAAGAATGGCTGACCATCCACCGGGTGTGGCGCAGCACGCTGCCCGAGACGTTGGAGAAGGGCGCGGTCATCGAGTCCATCCTCGAAGTCAAGGGCATGGCCAATCGGATCAGGTGGACGATCGTGCACTACAAACCGCCGGAGTCGATGACGCTCAACGGAGTCGGCGTCGGTGGGGTCAAGGTCAAGCTGATGGCCAAGGTCAAGCCCAAGGGCGACAACGGCGATGACTCGGTCGTCAGCTTCGACGTGCACCTCGGCGGACCGGCGTTGTTCGGTCCCATCGGGATGATCGTCGCCGCCGCACTGCGCAGCGATATCAACGAGTCGTTGCGCAAGTTCGTCACGGTGTTCGCACCCGCCTGATCCAGCGGCGCGCGCCGCCGTGACCCTGCGGTCTCACGCGCTACTGTCGCGGTATGTCCCGCCTACGTCCCGGTTGGCTGGTTGCGCTGTTCGCCGCGACGGTCTCGGTGAGCGCGTGGCTGCCGTGGCTGAAGACCGGCGTCAACGGCGGCGGCTGGGCTAACGCGATCGGCGGCAGCATCGGAAGCCTGCACTTGCCGCACGGGTTCGGGCCGGGGCAGCTGATCGTATTGCTGTCCTCTGCCTTGCTGGTGGCCGGTGCGATGGCGGGCCGGGGCCTGTCGATGAAGCCGGCATCGATTGCCGCGCTGGTCATCTCGCTGATCGTCGTCGCGCTCACGGTGCGGTACTACGACGTCAACGTGAAGCCGCCGGTCGCGGCTGGCTACGGCCTGTACGTCGGCGGCGTCGCGGCCGCGGCGGCGACGCTGTCCTCGATATGGGCGCTGGTGTCTTCGCTGCGCGGCAACCGCTAGCCGACGCTCACCTGCGTGCCCTTCAGCGGCTGAGCGCACTGGTCGCAGGTCAATTGCCCGACGAACGGCTTGCCGCAGCCGGTGTGGGTGAGCAGCACCGCCGGGCCTTCGGGTGCGCGAAACCAATGCTGGCCACATTGCAGCGCGGCGACGATGACCGGGAAGAACGCGCGGCCCTTCTCGGTGAGTCGGTAGCGAGCGCGCGCCGGGCCGGTTTGGTGCGATACGCATAGCACACCGTTGGCGCAGAACGTCTGCAACCTGCCGGCCAGCAGCGACGGCGGAACACCGAGCTGTGTCTGAAAATCCGTGAAGCGGCTGGTCCCAAGGAATGCGCACACCAAAATTGCTGCTGCCCAACGGTTTCCGAATACGCTCATGGTCTCCGGGAACAGTCCGGCCTGGCCGCTGGTGCCCTCGGCCGTCGACCGCCGGCGGGTGACCCCTTCGGGCACCGAGCGCGGCCATGAGCCACTGGGACCCCATCGCGCGGTCACTTCTTTCTCGGTGACCGACTCGCCGCATGACCGACAGTTCAGCGTCGGCGCGAAGTCGCTGTCGCAGGCCGTGTGGCGCATGCCCGGAAGCCGGTCGACGTGGTCGGGCACCCAGCGTCTTTCCCACTCCCAGATCGACAACAGTAGCGGCCACAACGCCCGTCCGCGTTGGGTGACCAGGTACTCGGCGCGAAGCGGGCGGGTCCGGTAGACCGTACGATCCAACAACCCGTTCTCCGTCAGCGTCCGCAACCGTTTGGTGAGAACCGAATTCGAAATGGGAAGGCGTTCGATGAACTCGCCGTAGCGGGTCGCCCCCAGTACGGCCTGTTGGATGATCAGCAGCGTCCACTCGTCGCCCAGCAGACCCAGGATCCTGCCCACGGCGTTGGTGCCACCGGGGCTCAGCGTGGTCGCCTCGGCCACCGGCACTTACAGTCGGATCGCGGCGGCGGGGGAGTCGACGTCGTGCCAGCGACGCAGTTGCTCGCCCGGCGCCCAGGTGGCGTGGGTGCCGCTGGAAACACGTTCGGGCAGAGCCAGTTTGCACACCGGACCGTCGCCGACCCGGGCCGCGTCGAAGACCAGGCAGTAGGAGGCATCGGTGTTCATGTCGGTGGTGAGCGTGATCAGATAGCCGTCGTCCTCGCTCTTGGCATCCGGTCGCGGTGCCATCGCGGCTTCGCTTCCGAAGACGCCGTCGCTGAACTGGAAGCGCTCCTCGCCCCCGGTGCGCAGATCGTGCTTGACCAGTCCGTCGAACAGGAACCAGCCCGGCTTGCCGGTGGCGGCATAGCTGTAGCGATAGTCGACGGCCGCGTAATCGGGGTTGATCACTCCGAATTCGGTGATGGACTCCGACAATTGCTCTTCTTTGACCGCGCCGGTGACCAGGTTGAACCGCCACCGGTGCAGCCTGGCTTGCAGACGATCCAATGCCAGGAAACGAAAGAGCTTGTCCCACTTGTTGCCGCCGGTGTCGATCGGCTGGGGTTCGCCTTCGAAGAATCCGTCGAGCACGATCTCGTCGCCGTCCTCGTAGGCATTGGTGAAATGCAGCACGAATGTCGGGTCAGCCTCGAACCAGCGGATCTGCTCGGTGCCGCCACGACGGGGGATCACCGCGAAGCGGGACGGAATCTCGGGATAGAACCGCGGCATGTGTACGTCGTGTTCGAGCAGCTTCGGATCCCAGAACAGCGGGAAATCATTGAGAATGACGTAGTTTTCGGTGAATGCCATGTCGTGCGGCAGCCGCGGGCCTGGCAGCGGAACGTCGATGTAGTGCGCCAACTCGTTGCTCTCGTCGACGACGCCGTAGTGCATGTACGGGGCCTGCTTGCTGTAGTTGAAGAACAGCAGTTCGCCGGTCCTGCTGTCGACCTTCGGATGCGCCGAGACTCCCCAATCGAACGGGAACTGCCCGTTCCAGGTCTCTTTGCCCAGCGTGTTCGCCGAGAACGGGTCGACGCGGTAGAGGTCGCCACACTGGTAGAAGCTGGTCAGCGCGACGCCGCGGTGGACGATGACGTCGGTGCTGGACGCGTCCTTCATCCGGGTGCGGGCGCCCCAACCGCCTTCGCGCTTGGCCAGCTGCACCGGTTCGGCCAGGCCCGGCCACAGCGGTTCGCCGGCCTCGTTCTCGGCCGAGAAGCCGTCGGTGCGGACGAATCGATTGCGGTAGAACGCTTTTCCATCGCGAAACCCGACAACGTGCAGCATGCCGTCACCGTCGAACGGGTGATAGGTCTTCAGCGACGGGTGCAGCGGGTTCTCGGTGTTGCGCAGATAGACGCCGTCAAGGTCGGGCGGGATCTGCCCCTCGACGACGGTCAGGTCGTCGGCGTCCCACTCGCTGGTCTGCGGCCGCCACGGACCGGTCCGGTACGGGTGATCGTCGTCTTCGGGCAGGGTCGACAGAAATTTGCCGACGACATCGACGTCCATGTCACGATCCTTCGGTTGTGCTGACGACAAAGCTGACCGTGGTGGCGGTACTGCCGCCGAAGTTCAGCGTGCCAAAGGTTTTGGCGTCCTCGACCTGGTAGTCGCCCGCCGCGCCGCTGACCTGCTTCGCCGCGTCCACGAGCATGCGCACTCCCGACGCGCCGACCGGATGACCACCGCCGATCAGCCCGCCACTGGGGTTGATCGGCAGCCGTCCACCGTTCTCGATTTCGCCGTGTTCGATGGCCTTCCACGATTCACCCGGGCCGGTCAGGCCGATGTGGTCGATCGCCAAATACTCGCTGGGGCTGAAGCAGTCGTGCACCTCGAAGCCGTGGATGTCGTCGAGCGTCGCCTGGGCCCGTCGCATTGCGTCGAGCACCGCGGTCCGCACGTGCGGCATCACATAGGGGTCGTCGGCGGCGCGATCGAGCTTCTGCTGCAGGCCCAGACCAACGGTGCGGTGTCCCCAGCCGGCGATGCGGGCGACCGGCCGCGCATCGGGATGATCCCGCAGATATTTGTCGGCGACGAGGACGACTCCCGCTCCGCCGTCGGTCATCTGGCTGCAATCGAATCGCCGCAGCCGGCCTTCGACGGGCGGGTTGTTCGCGTCGTCGTCGGAGATCGGTTCTGGCACAGTCCATTCGCGGGTCTGCGCGTTGGGATTGCGCCGCGCGTTAGCGAAGTTGAGCTGTGCGATCGCCTTCAGATGGGTGTCGTCCAGGCCGTAGCGGCGGTCGTATTCGTCGGCCACTCTCGAGAACATCGCGGGCCAGAGGAATTTCGCGTCGGCCCCCTCGTGCCCCGTCCAGGCCGCGGCGCCGAGATGACGCGCCGCGGTGTCGCCGGGCACCGTTTTCTCGAGTTCGACACCGAGTACCAGCGCGGAGTCGTAGTTACCCGAGCGCAGGTCGGCCATCGCCGCCAATGCGGCGATGCTTCCGGATGCGCAGGCCGCTTCGTGACGGGACGCCGGTGTATCCCACAGCCCGTCGCAGACGGTGGCCGGCATGGCGCCGAGGTGGCCCTGCTCGGCGAACATCTCACCGAACGCGTTCGCGACGTGCACGACACCGATATCGGCGGCGTCGACCTTGGCGGCCGCGAGGGTCGCGTCGACGATTTCGCGGGTCAGGTCAGCGAAGTCGAGGCCTTCTCGGGTGAGGTTTCGGGCGAAATCGCTCTGGTAGCCGCCGAGGATCCAGACATCAGTGTCCATAGCCGCACGCTACTACAACTAACAGAGTGACGACCGGAGTTGATCCCGGTTTTAAACGGTCCCGTCAGCTCTCGGCTGAACCGACGAGACCTAAACGAGCGCGCAGGTCGACCAACGCGCTCGCCTCCACAGGCGCATTGCCATCGGTGGCCGATGACAAACCTCTACGGAGCAACGGGAATTATTCGTCGCCGCGTGCGACGGCTCGCGTCGGATCTGCGCTCCACTCCGACCAGGAGCCGGGGAACAACGCTGCCCGCTGTCCCAGCGAGGCAAGCGCCGCGACCGTAATGCTAGCTGTGACACCAGAACCGCAGTATGCGCCGAGTCGCCCGTCGTGGTCGGGAACGAGTTGGGCGAGGGCGTCTTCATCGAGAAAAGTGCCGTCGCCGGCGAGCACGCTGCCGCTGGGCAGGTTCTTGGCGCCGGGGATGTGTCCGGCAACCGGGTCGATCGGCTCCACGTCGCCGCGGAAGCGTTCCGGCGCGCGGGCATCGAGCAGCGTGACATCCCCGACCTGCTGCGCCGTCAGGGTCGGCAGCGCGCCGGCGTACAGGTCGTCGTACGCCACGGTCACATCGCCGGGCGGCGGTGTGACCGGGCCGGTGTCCACGCTGCCTCCGGCGGAATGCCACGCGGACAGGCCGCCATCGAGGATTCGGACGCCAGTGAGTCCGGCTGCGGCCAACACCCACCAGGCCCGCGCCGAGCCCGCGCGATTCCAGTCGTCGTAGACGACGGTCGGCGCGCCCTGGCGGACACCCCAGCGACGGGCGGCCGCTTCGACACTGCGTCCCGACGGCAGCGGATGCCGTCCGCGTCCGTCGATGGTGTGGTCGCTGAGTTCGTCTTCGAGGGAGACGTACACCGCACCCGGCAGGTGGCCTTGCCAGTAAGCCGCCTGTCCGTCGGGCGCGTCGAGTCGCCAGCGCACATCGAGGATCGTGACCGGTTCGCCGGCATCGATGAGGTGTGACAACTCCGCGGCGGTGATCAGCACCTGGCCGCGGGCGGTCAAGGCTTGAATCCCAGGTCGTGCAGGGCGTCGGTGCAGCCGGCCAACCAGTCGGCCAAGTTCGCAGGCGGTGGGCCGCCGCCGACCTCCACTTGGCACGCCAGCGCAGCCGTGTACCCCTGCTTCATCTCGGTGGCGAGGTACGCGTGATTCTGCGGCGTCGAGTAATAGTCGTGTTCGGCTTTGTAGCCGTCCTGATACGACGGGCCGTGGCTTGCCGCAGAACCATGAGTGCAGGGGCCGGGCTGGCACTGAGGATCCGCGCCGGCCGGCGATGCCAAGCCGATCGCAACGGTTGCGGCGGCAGTCGCGAGAAGCATCGAGCGGTCGAACATATTCCGCATCATCGCATGATCTGGCCTCCGCCTAGCAGAGAATCAGGGGCGTGACGAACCGCATTCAGGCGCTTCTGGGCGTCAAGTACCCCGTGATCCAGGCGCCGATGACGTACATCGCCAGGGCAGAACTGGCGGCCGCGGTTTCCGAGGGCGGCGGCTTGGGCATGATCGAGACCCTCACGCCGGAGGGTCGCGCTGATCTTCGCAGGGTGCGCGAGCTCACCGACCGTCCAGTCGCCGCGAACCTGATGATCCAGGGCTGGAAGTGCGACCCGTCCATCGTCGACGAGTTGGCCGACAGCGAGGTGCGCCACGTATTCACCTCCGCCGGCGATCCGGCTCTCTTCACGGCGCGCTTGCACGACGCGGGTATGACCGTCGTGCATGTGGTCGGATCGCTGAAGGGCGCGATGAAGGCCGTGGATGCCGGCGTCGACGCGCTGGTGGTCGAGGGCGTGGAGGGCGGGGGATTCAAGTCGGCCCTTGGCGCGTCGACATTGGTTTTGCTTCCGCTGGTGGCCGACCGCGTCGACCTTCCGATGATCGCGGCGGGCGGGATCTGCGACGCCCGGTCCGCCGCGGCCGCGGTTGTTCTGGGCGCCGAGGGTGTGCAGATGGGCACCCGGATGCTGGCGAGCTACGAGGCGAGGGTGCACCCCAACTTCAAGGACGCAATCGTGGCGGCGGGCGATGACGGCACAGTGCTGCTGGATCTTCCCGGAAACCCGACGATGCGGGTGTTGCGAACTGGTCTCGCGGCCCGTGTCGCAGCGGCCGATCCCGGCGTGAGGCTCCTCGGCCGTATCACCGATCTGTACTTCGAAGGTGACATGGACGCCAGCGTCGCCAATACCGGTCAGGTGTCGTCGCGGATCAGCGATCTGCAGCCGGTCGCACGAATCGTCGAGCAAACGTGGTCGGAGATCGACACCGCTCTGAGCGAGGGCCGATCCCGGCTCGGGCTTCGCGGCGCCGCGAAGTGAACGCACCCTGCGTAGACCGCGGGGCTACCCGGACCGATCGCCTGGCAGGCGTACGCTGCCTGTTGGTCAATCGAACCCGATCAGTCCTCGGTACGGTCTGTGGGCTTCGTGTTGCCGGCGGCGAGCAGATCGGCTCCATCCGCTCCACACCAAGACAAAAGAGTTCACATGCCAGTACCCAGCCCGTTTGTCGATCAGAAGACTGGGCGGATCAAATTTCCCGAAAACACCAGCCTCGTCCGCTACGTTGAGCGATGGGCCAAGGCGCGTGGGAATCGCTTGGCATATCGCTACCTTGATTTCTCGACTGAGCGCGATGGCGTCTACCACGACCTGCCCTGGTCGCAGTTCAGTGCGCGTAACCGCGCCGTCGGCGCCCGCCTGCAGCAGGTCACCAAACCAGGTGACCGCGTCGCCATCCTCGCTCCGCAGGGGCTGGATTACATGGTGGCGTTCTACGGCGCGCTGTACGCCGGCGTCATCGCGGTCCCGCTGTTCGACCCCGCGGAACCGGGGCACACGGGCCGACTGCACTCGGTGCTCGGCGACTGCGCGCCTTCGGTCATCCTGACCACCGCCGACTCCGCAGAGGGAGTTCGCAAATTCTTTCGCCAGGACCGTCCAGCCTCGGAACGACCGCGGATCATGGCCGTGGACGCCATCCCGGACGAGGTCGCCGAAACCTGGCAGCCGCCATCAGCGGACCCGGACGCCATCGCCTACTTGCAGTACACCTCCGGGTCCACACGTGCCCCCGCAGGTGTGAAGATCACTCATCGGGCCGTCGGCACCAATCTGGCGCAGCTCATCACCGCGCTGCAGGTCGAAGAGGGCCAGCGCGGCGTCATGTGGCTACCGCTGTTCCACGACATGGGCCTCGTCACCGCCATGGTTCCGTCGGTAGTCGGACACTGCATCACGATCATGAGTCCGACCGCCTTCGTGCGCCGTCCCAACCGATGGATACGGGAGCTCGCGGTCCAGCCCGACGACGCCGGGCCGACCTTCTCGGCGGCGCCGAACTTTGCCTTCGAACACGCCGCATTACGTGGCCTGCCGAAGGAGGGTGATCCCGAACTCGATCTGAGCAACGTGTTCGCCTTGCTCAACGGCAGCGAGCCGGTCTCCACTGCGTCGATGCGCAAGTTCAACGAGGCGTTCGCGCCGTACGGCCTGCCGAGTACGGCCATCAAGCCGTCCTACGGCATGGCGGAGGCGACGCTGTTCGTCTCCACCACCGACATGAAGCGGGAGGCCACCACGATTTACGTGGACCGCGACGAACTGTGTCGCGACCGCTTCCGTACCGTCGCCGACGATGCACCCACGGCCGTAGCGCAGGTGTCGTCCGGCGTGGTCTCGATCGACCAGTGGGCTGCCATCGTCGACGCCTACACCGCCACCGAGCTACCCGACGGCCAGATCGGCGAGATCTGGCTGCACGGCAACAACATCGGGGCGGGCTATTGGGGCCGCGAGCGTGACTCCGCGCAGACCTTCAACAACAACCTCAAATCACTTGCCACGCCGTCGCACACCGAGGGTGTGCCTGACGGCGGCCAATGGATGCGCACCGGCGACTACGGCACCTTCTTCGAAGGCGCGCTGTACGTCACCGGCCGGGTCAAGGACATGGTGATCATCGACGGCCGGAATCACTATCCGCAAGACCTCGAGTACACCGCGCAGGAGACCAGCAGCGCGCTGCGTGCCGGGTATGTGGCCGCCTTCTCGGTGCCGGCCAACCAGATGCCGGCCCAGGTGTTCAACAGCCACTCGGGACTGAACCATGACCCGGAGGACTCCTCCGAGCAACTTGTCGTGGTCGGTGAACGCACCCCCGGCGCGCATAAGCAAGACATCCAGTCGATCGCCGACGAGATTCGCGGCGCGATCGCGGTGCGCCACGGCATCACGGCGCGCGACGTCCTGCTGGTGCCGGCCGGCTCGATCCCACGAACGTCCAGCGGCAAGGTCGGCCACGCAGCCTGCCGTGCCGCCTATCTCGATGGCAGCCTGCGCGGCGGTTACGTCGCCGACGCCGTGCCTGCCCAGGATTCTGCGGTCGTAGCGCCGTAGAACACGGCAACTGCGGCCTGTGAATCTCGTACGGCCCACCTGGGAACCTCCTTCAGTCGTTTAGCAGGAGGTGCTGGAAGTACTTACGCTTCATAGATGCCCGCGCCTTTCACCGGCGCGGAGCCGATGTCGCCGTCGCCGAGCGGATGTAACGCCTCGGGTCTCATGGTCGATGGCAGCGACGCCCTGGTGGTCTGGAGGTCGAAACTACTAATGGACTGGACGAAGCTCTCCAGTGCCGCAGCAGCGGCGTTGGCTGCGGTGCTGATTGCAACGATTGTCGCCCCCGTCGCGGTCGCCAACGTCGCGGGTTGCTTGCCCCTCAGCGGAACGCAACTCACCGCCAACAGCCACGAGGACACCAACTATCTCGGCGTCACCTACGACAGCAACGTGACTTACTGGTACCAGGATGGTGCGGTCAACTGGCACAGAACCGTCGATGGCGGCGAGTTCAACCTCACGCACACCAACACCTCCGGCACCGTGCCTGCCGCACCAGGAAGCACCGCAACCATCCCTGGCACCGACAGCGGCAGGCGGCGAGGCGGCGACGGAACCCCGATCATCGTGACCGTCTGCAACCAATAGGGCGTGTCTCTTAGCACCTCTACGACAACGGTGCCTTGGCGGAACTGCTCAACCCGTTGTTCAACAGGGTTAACCAAGGGTGGGACCAAGCCGGCGAAGCCGTGCTCAATGCCGACCAAGCGTTGCAGACCGCAGCCACGAGTGGCCTCAGACACGACCATCGACTCAGCGATCTACTGCCGGTCTTGACGCTGCGTCCGCGATAGAGCCAGCAATCGTCGCTGACCTGCTGTCGTCAATCGGGCTGTAGCGACACGCGGTCCTCTGAGCTGCACGAAAAAACTGTGCCCCCGGCAGGATTCGAACCTGCGACACCGGCTTTAGGAGAGCCGTGCTCTATCCCCTGAGCTACGGGGGCAAAACGACATCGTCAAACCTAGCCGCTCGCCCGCCTCGGACGAGTGTGGGTCCTAGATCCAGACGAAGATTCTGGGGTTGCCCGGACCGTTGCCTTCCGGCTTCCGCGCGAAGGACACCGGCGACTCGATGCCGGCGAGCTTGACGTCGATTGCCAAGGGGTTGGCGGCGATGGCGATGATCCTGCCGATGTCGTACGTGCGGTCGTCGTCCCACTTGATCGTGGCTTTACGCCCGAGGTGGTGTACGGAGAGATCTTCAGGCGCGACTTCTGTCGACTCTGGTGGCGCCTCAACCTTCAGGGCATCCAACTCGTCGTCGGCCGGCGCCGGCCCGGCGTCGTCGGCCCAGGCGTTTTCGTCGCCGAAGTACTCGCCGTCGTCGCCGGCCTGTTTGAGTCGGTCGAGCGAAGATTCCGCCGGTTTCTCGTCCGCGGTCTCCTCGTCGATCCACAGCTGCCAGCCGGCCGGCGGCGGGGGCCAGGACGGGTCGGGCGACCAGTCGGGATACGGCACCCAACCCTGCGGAGG
>Ga0302326_10009836_pt1 | contig 20803 bp, 9 predicted proteins | sample Palsa_T0_3_FD_202264 | JGI IMG/M metagenome (GOLD analysis project Ga0302326, IMG submission 202264) | Peat permafrost microbial communities from Stordalen Mire near Abisko, Sweden - Palsa_T0_3 | ecosystem: Environmental > Terrestrial > Soil > Palsa > Peat permafrost | place: Sweden: Abisko...
AAGGGATTGCGCGGTTTTCAGTACTCGGCGTCGATGGGCTTCGCTGGCCAGCTGAATGTAGAATCGTCCGGCATTGAGGTTGAACAGGGACGGCAACAAGCTCAGGTAGTCCACATCGGCGCTATGGGTTGAGTCCCGGTCGCCTCCGGGGCAGGTGTGGACGCCGATCCGCTTGCGTTCCGTGGGCGTGAAGCCAGCGAGAACTTCATTATTCAAAGCGATAAATGAATTCAGCAGATTGCCTGAAGGATCCAATTTGAGGGCCAGCCTGCCCTCGGTGAAATCGATCTGCACGCAATGGGCACCCTCGTGCAGACATTCGCTAATGTCGTGGGATGCTTCTTTCACCAGATCCTCGATAAACGCTTCGCGCGAATATTGGGGAATGCCATCCTGGGGATACAGCAGACTCAGCGCGGACGCGGAGATCACAGCTTGCTTGAGCGGCCGATGTGAATATCGCAACGCTGCTCGCAGGTACGACCCAGCCCGCACCGCGTACCGAAACGGGCCCGCGGTGAGCCGGGGAAGCTGCCGCGTGTGGCCGTCGGCAAAAGGAATCACCGCGCCGTCGCCCGCCAGATTCGCGAGGCCGGCGATCGGATAAGTGGCAAAGCTGGGCTTGGTCTGCTCGCCGTCGCCGATGACCGGCGAACCCGTTTCTTCCAAGCGCGCGATGGTGTCGCGCAATGCCGCTTCCTGGACGGCGCGGAACTGTTCCTCGGAAATTCGGCCGGCGGCTCGGTTGCTCATCGCCGCCAGCAGCTCAGGCGGACGAGGGATGCTTCCAATTCCTTCCGTGGGTATCGGCATGATCGGACCTCCGCGTCCTTAGTGTGCTCGCCGCAATTTAGAAAATTAGGCGCAGCGAGAGTTGAACTTGCCGGGCCGGTGCGACGTAGGTGGGTGAGCCAAATGTCGGATTGTCGGGGCTGGTGACGCCGTCACCATAGGAGCGGGGAATGGGCCCCGCGAAGTCCGCGGCTCCATAGACGGTGTCAATCGCGTTCACATTCACCCGATTGAATAGGTTGAAGATCTCCACGCTGGCTTCACCCTTGAAGCGCTCGGTGAAATGGAAGAGCCGTTGCAGGCGCACGTCGGTAGTGTAAGAGGGATCGCCGCGATAGGTGTTACGCCCGATTGCGCCGACGCGGTCGTTGAACGGGAACTGATCGCCGTTGACGTCAAAGCCCGCCAAGATCGAGTAGTAGACCGGACTCTGCAGGGTGGTGAGGATTGAGGCTTTGAAGTTGCGGAGGAGCAGCGGCCAGCGCGACGGGGTTCCCGCGAGGGCAGTCAAGACGAACCGATGACGGACGTCGTTATCGCTCAGCGCGCGATCCAGTTTGGGATTGAGGTAATCCATTGGCGTGTCCTGGAGCTGTACGTCGGTGCCGATGTCGATCGATTTTGAGAAAGTGTAATTGGCCAGCACGCTGTAGTAGTTCGCGAAATTCTTGCGCAGGCTCACCGTGCCGGCGTTGTATTCGGAATAGGCCGAAGGTGTGGCGTACAGGGTAAAACCGAAGTTGGGATCGGCCGGGGTGAATGATTGAACTCCGTCCGGCAGCGTGCCGCTCGGCAATCCGTTGATGCTGTAATAAATCGGAAGATCGAGCCCATGAATGTATTGATAGCCCACGGAAAGGAACGTGTCCTTGGCGATTTCATTTTCAATTTCCAGGCTGGCCTGTTCGGCGTAAGCATTGGGGAACTTCAACTTTGAAAAACCGAGCGGGAACTGTTGCAGCTCGGTGGGTGCCGGGTAGGTGCCGGTGTGGGCGAAGGTGTTGAAGGCCTGGCCGGCCAGAAAGGGCCCGGAAGTGCCCACGATCCCCGAGGCACCGAACCCGACGAGATCGTTCGACGGATTAGAAAACTCTGGTATCAGCGGTTGGTTCATCGCGGTGAACGGCGAAGCTCCCTGCCACGTAACCATCAAATCGCTGTAGTCGAATGGACCGGTGAACAATCCAAAGCCGGCGCGGACCACACCTTTGCCACCGCGGAAGGAGTAGGCGAGGCCGACTCGCGGCTGAACGTTTCCATAATTGGTGGGACTGAGCTTGCCGATCACGCGCACGGCCTGTGCCGACGGCATGAAATCGACGTCATAGCGAAGGGCGAGCGTAACAGTTAGATCAGGCCGCGCCTTCCACGTGTCCTGGCCGTATAGAGCAAACAGTTGGTGCCGGAAATTCAGATCGGTGCTGTTTTCGAACGCCGCGGCAGCCGCGCCCGAGTAGATCCCGCTCTGAAACGGAAGGGTGCGCTGCGGCACTTGTTCGCCGAAATATTGCCGCGGTTCCAGGAACAGAAATTCAACGGCAGTGCCCGGCCCGAACGGACCGCAGGGAGGTCCGCAGAACGGCGCCGCTCCGAAAAAGCTCTGCGGGGTGAAGACCCCGAAGCCCGGACTCATAAAAGTGGTCTGAGCACTGATCCATACTGGTTCGTAATCACCGCCAAACTTGAAAGTGTGGTTGCCGTGAATGTAAGTGAGGTTTTCCGCGGTTTCAAAATGTTGCTCGCGATAGAAGTGAACGCTGCCTTGGAATCCGCCAGACGATAGCATGTCGGGCACCATCACGGACGGCTCGTACCCGGCGCCGGTCAGATTCAGATTGAAAGTTCTGCGGCCGAAACTCACCAGCGTCTCTGAAGTGAAGTCGGGAGCGAAAATATGGAAGAGGTTCCCGTAAGCGGTCTGATCCGCTACCGGATTATCGCGGTAGGAGGAGGGCAGACCCTCGCCCGGAGCCGCGCCGGGCACGTTCTGTTTGCGGTCGTCGTTGAAGAGGAACGCAGCGTTCAGGGTGGTTTTCTCGCTCAGCACATTGGTGCTCTTGGCGATCCACTTGTCATAGTTGTCGATGGTGAGGATGGAGCCCAAATTTTCCGGCTGCAGCCCCAAAGTCTGCTTCACCTGGTTGATGCTCGGGGTGCCGGGCCCCAGGCAATTGGGGGTATCTATGCAATGGAGAATGAAGGATGCATAAAGCGGGGATTCGGCGCGGCGCTGACCTTCATAGCCCACGAAGTAAAAATTCTTGTCCTTGCGGATGGGTCCGCCGGCATCGGCGCCGAACTGATTGAATTGCAAGGTATTGAATCCGGGGGCGGCGAGTAGGTTGGTGGCGTCCAGATCGTTGTTGCGAAAGTATTCGTACATCGACCCGTGAACATCGTTGTTTCCGGATTTGGTAATGGTGTTGACCACCGATCCCAGGTTGCGTCCATAGTCGCCTGTGAATGGACTGGCCACCACGCGAAATTCCTGCACCCAATCTTGCGAAGGGCTCACTCGCTGCACGCCGGAAATGCTGGTGGTGTAGTCCACTCCGTCCAAGCCGAAGAACGAGCTGTGCGTTTCCCGCAGTCCGCCAAAACTAAGTTGCAGAACCGTTTCGGTGAATGGCGATTGGGTGCCCACGGCGGTGCTGCGGCCGACGTTGGCGGTCGGCGTCAGCAGGACGAAGTCAATGAAGTCGCGGCCGGCGATCGGGAGATCGGCGATGTTTTGCGTGCCGATCACCTGGCTTACTTCCGATTTCCCGGTGTCCACGCCCTGCAACGTTTCGTGGACGGCTACCTGTTGGCTAACTCCCTGCACCGCCAGAACCGCGGTGAAGGAAGCGATTTGTCCCACGGTGAGGGTGAGCGGAGATTTGTAGGTGGCGAATCGCGGCGCGTCCACCGTCAATTCATAGTCTCCCGCGGGCAATCCCGGAATCACCGCCAGTCCGGCGGCAGACGAAATCCCGGTTCGCTTTGCATCGGTTTCAATGTTGCGAAGCGCGACCCTGGCCTGCGGAATCACCCCGCCGGATTCGTCCGTAACGGTGACATTCAACGTGGCCAGCTCTTGAGCAGAGGCGCGTACGGTGCAGCCAAAAAACAGACCAGCGAGGATTAACAGCCGCACTGAGAAGTACCTGCGCATCGCGCCCCCATTTAAAGTGCCGAAACTCACGCGGAAGATATGTTCCGCGCAACTAACCGCCGCCCTTGAAACGCTAGGAATTGGCGAGCAATTTGATGGGTCGGGCGAAGAATCGCAATACTCAAAAAGTATTAGATACACGCGGGTGCCGGGCGTGTATTGTGAGCGCGTTTTCAGAATGCAGCAGGGAATTGGAGGGTGGAATGCCATCCGCGAATATGAAGCCGATGTTTTTGCCTGGCGTGCAAAACAATCCGAAGCCGGGCCCCTATTTCGACATGATGAAGACTGCCCAGGAAGCCGGCCGTGAATACTGGCAGATCTGGCACCTCTTCGCGTTCGTGCCCGAAACTACCACGCATCTCGCCCAGTTCACCCAGGGAATTATGCGCGGACCAGCACCGATCACACCGGCGCTGCGCGAATTGATAGCCACCTATACCTCTCATCTCAACGAGTGCGAATTTTGCATGAAATCGCACGCCGCGGTGAGCGCGGAGCTGCTGGGCAGCGAGGATTTGGTAGCGAGCGTCTTGCGCGACGTGGAATCGTCTCCGCTTCCGGAAAACGAAAAGGTTTTGCTACGGTTCGCGCGCAAGGTGACTCTCGATTTGCCGGGCTATACGGAGGCGGATGCCGAACGCGTGCGCGCGGCGGGATGGACCGACGAGGCGATTTTCTACGTGATCACCGTGTGTGCGTTGTTCAACTTCTATAACCGCTGGATAACCGCATCCGGGGTGCACGCGGTGTCGAAAGAAGGACACCGTTCCCACGGCAAAGTGCTGGCCCAAAACGGCTACGTCCGCAAACAGAGTCAAACCCAGCATCCCTGACTCGCGGCGCCCGTCGCTTCGATCGCAGCCGCCCGACAGGCCCCGTAAATCCGCGCTACGTGGTAAAATGGTAGGTCTGGGGGCGACACGGTTTCGACGGAAGCTGTCGCTGCCGGAAGGCGTGCCGGGCTCCACTTGCCCGCTATCGAGTGGAAAACTATAACTGCCAACACGCAGTTTGCACTCGCTGCTTAATTAAAAACTAAGTAGCGCGCTTCCTCCGGTGTTGCCTACGCGCCGGAGATCAAGCGTCATATAGCAGGCTGGCTTGGGCATTTCGGTCCGGATTGCCCGAGCGAGACTCATCGGACTAGCTGATCGCGTTTCTGGCCCGTTCTAAGCGCGACCCGCGAAAAAAATCGAGCGGACTACGCACGTAGTCTTCCGGTCGCAAAGCTCTTCGGACGGGGGTTCGACTCCCCCCGCCTCCACCATTTTTTCCTTTCTCTTGTAGGGGCGTTACTGCGCAGTGGTGGTTGATTCGCGCAGCAGCACGACGTCGGATTCGGTGCGGGAGCGCACCATACCTAGCGACTTGCCGTCCGGCGACCAGTTCCAGTTCGCGATCGTTTCTGCTGGGAAATTTGTGACTTGGCGCCCTGCAGAGCCATCCAGTGGCTGCACCCAGAGATTTTCCACGCCGTTGGTACGAATCATGTAAACCAGGTTCTTCCCGTCTGGCGCCAGAGCCAGGCCAAGAGACATGCGCGGATCGGGATCGATCAGCCGGACATGCGGCTGCGGCCCCGCATCGAGCGGGAGTAGGGCTATTTTCTGGGCGACAGAGCCCGACGACGGCCCCGTTCCGAGCGAGGCGATGAACGCCAGAGATTTCCCGTCGGGCGACAGCCCGATGCTGGAAGAGGCGATAATGGAGTTTGGAATAACGCTGCCGGGCACGAGTTCCGGCTGGGTGGAACCGTCAACGGGTACGCGCCTGATCGACTCCTCACTCCTGTCAAAGTAGTATGCCATCTTCGAATCAGGCGAGCAGACAGGGTACCAATCGACTCTGCCTTGCGAAAGCTGTTTGGCGTTGGCCCCATCGGCATCCGCCCGCCATATATTGAAGCCGTTCTTGCCACCCTTGCCGGCGAAACTGAAGAGCAGGGTTCGCCCATCGGCACAGAGGTCCATCCCCGAAGTCGACACATCGCTGATTACGACGGTCTTATTGCTTCCATCCGAAGAAACCCGCACGATGTTGTTGTCCTCGCTGAGGTAGAAACCCCCGGTCGGCGCCCACACGAAATCGGTGAAGCCCTTGTCTTCCGGAAGCGAGACGCCGGGGAGGCTGGAACCGGTGCCCGCGGCGGGGAAGATGTAGAAGTTCCGGAGGGTTCTCTGCTGGACGCTGGCGACGGTCTTGCCGTCGGCGGAGATCGTCAAGGTGATGTAGTCGTTGGTGTCCTTAGTGAGAGCAGAAAATTGGCCGCCCGGCAGGGATACCAGCCCGATCTGATTGCGGCTAAAGCCCGTTGATTGGTCTTGATAAAGTTCGAGCAAACCGCTGCCGTCGGGAAGCCAGGCCTGCGCGCTCAAAAGCTTGCTGGCGAAGGACGCGGCTTTCTCCGCTTTGCCGGATGCTACATCGTAAAGCCCGATCACGCTGAGTTGATCGCCGACCTGAAACGTCTGCGCGGCGATCTGCTTGCCGTTCGGCGACCAGGCCAGGTTGGATGGAAAGTTGGAAGCGGGTCCGCTAGCCAGCATTTTCTCACCGCTACCGTCGGCATTGGCGAGTAGCACTTGATACTTTCCCACGTCGGGATCGTTCACACGAAGAAACGCAATCCGCTTGCTGTCCGGCGAAAAGGTCGGTCCGTCATCAATGTCCTTTACCAGGATCTGGGGAGTGCCGCCAAGCACCGGAGCGCGCAACAGATTCCAATAGTCCTGAACTCCGGACTCCGACTTGCGGAAGTAGATGTAATTCCCGTCGGGAGAAAAGCCCAGGTTCTTGTATATCGCATCAGCAGGCGCAATCACCTGGGTGTCGCTGTTGGTCGGCACGTGACGCAGCCAGAGGCTTGTTTTGCCCGCGTCGCTCACTTCGCTGAGAATGTATTTGCCGTCGGGGGAGATCGCCGCTAGCGCGGACTTCCCGTTTCTGGTGATTTGCGAAATACCGAAGTTCTGAAACGGCGTGGCAGCGCTGCGGCCGTGCAGGAATGAATAAATTCCGTAGCCCGCTCCTGCGATGAGAAGCAGGACGACCACGGCGACACCGGCGAGCATCCCTTTGTGCTGCTGCGCGGCCTCGACGACTGCGGAGCTGCCGGACTGCTGCGTCACCCGCGCAGCGCTGTCGCTCAGGGGCGCGGCCGCCGATGAAGAATCTCTCGCCACGCGAATCGTGCTGGATGAGGTTGACCCGGGAAACTCTCTCGAGTCGCTGGAGACCGAAATATCTCTTGCGGAGCGTCCCGATTCGCTTTCGCGCCTCAAGCGCTTCAGGTCAGCACGCATGTCCGAGGCGTGCTGATACCGCGTTTCGCGATCTTTCTCCAGGGCCTTGGCGATGATGTGCTCGAGTTCCCCTGGCACATCCGCGTTCAATCGCACCGGCGGGACCGGAGCGCGGTTCAGGATCGCTTCGGTGATTACACCGGCGCTTTCGCCTCGGAACGGCGGCATGCCGGTGGCCATTTCGTAGAGCACCGCTCCGAAGGAAAAGAGATCGGTTCGAGCGTCCAATTCCTTGGCGCGCACCTGCTCGGGCGACATGTAAGCGACGGTGCCGACGGCCGTTCCGGGACTGGTGAGGTGCTCCGGGTCCACTCCCACCATCGCATTCGTGGCGAGGGTGGCGTCCGAACCCACGCCTTCATGTTTTGGCGTGAGCTTGGCAAGACCGAAATCCAATATTTTCGCGTGGCCCCGTTTGGTGACGAAAATGTTGGCCGGTTTGATATCGCGGTGGACGATGCCTTCCCCGTGGGCGGCGTCGAGGGCATCCGCGATCTGGATGGCCAGGTCGAGAGCGGTTTCCATTTCCATCGGCCGGCCGGCAATACGATGCTTCAGGGTCAGGCCGTCCAGGAACTCCATGGCGATGAAGGGCTGCCCATCTTCCTGGCTGATTTCGTAGATGGTGCAGATATTGGGATGGTTTAGAGCCGAAGCCGCCTGCGCTTCGCGCTGGAAACGGGCGAGGACTTGCGCGTCTTGGGCGACCTCGTCAGGCAGGAACTTGAGGGCCACAAAACGGTGGAGGGTTACGTCTTCCGCTTTGTAGACCACACCCATCCCGCCGCCGCCCAATTTGTCGACAATGCGATAGTGCGAAATGGTCTGGCCGATCATGGTGGGAAAGCCGCTCCTCGCGACGCATATTAGGCCGTGCTCGGAAGCAAGTCAACGCGGCGCATTCGACGCAGCGTTGACTTGCCAGAAGGGACCGGTGGCCGACCAAACCTCGATCCTACTTGCCTCGCGTTTGGGAGAGCCGGTCTGCGGATTCCGCTAAGTGAGTTCATAGGCTCGGCCCTTGGATTCCAATATGTGCTCAAGCATTAGTTTTTTGGCGGAGTGCCAGTCTTGATTTTCTATCGCTTTGAGGATTTGTTCGTGCTTGGCGAGCGATTCGCCGTAGTCGTTGTAGTCGATCGCGGCGGCGGCATACAGAATCCGGTCGACCCAATCACGGATTCCTTCCACTGCCCGGACTAAAAATTTATTATTACTGAGCTTGGCGACCCCCACGTGGAAGGCTCGATCGGCTTGGATAAAACGCGCGTATTTGGCTTTGTTACCAGTCACAAAGGGGACAAACGCGTGGCGCTTGAGATTCTCGAGGGTGATATCGGCGTGTTTCCTTTTGGCGGCCAGCTCCGCCGATGAGGACTCCACCAACATACGCCACTGGTAGAGCTCATCCACATCTCTGGTGTTCATAAGGCTTACGAAATAACCCTTATTGGGGACGTAGCGAAGGAAGCCCTGCTGCTGCGCGCGGGCAGCGGCCTGACGCACCGGGGTACGGCTTGCCGAATACCGGTTGGCCAATTGTTCCTCGGTGATGCTGTCGCCCGATCGGAAGCGGCCAGTAATGATGTCCTGCTTGAGGCCTTCGTAGATTTGCTCGGTCAAGAAACCCCTGGTCGAATTGCGAGAAGCTGCTGCTCGTTTCTTGCGGGGAGCATTTGCCATTTCGCGAAATCCCTTTTGCCGCGGACAACATGGTCGAAAGTGGAAACGATAATACTCTTTAAGTGGCGAGGGTGAGAGGAATCGTCGCGCCAGCGATCGTCGGGGGCGCGGCCGGAGCGTCTGGCCTGAACCGAGTGAATACATCCAAAAAACAGATTGGATACAGTTGGTATTGGTTCTTGACTCCCGCTGGCATCCGAGGTATTTTTCCGGCCTAGCTTACTTCAGGTTTCCGGATTTACGCTGATCCATACACTCGCCCCACAAGCCGCCTTAGGGAGCCGCCTATGATTCCTAATTGGAAATCCGTTTTGGTATTACTGTTCCTGATTGGCTGTTGTCCAGTTGCCAGCCATGCGCAAAGCGCGGAGACCGGAGCGCTCGCCGGCAATGTATGGGACCCGACCGGCGCGGTTGTGCCAGAGGCCAGCGTAGAAGCGACCAATGAATCCACCGGGCAAATCCGTATCTCGGCGTCGCGGGCGGACGGGAGATATACCGTAGCGTTGTTGCCGCCGGGTATTTACAAAATCGCGGTGAAGAAGACTGGCTTCAGGGAAGAAATCGAAAACGATGTCCACATCGACGTCGGGGGTACCGCGCGGTTGGATATTGTGTTGGCATTAGGCGAGTCGACCCAGCAAGTCACCGTACAAGGTTCCCCAACAATGACCGACACCGAGTCCAGCACATTAGGGCGTGTGGTGAACCAGCAAGCAGTGCAAAACCTGCCTCTGGTTACGCGCAATTACACCCAGATTATCGGCCTGTCACCAGGAATCGAAGCTCCGGTTACTAACGCTACCGAGCTGGGCCGCGGAAGCGGCGGGACTTCGCCGACGCAGACTACCTCCGGTTTGTTCGTGAACGGCGCTCGCTCGTACGACAATAATTTCCAGATGAACGGAATCTCCGTCAACGACAATGAAGCGACCGGCGCCTCCAGCGGCGGGATACCGATTCCCAACTCCGACACCATCGTCGAGTTCAAGGTGCAGACCGCTCTTTACGATGCGGCCTACGGGCACAACGCAGGCGCGAACGTAGATGTGGTAACCAATGGCGGCAGTAACCAGTTCCATGGCAGCGGGTTTGAGTTCTTCCGGAACGAGGCTTTGAACGCTAACGATTTCTTTTTCAACTCCACCGGGCAGCCGAGGCCGGTATTGCGGCAGAACCAATTTGGTTTCACGTTGGGCGGGCCGATTTGGAAAAATAAATTGCTGTTCTTTGTTTCGTATCAAGGAACGCGTCAGCAAAACGGGGCGTCGACCGCGGTGAACACCACGTGTACCGCAAGTCTGTTTTCGCCGCCGCTGACGGACGATCGTTCCGCAGCCGCGCTGGGCGCGCTATTCGCCGGGCAAGCGGGGGCAGAAGGCGGCACCGCAATCAGCGCCGATGGATCGAACATCAGCCCCGCTGCTCTGAGTCTCCTGCAGCTTAAGCTTCCCAACGGAAGTTTCCTGATTCCGACGCCGCAAGTTGTCGATCCCTCCAAACAGTTCGCCAGCCAGGGTTTTTCCACCTTTTCCGAACCGTGCACATTCAGCGAAGGGCAGTACATGGGCAACATGGACTACCTGATGTCGTCCAAGGGGAAAATCTCAGGCCGATACTTCATGGCCAATAGCGATCAGAAAGTCACCTTCCCGGTGGGCACATTTGTCGGGCCCGGAAACGTTCCCGGTTTTCCGAGCAACTCCATTAATGATCCCCGGGCGCTCTCCGTGGCGTATACGTACGCCTTCAATTCGCAACTACTCAACGAGTTGCGCTTCGGATACACCCGCCTGCTAGGCGACCTGAGTCCGACCTCTCCCTATTCGTTTTCGGGCGTTGGAATTTCGGAAGGTGCGCAAAACGATGGCCTGCCCACAATTTCGATCCAGGGCTCGCTCAATATGGGGCCCGGAGGGCCGCTGGAATTTGTGCAAAATAACTACGCATTTGAGGATTCTGTTTCTTACGTCCGCGGACGCCATTCCATCCGTTTCGGCGGCGGCTATACGCTGCTGCAAAACGATCTCACCAACGTCAAGACCGGTGGCACTCTCCTGTTTCTGAGCTTCCCTGATTTCCTTCTCGGCCAGAGCGCCGCGCAGAACGGATCGGGATTCAGCAACGTATTTGGCTCGCTCGATGCATTCGGGCTCTTCGATCGCAACTACAGCGCTCGGGAAAACGACGCCTATTTTCAGGACGACATTAAACTTACCAGCCGGTTCACCTTGAATGCCGGTCTGCGATTCGAGCATCTCGGCTTATACGATGATTCGGGTGGCCGCAACTCGAACTTTGATTCCCAGTTGGCCGACCCGAATCCGCCAGCTTCTGGTTCCATTCAAGGCTACCTGGTGGCCTCGAATTACAAAGGGACGGTCCCGCCAGGTGTCACCCGATCGGATAACCCGTTCGCGGTGAAGGGAAACGGACAAAACACGTGGGGCCCGCGGCTGGGGTTCAGTTGGCAAGTTCTGCCGGCATCATCGAGGTTTGTTGTTCGCGGTGGATATGGAACTTACTACTCGCGGCCGACGGGAGAGGCTTACGTTCAGAGCGATTTTGGCGCTCCTTTCAGCGTTACCCGCATAAACGTTGGTTCCACCGACGCTGGTGCGACACTCACCAATCCGTTCGCGCCAGCCCCTGCGCTTCCGATCTTCCCCGCTTATTCTCTCGGTTCCGACATCACTTCGTTCGGCGACGGTCAGACCTTCCGGCCCGGAATTGTGCAGCAATACACCCTGAATCTACAGACGTCGCTGGCGAACAACTATCTCCTAGAAGTCGGGTACGTCGGCACACGGAGTACGAAACTGTTGCTGCAGCGTTCTGCAGACCAAGCGCTGTCGGCCAGCGCGGGGGATCCGATCCGAGGCGTTACGTCCAACACCGTGGCTAACATTCCTGAGCGTCAGCCGATCGAGGGTTTCGCGCCGGACAGTATGGTTCAGGTGGAATCCTCAGGGGCGGCTTGGTACAACGGCCTGAATGCGAGTCTTACCAAGCGATTCAGCAAAGGCCTGCAGTTTCTCGCGTCTTATACTTACTCGCGTACTTTGGACACCGCGGGGGCCGCTGTTAACCTGACATCCGCCGGGAATGCCATCGTGACAGGGAATCAGAATGATCCCGGGGCGCGTTATGGCAACACCGACTACAGCCGTCCGCAGCGATTTGTGTTCAGCTATGTCTACCAATTCCCAGGTCACGAGAGCCAGAGTGGCTTGGCCGGTCATCTTCTGGGAGGCTGGCAAACAGCGGGAGTTGTAACGATTCAAGCGGGTCAGTGGATTACGATTCTGGATACCAATCCCAACAACGTATTTGGGATTTCCGAGGATCGAGCGGAAATCGCGTCTGGCTGCACCCAGTTGGCAACGCCGGGCTCCGTGCAAAGCCGACTCAACGACTTTTTCAACGCCTCTTGCTTCACGAATCCTCCGGTCATCGGAAGCGATGGGATCGGTACGGCGTTCGGTGACAGTGGTGTAGGGATCGTGCGAGGTCCGGCGCAGAATAACTTCGATCTGGCGATGATCAAGCGGACCAAGATTGGCTGGCCTTCCGAAAACTTGAACTTGGAATTTCGCGCCGAAATGTTCAACGCCTTCAACACGCCCCAATTCTCGAATCCTGACAATAGTTTCAGTTCGCCCACCTTTGGGCAGATCGCAACCACGTCCGTCAATCCGCGAATCGTGCAGTTCGCGGTGAAGCTCAATTTCTGAGGCGCGGCGTGACTCCTTTACGGGTTATATTCGAAGACGAATACAGGCTGACGTTAACCCTGTCGGGAACGACCGGTTTCGAGGGCGAGGTGAAGGAGACATAACGGTGCCAAGGCGATTCTGCTCCAAACTGGCGGTTGGCGTCGTGGCAGCTGCCGCGGCCATTGTATGCTCCGCTGCGTCAGCAGAACCGGCGTTTGCGGAGGCCGCGCCCGGTTCAAAGTTCGAGGTCTCCTTTTCTTCCTCGCTTCGAAATACACCCGTCACCGGCCGGATGTTGGTCATTATCTCCGCACACAATGAGACAGAACCACGGATGCAAGTCGGCGACTGGGACAACCGGGTTGCCCCGGTTCTTGGCGCAGATGTAGATCAGCTGAAGCCCGGGCTTTCCGTGGTGATCGATACAAACACGTCAGCGTTTCCGAGCCATTTAGGCGATCTACCGAGCGGGGAATATTACGTCCAGGCGGTCTTAAACGTTTATACCGAGTGCCATCGCGCAGATGGCCACGACCTTTGGATGCACTTAGACCAGTGGGAAGGGCAACAGGCCGCTGTTTCGCCTGGTAACTTAATCAGTGAAGTTCAAAAAGAGCATCTCGATAGCGACAAGCCGTTTGACATCCACTTGGCGCTGAGCAAAGTCCTCCCGCCGGTGGAGGTTCCTGCGGACACCGAATGGGTGAAGCATATGAAATTCAAGAGCCCTTCGCTCTCCGCGTTCTGGGGATGTCCTATCTATTTGGGCGCGACGGTGTTGCTGCCGAAGGGATACGAGAGCCATCCGCGGGCCTACTATCCGGTGTTCTATCTTCAGAACCACTTCACTCTGGATGCTCCGTTCGGTTTCGATGCGGCTGCGCAGGAGACACATCCTACTTCTGACGAGGTAACCGCGGCGAACAAGGGGCTCAATGTCGCTGCGCCCAGTAGGCCGCTGCGTCTTGCCGCGGAAGCGCTGGTGATGCCCGAAACCTCCTACGAATTTTACAAGGCCTGGACTTCCGATAAATTCCCCCGGGTGATCGCGGTGACGTTCCAACATCCCACACCCTACTACGACGATTCATACGCGGTAAACTCCGCGAATAATGGCCCGTATGGCGATGCCATCATGCGGGAATTAATTCCGGAAGTAGAGGCTCGCTTTCGCATTATTCGCAAGAGCTACGCTCGAGTGCTGACTGGCGGTTCAACGGGCGGTTGGGAGTCTCTGGCACTGCAGGTTTTTCACCCAGACTTCTTTGGCGGCACTTGGACTTTTTACCCCGATCCAGTGGACTTCCGGCGCCTGGGAATCGTAAACGCGTACGAGGAAAAAAATTTCTTCGAGGCGGAGGAGGAATGGATCCATCCTCCCCATTACTTTCAGCGCTCCTCGGACGGCCAGCCGCGGATGACCAACCGTCAGGTAGCCGAGCTCGAGTCCGTTCTGGGTAGTAAGTTGAGGTCCGGCGGGCAGTTCGCGATCTGGGAAGCCACCTACGGCCCAGTCGGTGATGATGGGTATCCAAAACCGCTTTTTGACACGGCAACGGGCGAGATCGATCATTCCGTAGCGGTTTACATGCGAGAACATGGCTACGATTTGCGTGAATACCTGCAGTCCAACTGGCCAAAGATAGGGCCCAGCCTGGTCGGCAAGATTCACGTTTTCAGCGGCGATATGGACAATTACTACCTCAATCTGGGCGTATATCTACTGCAAGACTTTCTCGCCAACACGGATGCTCCCTACTACGGTGGGACGTTTCAGTTTGGCCGGCCGATGAAAGGCCACGGTTGGCAGCCCACAACCAATTTCGAGCTGATCCGCACAATGGCCGGGCAGATTTTGAAAGACGCCCCCGCTGGCGAAAACACCACGCAATGGCACTATGAATAGACGGAACCACTGCATGCACGGCGCCGCTGGCCTACCCTGAGGCCAGGCTCTTATTTCCTTCTCGAATTACAAGCATTTGATTTGTTTATCTGAGCGCGAATTTTTCGGCCTTTTCGTTGGCCGTAGCGCTTCCACATCCCAAGGTTCTTCAGCGTATAAGCGTATATTTGCGGAGAAACTGTGGATAACTCGAACAACCGTCTTGACACAACTGCGATTGGGAAGTAACGTTCGGTTTAATTTTTGGGGGGCCAGAATTTGGGGGGAATTTTTAATCGCACCAAGCAGAAAAGCAGGAAATTCCCAAATTAGAGGTCTCCTTACTTGACTTGGATGTGGCGAGCGCTGGCTTGCGCGCGAATCGAATGAGCCGCGGGTTTTGCGCCGATTCCTTATGATCGCAGTGACCTTAGGATCTCGAGAAGGGGTGTCGAAGATGAGCAAGAAATTAGTTTTCGTGGTGATGGCCTTGGTGGTTGCGCTGTGCGTCTCACCGACGGTGTATGGCCAGGCGAATGCGAGTTTTTCCGGCACGGTTTCGGATAAATCGGGATCGGTGATCGCGGGGGCTTCGGTCTCCGTAGTCTCACAAGATACCGGCGCATCACGCGCGACCAACACGGATGAATCGGGCCACTACCTGATCACTCTGTTGCCGCTGGGCAGCTACACGGTCCGTGTAGACTTCAAGGGCTTTCAGAGCGCGGAGCAAAAAGACGCCCGCCTGCAAGTGGATGAGCATCGCGAACTGGATTTCTCGCTCTCGCCTGCGTCGGTCAGCTCGTCGGTAGAAGTTACCGCGACGGACGTCGCGGTGGAAGCCGCGAATGCTTCGCTCGGCCAGGTGATCACCTCGCAGGAAGTTGCCGAATTGCCCCTGAACGGGCGCGATTTCGTGCAGCTCGCCAACCTCACTCCCGGCACCATCCAGGAAACCAACCCGAACAGTTTCTTCACCACCGGCGCCAGCAGCGAAGTGGCGGCGCGCGGGTCATTTTCTCTATCGGTCGGCGGGTCGCGAGCGAATTCTACGGACTGGCTGCTGGACGGCAACGACAACAACGAACTGACCGCTGGAGGCGTGGCGATTCTGCCTTCGATCGATGCAATCCAAGAGTTTAAGGTGTTGACCTACAATTACTCCGCGGAATTCGGAACGCGTGCGGGTCCCACGGTTCTGGTGACCGAGAAATCGGGAAGCAATGCCTTCCATGGAACGGCGTACGAGTTCCTCCGCAATACCGACCTCGACGCACGGAGCTTTTTCGCGTCTTCCACCGAGAAGTTCAACCTGAATCAATACGGCGGTTCGCTCGGCGGACCGATCCGGAAAGGCAAGACCTTCTTCTTCATTAACATGGAGCAGAAGAATCAGCGCCACGGAATCATTTACACCGGTTTAGTGCCCACCGCCGCGATGACCAACGGCGATTTCACTAATGATGCCTTCGGGAATCCGCGGCCGGTCGGTGCTCCCGGGGCAATTACCAATCCAAACGTGAGCGGGATCGCCGGTGCCAATCCCTATTTCCAGTGCGACGGCGCAGGCAATCCGGTGCCGTCCAATGCGGACGGCAGCCAGGCCGCGGGAACGGATTGCAATAAGGTTCCATCGGGCCTGATTAATCCAATTGGCCAGGCGATGATGCAACTGTATCCGGCGCCCAACGCCAACAACGCCGCGCTCGGCTACAACTATGTGAACGAGCCGGTGCGCAAGCTGGATGAAAAGACCTTTGACGTCAAGCTCGATCACAACTTCTCGACCGCCGATTCGTTCATGGGACGCTTTGCTTACGATCAGGCGAACTCCTATGTTCCTGGTGGAGCGCCCGGATTTGCTGAAGAAAGCCCCTTCGCCAGCAATCAAGGCATCATCAACCACGGACGCAACGCCGTTCTCCGGGAAACTCACGTTTTCTCCCCGAACACCGTGAACCAGATCACCGGCGGCTATAACCGGATCTTCGACTACATAACATCGATTGGGACCGGATCGTGCGAGGCGACCAAGCTCGGCATTCCCGGTGCAAACACCAACTGTACCCCGGCGGGCGTCTGTGAGCCGGGTGGGGTGAGCTGCGGACTGACTTCGGCGCAACTCGACGGTGGTTACTGGTCAGTGGGTGACCGCGGCTACTCCCCGGACCAGGGCGGTACCAATGTCTTTTCCATCTTCGACAATCTGGATTTGATTCGCGGCAAGCACGACATCAATATTGGCGCATCCCTTCGCGCCAATCAGATGAACGTTAAGACCGAGTCATTTCAAGACGGTTATTGGATCTATACAGGGTTTTGGTCTGGCGAACCGGAGGCCGATTTTCTTCTCGGCCTGCCCAGTTTGGCGATTCACGATCAAACCTTCAATGGTCCCACAACTGGTCGGCGCTGGAAGATGTACCGGCCGTATGTGCAAGACGATTGGCGGGTATCCCGGAGCCTGACTCTGAACCTGGGCTTGGCTTGGGCGCTAACCACCCCAGTCACAGAGGCCCACAATCGCATCGCCGACTTTAACCCGGCCACTGCTCAATTTTTGGTTGCAGGGCAGGGTGCGAGCAACTCCGCAGGCATTCTGATGGACAAGACGGCGCTTGAGCCTCGCATCGGCATTGCCTGGAAGCCGTTCAATAGCGACAAGACCGTGGTTCGCGGGGGTTACTCGATATTTCACGACTCGTCGTGGAACCAGGGCGATCAAGGCCTGTGGCAGAATCCGCCGTATTTCGCGGAATCGGACTACTTCGGCTTTGGCGGCGCGTGCACCTTCGCAGGCGCGGCTTGCGCTAACGCTGGACTGACGCCGACCGCGCAAAGTTCTTCCACTGGGTTCGTCCCCATTTTTACCTCGTCCCCCAATCCCGCGTCCTTCACTGGGACGATTCAAGCGCAGGACGTCAATTTCAAACAGGGCCGGGTACAGCAGTTTAACGTGAACGTAGAGCGCCAACTGCCCGGGCAGATCGTTCTGACCGCTGGATACGTGGGCTCGCGCGGCTCGCACATTCTGACCGACGGGAATAACCTCAACATCGGGTCTCCCGCCGCATGCGGAACTGTTTCCGGTTACACCTTGGGATGCGGGCCGGGCGGAACGGCGTTCGGCGTGCCCTACACGGAGTTCCCATTCTCCACGGTGTCTGACATTGAGGACATCGGCGTCTCGCACTACAATGCGCTTCAGATCAAGGCGGAGACCAAGAGTTCGAGGTACGGCATCTACGCTTTGATTGGTTACACCTATTCCCGCAACTACGACAATTCGTTGTCCGACGGCCTGGGCACCCCGCTAGGCGCAACGTACTTCCCGCTGCCGGGTTGGCAGAAACTGGATTGGGGGCTGTCGCAAACCAATCTGAATAACGATTTCACCGCCAGCGTGGTCTACGACTTGCCGTTCGGCAAAGGCAAGAAATATGGCAGCGATTGGAACGGAGCGGCCAGCGAGATCCTGGGAAATTGGGAAGTGACGGTAATCGAAAAGGTCACCTCGGGATTCCCGGTGTTCGTGGTCGATAGCGACAACGGGTCAGGAGTGAATTTCGAAAACGACGGAAACAGCCTGAACCGTCCGAATCAGACTTGCGGCGCCAAGTTGGGCAGTCCGAGTCTGGGCGAGTGGTTCAATACTTCGTGTTTCTCGGCGGCGGCGGCAGGTGAACTGGGGACTGCGGGACGGTCTCCGGTTAACGGCCCAGGCTTCGTGAACACCGATTTCTCGCTTATTAAGAAGTTCCCACTGCCGCGCGAGGGAATGCGTCTGGATTTCCGGGCGGAGTTTTTTAACCTCTGGAATCACCCGCAGTTCGGTACGCCCAATTCCGATTTCAATGCACCTGCGGAGTTCGGTGTGGTGAATACCACGGTGAATAACCCGCGTCTGATTCAGTTCGGGTTGAAGCTCCAATTCTAGTGCAGAGCATGCCCGGACAATCGAGGATCCGAACAAACCGGCCCATCGCAGTCGCGATGGGTCGGTTGTTTTTTTTGCTGGCACTGCCAGTGCTCTGCATCCTCGGATGGTTCCCCGCGGCGGCTCAGGAACGCATCAAGGTAATCGTCGACCAGGACGCTCGCGGCCCGGGAACCAGCGACCAGCAAGCGATCCTCGTCTTCTTGCAGTCGGAGAAGTTCGATGTCCTCGGCATCACCACCGTCAGCGGCGACCAATGGGTGAAAGAGGAAACCCAGCACGTGTTGCGCATGCTCGAGGTCGCCGACCGCACCGATATTCCGGTGATCGCCGGCGCCGAGTTCCCGCTGCTGAATTCCAAAGAAGAAAGCGAGCGCTGGGAAGCGCTATACGGGAAATTCGAATACAAAGGCGCGTGGACGGAGAGGTTTGAAGCCCAACGCTCCACCATCCGCGAAGAGCCTTATCACGCGCCCGATCTGGTCCCTCCCATGCCCGAAGGGGAGCCGCATACCAAAGCACTGCCCGGCACGGCTGCGGAATTTATCGTAAAAATGGTCCACAAGTATCCCGGCCAGGTGGTTCTCTGGGCCGGCGGACCGTTGACTAATTACGCCCTGGCTTTGAAGCTCGATCCTGAAGTGGCCACGCTCGCGAAAGAATTCGTCCTGATGGGTAGCGGATTTTATGCCACCACCGGCGGCATCGACCCGGGAGCCCACGACTCGCGCCGGGAATTCAACTGGTGGTTTGATCCGGAAGCGGCGCAAATCGTGTTGCGCGCTCCCTGGAAGAAAATGACCATCACCCCCATCGATATTTCGGTGAAGACGCGCCTCAGCCCGGAAATTCAGGCCGCGATTGCCAAGGTGGATACGCCGGTTACCCGCTACTTGGGGAAATACTCCCTTCCGGGATATATGTGGGACGAAATTGCGGGAGCGGCGTTGATCGACCCCTCGATAATCACCGGACAAAAGCAGTTTTACGTGGATATCGACACCGATCACGGCGCCAGTTATGGCAAGACCATATTTTGGTGGCCGACGACGCAGGTTCCTCCGTATCTGCACTTAGCGAACGTTCAGTTCGATATCGACGCGGAAAAGTTTTATAAGCTCTATATCGATCTGATGACTCATCCCCTGAGTCCGGAACGGGCGTCTCGCCATTAGCCTCAGAGATTGCCGCTTCGAGAGAAGGAAATGTGAACGCTAAAAAGTCGCGCCGGCTACTCCTGCCATTTTTTTTCTTTCTTGCCGCTTGCCCTGCCGGGTGGGGCCAGGCTCGCCGCAAAGTGATCATCAATCAGGACTGCTCGGGTCCCGGCGGCAGCAATATGCAAACTCTTCTGGTGATGATCCAATCTCCGCAGGTGGAAGTGCTGGGGATCACCGTGGTGAGTGGGGACCAATGGCGGGACGAAGAAGTGGCGCACACCTTGCGGCTGCTCGAGATCATTGGCCGCACGGATATCCCGGTAATGGCCGGGGCCGCTTTCCCGATAGTGCGAAATCATGAGGAAAGCGTGCTCTGGCAGGAGCGTTACGGAAAAGTCGCTTACGCCGGGGCGTGGGATCAACGATGGTGGCACGAACCTTTTGTTGTGCCCACCCTACCCGAGGGTTCGCCCACGGCCAAGCCATCCTCGGAAGACGCCGTACATTTCCTGATTCGCATGGTCCACAAGTATCCCCACGAAGTCACCATCTACGAAGGTGGTCCCTTGACCAATCTGGCGTTGGCGACCACCATCGATCCACACTTTCCGGAATTGGCCCAGGAGTTGGTATTCATGGGAGGCAGCCTGAATCCCATTACCAACAACCCGGAGTGGACGAACACTCCGCGCCACGAGTTCAATTTTTGGTTCGATCCGGAGGCGGCGGAAATTGTTCTCCGCGCGCCATGGAAGAAAATCGTCTGCACCACGGTGGACATTTCCGAGAAAACTCACCTGACGCCCGCGATGCTGCACGAGATCGAAGCCAGCGCAACTCCTCTCGCTCGCTATGTGGTCCGCTATTTTCCCACCGGACCGGGCGGGGACATTATGTGGGACGAGTTGGCTGCCGCCGCATGGATCGACCCGACGATCATCACCAAAAGCGAGACGCGCTACATGGGTGTGGACCTCGACGCCGGAGCCGGCTATGGCAATACGTTGACCTGGGGCGAGAAGGATAAACCCAAAATCGCACGCGGAACGGTGGAGATTCAACTGGATCTGGACAACGACAAATTCGATCGAATGTTTGTGAACCTGATGAGCGCCCAGGTGCAGGCGGCCCAACGATGAAATGCTGCCGATTCCTTCTTTTTCTCGCGATC
>Ga0302326_10009837_pt1 | contig 20802 bp, 16 predicted proteins | sample Palsa_T0_3_FD_202264 | JGI IMG/M metagenome (GOLD analysis project Ga0302326, IMG submission 202264) | Peat permafrost microbial communities from Stordalen Mire near Abisko, Sweden - Palsa_T0_3 | ecosystem: Environmental > Terrestrial > Soil > Palsa > Peat permafrost | place: Sweden: Abisko...
GAAGGGTCGGCTGCACGACTTTGGGGAACTGCTTGACGAGGGCATGACTAACAAAAAGAAGATGAACCCTCATGTCAGTACGCCATTCATCGATGAACTATACGAGACGGCGAAAAGGAGCGGAGCTATTGGCGGGAAGCTGCTAGGAGCGGGGGGCGGCGGTTATCTCCTCCTGATGGTCAGCGATCGCTGCCGTTTTCAGGTAATCGAAAGCCTGCAGAAGTCCGGCGGAGTGATTACCGATTTCTCGTTCCAGGATAGGGGCTTCAATGCTTGGCGAAGTCGCTCCCTATAAGCCAATGAGTTTGCCGGCGATTATTTTGTGCGGTGGCATGGGGACCAGGTTGAGCAGCGTGGTCAGCGACCGGCCAAAATCCCTTGCCGAGGTCGCAGGTCGACCCTTCATAGCCTGGTTGCTGGATCAACTCGAGAGCGGCGGAATAGAAGAAGTTGTGCTCGCCACCGGCTACAAAGGAGAACAGGTCCGAGAGACGTTTGGCGCACACTATCGCGGCATTCGGCTGTGCTATTCCCAGGAGGCTATGCCGCTCGGAACTGCCGGAGCGCTGTATCTCGCCGCACAACAGATCCCCGGCGCCGACTGTTTCCTCGTCATGAACGGGGATTCGTATTGTCATATGCAACTGCATTCTTTTGTCCAAGCTCACCAGGGGAACCGAGCACTGAATTCCATGGTGGTGACGGCAGTGGACGATATGCGTCGTTTTGGTTCTGTCCACGTCGACGAAAAGGGGTTCATACGGGGGTTTCGAGAAAAGGATCCAGACTTACGCTCCGATGGAGCGGGTCTCATTAATGCCGGCGTGTACCTCGTTTCGCGAGCGCTCATCGAGTCAATTCCCCAGGGTCGGAGCGTGTCTCTCGAGAGCGAGATTTTTCCTCTCTATCTCGATGGACGACTTCGCATGTGGAAGGCGAGTGGCCCCTTTATCGATATCGGGACCCCGGCATCGTTTGCCGAAGCCAGTGGATTCTTCGCCAAGAGTTTCGCATGAACGGATGCGCTGATCTAGATGTTCGGGGAAAAAAGGGGAACTATATTTTATGAACGCCATTGAGGTTATTGAAGTTCATCTGAAGGAAAGCGCGGCAGTGAAGCAGCAACTGGCGCGTACGGCGGCTCCTGCAATCGCGGAAGCAGGCCGGCGCATTGCCGAGCGCGTGGCTAAGGGCGGCAAGATCATGCTCTGCGGCAACGGGGGCAGCGCCGCCGATTCGCAGCATCTGGCTGCCGAGTTCACCAGCCGCCTTCGGGCCTCACTGGAACGTCCCCCAATTGCCGCTCTTGCCTTAACCACCGACACCTCATTTCTAACCGCGCGAGCCAACGATTACGAATTCGCGGAGGTGTTTGAGCGCCTGGTCTTAGGGCTGGGCCGACCGGGCGACGTGCTCATCGGGATCAGCACCAGCGGCAATTCCGGAAACGTGGTGCGCGCGGTGGAGTGCTGCCAGGCAAAGAACATTCTAACCGTGGGTTTTCTCGGTGGCACCGGCGGAAAGCTGAGCGGGCTGGTGGATATCCCCATCATCGTTCCGAGCGACAGTACGCAATACATTCAGGAATCGCACATTGCTATCGGCCATATCATTTGCGAACTGGTGGAAGAAGCACTGTACGGCGACAAGGGTTCAGAGTATGAGGTTTTAGCCAAGGGAGGATTACAAGCATGAGTTTCTGGGAGAATAAACGAGTTCTGCTCACAGGAGGCGGCGGTTTTCTAGGCAGCCACGTTCGCGAGGAGCTGGCTGCGGCCGGTTGCCCTCATGTGTTCGTGGTCCGCAGCAGCGCCTACGATATCACTCGCGAGACGGATGTCCAGCGGCTATTTCAGGATTTGCGGGCGGGAATAGGGGGGTGGCCCTCGCACCTCAACGGGAGTTCCGCTCCGGTGGATATTGTTATTCACCTGGCAGGTTTGGTGGGTGGCATTGGGGCCAACAAGACAAATCCGGCCGACTTTTTCTACCGCAATTTGATGATGGGAACGCTCATGATGCACTATTCGCGGTTAGCGGGCGTAGCCAAATTCATTGCTGCGGGCGCCGGCTGCGGGTATCCCGAACACGCCCCCATGCCTCTCAAGGAGACCAGCTTCTGGGATGGCCTTCCCCAGGAGGAAAGCGCTCCGTATTCGTTGGCGAAACGCATGCTCCAAGTGCAGTCCATCGCCTATTGGAAACAACATAGGTTCCCTGCCATCATCGGCGTTCCCGGGAACATCTACGGTCCCTACGACAACTTCGATCTCGAAAACGCGCATGTGATTCCTGCTTTGGTGCGCAAATTTGTCGAGAGCGATTCTGTAGTCGTGTGGGGCTCCGGCAAGCCCACCCGCGACTTCGTGTACGCTGGCGACGTCGCCAAAGGTTTGCTCCTGGCGGCTGAGACTTATGATCGGGCTGAACTGGTCAATCTCTCATCTGGACGTGACCACTCAATTCAAGAAGTGGTCGACACCCTGATCGAGATCACCAATTACAAGGGAACCGTAACCTTCGATACCTCCCGCCCCGGCGGTCAGATCCGTCGGCTCTTTGACATGTCAAAAGCGGAGAGAGACCTCGGATTCAAGGCCACGACCAGTCTGCGGGACGGTCTGGCCAAGACGGTCGAATGGTATCGCGCCAACCGTGAGAGCGCGCGGAACTACGAGCCGCTGCCTGAGGTGACAGGCGTTTCCTCGTAGGTTTCGATCTTCGGCGGCGACTGGGATGGTGGGCGGCAACTGCAGCAACGGCGGTGCCACCCTCCATCCTTTTCTTCGTTTGCTATGTGTTTACTCGATACCGGGCGAAGCGCCAAATTTAACAATCTGTCACTCCCTGATCACCAGCTTTTAATACAGCAACATTAAAGCTGGATGGCGGTCGTAAAACCGGCCTCGAAGGGAGTCACGATGCAGAAGCTCGTAGCCACGTCCTTAGCCTCGCTCATGATCGCTGGGACCCTCATCAATCCAACCGTTGCGGACGCGCAATCGGGGACCAGCACACCGATCCAGCATCTGGTCGTCATCTTTCAGGAAAATATCTCGTTCGACCACTACTTCGGCACCTATCCAAAGGCTCTCAATCCTGCTGGACAGCCGCGATTTATAGCTAAGCCCGGAACGCCCGCGGTGAATGGCTATACCGACGGATTGCTCTACAACAATCCGAATGCCTTAAACACCGCCGTTAACGGAGACGGGGCCACCAATCCCTTCCGCCTCGATCGTTCCCAGGCCGCAACCGCCGATCAGGATCACGACTACACTCCCGAACAGCAGGCGTTTCACGCCGGGTTGATGGATTCGTTTCCAAAATACACCGGCACGCCCGGTCCTCCGCCCAACGGCCAACCGACAACTGGGCTGGTGATGGGTTACTACGACGGAAATACGGTTACCGCGTACTGGAATTATGCGCAACGATTTGCCATGAGCGACAACTCCTACGGCACGAACTTTGGGCCCTCTACCGACGGCGCGCTCAACCTGATCTCCGGCCAGCTGAACGGCGTCAGTGACCAGATCAACGCCAGCGCGGATGTTGTGCCCGACGGCGGCAACGGCTATACCTTGGTCAGCGACGCCGATCCAATTGGCGACCTTTGCTCCACCACCACTGGGGCGCAGCTCTCAATGAGCGGGCAAAACATAGGTGACCTGCTCAATGCCGCTGGCATCAGCTGGGGATTCTTCCAGGGCGGCTTTGACCTGACGGTCAAGAATGCTAACGGAACCACCGGGTGCAGCCGCAGCACCACGTCCACGGTCACGATGACCAACAAGGCGGATTACATTCCGCATCATCAGCCCTTCCAGTACTACACCTCCACCCAGAACCTGAAGCACACCCGGCCGACCTCACCGAGCACCGTTGGCACCAACGGCGACCCTGCAAATCACCAGTACGACACTCACGATTTCTTCGACGCTATCAACGCCGGCAACTTCCCCACGGTCAGCTATCTTAAGGCTCCTGGTTATCAGGACGGTCACGCCGGCTACTCCGACCCTCTGGACGAGCAGACCTTCGTCACCACCGTCATCAACTTCCTCCAAAAGCAGAAGGATTGGGCGAGCACCGCCGTAGTCATCGCTTATGACGACTCCGACGGTTGGTATGACCACCAGATGGGTCCGATCGTGAACCAATCCGCTACTGCCATGGATGCCCTCACCGCCCCCGGCCAATGCGGAACTGGAACTGGCGCTCTTGCGGGTGTCACGACCGAACATGCCCAGGGACGTTGCGGCTATGGTCCCCGTCTTCCCCTCCTGGTCATCTCACCCTACTCTAGACGGAACTACGTCGATCACACGGTCACTGACCAGACCTCGATTCTGCGGTTTATCGAGGACAACTGGCTGGGTGGTCAACGGATCACGGGCTCCTTTGATAACCTTGCCGGCCGCTTGAACCCGATGTTTGATTTCAAGAACCCCGACACCACTCCTTTGCTCCTGGACACATCGACCGGCCAACCCACGAACTAACCGCACGCACCAAACCGCAACACCGGCAGGGCAACGGGAGTTTCCTCCCGATGCCCTGCTTCATTTATGTTTTCCCTGAGGCCTCGATTTGATCACGCGTCGCAGGTTCCTGGAGCGAACCGGAATATTGGCCGCCGGGATATCCGTCAGCAAGTTACCCTCTCCGCAGCAAACCACACTTGATCCGGACAAGCTGACTCCCTACGTCGACCCACTGCCCATACCGGAGATCGCGAAGCCGAGCGGCACGCGCCCTAGCCCGGATGATCCTTCGTTGCATCTCCCTTATTACCGCATGGCCATGCGGGCGATGGAATCGAAAGTCCATCGCGATTTGCCCGGCACGCGTATGTGGGGCTTTGGGTCGAGCTCACCCGGACCGACGTTTGAAACCCGCAGCAATCACGGCCTGATCGTGGAATGGGTCAACGAGCTGCCGCAGCGTCATTTTCTGCCCATCGATCACACCCTGCACGGTGCCGAGGCAAACCTGCCCGAGGTCCGCAGCGTGATTCATCTGCATGGAGGCAAGACACCGCCGGACAGCGATGGCTATCCCGAGCACTGGTGTGTTCCCGGCAAGTCGGCTACCTTCCACTATCCCAACCGCCAGGATGCGGCGATGCTCTTCTATCACGACCACACCATGGGCATCAATCGCTTGAATATCTACGCCGGATTGCAGGGCATGTATTTCATCCGTGATGAAACGGAAGACGCGCTGAAACTTCCCCAGGGAAAATACGAGATCCCGCTGCTGGTCTACGATCGCTTTCTTCTCCCCGACGGGCAGCTCGAATATCCCGTCTCTCCCAAGCCGGGGGCGCCCTGGGTTCCGGAAGTCTTCGGCAATGCGATCCTGGTCAACGGCAAGCTCTTCCCTTACCTGGATGTGGAACCGCGCAAGTATCGCTTCCGCCTGATGAACGGCTCCAACGGCAGGTTCTACCGCTTTTCGCTCAGCAAGCTACTTACCTTCCAGCAAATCGGCACGGAGCAAGGTTTTTTGCCCGCGCCCGTTGCGGCCCAGCGAGTGGTGATGGCTCCCGCGGAAAGGATTGATTTCGTCTTCGACTTCAGCGCGCATGCGGGAGAAAGTATTCTGCTGCGCAGCGACGCATTCGACATTATGCAATTCCGGGTGGCGGCGAAGGGCGCGCCCGATACTTCTTCACTCCCTCCGGTACTCCGGTCGATGGAAAGAGTTCCCGAGAGCCGCGCGGTGAAAACGCGCCGTCTTACTCTCGATGAGCGCATGGATTTGGTGCAGCAGTCGATGGGCATGCTGCTGAACAATACTCCGTGGCACATGCCGGTGACTGAGAAGCCGGTGCTCAACACAACCGAAATCTGGGAACTGGTCAATCTCACAGAAGATGCGCACCCCATCCATCTGCACCTGGTCAGATTCCAGATACTCGATCGCCGGCCATTCGATACATTTGAGTTTCAGGACAAAGGCACCGTGCGTTTCACCGGGCCGGCAATTCCCCCCGCGGCCACAGAGAGCGGCTGGAAGGACACGGTCCGTGCCGACCCGGGTCTGATCACCCGCATCATCATCCCCTTCGAAGGCTTCACCGGCCGCTACGTGTGGCATTGCCACATCCTGGAGCACGAGGACAACGAGATGATGCGCCCCTACGAAGTCGTGGCCATACCCGAATAGACCAGTGTCTGAGGGCTAAAGTGTCGCGTGAGAACCAGAAGAGAACCGCAGGTCCCTCCACTGCGCTACGCTCCGGTCGGGATGACAATTCTGTTGCGGGGAACGGCCTCAAAACCGGACAGACGAATGGCTGTCAATGGTCCGACGGAATTGTCATCACGACCGGAGCGTAGCGCAATGGAGGGACCTGCGGTTCTCTTCTGGTTCTCACGCAGACACTTTAGCCCCTGAGGCAAATCTTCTTCTTGCTTCCGTCTGCACGAAAACCCCACCGCCTCATCGCAAAAACGCTTCCGGCAGACCACCATCAACCGGGATCAAATGGCCCGAAGTGCACCGTGCCTGCGGCCCGGCCAAGAACAGGATGGCATTTGCGCAATCCTCCGGATCAATCGGTTGATGGGTCAGCGTACGCTGAGCATAAAAATTTGCCAGCAGCGTACGTAGCTCATCATCCGTCATCGTCCGCTCGAAGGGCAGGTTGTACTTGGTCAGTGAAGCCATCACCCGCTCGCGCGGAAACATGGTCGACCCTTTGACCACCGTTGCCGGGCTAATGCCGTTGACTCGCACTCGCGGCGCCAGCGCCACTGCCATCTCGCGTACCAGGTGGCTGACCGCGGCCTTGCTGACGTCGTACGCTTCGCTACCGCGCTTGGCCACCACCGCGTTGGCCGAACTTGTCAGCACCACAGAGACATCCAGCGCCTGCTCGGCAAAAATCTTTGCCGCCTCATCGACAAGCAGATGGTTGGCCGTCACATTCAACTGCAGGGTCGCAGCCCACTGCTCATCGGTGACATGGCCATCCGGGGACGAAGGAAAGATCGCCGCTGTATTGATCAGGATATCGAGGCCGCCAAACTCCGCTAACACTTTCCGCAGCAGCGCACGAATCGCCGCCCGGTCGCGGATATCGACCGCAGCGGCCATCTGAAACTCTTTTCCCCCGGTGACCAGTTCGGCCGATTTTGCTGCACCTTCCAGATCACGATCAGCGACCACCACGTGGGCTCCTCGTCCCGCGCCCAGGCGCACCACTTCCCTTCCGATGCCACTGCCGCCGCCAACAATGAGCATGATGTAGCGGCTGAGCTCCTTCTCCGGCGGCTGTCGGCGGAGCTTAGCCTCTTCGAGCGCCCAGTACTCAATACGAAATGCCTCCGAGGGCGGCAGCGCAACGTAATTGCAATGGACCTGGAACAAGGCGCTCTCCGCAGCCGGACCCGCTTGCGGCAAAACCGCAGGCGGGGCGCCGGACGCGAGCGCAGAAGCCCCCTCCATCACATGGATGGCGTTTACATAGAATTCGCCCGTGATGCGCGATTCGGTCTTGCTCTTGCCGAAGCTGAACATGCCGATCCCGGGAATTAGCACTACCGTGGGGTTGGCATCGCGTATCGCTGGATCTTCCGGCTTGGCGTGCTGCCGGTAGTAATGGGCATAGTCCTTGCGATACTGGGCCAGCGCCTCGTCGATCGCTTTGTGCAAACTCTGCACATCGTCTTCCGGGTTCCAGGGCACATACATCGGCCTTATCTTGGTGCGGACAAAATGATCGGGACAACTGGTCCCAAGGAAGGCGAATTTCTGTGCTTCCTTGGAGTTGATAAAGGTAAGAACCTCGGGGAGCGCGCTAAACGTTCCGATCATGCGCTTGCTCACCGAGACCCGCCCGCGCAGATAGGGAAGGATATCGATCGCCAGCTCGCGGTGATCTTTGCGCGGTTGGTAGCGAGGGCCGGCGAAGATCCGCTCCCCCTGGGCGTTCACGTGCTCCTGCACGAACTGCCCTAGCTGATCGATGATGGTGATGGTGTTGAGATAGCATTCGCGCTGCGTGTTACCCCAGGTGAACAGACCGTGGCCGCCGAGAACAACGCCGTCGCACCCTGGACTCTCCTGCACTGCCTTGCGCAGCATCATCCCCAATTCAAACCCCGGGCGCTGCCAGGGCAACCAGACCAGCTTGCGCCCGAAACGGCCGTTGAACTCAGCCAGCCTTTCCAGGCCGTTAGCGGAGGCCGCCAGCGCAATGCCCCAATCCGGATGGAGATGGTCGACGTGGGCGAAGGGCAGAAACCCGTGCAGCGCGGTATCGATGGAGGCAGCCACGCTGTTTCTCCCGAAGGTGCAGAGTGGATACATCTCCACCATCTCGTCTTCGTACGCCACCCCGCGATAGCTGCCGGCCAGCGCGAGCAGTTTGTTCAGGTAGAGGGTGGCGAAGCCGCTGCGCTGGATGCTGCCCAGGTCGCCCCCGCTTCCCTTCACCCATAAAACCGGCTGCGGGGTTCCGTCCAACGGATCCTTTTCAACGATCTTGGAGCTGGTATTGCCGCCTCCGAAATTGGTGATGCGCAGATCGGATCCCAACAGGTTGGAACGGTAGCGCAACAACTCCTGCTCACCGAGCGCGCGTGCCACCTTATCGTCCCAGCGATCCTCCAGATAGCGTAGTTCGGTCACTGCAATAGTAGTAGTCATCGTCGGCCCTCAATATCGAGTTCATTAGAACAGTTAATTCTATACAGAATCGCGAAGCCATCGGTGTAGAAGAGCGGCGGGAGCTGTCCCTCCATCCATATCCCAAGCCATACCCCACAACACCAACCTCCACTTTGTCATCCCGACCGGAGCGAAGCGGAGCGGAGGGATCTGCAGTTCTCTCAACCGGCATCCGAGGCTAAACGAGGCTCAACCCCACTACAGTCGAGCGGATAGATTGTTCGAAGGTTGTTAAGCGTAAGTAGTGGAGATGGTCGCGTTCTTGGCCGCCCGCTCCTGGGAGATCCGCTCCACGTAGCCGCTCTCGCTCAGGGCCTGCAGGGGATCTTCCGCCAAACCCTGCCCGCGGCGCCATTCCCGGACCAACGGGCGAACATCCTCCCAGAAGGCGGAGCGGAAAAGCTCCTCGGCCTCCACCAGGCTGCATTGTTTCTGCAGGGTATCCAGTTGCTCCAGGTCCACCAGCGCCGCCTTGGCATACAACTCCTGGGCCTGGGCCACGGTTTGCACCATCGCCTCGACCTTGCCTTTCAGATTGTGGCTTTGGTCGATCATGAAGGCGATCTGGCTTTGATTGCCGGGCTCCGCGGAATAACTCAAAATCTCGTGGAAGATACGGAAGACCTGGTAAGGATCGATGGACCCAAGCGTCAGGTCGTCATCCGCGTACCTGCGGTCATTCAAGTGAAAGCCACCCAGCATTTCCAAATGCAAAAGCCACGCGACAATCTGCTCGATATTCTGCGTCTGGTAATGGTGCCCGGTATCCACTAACACTTTGGCCTGCGGTCCCGCCAGCCGCGCCAGCTCCAGCGCCATGCCCCAATCGGCAATGTCGGTGTGATAGAAAGCCGGCTCGAATGGCTTGTACTCAATCAGCAGCCGCTGATCGGGCTGCAAAGCTGCATGCACTTGGCTGAATATCTCTTCCATCCAGTCGATGCGCTTGCGCATACTCTGCGTTCCCGGATAATTCGAGCCGTCGGAAACCCAAGGAGAAATATCCTGCGACCCCAGCTGCCGGGCGATCTCCACACAGTCGAGTAGATGCGTGAGGGCCTTGCGCCGCACTTCCGCATCCGGGTTGCAGATTGACCCATACTTGTATTCCTGTGCCTGGAAGAGATTGGGGTTAATGGAGCCAGCGCAAATACCGTATTTCTTTTCCAGCGCCCGAATCCGCGGCACACTCGCAACGCCCTCGGGAAGATCCCATTCCACATGTAACCCCATGGTCGGGGTGACACCCGTTAGCTGATTAATCTCGGCCGCATCAGCGAACTTCTCTTCAATGGTATTGGCGGCTGCCGCCTGCATGAACTTGCCGAAGCGCGTCCCGGTATTGGCAAAACCCCAGGAGGGTATCTCGATGCGAAAGTTGTCTAAGGCTTTTGCGACTCGTTCGGATTTCTCCTGCTGGTCCACAGGCAACCCCTTAGTAGTCAGGACACGACCAGTATAAAGGACGACAATGGAGTATGACCGATGTACGCATGGATAAGTGGCTTTGGGCGGCAAGATTCTTCAAGACCCGCGCGCTCGCGGCAAGGGCATGTGAACTGGGCCGGGTAACCTCCAATGGTCAACTGGCCAAGAGCGCCCGCCCGGTGCGCGTCGGCGACCTATTGCAGGTCAAGACCGAAGGGGGAGACTTTCAAGTCGAGGTGCTGCTGCTCAGCGAGATGCGCGGCCCGGCTGCAGTCGCGCAAACCCTCTATCGGGAGACAGAGGCGAGCCGCGCCTTGCGCCTGCAATTGGCGGAGGAGCGCAAAGCCATGCCGCGCTTCGAATCAATTTCGGCAGGCAAACCATCGAAACGCAATCGCCGTGCACTTGACCGGCTTCGGGGACGAGCCTGACCATCTACAATGCATCATTGCTCAGGCGCCACCGAGGTTTTACCGAGCGCCGTACAAGTCTAGTTTTGCAAACATGACCCCGGGTCATGAAGGATATAAACTTTGGCACAACGCAGCACATCGTCTCCCACAGCCGCGGTCCTGGGCGAGATTGGCCTTCCGCTGCCCCTCTCGCAACTTGCTTCGCGATCCTGGGATGCCATCGTCGTCGGGGCTGGTCATAATGGACTCGCCTGCGCAGCCTACCTGGCCCGCGCCGGCAAGCGGGTCTTGGTGCTCGAGAGCCGGGCCCGCGTCGGAGGCGCTTGTACCATCGAAGAACCGTTCCCGGGCGTCCGCATGTCGCCCTGCGCTTACCTCGCCGGGCTATTGCATCCGCTGGTAGTCGACGAACTCGACCTGGTTAAGCGCGGTTTCCACTGGACGCCCGCGGTCAACGGCCTCTTTGTCCCCTTTCTCGATGGAAGTAGCGTGCAACTCTGGGATGACGACGACGCCTGCGAAGAGGAGATCCGCCGCTTTGCTCCCCGCGATGTGAATGGCTGGAAAGCGATGACCGCTGTGGTCCGGCGTCTGCGCGACGCCTTGCGGCCTGCGGCCCGCGGCGACTGCCAGTGCCCCCGCGACTTTTGGATCGGCGACGCGCCCACTCAGGAAGAGATCGACGCCCGCCTGGGCAACGACGAAGAAGCCCGCAACGTGCTCTTCCATTGGTCGATGGCTGATTTCGTGGCCCGTTACCTCGAGGATGAGCGTTTGCAATACGCCTACCTGGGCCAGGGAGTCATCGGCACTAAGGCCAGCCCATTCGATCCCGGCACCGCCTCCATCCGCTATCACCATTCCTCGGGCCGGCTGGGCGGCATGCCAGGGATGTGGGGTTACGTCCAGGGCGGCATGGGCATGGTCTCTTTCTACTTCTGCGACGCGGCGCGCGAGGCCGGGGCCGTCGTGGCGGCCGGCGTTCAGGTAGCAGAGATCATACCCGGCGAAGGCGTTCTGCTGCGGAGCGGCGAACGCCTTTCTGCTCCCGTGGTGGTGTCGAATGCCGACCCCGTTGTTACCCTCCGCCTGCTCGGCAAATCGGCGAGTTCTGACTTCCGGTCAAAAGTGGAAACTCTAGCCATCGAAGGCTGTACCGTCAAGCTCAATGTGCTGTTGCGCGAGCTGCCCGACTTCATTGCGCGTCCCGGACAGAATCAGCCCCACCACTACGGCCAGATCAACGCCCCCTTGACCCACGCGGAATGGAGAGCGGGCTTCGCCGCCAGCAGTCAAGGAGAACTGCCCCAGCACCTGTGGTGCGAGATCTACTTCCAAAGCGTGCATGACCCAAGCGTGGTCCCCGCAGGCCAGCACACGATGAGCGTCTTTGCCCAATACGTGCCCCACACCTTTGCAGCCGGTTCGTGGAACGATCATCGCGAACGCGTGCGCAAGCTGGCCTTCGATTCCATCGGCCGCTTCTGCTCCAACCTTCCCGACGCTGTGCTGGAAGCGCAGGTGATGGGGCCGCCCGATATCGAAGAGAAGGTCGGATTGACCGGCGGTCATATATTTCAAGGCGAGTGTCTCCCGGAGAACATGTGGAGCCATCGCTTTGCCGCGCGCACCTCCATGCCCGGGGTCTACCTCTGTGGCGCCTGCACCCACCCCGGAGGAAGCGTCATCGCAATGAACGGCCGGAACGCCGCCATGGCTGTGCTGGAAGACATGAAATAGATCGCGGGCCCGTTCTACGCGCACGAGGTTCGTTCATGGCAGCAGAGAAGCTGAAACGAGAACTCGGTTTTCGCGATGTCGTTCTCTTCTATATCGTCAGTGGCCTCAGCCTGCGCTGGATCGCAACCGCAGCCGCGTCCGGGCAATCAGCCATCGTGGTATGGCTGCTTGCCTGGTGCGGATTTTTTCTACCCCTGGCGGGCTGCGTTCTTGAGCTCTCCTCCCGCTATCCCCAGGAAGGCGGTCTTTACGTCTGGACTCGCGAGGCCTATGGCGATTTTTCCGCTTTTATGGCCGCGTGGTCCTATTGGATGAGCAATCTACCCTATTTCGCTGCCGTGCTGTACTTCGCCGCCAGCAGCCTGCTCTTTGCCACTCCTCGCGGCCAGCAGCTGGCCGACACCAACATCTATTTCCTGCTCTTTACTGTCAGCATGCTGGCGCTGATTACCATGCTCAATGTACTCGGACTGAACATTGGCAAGTGGCTCAATAATCTGGGCGCCGTGGGCATGGCGTTGCCGGTACTTATCCTCATTGCCCTTGGCTGGCTATCGTTTTCCCGCTTTGGCTCCGCCACCCAGTTCACCCTGGCGGGCATTGTCCCTCGGGCCCACGTGAAGGACCTCGTCTTCTGGTCCACGATTTTCTTCGCCTTCGGCGGCGTCGAAACCGTGTCCTTCATGGGGGAAGAGATCAAGAACCCCCGCCGCGTCGTCCCCCGTTCTCTGCTGGTGGCCGGTGCCGTGATCACCTTCGGTTACCTGGCAGGAACGGTGGCTATGTTAGTTGCGTTGCCATCGAGCAGCATTAGCGGCCTGGGCGGCTTTATGACCGCGATCGATTTCCTATGCCGCCGGCTGGGGGTCGGCGTAATGGTTGCTCCCATCGCGCTTCTCGTGGCCATCAGCAATGTAGGAGCGGCTGCGGCTTACCTCACATCGACCGCGCGCCTGCCCTTTGTCGCCGGTATCAACCACTATCTGCCTTCTGTCTTTGGGCGTATTCATCCGCGATGGAAGACTCCCTACGTGGCCGTCATCTCCTACGGCCTGGCCGGGATTCTCTTTGGCCTGCTCAGCCAGGCCGGGACCAGCGTCAAAGGCGCGTATGACATGCTGGTCAGCATGGCTGTCATCACTTACTTCATTCCTTATCTCTACCTCTTTGCCGCCATGATCCGCCTGCATGGGCGACCGTCTCCGCCGGATGCGATCCGCTTGCCTTGGGGTAGACGGTTGGCCATCCCCCTTGCATGCCTGGGTTTTTTCTCCACCATGGCCGCCATCATCCTTGCCCTATTTCCCGCGGAAGATGAGCGCAACCCGGGCGCGGCGCTCTTCAAGATTGTCGCTATGACATGCGTGCTATTGCTCGCCGGCGTGGCCGTCTATCGCCGCGGGCAGCGCTCGATAGAGCGCGCAGCAGCCCAAGGCCTATCCACGAATCTCACCTGACAATCAGTGGGCTTTGGCTACGATTCTGTGCTTTTTGACCGCCGGTCGAGGATTACCGATCGCGCCTCGTAGCACCCGGAGAAAGTGGTCCATCCGCCGCGTGGTCTTCTCCTTAGAGATTCCCGCTCGATGGAATAACCCCGGGTCAAGTTCTTCAGTCAGCAACGCATCTTCGAATCGTTCTACCGTCCACTCCAATAACGAGACGATCATCTCGCTATCTACATCCCCTCGCAGGGCGCCTTCCTTCAATCCCTGACGCACAAAGGCCGCGGTCCCGTACGGGTCCTCCGCCGCCAGAAAGCGATTGATATCCCGCTTCAAGCGCAGACCGGTGCCATAGTTGCCCAACAGCGCGACCCGGTACGGCTGCCAGTTCGCCCGCACCTGCAACTCGGTGCGCGCCAGCCAGTAGCGCAGCACCTCCCAAAAGCCTTTCGTTCTTATTTTGGCCGGAGCGTCCAGATAGCGAAAAAACGACCCAGCGGCCCGCTTGTACGCTGCCAGAAACAGCCCTTGTTTGTTTCCGAAGTGCTGAAAGACGGCGCCTTTCGCGATGCCCGCGTCGCGCGCAATGTCCTCGGTACGCGCATCCTCATAGCCATGCTCGGCGAAGTGCCGCATGGCCACGTCTACGATGTGCGCTCGTTTAGCAGGTACGGGTTGGCGCTTTGTTCGATTCACCAGTGCTCCCCGCTGCAGGAGTAAGTGTATGCTCCTGAAGGAAGGTTTCCAAAACCAGCCAGCATAGTGGCACCAATTTGACTCGCGGTCAATAATCCATTTGAGGAAGGAACGATATGGATTCCTCCATCGAAAACCTTCTGGCACTTTACGACCAGGACGCGCCGCTCGAAATGGCGTACACCATTCCGGCTGCCTGGTATGTTGACGGGTGCATCGCACGCCTGGAGAACCAGCGGGTTTTTGGCAGTAATTGGATCGCCGTCGGCCGAACAGACCAGGCAGCCGTCCCAGGGCAGTTCTTTACTTTCGCCCTGGCTGGGGAACCTCTAGTCATCGTGCGTGGAACGGATAACGAACTCCGCGCCTTTTATAACGTCTGCCGGCACCATGCGGCCGCTGTAGCAACCGCGCCTTGCGGAATCACCCAGCACCTACGCTGCCCCTACCACGGCTGGACTTATGGTCTGGACGGATCGCTCAAAGGAACCCCTGAGTTCGCGGGTGTCTGTAACTTTGACCGCGCGGCGAACGGGTTGGTGCGGGTGCGCGTAGAAACCTGGGAGCGCTTTATCTTCGTGAACCTTGACCAGGAGGCGCCGGCGCTCGAGAGCTATCTGGGTGACTTGCCCCAGCGACTCGCGCCTCTCTCCATCGCCAGCTTGGGCTTCTTTACCCGTAAGAGCTATACCCTGGCCTGCAACTGGAAGGTCTACGTCGACAATTACCTGGATGGCGGCTACCACGTTCCCCACCTGCACAAGGCGCTTAACAGCGTGCTCGAGTACACCGAATACACGATTGAGAACGGCGAACACTACGCGCTTCAATCAAGCCCATTGGTGGCTTCACAAGACGCCTCGGTCGCGCATACGCGCACCGGCGACCGCGCCTATTACTATTGGCTCTACCCCAATTTCATGATCAACATTTACCAGGGGGTCATGGACACAAACCTCGTTCTCCCGCTGGGTACGGACAGATGCCAGGTGATCTTCGATTTTTTCTTCGCTAACACGAGTTCTGAAAAAGAGCAGTACAACGCCGAGAGCGTAGCCGTCAGTGACCGGGTGCAAGCGGAGGACGTGGATATCTGCGAGTCAGTGCAGAGAGGCTTGCATTCCCGCGCCTACGGCGCCGGCCGTCTCTCCGTACGACGGGAGACCGGCGAGCACCTCTTTCACCGACTTCTAGCCGCCGATCTCAAGCGCCTGAACTCGTCTTCATAAACAACCTCATCCCCCAAACGAATTTGTCATCCCGACCGGAGCGTACCCGAATTTCCTGCTACGCCGCACTCATCAACAACCACGTATGCGGCTTTCCGTAGAGAAAGCCGCAGTAAGTTCGCCAACGCCACCAGTCTCAGCAGGAAATCCGGGGTAGCGTAGTGGAGGGACCTGCGGTTTCAACGATCCACTGTAAACCTCTGCCGCGCAAACGGACGCAAATCGACGCTTGGAGCTTCGCCCAAGGCCTTCTGCGCCAGCGCCTCCCCTACAGCCGCGGAATGTTTGAACCCGTGCCCAGAGCATGCGGAGGCAAACCATACCCGGTCAGAGTCGATACCATGATCAATCACAAACCCATGGTCCGGAACCACCGTGTAGAAACAAGTGGCAGTGCGTAAACACCGGCTGCTCAAACCCCTCAAGCTCACCCGCACATAGCCATCATAAAAACTCTGCGCCTGCTTCGGTGGCGTCGCTATCGGACCCTCATTTGCATCACTCAATGTATCAAATTGCTCTGTCGCCACTTTCATGCTCGCGCCATCCAGGCTGGGAAAACCGTAAAACCCCTTCCCCACCTGCGGCGAACTCCACAGGAAGATCGGCATGTGCTCCGGCGAGAATCGCGGACCGGATTCCTGCAGGGCGAACCAATAGAGAGTCTGCCGATAAACCGCAAAGCAACCCGCTTCCAGACCGCAGAGTTTGCGTGCCCATTCGGCCATCCAAGGTCCCGGCGTCAACACCACGCTGGCAGCGGCATAACGCGATCGATTCGTCTGCACAATCACCTGAGCGCTATCAGCAATCACCTCGGTGACAATCTCGCCTGTGCGCACCTCGGCGCGATTTCGTTTGGCCGCGCTCAGCTGCGCGGCAACGCACTTTTCCGGAAACAGAAAACCGGCGCCGGGCTCGAAATACCCCTGTGCGCCACTTTGCAGAACAAACTGGGGAAACCGGTCTCGCATCTCACCGGCGGCAAGGATCTGATGGGCGATGCCGAATCGTCGGGCGCAAGCAACCGTTTGCTGGTAGAACGCCGCGCCGGCGCCCTGTGCTTCTGCTTCATCGAGCAGGATCAACCCGCCGTTCTGGACCAGCAGCGTCTCACCAGTCGCTGCTTCCAATGCTCGCCAAAGCACGTTTGCCCGCAGGACCAGGGGAACAAATTCCGCTCCCTCCCCAACGGCCTGCCGGGTAATGCGCGTCTCTCCGTGGCTGGAGCCAAATTCGTGCGGCGGGTGGAAGCGGTCAATGCCCAGCACCCGGGCGCCGCGCAACGCCGACTGGCACAGCGCCGCGCTGCCAGCGGCGCCCAGTCCAATGACAATCAGATCATAAGTTTCCATTGACCAACCCTAGCTACTGCCCGATTGCGGCATCGGCTATAGCCAGGGATTGGTCGAGCTGCTCTAACGCGAAGTCCACTTCAGACTTCTCGATAATCAGCGGCGGTGCAATCACAAAATGGCTGATCCACGCCTGGATGGAAACGCCCCGCTTCATCATCTCCGCCGCCACCTTGTCCACGACCGCAACCTTCCCGTCGACCTTATCCTGCTTGGTGTTGAATGGCGTTTTCTTTTCCTGGTCTTTGACCATTTCGAGCGCCCAGAAGAGCCCCAGCCCCCGCACTTCGCCAATGGAGGGATGTTTGGGCTTAAGCGCGCGCAACTTTTCGCCCATGTACTCGCCCATCTCGCGAGAGCGATTCACCAGGTCCATTCGCTGCAGCTCTTTGATCGCCGCCACGGCGGGCGCCAGCGTCATGGGATGGGCCTCATACGTATGCCCGTGAGAGAAGAAGTGATCTTCGAAGTACTCGGCAATCTTGCCTGTAGTGGCGCACAGCCCGAGGGGAACATAGGCCGAAGTGATGCCCTTGGCGGTAACCAGAATATCCGGCTTCACTCCCCAGTGGTCCATGGCAAACCACTTGCCGGTGCGGCCCCAACCCGACATGACCTCGTCGGCAATCAACAAGACTCCGGTGCGGTCGCAGATCTCGCGCAGCTTGGGCATATATTCTGGCGGGGGCACCAGCACGCCATTGGTGCCTACCACCGGCTCGACGATGACTGCGGCCACATCGTGTTCGTTCTCGATCATATGTTCGAGGTAGTCGGCACAGGCGATGCCGCATGCCGGATAGGTGTGCTTGATGGGGCATTTGTAACAGTTAACTTCCGGAGCGAATAAAAAACCTTGTCCCTTGCCGCCCGGCTCCATCGCCCAGCGCCGGGGATCGCCCGTTGCGGCGATGGAAGCCATGGTGGAACCGTGGTACGAGCGATACCGGGCAATGATCTTGGTTTTTCCGCTATACATGCGAGCGATCTTGAAGGCAGCTTCATTCGCCTCTGTGCCCGAAGTGGTGAAAAAGAACTTGGTCAACCCCTCCGGCAATACCTCGAGCAGAAGACGGCTCAAGTCTGCCCTGGTATCGGTCGCGTAGCCCGGCATGATGTACGCCAGCTTGCGCGCCTGCTCTTCAATGGCCTGAATCACGGCCTGATTCTTGTGCCCCAGGTTGCAGCACATCAACTGCGCCGAAAAGTCGAGATAGCGCTTACCGTTTGCGTCGGTGAAGTAGCATCCCTCGGCATCGACAATATGCATAGGGTTCCAGCTCTTCTGATACTTCCAGGTACCGTAGTTCAGCTTCTTGGTCCATGCGACCACTTCCTGGCTGGTCATCGTACCTTCGGGAGTCGTGACAGTCTCGCTCATTATGTTTTCCCCTTGTCTTTAGCTACTTTACGCTGGTCCTATAGCATTTTCACTTCTCCTCGGCCCAGGATGGAGCGCCGTTCGCTTCGCATACACGAGAAGCGAAAATGCTACAGTCCACCCAGGCAGAGATACTTCATCTGCAGGTATTCGTCGATTCCGTACATCGAGCCTTCGCGGCCATAACCCGACTCCTTGACCCCGCCGAAGGGAGCAAGCTCGGTCGAGATCGCACCTTCATTCACGCCCACGATGCCCGCCTGCAGTTGCCCAGAGACGCGCATAACGCGGGCCAGGTCGCGCGCATAGAAATAAGCGGCCAGGCCGAAGGGCGTCGCATTGGCTGCCGCAATAACCTCCTCTTCGCTATGGAAGCGAAAGAGCGGCGCCACCGGCCCGAAGGTCTCTTCGCAGGCGACGTCCATGGTGGCGTCCACATCGGCCAGGATGGTCGGCTCAAAGAAATATCGGCCCAACGCGTGCGCCTTGCCGCCCAGCAGAACGCGCGCGCCATGGGCCACCGCGTTGGCAACGTGGCGTTCTACTTTTTCCATCGCCTTAGCGTTGATGAGCGGGCCAATCTCAGCCTCTCCCCCTGCCCGTCCCACGCGCAGCGCGGAAACAGCCTGAACCAGCTTTGCAGCGAAGACCTCGTAGATCGCGTCCGCAACGTAGATACGGTTGGCACAAATGCAGGTCTGGCCCGCATTGCGGAACTTAGACGCGATCAGGCCACGCACCGCAGCGTCCAGATCGGCATCGTCAAAAACGATGAAGGGAGCGTTGCCGCCAAGTTCGAGCGAAAGCCGCTTGAGGGTAGATGCGGAACCCTGCGCGAGGTGCTTCCCCACGGGGGTCGACCCGGTAAAGGACAGCTTGCGCACGCGGGAATCGTTTAACCAGGGACCGACCACCGCCGCGGCGCGCGCGCGCGAAGCGGGAACCACGTTGATGACGCCCGCGGGGATGCCCGCCTTGGCCGCGAGAAACGCCAGCGCGAGGGCGGAGAGCGGAGTGTCTTCCGCCGGCTTGGCAATCACCGTACAGCCGGCGGCCAGCGCCGGCGCAATCTTGCGCGCCAACATGGCTATGGGGAAGTTCCATGGAGTAATAGCGGCCGCGACCCCCACCGGCTCCTTGGTCACGATGATCTTGCGTCCGTGAGCAGGCTCGGGAATCACGTCGCCGTAGACCCGCTTCGCTTCTTCGGCAAACCACTCGATATAAGCCGCGCCATAGGCGACCTCGCCACGGCTCTCGCTGAGCGGCTTACCCTCTTCGAGCGAGATCAGGCGGGCAAGATCTTCCCCATGCTTTCGCACGACCGCTAGCCACGCCTGCAGATGCTGGGCCCGCTCCTTGGCCAGCAGCGTGCGCCAACTGGAGAAGGCTCGATGGGCTGCAGCGACGGCGGCCTCGGCTTCAACTGGACCGCAATCCGGCAGGGTGGCCAGAACCGTGCCATCCGCGGGATCTTCTACCGTGAATGTGCGGCCGTCGCTCGACCCAGTTCTCTGGTTATCGATCCACGCATGGTTGAGGATCAGTTCACTGCAATCCAGTTGCAACATCGGGTCTCCGCTTAAGGCAGCAAACGATGGAAATACAAAAAGTGCTCTTCGCGCACGTAGCCCAGCTTTTTATAAATGTGCTGAGCCGCCAGGTTGTCATGGGCCGTGGCCAAGGTAAGACGCTCCGCGCCGGTGCTGCGCGCAAACTCTTCCGCGTAGCTTAGCAAGGCCGTGGCAACGCCCTTGCCACGGGCGGATACATCCACATAAAGATCCTCGAGAAACCAGATCGGCCGCATCGCCAGCGTATTCGTAGAAGGCATCAGGTGCATAAAGCCAATCGCTCGAGAAGTGTCGTCCCACGCCAGAAAATACCGCCCCGACGATTGCGTGACCCGATCGCGAATGAAGGCCAAGGCACACTCTTCTTCCGCCGATTCGCCATAGAAAACACGATAAGCGATATAAAGCCGCGACAACTCGGTCAGGTACGCAGTCGATGCAGGTTCTATCCGGTAGGCCAGCCTATCCATAGGACTCGTGGGCACATCTCTCACACTACCAAGGCCGCATCAGAACCCAATAGGAACTGGACGGGTGCCCCACGTTCGCCCCACCTGTCCCGGCTTGCCGTGGAGCGTACGTGGGCCGAACAAGACAGGCGAAGCCCACCAAAGTTTTTTCCATATCGATCAGCAAATCCCGGTTGAAGCTAGGAAAAGCAATCGAAACATATCATTTTCGGCCCAGGTACGCTTTGGCGAACCGCCCACCCGTCCAGTCCTATTGGGTTCTTTTAGGACACAGACTCTGCCTAATGAGCAGCGCCGGCAAGTTCTCCCAACTCCGCTCCAACTGCGCTCAAACCCTCTTCCAACACCTGCAAAGCATCGCTGAATTCCTCATCGCTAATCGTCAGAGG
>Ga0302326_10009838_pt1 | contig 20801 bp, 18 predicted proteins | sample Palsa_T0_3_FD_202264 | JGI IMG/M metagenome (GOLD analysis project Ga0302326, IMG submission 202264) | Peat permafrost microbial communities from Stordalen Mire near Abisko, Sweden - Palsa_T0_3 | ecosystem: Environmental > Terrestrial > Soil > Palsa > Peat permafrost | place: Sweden: Abisko...
AGGGCGCGTACGACGACTGGCTTCGCGTGGAGCGCCCGCGCCGCAAACGGCCCCCAACGCCTCCTCCATCTCTGGCGCCGTGGCTAAGTGAACGCGATGTAGCCGATGCGTCCCAAGATGCGCCGCAACTCAAGGATAGTATCGTAGAAGAACTCGGTCCAAGCGATGCTGGCGGCCAAGTACAGGAAACCGTGGTCCGAAGGCTGGATGACCTTCCGGCAATCGTGCGCCAATGGGAACTCTACGTCGAGAACCACTGGTGGCCTTGGGCGATTGAGGAGCGGCGGCTACAGCCGGTCCAGTCGATCTACAACGAACTCTTCGCAGCCTACCAGAACCAAGAACGAATGGGCGAAGCCTACGAAGCTGTCGTAGGGGTTGGCTTGTTGACTTGGCACCCACCTCATGGGCCGGAAATAAAACGCCACGTCGCGATCGGCCAAGCGGCAATCGAATTCGATCCCAAAACCGGTGTCATCGCGGTCGGCCTGCCACCAGACGGATGCCGTCTGTCGATCGAGCAAGAGATGATCGAGCCGCAGGACCGGCCACTGCCGGACGTCCAGAACCACATCCAACAGGAACTCTCTGACATTGGGGACGGGATCTGGGCTGGGCCGGGACTAGCAACGGCCCTGAACGCCTATTTCCAGCAGCTTTCACCCGAGAGCGCAATGGACATGGCCCTTGAGCCACAAGATGGCACAGCCGACCAGACTCGGCCGCGCATGAACTTCGCGCCAGCACTGATCGTGCGGCAGCGTAGCGACCGTAATTTGGTTCGGATCTTCGCCGAGATCGCGGAGCAGATTAGTCGGGGAGGCACGATTCCGGTCGGCGTCGAGAAACTCGTTAGCATTCGAGACGACCGTCAAGCGACCGATGAGGGCCCGGAGGGTCATCCCGGCGGCAGCGAAGCAGACGAAACGTATTTCCCCCTTCCGGCCAACGAAGCGCAGCGTCAGATTGCACAGCGTCTCGCGACTAGGCAGGGAGTTCTCGTACAGGGGCCGCCGGGGACTGGCAAGTCGCACACCATCGCCAACCTGATCTGTCATCTTCTAGCCACAGGAAAGCGGCTGTTGGTGACGAGCCACACGGCGCGCGCACTGCGCGTCCTGAAGAAGCACTTCCCACCCGAATTCTCACCGCTATGCGTATCGTTGCTCGGGGACGACACGGTCGCCTTGCGGGAATTGGAAGAATCAGTCCAGGGCATTCTAAGCGAGCTGAATCAGTGGGACAGCGCCAAGAAGCAGGTACGCATCGGACAACTTCTGGCGGACATCGACCATTCACGACGTGAGCTTGCCGCTGGATACTCAAGCCTAAAGATGGTCCGTGCGGGCGAGACGGAAGTCGTCGACCTCCATTTTGGCCAGCACAGCGGCACGCCCCAGTCCTTGGCAGTGCGCCTGGTTGCCGAGGGAAGCCAGCATGGTTGGCTGGGGATCGATATTGCCCCTACGGCGGAGCCGCCCCTCACCAATGAGGAAGCGCGCTCACTTCTTGGCCTCTGGCGCGACCTCGCTGACGATCCGGGCGAGGACTTCAGGAAGACCCTCCCAGAGCTGGCATCGATACCGAGCCCCGCCAGTTTCGACCAGACGGTTCTGAAGGAGCGTGAACTCGGTGCGCGCCTACAATCAATCGGACCGGACACAGGTGTGCCCCTCCACGTTCTCGCCTCTGTTCCGATTGACGCGCGCCGCGCGCTGGAATCGGTCCTGCGCGAGTTTCTTGCACTACAAGACAAATTTTCGAACGAGGCGGAGGACTGGGTAAGGGCGGCGATTCAGGACGTCACACGAGGGAAGCACCATTCCTGGCACAGCCTGTCGGCAGCGACATCGTCGAAGCTGGCACTTCTGAGGGACCGCGTAGAAGGTGCCGCCCAACTGAAAGTTACCGGGATCGATCGACGCGATCGAGCCGAGGTGCGCGCGCACGTTGAAGGCCTTCGCCACCATCTGCTCGCAGGCAAGGGCACGGGCCTCGCCCTACGATACAACCCGTTCGCGCCGAAGCACCTGAAGGCGTGCCTGTACCTGCTGGATGAGGTCAGAGTGAACGGTCGGCCATGCGAGAGACCCGACGAAACCGCTGCGCTCTTACAGTATCTAGACGTCGTGGACGGCATCGGGTACGTTGACGAGCAGTGGTCGGCCTACCTGCCACCCTCGCCCTTACCGATGCTGCTTCGTTTTGGCGACCAAGTCCGGCGCGCCGAGCTTTTGGCCGGCGTGCTAGGTCTCAGGGATAAGGCGGACGCGGTGACTGCCGCAGCCAAGGGTGTTCCGGAACTTCAATCGCTGCCGTTCTATGATCGGCAGGCCATGGCAAGTTTCCTGAATCTTTTCGCGGCGGCAAGCGTGCAGGATGAACTCCGGGCTGTTCAGGCGCAGATCTCACGCGTGACGCTGCTGCTGGCCTCCCTGAGGACTGACCCGTATGCCGACCCCCTCAGCTTGGAACTGCTCGCGGCCACCGAAGGTCGAAACCTGGACCTTTACTCCAGGACGTACAACGCAATCACCTCGGCGTGGGAACTGCGCACCAGACAGCAACGTCGAACGGCGCTGGAAATCCAATTAGGGAGACCCGATCTCGCCGTCAAGGTGAAGGCATCCCGGCACGATCCAGGTTGGGACGGACGAATGTCCGACTTTGCAGGGGCCTGGAACTGGTCTCGGGCGAATGCGTGGCTCATTCAGCGCGCGGACCCGCACCGGGAATCCGCGATTCGGCAGCAAATCGACCTTGCTCAACAACGCATTCGCGAGGACCTCCGGGAACTGGGCGCGTGCAAGGCATGGGAATTCGTGCTAGCCCGCCTAAAGCCAGAGCAGAGAGAACACCTCATGGCGTGGCGGCTCGCCGTTAGGAAAATCGGGAAGGGCACCGGGAAGTATGCCACGCAGTACCGGAAAGAGGCGCGCTACCATCTCGACTACTGTCGCGGGGCCATCCCGGCGTGGGTGATGCCAATCTATCGGGTAGCCGAGACAACCAAGCCATCGCCCAATCTTTTTGATGTGGCGATCATCGATGAAGCCAGCCAGTCGGGCCCAGAGGCCTTGTTCCTGCAATACATCGCGCGTAAGATCGTCGTGGTTGGCGACGATCAGCAGATCAGCCCCGAGTCGGTCGGGCTTGATCGCACTGCCGTAGATGCGCTGAGGCAGCGGTACATCAAGGACCTTCCCCACTGGGATGCAATGGGGGTGGACAACAGCTTTTTCGATCAAGCCCAGATTCGTTTTGCCGGCCGGATTCGTCTTCGCAGCACTTCCGGTGCATGCCGGAGATCATCCAGTTTTCGAACGCACTTTGTTACCCGGCTGAGCCGCTGGTTCCACTTAGGCAGTACGGCAGCCACCGCCTAACGCCAGTCCTGACTCGCCATGTCCCGGATGGCTACGCGAAGGGAACAGGTGAGCGGATCGTTAACCGGCCGGAGGCCGACGCCATTGTTGAACAGATAATGAAGTGCCTCGCCGATCCCGCCTACGATGGCAAGAGCTTCGGAGTGATCTGCTTGCAGGGCAACGCCCAAGCGAATCTGATCCGAGACCTACTGATGGACCGAGTCGGCGCGCAGAAAATGCAGAACCGAGGCCTGGTGTGCGGCAATGCTTACGCATTTCAGGGCGACGAGCGCGATGTGATCCTCCTCTCAATGGTGGCAGCGACGAACGACGGCCGGCATATCGGTGTTCTCTCGAAGGAATCCGACAAGCGCCGGTTCAATGTCGCCGCGAGCCGAGCGCGCGACCAAATGTGGCTGTTCCACAGCGTCACCGTTGACGACCTGAGCAGCCTGTGTCTTCGGCGGCAGTTCCTCGAGTATTGCCTCAATCCCAAGGTCGAGACAAGGGTGGTTGAGGGCATTGACGTCGTTACGCTGCGCCAGCAGGCCATGGAGACCAGGCGCGCCAATTCAAGGGCGCCGCTTCCATTCGACAGTTGGTTCGAAGTCGACGTCTTCCTTCAAATCGTTGGTCGCGGTTTTCGGGCGATCCCTCAGTACGAACTTGCCGGCAAGCGGATTGATCTCCTTATCGAAGGCATGAGTGGCCGGCTGGCCGTGGAGTGCGATGGGGACCAGTGGCATGGACTGGAAGAATGGGACCGAGATGTCGATCGTCAGAGGCTGCTGGAGAGATGTGGGCTGCGTTTCTGGCGCGTCCGCGGAAGCGCATACTATATAGATCCCGAATCCGCTCTCAAACCACTTTGGAGGGCACTGGAAGACAACGACATCGTCGCCGGTCCATCTCCCTCGACCAAAGCCTCAGTTGCCCCTGCCGCAGCTGTGATCGCCGAGGTGGGCGCTGAGGAGGAGAATAACGATGAACCCACCGGCCAGCCATCGGCCCCAGAGGCGGATTCCGGGTCTTTCGGCCATACCCCAGGTGAGGACATAGGTCCACTACTGCCCGCAACGCCGGCCGATTCGCCGCTTATTCTTTCACCGTACGTGCCATGGCTGCTGCATCCAGTTCCGGACCCGCACTCTGCTTCGCTGTCCGAACTTATCGAAGTGCTGATTCAAATCGTCAATGCAGAAGGACCGGTCGTCTGCCGACGGGTCTATTCTCTTTACAATAAGGCGGCTGGCAACTCGCGACTTAGCCAGCAGGTTGTCCATGTCATGAACCGAGCGATATACAGGGCAGTAAAGCTCGGTCGTCTTATGCAGAATGACGAACACAAGCGCGGTGGGCAGATCAATCGGGTAGTGCGCATCGCCGGCTCGCCTGCGGTAAGTGTTCGCGAGAGGGGACCAAGATCGCTCGAAGAGATCCCTGCGTTAGAAATTTCCTCGGTGCGCGAAAGGCTCCTGCACGACGACCCGGATATGGAACAAGAGCACCTGGTTCGCCAGTTGGCGGCTGTCTATGGGGTCGTGCGGAAGACCCCACGGGTTCGCAAGATGCTCCTCGAGTGAACCGCTGTACACTCCCTACTCCACCATCGATCCAGTTGGAGCGGAAAACAATCGCATGGGCCGCCCGATTGCGGCCGGTCAAGCCGGGATCGGTCACTCATTTCGGGACCACCCGGCCCGACTGAAAACAAACGCCAACGGCAGTCCCTAAGCCGAGTCCCCGCCGCCGCCGTGCTATACCTCGGTTAGGAAGGTCCCGCGCACTCGCCGTTACGCGTTCTGCCAGACCGCCTGTCCGATCTTCGACAACTGAAACCCAACTGCCAGCAACCCGGGGGCGAATTGCCACAACGGGGCAAATTGTTATTCGCCTCCGGATGCCGCGCAATTATCCGACCAGCCAAAATTAGCAACTCCTGTGTTTGCAACACAAATTGGGTTCGTCTGTTCGATTTTTGCATCCCGCCAGAACCGCCCCACCCCATGCACAATCCTGCACATTCTGCACAATTTCCGCTGGTACTATCCCGAACCAGGCCGGCGCGACGCGATCCAATCCGCAGCCGCGCGCAAGCCATCCACCCGCGCATTGGGCGCATGCTCGGGCGGACGCTCCCGGTACCCGCGGTCGATCCAAACCGTCCGGCAACCCGCTGCCGCGCCCGCATCGACATCGCGCCACCGGTCGCCGACCATGAAGCTTTCTGCCAGATCGATACCGTGTTCGGCGGCGGCGGCCAGCAGCATGCCCGGCCGGGGCTTGCGGCAGCCGCACTCATCCGCGTTGTCGTGATAGCAGACGAAGAACGCGTCCAGCGGCAGGGCGGCGCGCAGCATGGCGTGCATCGTTTCGACGTCCTCGCGGCGGGTGATGCCGCGCGACACGTCCGGCTGATTCGTGATCACCACCAGCAGGAACCCGGCGGCTTTCAATTGCGCTAGGGCCGCGGGCGCATCCGCATCGATTTCCATTTCGGCGGGGGTCACCGGCGCGTACGCTATGCCATCGCGGACCAGCGCGCGCGTAAGCACGCCGTCCCGATCCAGGAAAACCGCCCGCCTCATCGCAGCGATTCCCAGCGGGTCTCGGCGGCTTTCAGCGCGGGATGCGAGACCAGCAGGTGCCAGACCACGGCCTGAAAAGCCTCGGCGTGCGGCGTCACGTGCGACGGGTTCACCTCCGGCACGATCACGCAGGCGTCCGCGACTTGCGCGGTGTAGCCGTCCGCGCGCCCGATCACGCCGCCGACGGCCGCGCCCACCGACTTCGCATACTGCAGCGCGGAAACCAGATTTGTGCTGACTTGTTTTTCGAGATTGCCGCCGCCCACCGAAAATACGAGCACGCAATCCGCGGCGCGTAACCGGCTGACACGCAGCCACCCTTCGAATACCGACCCCCACCCTTCATCGTTGGTGCGGGCCGTCAGTTCGGAGACGTTGTCGGTGGGGCAATAAGCTTCCATCCCGCAGATCTTGCGAAAGTCGTTGACCGCGTGCGAGGCATTCGCCGCGCTGCCCCCCACGCCCAGAATGAACAAGCGTCCGCCCATCGCGCGAGTGCCGGCCAGCAGTTGCGCCAGCTTTTCGATGACGCCCGCGTCCAGCCGGCGCAGCACCGCCGCCGATTCGGCAATGTATTCTTCCGCGAACGTCATAGTTGTGACTCTGCCAAATGCCGCGATAACTCGCCTATCCCCTCGAACGACCCGATCTCGTAGAAACGCTCTTGTACTTCAAACGACGCCAACTGACCGCGCCTCAGCAGACCGCCATACACTTCGGCCAGATCCGCGTGCTCCCCCGCGAAAGCCGCGCGCCTGAACACGCCCAGCCCATAATCGATATGCCGCATACGCGCCGTCCTGTTCTTCTTATCGTAGGCCAGTATGCGCCCCTCGGCGAACTCCACGTTGCTCGTGTCCCACCGGCCTTCGTTGCGATAGACCGTCATCAGGCCGGGCTGCCCCGCGGCGTGGAACGCGTCGGCCACGTCGCGATACGAGCAGGGCAGATACGAATCGCCATACATCACGAAGAACGCGTCGCCCAGCAGCGGCAGGGCATTCCGCACCGCGCCGGCGGTTCCCAGCAGCGCGAGCCCGTCGAACGAGTACTCGACTGCCAATCCAAACCGCGCACCATCGCCGACGTATTCTCGGATGCGCTCGCCGTGCTGCCCGATGCACAACACCACCCGCTCGATGCCGCGCGCCCGCAGCAGGCGCAACTGGTACGCCAGGAACGGCTCGCCATGGATCTCGACCAGCGCCTTGGGAATGCGCTCGGTCAGGGGATAGAGGCGCGTCCCCAGCCCGCCCGCCAGAATCGCGACCGGCGGCATGCCGCTCACGATGGCGCTCACGATTGCGCCAGCACCGCGGTGCCCTGAAAATCGAACCGCATCCGCACCTCGCGCAGCCCCGCGCCGCGCATCGCGTGCCGCAGCCGCGTTTTGTCTTCGGTGTAGAGCATCAGGAATCCGCCGCCGCCCGCGCCGATCAGCTTGCCGCCCAGCGCGCCGTTCTGCCGCGCGAGCGTGTAGTATTCGTCGATGTGCGCATTCGTCATGGAGCGCGAGCGCGCCTTCTTGTGCTCCCAATGTACGTGCATCAGCTCCGCGAAACGGCGCAGATCGCCGCCCTCCAGCGCCGCTTTGCTCTCGCAGCCGAGCTGCTTCACCACGTGCAGTTGCGAGATCATATCGGCATCGTGCCGGCGCGTGCGCGTGTCCTGCTCTTCGAGGATCGCCGAAGCCGAGCGCGTAAAGCCGGTGAAAAACAGCAGCAGGTTGTCTTCGAGATTCGCCAGCGTTTCGCTCGCGAGCTGCAGCGGCGCGACCTCTACGCGGCCGTCGGGCAGAAACTGAAAACAGGTGATGCCGCCGAACGAGGCGATGTATTGATCCTGCTTGCCCACCGGCTCGTGCAGCAGGTCGATCTCGATGCGGCAGGCCTGCTCGGCGAGTTCCTGGCGCGGGATCGGGTTCTTCTTCCAGGCGTGCAGCGCGCGCAGCAGCGCCACCGTGAAGCTGCCCGACGATCCCAGGCCGGTTCCCGCTGGAATGTCCGACATGCTCACGATTTCCAGATACGGCTGCGGCCCCACGTCCGCCAGCCGCAGAGCTTCGCGCACGATGGGATGCTTCACCTGATCCACCGTCTCGACCAGCTCCATCTGCGAATACTTGATCAGCAGCTCCTGGCTGAAAGTCTCGTGCAGCGTGATGTAGACGTACTTATCGATGGCGGCGGAGATCACAAAACCGCCGTGTTCGCGGTAGTAAGAGGGCAGATCGGTGCCGCCGCCTCCCAGCGAGATGCGCAACGGCGCGCGAGTGATAATCATCTGGCGTTCTCCTCATACACGCGCTCGACAACGCGCAAAGCGGCCTGCGCATCTTCGATGCCCGGCCGAGGCGGGCGATTCAGCCGGATATCTTCCAGGAACTCGGCGAATTCGATCTCCCAGGAATTATCGGGGATTGGGAACTCCCACGCGGTGGTTTCCGGCGGCCCCATTTCCGGCTTCATTTTATAGAACGTCAGCCGCTCGGTTCCGTAGCTGCCGCCCAGGCCCGAGATCTCGATCTTGCCGTTGCGTCCGCAGATTTCGAACGAGAACAGGTTCTTCCATTCGGTCCAGCTTGCGTGCAGGAATGCGATCTGGCCGGCGGCGGTTTCGAGCGTCAGAAAGGCGTTATCTTCGACGGGCATTTTCCAGAAGTAACTCGGCGTGCGGCCGCCCACGCGCGTGAAGTCGCCCAGAAACCAGCGCGCCAGGTCGATCAAATGGATCCCCTGGTCCAGCAGTTCGCCGCCGCCCGAAAGTGCCGGATCGGCGCGCCATTCGCGCTCGTACCCGGGACGCCCGCCATGGCCGTAGCGGCCGCGGATGAACAGCAGCGGACCGATCGCGCCCGAATCGTACAGCGCGCGCGCCTTCTGCAAAGCGGGGTGATAGCGATGATTGAATCCGACGCGCACCACCGCGCCCGTGCGGCGGGCGGCTTCCGCCACGGCGTCCAACTCGCAAGCGCGCCGCGCGCCCGGTTTTTCGATGAACACATGCTTTCCGGCGCCGGCACCTTCGGCGGCGATGGGAGCTAGCATATCGTGCGTGGTGGCGACGATCGCGATGTCGATATCCGGCGCGGTGACGGCGGCGCGCCAATCCGTGACCGCCGTTGCGCCGGGATGCGCCGCAGCCAGCCCTTGCGCCCGCCCGCAGTCCACGTCGCAGCACATCGCCAGCCGCGCACCCGCCAGCGATTGGGCACGCTTAGCCCCGATCAGGCCGCATCCTACGATGGCGATATGCAGAGGCATCGGCAGTCCACCTGTTAGAATAACTGACTTGTGCGATGTCTCTCTAATCCTGCCCGCATACAATGAGGCCGCAACCATCGCCGCCACCATCGGCGAGACGGGCAACTATTTCCGGTCGCGCGGCCTGCGCTATGAGATTATCGTGGCCGCCGATGGCGACGACGGCACGCGAGAACTAGCCCAAGAAACCGCCCGGCAGGGCCAGCCGGTGCGGGTGATTGGCAACCAAAAGCGCAGCGGAAAGGGCCGTGGCGTGCGGGAAGCCATGGCGATGGCGCGCGGCGACACCGCCGGCTACGCGGACGCCGACAACAAAGTGCCCATCGAGGAATTCGACAAGTTCCGGCCCTGCCTCGCGCAAGGCTATGACCTGGCGATCGGCTCGCGCACTATGCGTGATTCGCTAATCGAGAAGCGGCAGCCCCTCTACCGGCAGTTGGGCGGCAAAGGCTTCGGGCTGTTCATGCATGCGGTGGTGGGGCTCGATGGCATCACGGACACGCAATGCGGCTTCAAGTTTTTCACACGCGCGGCGGCGCGGGAGATTTTCAGGCGGCAACAAATCGATGGATATATGTTCGATGTGGAGATCCTGGTGCTGGCCCGGCGGCTGGGCTATCGCGTTCAGCAAGTGCCCGTCCGCTGGCACGACGATGGCGACAGCCGCTTGGCGCTGGTAAGTGGGAATCTGCGGAACGTAGCCGATATATTCCGCATCGGCGCCCGTGCGCGCCGGGGGTGTTGACGTGGCGCAGGCACTCCTGCCTGCAGCGCCGACACTCTTGTCGGCGCTGGCGGGCGCAGCCCGTCATAGGCGCGGGACCGGAGCTTTGAGCTAACGTGCGGGAACGCGCTGGAGGCGCGAAATGAAAATCCTGGTAACCGGCGCGGCCGGCTTCATCGGCAGTAACCTTGCGGACCGTCTGCTCGCCGATGGGCATGAGGTCACTGGTTTCGACAACTTCTCAACGGGGCAAGCCGAGTTCTTGAGCGCCGCGTTGCAATCGCCGCACTTCCGCCTGGAACGCGGCGACCTGCTCGACAGCGCCGCGCTGGACCGCGCCATGGAGGACGCCGAATTCGTATTTCATATGGCCGCCAACGCCGATGTGCGCTTCGGCACGTTGCATCCGCTTAGGGATCTGGAACAGAACACCATCGGCACGGCGAATGTGCTCGAGGCTATGCGGGCCCACGGCGTGCGGCGCATCGCGTTTCCCTCGACCGGCTCCGTCTATGGCGAGCCGGCCATTTTCCCCACGCCCGAGGACGCCCCGTTCCCGGTGCAGACCTCGCTCTACGCCGCGTCCAAATTGGCCGCCGAGGCCCTAATCGAAGCGTACTGCGAGGGTTTCGGTATGGAAGGACACATCTTCCGCTTCGTGTCCATCCTGGGAGAACGCTACACGCACGGCCACGTTCTGGACTTCTATAAGCAACTTACAGAGCATTCCGGGCATCTGGATATATTAGGAGACGGGCGGCAGCGCAAGTCTTACTTATATGTGCAGGATTGCGTGGACGCCATGCTGCTGGCCATCGAGCGCGGCGGGGGCAGGCTGAATTTGTATAATCTAGGCACTGCCGAATACTGCACGGTGAACGACTCCATCGGCTGGATCGCGGAGCGGTTAGGGTGCGCGCCGCAACTGAACTACGCGGGCGGCCAGCGCGGATGGATCGGCGATAGTCCGTTCATTTTTCTGGATTGCGCGCGCATCCGGGCGTTGGGATGGCGGCCGAAGTTGAGCATCCGCGAAGCTGTGTTGCGGACCGTGGATTATTTGCGAGGGAACACATGGGTCATCGAGCGGCGTTAGTACGAGGCCTGCTGCCGGCGGCGTTCGCGCTGCTGGCGACGGCCGGGTTCGCGCAGGAGCGCAAGATCGAGGCGGTGGAGAGTCTCAGCGCGTCGCTGGAGACCCTGGCGCAGCGCGTGAACCGCTCGGTGGTCAAGATTGTGACTACCGGCTACGGCATCAGCGAAGACTCCGATACGGGCAACGCCAGCCTGCTCACAAGGCAGCGCGCCACCGGCTCGGGCGTCATTCTCACCGCGGATGGCTACATCGTGACCAACGCGCACGTGATCCAGGGCGCGCGGCGCATTCGCGTGCAGTTGCCTGTTTCGGAGCGCGCCGCGCGGCGCAGCCAAGCGGATACCAAGCCTGCCGGAACGGTTTTGGAAGCCAAGATCGTGGGGCTGGATCGCGAAACGGATGTAGCGGTGCTGAAGATTGAAGCGGCGGACTTGCCGCACCTGGCTCTAGGCGACTCGCGCGAGTTGCGCCAAGGCCAACTGGTAATGGCTTTCGGCAGCCCGTTGGGATTGCAGAATTCGGCCAGCCTGGGCGTGATCAGCGCCGTCGCCCGCCAGATCAAACCGGACAGTCCCATGATTTATATCCAGACCGATGCGTCCATCAACCCAGGCAATAGCGGCGGTCCACTGGTGGATATGGCGGGGCGGGTGGTGGGACTCAACACCATGATCCTGTCGCAATCGGGCGGCAGCGAAGGGATCGGCTTCGCCATACCGAGCGACACCTTGCGCAACATCTACAACCAGATTCGCAAGGAAGGCCACGTACACAGGGGCCAGATCGGCGCCAGCGTGGAGACCATCACGCCGCTGCTGGCCGCCGGTCTGGGATTGACTCAGGACTGGGGCGTGCTGGTGGCGGATGCGGCTCCGGACGGTCCCGCCGACAAATCCGGCCTGAAGCCGGGAGACATCGTGCTCAGCCTGGACGGCAAGCCCATGGAGAATGCGCGCCAATTGGAAGTGAATTTGTGGCGCTTCCCGGTGGGCGACAAAGTCGCTCTGGAGGTGCTGCGCGGCGCGGACAAGCTGACCATGGATGTGTCCGTCACCGCGCAGGACGACGATCCGCAGCGCTTCGCGGACATGGTAAACCCGGAGAAGAACCTGATTCCGAAGCTGGGCATTTTGGGCGTCGAGATCGACAAGCGGCTGGCTCCCATGCTGCAGGATTTGCGCAGGCAATACGGCGTCGTGGTAGCGGCCCGGGCGGCGGGGTCGGAAGGCTTGGACGTGGATCTGCGTCCGGGGGATGTCATTTACGCGATCAACAACGAGCCCACGTCCACCGTCGCGGCGCTCTCGGCCGCGCTGAGTCAGATGAAGAGCGGGGATGCGGTGGTGCTGCAGGTGGAGCGCGAGGGGACGTTGATGTATGTGGCGTTCGAGATGGAGTAGCACTGCGTAGCGGCGTTGTGTGCTGCGTGAGAATGTGCTGTAATTCTGATAGGCTCCGTCAGCAGGCATATCCGTGATTTCAACGAAGGACCTCAGAGGAATCGCTCGCGCACGCCTTCGAGATGCACAAGCGCTCCTGCGGGCGAAACGCTTCGGCGGAGCGTTTTATCTTTGCGGAAAGCGGTAGAGCTTGCGCTCAAGGCGCGCATATGCCGAACTTCTGAAGTTCTCGGGAGTCGATTCCCGCGTAAAAGCGAAGCACCCGGCCGAATAGTCGGTAGTGCTTCGCTGGACTCCGGAGAGGCGCTACCTGCCGGTTGGATTGTCCTCGGAGCAAGAGACGGCAGACATGATTGGGTGCGTACAGAGACTCTTGGAGGTTCTATGATCGACACAGGCCGGATGCGTAAGGCCATGCATGAGATGGCCGCGGAAAAGGGTAATTTCACCTTGTTCGCGCTCGTGCGCCGGGCAGATGCCGTAGGCGGTATGTGGGATTTAGTTGTCGCGGCTTCGTGGTTCAAGAACAGCACGCTAGCAGCGACTCAGGAGATCGTGGATCTCCTCACAAAATCGATGGGTAGAAAAGCCCTTATGCAGTTGTCCAGGATTGTGACGCTTGCCGCTGAAGACCCCACGGTCAGGTTCTTTCTAAGAAATGTTCCCGTCGAGGATGGAGAACGCCGGATTCAGAGCACCGATTTGCTTGGCATGGAAATAGAAGAGGAAATCATACTGCGGGCCAAGCGCCCGGAATCCGCAGGGCCGCGCCGCAGGGTGGCGCATTCGACGTCACCCGCATCGTCGCAGAACGGGGCGCGCAAGCCGCGGATGTTGCAGCGAGCGTGAACTAAAACCCCTCTAGCAAATGCCCCATCTTCTCTTTCTTAGTCCGCAAATACGCCTCCGTCGAATCCATCGCCGGCACGATGCATGGCACCCGCTCCTCCACCCGCGCGCCCGCTGCCTCCACGGCCGCCACCTTCTCCGGATTGTTCGATAGCAGCCTAATGCTCTTCAATCCGAAATAGCGCAGAATCTCCCCAGGCAGCTCGTAATTGCGCAAATCGGATTCGAAGCCCAGGCGCTCGTTGGCCTCCACGGTGTCCGCGCCTTCGTCCTGCAATTCGTAGGCGCGCAGCTTGTTCATCAGGCCGATGCCGCGCCCTTCCTGGTGCTCGTAAATCAACAGCCCGCGGCCTTCTTCGGCGATGGTGTGCAGCGCCAACTCAAGCTGGGCGCGGCAATCGCAGCGCAGGCTGTGGAAGACGTCGCCCGTCAGGCATTGCGAGTGGATGCGCACCAGCGGCGCCGCCGCGCCGTGCGCCACGTCGCCCATCTCCAGCACCACGGCCTCTTCCAGGCGGTTGTCCAGGCGGCCTTCGAATCCATAGATTCGAAAGTGTCCGAACCGGGTTGGAAAATCCGCTTCGGCAACCTTGTGCAGCCGGAGCGCGGAAGGAGTGTGCATCAGATTTCTGCCGGCTGTCCCGATGCTTTTATTATAATGATGTGCGAGCTACCATGGCGGATTCCTCACTAGTCACGCTGCTGGTGAAGCTGGGCGTGGTGGCCTCGCTGGCCAGCATCCTGGTTCGCTGGAGCGCCGTCAAGCGCATGCTGATGCGCGAAAACCGGACCATGGGCCAGCGCGTGAAACTGTCGCTCTGGTTCTCCGGCGTGTTCGGCGCCAGCGTGGCTACGCGCGTGGTCAGTGCCGCTTACCAGGCGGGCAGCTACCAGGCTGTCGACCTCGGGCTCGAGGGCAGTCTGCTGGCGGGACTGCTGGGTGGTTACGTGACCGGTCTCGTCTCGGGCATTCTGATCTCGATCCCGGCCATGATCAACCGCGAGTATCTCACCATGCCGCTGCTTGCCGGGCTCGGCGTGCTGGGCGGACTGTTGCGCGATTGCGCCGTAGATCCGGAGGATATCTGGCGCTTCAGCCCATTCTTTGATCTGAACCTTTGGCGCTTTTTCAAACAGCGCCGCTTCGACCGCCGCAACGCGTTCAACTTGCTCTTCTTCGTGGTGATCCTGTTCGCCGAGTTTCTGCGGCAGGCGCTCGGCCAGGCTTTCGGCGCAACGGGCCGGATCTTCTATCTGCATCCGGAGCAACCTAATTTCCTGATGTATCTGGCGGTCTATGCCGCCACGCTGTTCTCCGTCACGATTCCGATCAAGATTTGGAACAACACCCGCAACGAAGGCAAGCTCGAGGAGCAGAAGCGGCATTTGATTCAAGCGCGCCTGGAAGCGCTCACCAGCCAGATCAATCCCCACTTCCTCTTCAACACGCTGAACTCGGTCTCGTCGTTGATCCGCACCGATCCCGACCAGGCCCGCGTCATGGTGCTGAAGCTTTCGAACATCCTGCGGCGGCTGCTGCGCAAGCACGATAATTTCAGCGCCCTGCGCGAGGAGATCGGCTTCATCGACGACTACCTGGCCATCGAGGTGGTGCGCTTCGGCGACAAGCTGCGCTTCGAAAAAGATGTGGCCACCGATACGTTGGACATGCAGGTGCCCAGCATGCTGCTGCAGCCTCTGATCGAGAATTGCGTGAGGCACGGGCTGAGCAGCAAGGTGGAGGGCGGGACTATCCGGTTGCGCAGCCGGCGCGTCAATGCGCGGCTGCTGTTATGGGTGCAGGACGATGGCGTGGGCATACCCGAATCCAAGCTGGCCACGCTACGGGAACAGGGCATCGGCGTGAGTAATGTGAGCGAGCGGCTGAACGTGCTGTTCGGCAACGACCACCGGATGCGCATCGACAGCCAGCCCGGGCAGGGCACGCGCATCGAGATCGAGATCCCGGAATTGCAGACCAGCTTGGTGGCCGCTTCATAAGACGGAACCACGCGGCTACCAGTAAAAACCGGCTGCCAAGATGATTCCCAACGAGGTCGGCTGCGCCCACCTGATCGGCGCATTGATTTGCGCTACAAGCATGGTGCACGAGGTCCCCCCGCTTACACGCGACGGGAAAATCCGCAAATCGAAGCTGGTTCCGCTTGGGTGAACTCTCTCAGAGTGGGGTATGGTCGACTGAGTGCTTTCCCCCAAACTCTCTGGAAATTGACGACCGCAAACCTTCGTCAAGCGCTCAGCGGCAGAAGGTGTATTGCCGGGGTTGCCAAATCCCTCACAGGGATGTAGGGAATAGCAACCTGGCTCAAGGCGCGCAGGAGGCTTTCCTTGCTATCGCAAACACAGGGCAGGATGTCGTTCGCAAAATAACCCGGGCAGGGTGGGGTCTGGCCGGCAAAGCAACAAACGTTGTGCATTTCTATGCCTCTCTATACCTTCCGCCGAGCAATTCCGGTGCCGTTCGTGGAAGGCTTCTTGCGCCTTCTGGCTCCACAACCTGATTATGAAACGCTTCACTCGCCCTGTCAACCGGGGCCAGCCACTAGAGCGCTGCGCGAACGCTGAACGCCGATTCCGCCCTACCCCTCCGGTCGCTCCGTCGCCCTCCCCGCATCCGCGCTCAAATACATCCGCCGGTCGAGGTGGAACGCCACATTCGCCAAATGCGGAGCCGACACCGCGCTCGCACCCACTTCCACCGGCGCATTCGGCTCCTTGCGCGACTTCACGCAATCGAGGAAATTCTGAATGTGCGACTCTATGGGCACCGGCGCTTCGAACGTCTGCACCGGTTGCTGGTTTTTCGGCCACGGCTCTTTCCACACGCGGTACCCCTCGTTATTGATTACCAGCGTCCCCTGATCCCCGCAGAACGTGATCGACCAGTCGTTCTCATACGAGTTGGTATAGTTCAGCGTCCAGGTGGCCATGAACGCGCCGTACTCGAATACCGCGCAGAAAACGTCCGGCACCTCGGACCCGACGGTCTTGGCGATCTGCCCATAGCACACCGCCGATTTCGCCGTGCCGGCGTTGGTGAACCACTGCACCACGTCCATCAGATGCGTGCCCTGGTCGGTCATGTTGCCGCCCGAGTAATCCCAGAACAAGCGCCACGCGCGGAACCGCATAGGCTGCAACTCGCGGTCCCGGGCCGGACCCAGAAAGCGCTTCCAGTCCAGTTGGCCGGGGAGCGGCGAGTTGTCCAGTTCGTGCGCCACGTTCCAGTTCCACATCGGCTTCACCAGCGTAATCTTGCCCAGAATCCCGCTATCCACCAGTTGCTTCGCCTTGATGATGGATTCCGCGCTGCGCCGCTGCATGCCGATCTGCACGATCTGTTTGGTCTTGCGGACGGCTTCCACCATCTGCCGGCTCTGTTCGAGGGAATGCGACATGGGCTTTTCCAGATAGACGTCCTTGCGCGCGTCGAGCGCGGCAAATAGGCACGGGGCGTGCTGATGATCGGGCGTGGCGACTACTACCGCGTCGATGCCGCTCTGCGCCAGCAGGTCGTGATAATCCAGGTGCGGCTTGGCGTCTGGCGTGTCCTTGAGCGCGGCCTGCATTCGCGAAGAGGGTCGGCTGGGTTGCGAGTAAAGGGAGCATGTTCGGCTCGTATACTTCGGATACGGCCACGCACGCCGCGCCCAGCTTCTGGAAATTGCGGCTCAGATAACGTCCGCGTCCGCCGGCGCCAATCAAGCCATACGCCAGGCGATCGTTTGCGCCCCATGCCCGGCGCGGTATAAACAGCGGCGCTACGCCGACAAACCGTAATCATTACGGCGAGAAAACCCGGGCCGTCGGCGATGAAACAAGCATCTTGACCTGTAACAGAAAGGTGGTCTATTGTAAAACTATGGCTACTTATGATGCGTATGTCCAAGGTAAGAGCGCAGAGGAGATTCTTGCTGAATTCCACACGGCCGATTCGAACCTCTCTCCGTACCTGCAGGTGGCTGCTTAAATCCGCTCCAATCAAGACCTGACTGCGGCGCTCATGCAGGCATCAGAAGACAGCGGCAAGATTGGAAAGTAGTTTTGCTCACGGTAGCACTCATCATGGCGGCCATATTGCAGGCCGCTGCAACGTGGTTCCATTCTTGAGCAAAAACCTCGGCTAACACGGTTCCCGTAAGCTTCCATTAGCTCAGGCGGTAGGCGCCGAATCAGTCATCCCTGGCCTTCTGGTACGTTTCAATCATCTGACTCAGAAGCTTTCTGAACTCGTCCACGATCTTTGTATCGAAATCGGCAACGATCGCCTGGCAAGTCTGCTGAACTTGGTCCAAAGGGCCGATTGTTAGATCGAAGTCGCGAGTTACAGCGGCATCTCCGATGAAAACCTTGAGAACCTGAAGGCGAAGATCGTCGACGCGTCCGGCGAGGCAGGCAGCTGGGAAATGAGCGCAATCCGTGAGCACGCTAGCGTTCAATGGCCTTGAGATATGAGTTGCCATTGCGAACCCGATTGTCGCCCCGCCCATATCGTGGGTTTTATACACCAAGACGTTAATTAAGAAGAACGGCTTCTCGTCTACTATAGTGATGTCGCCAAGGCTCCGCAATTCCCGGCTGAGAAAGCTTGTAACCTGGCTCCTCAACGCGTCGTCGTCGCTCTTCACGACGAGTTGAACGGTCGCTGAATACTTCGGCGGAGCCTGCGGTGTTTGAGCCACACAGTGCGGGACTGCCACTGGAAGAAGGAACGCCGACAAAGGAACCAGAAGGAGGGCCTGGCGCGTTTACTTCATGTGGTGGATTTTACCAACTGGCGTCGGGCAGTGCAAACGGTCTGTCGGCCACGGTCTTTCAGCCACCTACGCAAACGATTACCGTTTCGGACGAAAGACAACAGTCGTTCAGTTGACGAATCGTCGGGGCGTTTAGGCCGAAAATAGCCATCGTATCGGTCGCATGCAGATCCTCGCCTTGACAATTTTCGACTGGCCACCCATCCCACTAGCGCCAGTCCTGCGCACCATGCCAAATGTAAAGAATGTGGGCGACTTCGCTCTCCAGCCGGTACACGATGACATAGGGCGGCGAAACCAGTTCACGGGTGCCCTTCCGTTCCCCCGGCCTGCCGAGGCCCGGGAAAGCTTCAAGGCGAGCGATGCGATCCAAGATGGTTTGAGCCACGACGCTCGCAGCTTCGGGATTATCCTCGCGGATATGATTTACTATCGCCTCAAGCTGCCCGGCGGCTTGAGCCGTCCAGCGAACCCGCGTCACGACTGTAAAAGCCGCCCGATGCGGTTTACCACCTCGTCGTGGTCTATGAGGTCGCCGCGGTCGGCTTCGGCGATGCCCCGGTTCACGCCTTCGATAAACTGCGCCTGCCGTTCCAGCATACGGGCAACGGTTTCCTCCACCACTTGCGCGGCGTCTTTCCCTTTGCTCGCGGCGAACTCTTGAAGCTGCGCTTCCGTATGAGGCGCGAAATGGACTTCCATGCCCCAAGCGTACGAGAGTCGGGGGATCGTGTCAAGCGCGGCTGCGTTGCGCGAACGCCGCCCGCGCTACCCCTCCGGCCGCTCCGTCGCCCTCCCCGCATCCGCGCTCAAATACATCCGCCGGTCGTGGTGGAACGCCACATTCGCCAAATGCGGAGCCGACACCGCGCTCGCACCCACTTCCACCGGCGCATTCGGCTCCTTGCGCGACTTCACGCAATCGAGGAAATTCTGAATGTGCGACTCTATGGGCACCGGCGCTTCGAACGTCTGCACCGGTTGCTGGTTTTTCGGCCACGGCTCTTTCCACACGCGGTACCCCTCGTTATTGATTACCAGCGTCCCCTGATCCCCGCAGAACGTGATCGACCAGTCGTTCTCATACGAGTTGGTATAGTTCAGCGTCCAGGTGGCCATGAACGCGCCGTACTCGAATACCGCGCAGAAAACGTCCGGCACCTCGGACCCGACGGTCTTGGCGATCTGCCCATAGCACACCGCCGATTTCGCCGTGCCGGCGTTGGTGAACCACTGCACCACGTCCATCAGATGCGTGCCCTGGTCGGTCATGTTGCCGCCCGAGTAATCCCAGAACAAGCGCCACGCGCGGAACCGCATAGGCTGCAACTCGCGGTCCCGGGCCGGACCCAGAAAGCGCTTCCAGTCCAGTTGGCCGGGGAGCGGCGAGTTGTCCAGTTCGTGCGCCACGTTCCAGTTCCACATCGGCTTCACCAGCGTGATCTTGCCCAGAATCCCGCTATCCACCAGTTGCTTCGCCTTGATGATGGATTCCGCGCTACGCCGCTGCATGCCGATCTGCACGATCTGTTTGGTCTTGCGGACGGCTTCCACCATCTGCCGGCTCTGCTCGAGGGAATGCGACATGGGCTTTTCCAGATAAACGTCCTTGCGCGCGTCGAGCGCGGCAAACAGGCGCGGAGCGTGTTGATGATCGGGCGTGGTGACTACTACCGCGTCGATGCCGCTCTGCGCCAGCAGGTCGTGATAGTCCAGGTTCGCCTTGGCGTCCGGCGCATCTTTGAGCGCGGCCTGTATGTTCGGCTCGTATACTTCGGATACGGCCACGCACGCCGCGCCCAGCTTCTGAAAATTGCGGCTCAGATAGCGCCCGCGTCCGCCCGCCCTATAAACAACGGCGCTACGTCGACAAACCGTAATCATTACGGGCGAGAAAACCCGGGCCGTCGGCGATTAAACAAGCATCTTGACCCGTAGCAGAAAGGTGGTCTATTGTAAAAGAGACGGTGAAGGCAAATTGCAGCCGGGACAGCAGGACTGGATCAAGCATCATAGGGCCTCCGTGCCGAGAGACGCCGGTTCGGTTCGTTCTCTGATATCCAATTGCCCCGTGGCGCTGAAGCAACCGAATAATACCTTCAGACCGCAAGGGTCCCGGGGATACGCTGAGGAGGGCGCCTCCAGAGTTGAGCGTGAGATCCTTCACTAGTAGGCGATGCTCGATCTCCCGCAGCCTCACCCGCGTCAAGTTCACGAGCGCAACTAGCGCTAGCGCGTAACCTACTCCAAGCACACAAATGGTCGCGAGAGCGAGCAAAAGCACGGACGCCGCGGAGACAATGAGTGAGGTCCAATCCAACCACCTTTGGGATCTCCGCAGCGGCTGGGGAGTGGAGCGTGGCTCCGTCTCCATCGCCAACAGGACAGCTCCGCGCCGTTCGAGCACCTCTGCCGCTGCATGCGCCTGTGCGGCCGAAGGAAATAGAGCAGACAGAAATCGTGAATTCACACTTCCCCCCTCATCGGTCAGTAGGTGCCACCCCGGAAGACGCCCCTTGCGTGGAACTGACATGGACATCAGATCCCTTCTGCGCAAGGAACCGCTCAACAAGCTGCTCGCCCCAAACCATACCCAATAATCCGGCTAACGCCACAAGCGGCGGCGCAGGACTCTTCACGCGCAGAAGCGCGTATGCTACGCCGACCATAAGACCAACTCCAAAAGAAATGAGCATTGCTTTCATAGTTACCTCCACACAGGCTGTTCTAAATCT
>Ga0302326_10009839_pt1 | contig 20799 bp, 22 predicted proteins | sample Palsa_T0_3_FD_202264 | JGI IMG/M metagenome (GOLD analysis project Ga0302326, IMG submission 202264) | Peat permafrost microbial communities from Stordalen Mire near Abisko, Sweden - Palsa_T0_3 | ecosystem: Environmental > Terrestrial > Soil > Palsa > Peat permafrost | place: Sweden: Abisko...
AATATTACTCTGATGTGATATCATGCCTGCATAATGCTCCCGCTGCAGGGAGGCGGCTGACGTGGCCTATGTCCTGGTCATGACACCGGAGGTCCGGGCATGGCTGCACGACTTGCGCAGACGTGATCGGGCCAGCGCGATCCAGGTCGGCCAGGCCATCGGCATGCTACTTGAAGCCGGGCCGGAGCTGGGCCGCCCGCTCGCCGACCGCGTCCGCTACTCCCGGCTGAGCAACCTGAAGGAACTGCGGCCGGGCTCCGCCGGGCGCAGCGAGATCCGCATCCTGTATATCTTCGATCCCCGGCGGAACGCAGTGCTGCTGGCGGCCGGAGATAAGGCTGGCAAATGGGAGGCCTGGTACCAGCAGGCGATCCCGCTGGCTGAGCAGCGGTACGAGGACTACCTGAAACAAGAGGACATCCGATGAGCAACAGTGAGTTCCACCACTACACCCGGGATGAGTTCCTCGCCGAGTTCCATCCCGATCCTGCCGACAAGGCCGCCATCGCTGCCGGGATGGAGCAGCTGCGGGCCGAGCAGCGCGCCTTCCGGCTCGCCGAGATGCGCCGCCGCCTCGGCATCACCCAGGCCCAGGTCGCGGCCCGGATGGGCATCACCCAGGGACGCGTCTCCGCCCTCGAGCACGCCAAGCCAGGCACCACCGAACTGCGCACCCTGGCCGCCTACGTCGAAGCCCTCGGCGGCCGCCTGGAGATCATCGCCGACTTCGGCGACCAGCGGCTCGCCTTCATCGAACCCGGCACCGAAGCAGCCTGACCTGAGCAGCATCCGACATTCGGAGGACCTCGTCCATCCATGAGCAAGGGAACCAGCCAGCTCGAGATCCGGACAGCCCTCAATGATCTTGACGCCTGGAAGGCTCCCAGCGCGGCCAAGCGCCGTGGGAGCCAGAAACGGGAGCCAACGTGTTCAGCCGTCCCCAGCCTCAGCGCGACGTAGCCAGAATCTTCTCGCAGGTGAAGGGCTCCCCGTTCGACTCAGTCCGACGGTGACAGACGCTCCAGAATTCCCTGACACGGAAGAGGTCACTGGTTCAAATCCAGTACGGCCCACCAGTTAAGAGAAAGAAATCGAACACCTCGAACAGGCCTTGGGGGCCATTCCGGAGGCAAGTGACAGCGGTCGACTCTACCTGCCGAGCTGCTCATGGTGGCAGAGAGGTCATCTCGCCGGGCAGCGGCAGCGAGCGTGCCGACCGGCTGCGCAAGGTCAGTGAGTATGCGAGCCTCGGCATCCCGCAGTACTGGATCGTCGAGCACACGCCTCGGCCCGGCGTCCAGGTTCTCCTGCTGACCGGCGGAGCCTATGCGGCCGGCCCGGCGATCATGGAAGGCACCCAGCTTGAGGCCGAGATCGACGCGGACAAGCCGTCCGCGGTCTCCTTCGACCCGGCAGACCTGCTCACCTTCTGACCACCCCAACGACTTTCCCTTGGTCATACCTGCAATCACGCCACCGGTCGCTCTGCGACCGGAATCAATATGAAGGTCATCGGTCCTTGGGATCGAGAGTGGATGCCTTTTGCCGTGCTGCCCGGAGCTGGGGGTGCACGACCGCGGTGGAGGGCAGCGCGAAACGTGGTCACCCCCGATTAGCGTCGAGTATCGTCAGGCACTGCGTGGTAATTCTCGCTGTCAAGGCTCGCAGGCACGGCACGAGGGAGCGTGAAATGTCCGATACGGCCAGCATCGAGGGCCAGGTCGCCTTGGCAGGCGGATCAACGTCGGAGTTCCTGGTCCAGATGGAGGTTCAGCTTCCGGCCGACTTCCCGCCCGATGAACGGGCAGAATTGCTGCGCGCGGAGGCCGTTCGAGCGCGAGAGCTGGCAGCCGCTGGAATCCTGGTGCGCCTGTGGCGCGTGGTAGGACGGCGGGCCAATGTCGGGATCTGGCATGCGACGACCACGGCCGCATTGCACGAGGCGCTCGAATCGCTGCCGCTGTTCCCCCTACCTGGACATCCACGTTGTCCCGCTCGGCCGGCACCCTAACGATCCGGCGGTCGCGGCGGGCAGGCCCTGACCGCTGACGCGGGTCGTCACGACGACGTGGAGGAAGCTTTCAGCTGGTCAGGTTCATGGCGAGCGATCTGCGTGGCGCGCAGCGCCGCACTAAGTACCGCACCGGTGATATGTTCCCTGGCCGCAGAGAACCTGGCGGCCGGCACGGAGACGGCTATTGACCCGGTTACGCAGCTACCAGAGCGGAAGAACGGCGCAGCGATGCAGCAAACGCCCTCCTGGAACTGGCCGTCGTCCAGGGCCCACCCCTGCTCGCGTACTTTGCGTAGTTCCTCGATGACTGACTCGAGTTCGCGGGCGGATGCGCCGGGTAGGCAGTGCCGGAGCACGGTGCTGCACTGCTGGTCAGGCAAATACGCCAGGACGGCCTTCCCGGAGGCGCGGATATGCTCCGAACCGCTGAAGCCGACGTACAGGCCAGTGACGCGGACCGCCTGATCGCCTTCTACCAGGGCCTGGATTATCACCTTCTCGCGGGTCAGGGCGGCGATGTAAGACGTCTCGCCGGTGTCCGCCGAAAGCTCTGCGATGACGGGCATGAGCTCCCGCCCCAGCGCAAAATTGCGCACCATCCCCTGGTACAGGATGGCCGTGCGGCCGCCGATTCTGAGGGTGCCGTCAGAATCGCGCGTCAGGTAACCAGCCAGCTGAAGAGTGTTCAGCAGGTGATAGCTGGTCGTCACGTTGATGCCCAGTGCCTCGGCGACTTCCTTGAGCCGAGGCGGCCGCCGGGCCTGCGCCACGGCCTCCAGGAACGCGAGCGCTCGCTCCACGGTCTGGAGGGTGGTAGGGGGTTTTTCATTATCTGAAAGCTGCTTCACACCACAACCCTTGCCCGGAACGGTTATCGGAATGTTTCGTTATCTTAAACTTCTTGCATTATTGGCTCTTCCTGGCGCCGACGATGAGACTAAGGACTGTGAGCAACATCATCCTCGACAGTCACTGCCATGCCTGGAGGGTGTGGCCGTACCCGCCACTGGTGCCGGATGAGGCTAGCCGGGGGACGATCGACCAGCTCATCTACCAGATGGACGTGCACGGTGTAGGCCAGGCCGCGGTGGTATGCGCGGCCATCGAGAACAACCCGGACAACATCGAGTACGTCTCGTTCGCCAGGTCCCGGTATCCGGACCGGATACACGTGATCGCCGATCTGGACTGCACCTGGCACGAGACCTATCACCGGACAGGCAGCGCGGACCGGCTGCGGGCGCTCGCCGACCGCTACCCGCTGGCCGGCTTCACCCATTACCTGGGCCCGGATAATGACGGCTGGCTCGCCAGCGACGAGGCCGACGCACTGCTCACGGCCGCTGAGGAGCGAGGGCTGCTGGTCAGCGTGGCCGCAGACCCGGTGTGGCAAGCGGACCTGCGAGTCCTCGCCCGACGCCACCCAGGCGTCCCGATCCTCTGCCATCATCTCGGCGGGGTGTCGGTTTCGGCGGACCCGGCGGGCCTACGGGCGCTAATCGAATCGGTGTCATGCCCGAACATCTACATCAAGGCCTCCGGATTCCATTATGCCTCGCCAAGGGGCTGGGATTATCCCTGGCCCGACGCCGTCCCGTTGTTCCGGCAGATCTTCGAGGCATTCGGCCCGGAACGGCTGTGCTGGGCGTCGGACTTTCCCGCGTCCACCCGGCATTGCACGTATCGTCAGTCGCTCGAGGTCGTGCGGATGCACTGCGGATTCCTGCGGCCCGACGACCTGAGCCAGCTTCTCGGCGGCACCTTGCAACGCATCTTGGGTCGCTGACCGGCTGCTATTCAACGCCGGATCCCGCCAGGCCGCGCACGAACGCACGCTGCGCGAGGAGGAATGCCACCACCATCGGCAGCGTGGTAAGGGCCGTGGCCGCGAACGCGATGTTCTCCGGAATGGACCCGTACTCGGACGAGGCGAGGGGGGCGAGCGTTTCCGTCATGACCTCGACGTTGGGATTGGTCGCCACCACGAGCGGCCACAGGTACATGTTCCATGCGGTCAGGACGGAAATGGCCACGTATGCGCCGGTCGCCGGGGTGGCCAGCGGGATGATGAGCTTGCGGAGTATGGCGAACCAGCTGCTGCCGTCGACCCGGGCCGCGTCGATCAGCTCGCCGGGCAGGCCGACGACGTACTGCCGGAAGAGCAAGGTGCCGAATCCGGTCTGAGCCACGATCGGCAAGATCAGCCCCGGATAGGAATTCAGCAGGTGCAACTTGTCCGTGACGATGAAGGTCGGGACCAGCGTGGTAATCGCCGGGATGAACAGGGATACTCCGAGCAGCGCAGTCACCTTGTTGGAACTGCGGAAGCGGAGCTTGGCCAGGGCGAATCCGGCGGAGATGCACAACGTCCATTGCAGGCCGACCGTCACCACCGTGAATATCACCGAGTTCAGGACCGACCGGCCTTTCATGTAATTCCAGGCCAGTGAGTAATTGCCAAGGTGGATGCCGGTCGGAATGAACTGCGGCGGGAATGAGTTCAGCTGAGCGCTGGTCATCAGCGAGCCGAAGATCAGGTAGATAAGCGGGAAGGCCAGTATCAGGCCGACGACCGTGACCGCCGTGATGCGCCCGATCCTCCGTGTTCTTGCGCTCACCCTTATCATCGGGCCAGCCTCCTCGCCGCGGCCAGAAGAAATAGAATCGCCGCGAATAGCGCTACCTGAAGGACGGACAGCGCGGCCGCATAACCAAGCTGGATATTATTGAATGCCACATAATAGATGTAATATATTAGCGTGGTGGTGGCGTTGATAGGGCCACCCTGAGTGAGGATGTTGACCAAGTCGAATGAGCTGTTCGTGAAGCTGAGAACGGTCACGATGACGACGATGATCGTCATGTTACGGACGCCGGGCCAGATGATGCTCCGGAGGCGGCGGAAAGCGCCGGCCCCGTCGAGCATCGCCGCCTCGATGGTCTGCTGGGGTATCCGCTGCAGGGCAGCCAGGTAGAGCAGGATGGCCGTAGGAAGAGACAGCCAGATCGAAATGATGTCCAGGGAGATCAGCGCCGTGTGGGTGTTGCTCAGCCAGGCCGGGCCGGTGACACCCACCTTCTGCAGGAGGAAGTCAAGGATGCCCTGGCCGGGCCGGTAGATCCACTGCCACAGGATGGCCGACGCGGCGAAGGAAACGACCGCGGGCACGAAGTACAGGGTGCGCACGACACCGACGAACCGGAACCGGACGTTGGCCAGCGTGGCCAGCAGGAGTCCGAGCACGACCGTGGGCGCCACGCCGAACACCAGGTAGAGCATCGTGGTCTCGATGGCCTGCGGCACGGCCGGGTCGGACACCAGCTGCCGGTAGTTGGCCAGGCCGATCCACTTGGGCGCGCCGACCAGACCCCAGCTAGTGAAGCTCAGGGCCAGGGCCAGGATCACCGGGATGACGATGAACACGGTGAACAGGATCAGGTTGGGCGCCAGAAGTCCGGCCGCGGCGGTACGGTCGCGGCTGTCCCAGCGGGCGTAACGCATCTTCAGGTCCCGGTCTGCTCCATCACCTACCCCCTCCCCCTGCGCCTTCCTGCCTTTTGCCTTCGCGCGGATCGCTACCGCCATGGGCCTATCCTTCCGGCTCGCTACGGGAGCTGGCGGGTGCCGGGGGGCGGCACCCGCCAGCCGTGCCCCTAGCTGTGGTACGCGGCGTTTATCGCCGTGTTGATGGCCGAGAAGGCCTGGCTGTACGACTCATGGCTGTCGACCACGGCCTCGATGGCCTTGGGGATATCGGTCTGGGTGAGGTTGTAGACGGTGTTGGGCGTCTGTGGTGCGATCGTGCCGGTGTCCGCGGCGATCGTAAAGGCCCCGACGTTATCCGGCGGGCCGGGAAGCTTCTGCCAGGTCGTCCCCGACCCGAGGAGCGAGGGGATGGCGGGGACGACGCCGTAGGCCTGCTCCTCGACGGACTGGCCCTTGGCCGAGAACAGGAACTTGAGGAAGGTCAGGGCGTTCGCGACGTCCTTGGCCTGGCTGGACAGAGCCCAGGCGATACTCCCGGCACCGGTGGGCCGGGTGGGGCCGTTGGTCCCCTGGACGAACGGCATCGGCACGACGTCCCAGCTGAACTTGCCCGCGGCCGCGGACCGCACCGTCGGCAGGTTGCCGCGCACGCCGAAGAACATCGCGGCCTGTCCCGAGTCGAACAGCGAGTCGCACTGGGCCGACGCGGAGAGGTACGTCGCGTAGGGCACGGCGTCGCCGTTCTGCGTGGGTGCGATCAGCATCTGCCAGGCCTTGAGGGCTCCGGGCGAGGCGAGGTCCGCGGTGGTCTCGGACAGGGACGTTACCCCGAAGGCCTTCATGAGCGGGTTATAGACGGCCTGCCAGTCCGGCGTGTCGCACAGCCCCCACTGCACCTGCGTGCCGCCCTTGACGACCTTGAGCTTGGCCGCGTCCGCGATCATCTGGGACCAGGTCCAGTTGTCCGTCGGATAAGGAACGCCGGCCTTGGCGAACTCATCCTTGTTGTAGTAGACGACTACCGCGTCGGCCTCGTTGGGGAGCGCGAACACCTGGCCCTTATCCGGGCCGATCGTTGGTATGTAGGAGGCGAGGATGTTCGGCAGCCAGTAGCTCTGCGCATAGGGCTCGCCCTTGGCCAGGTACGGGCTGAGGCTCTGGGTGATCCCGTCCGTGCTCAGCGTCGGCGACAGGACGTCCTGCGGATTCACGATATCGGGCAGGTCGCCGGCCAGCTTCTCGGTCAGCAGGCTGGTCTGGTAGGCCGTCCCGGCGTCTGAGGCGGCGACGGACTCCACCACGTGAATGTGGGGGTATGCCTGCTCAAAGGCCTTCAGCGCGGGGGCGATGATCGGCGCCCCGAAGACCTGCACGGATATGGTCAAGGTGCCCGACGGCGTGCCCGATCCCGACGCAGCCGTGCTCGATCCGGAGTTGCTACAGGCGGCGGCCGTCCCCAGGGCGGCGATAAGGGCCCCCGCCATGGCCGCGCGCCGCCGGCCCGGTCTTGGTCTGTTCTGTCGTGCTGCTGAGGTAGGGCTGGTTCTCGGTCTCATCGTGGTTCCTTCGCTATCGGCCGCGCCTTGGCCAGGCCCGGCGAATGGATCGGTGCGGACTGATTTTTCGGCTGCCTTCATAGGGGCGACTTCTTGTTTGCGTTCACAACGGCGGCTCGGGGGGTGTCCGAGCGAAGCGAGACGACGCCCGGGGTCAGCTCCGCGAGCGGCTCCAAGCCGTCGAAATGCCGGATGAGCTCGGTCACCATCAGTTCGAAGAATCGCCGTCGGCTTTCTTCGGTAAAGCCCCCCACGTGCGGTGACAGGAAGACGTTGGGGAGGTCGATGATGGGAGAGTCGACTGGCACCGGCTCCGGGTCGAACACGTCCAGGCAGGCGATGACGTCGCCGTCGCGCAGCCGGGCCAGGAGCGCGTCGCTGTCGACCACGGCACCCCGCGACACGTTGACGAAGACACTGCCTGGCCTTAGCCGGCTGAGTTCCTTCGCCCCGATCATCCGGGTCGTGCCGGGTGTCAGGGGCACGAGCGAGAAAACCACGTCGCGGTCCATGACGGCGGGCAGCGGGGCGAACGTTACCCTGTAAGCGCTCGCCAGCTCCCGCGGCACGAAGGGATCAAAGGCCACGATGGCGACCTGGAAGGGCCGGAGCAGTTCGGTCAGCCGCCGGGCGAGGTGGCCGAAGCCGATCATTCCGATTCGCTTGCCGCTGAGCTCGGCTCCCTCGTAACCGGGGCCCGCTGCCGGCCGGACGCCACCGGGGAAGGCGGGCTGGTGAGCGATGATCCGCCGGAACAGCGCCCCGGCGTTGCGCAACCCGATGAGAGCCAGGGCCAGCGCCCACTCAGCCGTCGGCCACGACGACCCGTGCGTGGTGTCAACGACCCGCAGTCCCCTGGCGACCGCCGCGTCCAGGTTGAAGTGGTGAGAATAGCGGTCGCCCTCGAGCTCGCCGAGCAGGCTGAGCCGGGGCGCGCGGTCGAGGACCTCGCCGCTCACGAACGGCGATCCGTGGCAGACCACCAGCGCATCCAGGCCGGAGGCGAAGCGGGCGAGTCCGGCTTCAGCTTCCGCATCCCTCGGTACCGGTCGCAGGCCGCTGCTGTCCAGGCTGAAGGCCTGGTAGAGGAAGTCAGCTCGTGCTTCAAGCCGCCTGATGTCGGCCGGGTCGATGTAAGACCGGAAGACCGGCTCGCTGCACGCGAGCCCCACCTTCGGACGGTTCCCGCTCATCTGATAGGCCCCGCTCATCTGATAGCTACCGAGTCGTCCTCACGCAGCGCGGCGCGCGAGACGTCGGCGCTGCGGGGCGGATGCTTGGCCAGGCCGGCGTCGTCGAGGCTGATGCCGAGGCCGGGCCGGTCCGGCGGGATGAGGTAGCCGTCGCGTACGGTAACGACCTCGTCGACCAGATCGGTCCAGCTCGCGGCCTGGGGCCGGTGCTCCTGCAGCTCCCAGTTCGGAGTGCACATGCCCAGCTGAACGTGAGCGGCTACCGCCACCGGGCCGGAAGGGACCGCGTGCGGCAGGACATCAGCGTGAAACGCCTCGGCCAGCGCGCAGATCTTCCTGACGTGAGTGATCCCGCCCGCGATACCCACGTCGGGGCGGACGAAGTCCACGCCCGGCCGCTCGACGTACTCCGCGAACTCCCAGATCGTCGTGTTGCGCTCTCCCGCGGCCACCGGTACGCCCACCTTGGCGGCGAACGCCCGCAAGGCGGAAACGCTGTCGGGAGGGATCGGATCCTCCACGAAGAGCGGCCGGTAGCGGGCTAGCTCGCCGCACAGCAGCACGGCGTTGCCGGCCGACATGTTGCGATGCAGCTCGACGCCAAGATCGATGTGCCAGCCGACGACCTCGCGGATGGCGGCGAACCGCTGGACGAGATCACCGATCCGCCCGGCCTGGCGCATCCGGTGGTGCTCCTCCTGGAACAGCAGGATCTTCAGCGCCGTGTAGCCGTCATCCTCGACCGCCGTCCGCGCCGCCGCCACCACCTCCTCGAGCGTCCCGGTGTCAACCACCCTCATGGCCCGGACCGCCCGGCGGGCGCGCCCACCCAGGAGCTGCCACACCGGAACCTCGAAGCGCTTGCCGCGCAGATCCCACAGCGCCTGGTCAACGGCGCTGATGGCGCCCGAAATGGCCATGCCGCGGAAACTCAGGGAGCGGTAAAGCGACAGCCAGTGGTGCTCCACGTCGGTGGCGTCCTTGCCCTTCAGGAATGGCTCGAACGACCGGACGATCTCGGCGATGGCGGTCGGCCAGCCGAAGAACGTCGACTCTCCCACGCCTGACGTGCCATCCTCGGCGGTGACCCGGACATAGCAGGCCGTCCCGGCGGGAATCGCCTCCACGGATGCGATACGCATCGCACTCACCTCCCTAACCCGTCGTTGCGGGCCTAACCCGCTGTCGAGGGGTAGACGAATTCGGGCTCGATCCGGACTTTCGGTGCCTCGATCAGCTCGACGATCAATCCGGCGGTGCCGGGCGGGGCGAAGTAGGCAAAGGCGCCGTCGCCGTTGGCGCCGAAACCATGAGCGCTCTGCAGGGGCGTGAACCCCTCGGCGAGCACGGCCCGGACAGCGGCCTGGTGGTCGGTCACGTACTTCCCGACATGGTGCAGACCGGGTCCGTGCTGACGGAGATGATCAGCAAAGATGCTGGGGCCGCTGATGGGCTGGACCAGCTCGAACTGGACGTCGCCCTGCCAGGCCAGCGCATGGCGGAATTCGAACGCGGTAGCCGTCCCGTGGTACACCATGTCCCGCAGGACCCGGGGCCCGAGGCGCCAGGCCGTCCATGGCCCGATGCCGAGGCGGTCGTGCCAGGCCCGGACCGAGTCGTCCAGGTCCTCGACGACGAGCGCGACCTGCTTGAAGGGGGACGCGAGGAAGGCAGTGAGATCGGTCATGGCTGGAACCCCAAGTCAGTGTCGAGCGGTAGCTGTGCGGCCCGGAGCGCCCCTGAGGCGACGTCGGCGACCGCGACGGCCCGGCCCAGGTGCTGCGACTCAGCCAGGGCCCACACGCCGGCCACCGCCGCCAGACCGCCGGGCCCGTCGATCTCGACGGGCTTATCCGCCCGGACCGCCTGCGCGAAGTCGTCCAGTTCGATGCCGATGTTGGCGGCGTCGACGTACTCGGCGGGACGCTGGTATTCCGTCCCCGCCGACCCGAAGAAGGCGGCCGTGATGCCATCGAGCGCGAAGCCCCCGACGGCCTCGCGGAGCGCGGCGCCGGACAGCGACTCGGGGCCGAGTTGCACGGTCACCGGGCCGCCAGTCCGGTCTCCCGGCACCGACATGGAGCCGTTCCTGCCGTGGATCGTGCGCTGCCTGAAATGCGTGCCTGGCCCCGACGGGATGTAGGTGAGCTGCACGAACACGCCGGATTTGCTCTGGTAAAGGCCCACCAGGGAGTCGTCCCCGGTGGCGCGGAAGACGCCCGGCGCAAGGTAGTCGATCCCCGGTGCGGCCGGAGAGCCCGGTGCGCTGCGCCGGACCGGCTCAGCGATGAAGGACGATCCGTAGGCGGTCGTCAGGTCGCCGAGGAAGTAGTTGAAGATGTCCAGGAAGTGCACGCCCATATCCAGGGCCATCGGGCCTGATTCGCGGATGTGGCGCCACGGGCTGATCAGGACCTCGTCGCTGCCGCCGATGCTCGTCTCGACCATCGCGTGAACGTGGCCGAGGAGCCCGGAGTCCAGAACCCGGCGGGCGAGCCGGTTGGGCCCGTCCCTGCGGTAGTTCTCCGCCGTGGAAAGCACGACGCCCGGCCGGACCTCCTCGATGATCTCCCGGCAGGCTCGAACCGTTATCCCGAGCGGCTTCTCGCAGGTCACGTGGAGGCCGGAGGCCAGCGCCAGCCCGGCAACACGGTGATGCGCCGACGGGTCGGTCACCACGTCAACGGCTTCGGCGATCCCGCTCCCGATCAGCTCCTCGTGCCTGGTGAAAACCCGCGGCCGGCTGCCGAGCAGCTGCTCCGCCAGCTCAGCGGCCTGCTCGGAGGCAGCGGGCCGTGAGTCACAGACGGCGACGAGATCGAATTCACCGGCACTCACGTCAGCGACCGCCGCGTAAGCTCGCAGGTGGCGGCGCCCCATGCCGCCGCATCCGATCAGTCCGATCGCTATCGGGCTCATTGGGTTCTACCTCCTCAAGCTGGCTGGCGGGGTCGGCCTGATCCGGACGGCTAGTACATGACCAGGCCGGCGGTCATGTTGATGTCCTGGCCCGTCATGTCGTCGGCCACGGACGAGCAGAGCATGAGGGTCAGGCGCGCCACGTCGTCTTCGGTCACCGCGCGGCCGAACGCGGTCGCGGCGGTCAGCTCATCGCGCAGTTCCTGCGGGCTGCGGCCGCTGGCCGCCGCCATGGTGGTGATCACCGTCTGGAGCCGGGCGTTATCGACGAGGAACGGGGAGATGGTGTTGACGCTGATGTTGGCCGAGCCCAGCTCGTGCGCGAGGGAACGCGTCAGGCCTACGACGCCGAGCTTGGCGGCCGCATAGGGGGTGCGGTTCGGCAGCGGCCGCTTGCCCGTGGCCGAGCCGATGTTGACGATCTTGCCCCGGTGCGCCGCCCGGAGGTACGGGATGGCCGCACGGCAGGCCAGGAAGACCCCGGTCAGGTTGACCGCGATCGTCTCGTTCCAGTCCGCGAGGCTCAGGTCGGCCAGCGCCGTGGTAGGCCCGGCAATGCCCGCATTGTTGACCAGGGCGTGGATCACGCCGTCGCTGCCCGCGGCGGCGGCCATGAGCTCAGCGACATGACCCTCGTCGGTGACGCTCCCGGCCAGCCAGTCGCAGGAGCCGCCGCTGGCCGCGATGTCCGCGGCGACCGCCTTCAGGGTGGCCTCATGGCGGCCGCTGATGACAACCCTGGCTCCGCAGCCGGCCAGGGCCCGGGCCACCGCCGCGCCGATGCCCTGACCCCCGCCGGTCACCACGACGGTAGCCCCGGCCAGGTCGGGCGGCCGGTAACGACCGGCAGCCTGGCCGGTCACGGGACGGCCTTCGCGGGCGAGTTGGCGGGCTGGAGCAGCTCGAGCATGACGCCATCGGGGTCGTGCAGGTAGACGGCCTTGCCGCCTTTGTTGATGCCCGCGGTGATCTCGTTGGGCTGGCTTAGCGGCCGCGCCCCCAGCGCGGCGAGGCGGGCCGTCATCGTCTCGATGTCATCGACCACGAAAGCGAGGTGGCCTGCGCCGATGGTATTTCTTTCCAGATCCGCCGGACCGCCTTCCGGCGTCAGGTACTCGATGAGCTCGAGTACGTGACCGGATTCCGGCGGATCGCCTTCGGGCAGCTGAAACTGGGCGATGCGCAGATTAGCGTCCTTATAGCCGACCAGGGACCGGGTGTAGTCGTTGTCTTGCGTCTGCCGGTGACGCAGTCGCAGCCCGAGCCCGTCGGTATAAAAACGAATGCTCGCGTCGAGGTCGCGCACGACGAAGCCGACGTGGAAGATAGAACGGACGGCCATCACAACCGCCTATTCTTGTTGCTGGCGTAAAGCGAATTGCCCAACACATCCATGGCCGCTGCTACCAGCCACTCAGCCGATGGCACGACGGCTTTCTGCAGGGCGGGCGCGGCCGGGATCCGCACATCGGGTGCGCCCACCCGGCGCACGGGTGCCGTGAGCGCACCGAAATGCCGCTCGCCGATCCGGGCCGCTACCTCAGCGCCGAAGCCACCCGTCACGTTGGCCTCGTGCGCCACGATCACGCGGCCATGGCACTGACGGACGGCGGCATCGATGGTGTCGTCATCGAGCGGGCGGAGCCATCGAAGGTCCACCACGGTCGCCTCGTGACCCGCATCGGCCAGGCGGCGGGCGGCACTCAGCGCGCGGTGCAGCATCGGCCCCCAGGTGAGGATGGCGATATCTGCGCCCTGGCGGTGAATTCTTGCTCCTGCCGCGACCTGCGCCGGGCCGTCAATGCGGACCGACCCGGTCAGCTGATACAACTCCCGTGCCTCGGCCAGCAGGACAGGATCCGGGTCGGCCACCGCCGCTCTCGTCATCGCGTACCCGTCGGCCGGGGTCGCCGGAACGCCGATCTTGAGGCCGGGGATGTGCGCGAGGAGTGCCTCAAGGCTCTGGGAATGCTGGGCGCAGGCGCCGGGTGTCGCTCCCTGCTGGAAACGGACGACCATCGGGGCGTGCAGTCGGGAGCGATTGATAAACCGGACGTTGGCAGCCTGGTTGATGAGCTGATCGAGCGCGACGAGCAGGAAGTCGGCCCACATGATTTCGACGATCGGCTTCATGCCCTCGATCGCCGCGCCCAGCGCGGAGCCAAGTATCGCGCTCTCTGATATCGGGGTGTCGAATACCCGGCCCGGCCCGAAGTCCCGCTGGAGGCTGCGCGATACCCCGAAAATCCCGCCGGCGGTCCCGACATCCTCGCCGTAGACCACCACTTCCGGGCGGCTGGCCAGCTCATCCCGCAGGGCCCGGTTGATGGCGCGCTGGTAGGTGAGCTCGGTCGCTGCGGAGTCCGGGTACGCCGACGCGTCGTCGGGCCCGGGGGCGTCCAGCGGATCGGCGACCACGTGCGCCGCGGCGGTCTCAGCGGCGGGCTCGTCCATGGCGCGCACGACCGCGGTGACGGCGTCGATCTGCTGGCCCACGTCGGCATCGATGGCTCCGAGCACTGACGCCGAGTCGTGCCTCTGATCCGCCAGCAGCCGGCGCAACCGGGCCAGCGGCTCGTTTCGCCTGGCCTTTTCGGCATCCGCGCGCGGCCGGTAATGCTCGATGTCGCCGTTGTAATGGCCGCCCAGGCGGACCGTCGTGCACTCGAGGAACACGGGCCCCCGGCCGGCCCGGGCCTCAGTGGCGGCCCAGGTCGCGGCCTCGAAGACGGCCTCAGCATCGCAGCCGTCGACTGTCGCGGCGGGGATGCGGTAGCCAGCCGCGCGGTCGGCCGGGTGGCCGCCCCGCAGGAAAGCGGCGGATGGGGTCAGTTCGGACCAGCCATTGTTCTCGCAGACAATGACCAGCGGCAGGTTCCTGGCCGCCGCCAGCACGAGGCCTTCGTGCAGGGAGCCCTGATTCATGGCTCCGTCGCCGACGGATACGACGACGATCCGGCCCGTCCCCAGGTACTGCGCCGCCATGGCTACGCCAGCGGCTATGGGCAGGCCGGCCCCGACGATTGAGTTCTCGCCGAGAAAGCCGTAGTCGGGCGCGGATAGCAGCGGGGAACCGCACCGGCCGCCATTGAGTCCTCCAGCTCGCTGGCAGATCTCACCGAGGAGGGGTTCGAGTGGCACGCCGCGCGAGATCGCCCAGCCATGCCCCCGGTAGGTCGCGATGACTCGATCACCAGGTTCCAGGGCTGCGGATACTCCAACCGGAATCGCTTCCTGACCGAGGCAGAGATGGATCGATCCCTTGATGAAGCCGGCGCGACTGAGTTCAAGGCACCGTTCCTCGAACTGCCGGATGACGCTCATACGGCGGTATAGGTCAAGAACGTCCGGATTGCGGCTCATCACCATATCGCTCCCGCATGTCCATTTGTTGACGCCAGAGCCTAATCCTTCGCGGAACGGTTGTCCATAGTTTGAATTGTTTTTCATATAATGAAAAACAAGGATGGTGGCTACTATCCGCACGTCAGGCCGCAAACGGGGCGGCACCAAACTGGCGGCGGCGCTTCACGCCGGATGACGTCGGCGAGAGGAGCACAGGCAGGTCTTCGGTGAGCATGATCATCCCGTCAGCCGGCGGGCGCGCAATCCTGCTCACGCTCCAGTCGCTGCCGTGGGCCGGGCCTTTGTGGCGCCTCACGCGGCCGACCACGGCGTCACTCCCGGCTATCGCTGTTCCGGTTTCCAGGAGCTGACGTCGTGAACCTGGGCGACCAGGAGTTCGATGCGCTCAGTTTCGCGGCTGGGACGTAGCCGGTCATTGTGCCCGAGTGTTTGCATAGTCAGGGCACCTTGTCCCCCCGCACACCGGGCAGTCGCCGTCGCCGTGCGCACGATGGTGATGCAGCGCGGCGGTCAGCAGTCCGGCCAGCGCCCGCGCCTGGGGACAGAAGCCGCACCCTGTCTCCGACACGCGCCAGTGCCGGAGCAGTACGGGGTCGATCCCCCACTGGGCACGCAAGATCAACTTGTAGATAGAGCTTGCAGATTTTTAACGCGCGGCTTTGGTTCCCAGGATGAGCGTGACGCCGTGTGCTGCGGCGAAATCGGTGAGTTCAGCGACAGCACGCCGCAGCCCTTAACTCCCCAGCATTGACCCTAGGGTCGGCCCTACAGTGGCCCTAGGACGCCCAGGATAGGCGGGGTAAATGCAGGGGAATCGCTGGGGCCATGCCGGAGGTCCTGCAGAGTAAGACAGCAGGTCAGAGCCTCAGTAGTATTTCGCCCGAAGTGCCGGAGCGGCACTCTGACACGGAAGAGGTCACTGGTTCAAATCCAGTACGGCCCACGCCATTTTTCGAAATCTTGTCTAGCGCTTGGAGCCAGCAGGGGAGCCAGGCTCCTGCGGTTTTGCCTAATAAGTGCTGGTCACGGCGTTGACGTTCTGACCTCTGCATGGGCGTTCTGGAAGTTCTGGTCGGTTCTGACGGAGCGCTCAGCCGCGGACGCTCGCCACGTACGCAACCATCGAGGAATCCCGGATGTCACCCACCGTCAGTGCTTTATAGGGCTAACGAGCCACCCAACGCGCATCCCTGCCGAATCGGCGCGTCAAACTCCGAGGTTCGTGATGGTTGCGTAAACGCGCGTATTAGCCGGTTCTGAGCGTTTGGCTCTGTGTGACACGTGTCCGTCGAGGATGCGCCGCTGTCTTTGCCGCACCTGGTGACGGGACTGAACTCGATTACCGTCAGCGTCCTGTGCTGCCTCCTCGATGTTCCCGTGGCAGAGTTGCCTCGCCGCTATAGGGTGCTGCCTTGCGGGGTAACGATCTTGCTGCTCGCGCTGAGCTTCCTCGGCACGTACTCAATGATCCGCCGTGCGTCGGCGAGCCTGGTGACCCGCCTGGAGGGACGTTTCAAGCCCCTGCGCAGGGCAGTCAAGCCGCTGCGGTCAGCACGGAACTACTGCTAGCCGAGCCGCGGGCCGAGCGCGAGCTCGCTCGCGCGGCGGTGAACCGCCGAGCCTGCCGGTCCGTAATAAATACGTAAGGTCTGTCCGCACGTCTCCTATTAGCCCTGGCCTGGAGGGACTGGCATGGCTCGGAAGCACATCGCGGGTGCGCTGACGATCGGTGTTGTATCACTCCTCTCGGCCGCAGTGGCCCTACCCGCCTATGCGCAGGCGGCCGGCAGCCTTGATCCCACGTTCGGCAACGACGGGAAGGTGCTGACCGATCTCGGCGACAATTCAGCCGGTGCACAGATCCAGGCGGTGGTGTCCGACGCCGCCCTGCAGTCCAACGGCGACATCGTGGTCAGCGGGAACTTCGGGCTGGTGCGCTATCTGCCCAGCGGAAAGCTGGACACCAGCTTCGGTACCAGGGGCCTGGCCACGACCACGGGGAGCGCGGGCGGTCTGGCCATCGAGCCGAACGGTGACTACCTGGCCGTCGGCGCGGGCACCACATCCAGCGGGGTCAGTACCTTTGAGGTCACCAGGTTCACCTCCGCCGGAGCGCTTGATCCGACGTTCGGTAACCATGGCGTGGTCACGACGACGTTCCCCGGCGCCTCCGACGGCGCTGCGGCGGATGCGGTGCTCGTCGAGCCCGACGGAGACATCCTGGTCGGCGGCGAGGCTTCGGTGCCCGGCACCAGTCGCAATGAGCCGGTCATCACCGAAGGCGCGCTCGCGCTTTACAGCTCCGTCGGCGTGCTGGCGGAGTCCTTCGGGTCAGGCGGCATAGTCCAGTCCACTTCAAGCATCGGCGACATCACCAACCTCGGGATCGACGCCTCGGGGGCCATCTTCGTGCTCCCCGCCCGCGCCGAGTTCAGCCCCAGTGGCCAGCTCGACTCCAGCGTCACGGCCGAGGCGATCGCCACCAGGTCCCAGGGCGGGGACAACGCGTTCTTGCCCGACGGCCAGTCCGTCTCGGCCACCAGCGTCGGCGTCGCCAAGCACAACACCGACGTGCAGGCCACGCTGTTCAACGCGAACGGCACCGTCGACTCGGCCTTCGACAACCCGCCGTTCACCTACACCGGAGCGGAACTGGCCGGCTTCCAGAGCCCGGGTGCGGTCGCCGTGCAGCCCAACGGACAGATCGTGATCGCCGGATCAAGCTTCAAGGACACCTCGGTGTTCGGGCTTGCGCGGCTGGACACCAACGGCAGCCTGGACAGCACCTTCGGGAGCACGGGGGTCTTGACCACCAGCTTCCAGGGAGACGATGGCGCCACGGCCGTCCTCATCCAGCCGAACGGCGATATCGTCGCCGTCGGCTTCTCCGAGAACAACACCACGGGTGTCACCGACATCGCCCTCGCCCGCTACATCGGGTAATCCCGGATCCGGTCGGCCTCGACGTCCTGACCGCCTGGTTCTTGCCGCGATGGAACAAGGTGATTGCGTGGCTGCGCCGGTTCTGGTGAGGTCACCGAGGTCATAGGAGAGCTCGATAGCGCCGCGGCACTCGGTTGGGGGCCAGCCGCCTTCAGGGGCCGGGCACGGGGGCCTGACCCAGCAGGCATGCGCCGCGGACGCTGGGACCGGCGCGTCTTGCCGTTCGACCTGGAGCTGGTCTCCGGACCAGGTACCGGTAACGGCGGCCCAGCCTTCTACCGAGCCGTCCTTCTCAAAGCGGGCTGCCACGGCGCCGAAGTCGGCGCCTGCCACCGGGACTGCCCCTTCCACACGGGCCTGACCCGGCGCTCCAGGCCTCTCGGCTCGGCGACCGGAAGGGCTGGCTCGAACCAGTCACCCAGGTCGTTTCGCACCAGGCGACCGCTCGCGGCTGCCCGGTCGCCTTCACACACGACGAGTCGGTCAACATCCATATGGCCAGGTAATCACGCCGAGTCCGATGCCAGCAGTGGTCCACAGAATGCCCGTTCGCGTGTGGCGTGAACGTCGAGCTCTGGACCAGGGTGACCACGCAAATCGGCGGATGTTTGCGCGGCAGGTTGGGGTTGCCCGTACGGTTACGGCCACCCAGGCTGCTAGGCGGTTTCCGTTGGAATGTGGATCCAGCCCCGGTGCTGACGGCCAGCCACCTCTGCGGTAACAGGGCGGTGGGAGGCCGTGTAGCCGGCTCTGTCAGGACCGTAAGGAGCACCCGGGTCGTCGACGTTGGCGGAGCCAACGAGCAGGAGGGGGCCGTTTGCCTTCCTGAGCGCTGCCTTGAAGAGGGGGGCGTCAAGCAGGCGGAAGGCGGCGTCTAGCGCTTCGCCGAAGTATCCGTTGTCGTCGTCGTGGACGTTCCCAGCGTGAATGACAACGCGGACCCTGAGCTGGCGGTCCCGCCGATCGGGATGCGGGAGGTTCGCGTTGTAGCTGGTGAGAAGCTGGCCAAAAGCCGGGAGGACGAGGTTGACTAGCCGCGCCTGGTCTGCCGGGTCGATAAGTGCGAGCAGGCCATCGCCGCGGTCGGTGAACCGGCCGCGGCGGCGCGCGCCGATTCCCGCTGAGCGCAGCGCCGCGTCGAATAATTCGTAAAGCATGGTCCGGAGCTCGGCCTTTACCGGGTCGGGACGGCTGGTGGAGCTCTCTATGTCGAGCGTGACGATGACCCGGCGGCGGGGCGGGCGCAGCGGCTGGTTGCGGATCAGCGCGGCGCAGGCGAGGGCCTGCAACTCTGACCGGATCGTGTGCATGCTGAGGTGCTGGGCGGCCGGCAGGAAGGTATCGAGGACTTCCCTGGCCTTCCGCAACTGCTTGGCCTGCGGCATAAACTGCATGGTCTGCATGTTGTGCAGCCGGTCCGCCAGCTTCACGGCGACCACTCGGGTGTCAGCGGACGTAATCGTCGTCAGCACCTGGGCCGGGTTGCGCCCTGGCCGCCTGCCGAGGCGATCCAACGCCGTGACCTTGGCCACCATCGCCGCGGTCCGGGCGCCGAACTCTCGCCTCAGCGCGGCCATCGTGTAAGGAGTGTCCTCGACCGTGTCGTGCAGGACCGCCGCGCACAGCGTCTGATCATCGAGCTCAGAGAGATCGTCAAGCCCGGCGAGGATCGTCGCGACCGCTACCGGGTGGGTGATGTACGGATCACCGCTGAGGCGCAGCTGACCCTCATGACAGCGGGCCGCGACATCACATGCTCGTTCGATGAGCTCAGCATCAGCGCGCGGCCGCATTTTCAGGATGACCTCGCGGAATTCCGCGACGAGGCCATCCCAGGGCGCGCCCGCAAGCGCCGCAGAACCATTCACGGTGATCCCTCCCGGTCAGCCCAGCCACTGCGGACTGCCGCCCGCCTTCCCGCCCGGCTCGCCGCAACCGGCTAAGCTCACCCCGGCCGCCCGCAGCGGGTACTTCATATACTCACGACTCTAGGTAGCCATGGCTGCACGGGCTAGGGCTGGCGACACGGTGACCTGCGAGACGAAGAAATCCTTGGCTTAGAACACGGTTCGTGGCAGATCTTCGGGTTCACTGACCGTAAGGCAACTGGGATACGGTCGAAGCCACATCGGCAGCATGCACGGTGGCCAGCCGAGGACGGCATGCCTAACGAGCTGGAGTCCTTGACCCCGCCCGGTCGTGGCCTTGGCCGGCACGCTCCTGGAGGCCTTCACCAGGCACCGGCTGGTCGGCACCGGGGAATCACACGGCCTGCAGAACCATCATGACGCGCTGCAGATGCTGCTCACCGACCCGCGGCTGCCCGCGGCGCTCGGCGACATCGTCGTCGAGTTCGGCAACGCGCGCTACCAGGACACGGTGGACCGGTTCATAGCCGGGGAGCCGGTCGCCGACGCCGACCTTCGCATCGTGTGGCGGAACACCATGCAGTCACCCCGGCAGACCTGGGACGCGCCGGTCTACGAGCAGTTGGCGCGAAACCCAGGCAGGCAGAGGGATATCTGCCCCGCAGCTGGCTCGCGCCAAAGACCTTCCGCAGGGCGCCCGGAGGACCCGGGTGACCGGCCCGCCGCCAGGGGATGCGCTTGGCCCGGCCGGATAGCGGTTCCCCACCACAGCGCGGCGCGCTGGCGGATCCGTCGGCGCCGGACCATCCGAACGCTTTCTGAGCACCACCGTGCGCACCCGGCGCAGCCCTCCATCACTACAGCCCCCGGCCTTGCGGGTCAGCGCCGATAGGACTACGCACAGCAACGAGAAATGCCTGCTCAGCATTTCAAATCGCGCCGAGCGCCGAATCCGTACGTTTGCATTGTGTGGCGAAGCTGGGTGCGGTTGCACGCAGACTGTCCAGTTCTGGCGCTCATGTGCCCTGACCGCTTGGATGCCACTACACAGGGCATGCCCGGTGCGGGTTAGCGGGTGCTCTTGATGAAGGCCAGCGCTGTTTCGGCGACGTCTTGCCAGCCGCTGTCGAAGACCAGGGAGTGGCCGCGGTCCGGGATCTCCTGGATGTGGGTGGCGGCGGGGTTGCGTTTCTGTTTTCTATAGGAGGCGGCGGCGATGGCATGGGGGGCGATGTGGTCTTTCTCGCCTGTGATGAGCAGCATGGGGCCGCGGTGCGGGTTCTTGGTGTCCACCTTGATCTCGGTGAATGGGTTGATGTTGGCGGTCGCGGCCTGGAAGAGCGGGATCCCTGAGCCCGGGACGGGATAGGCCTCATACAGCCGCCGGGCCTCGTTCTCGCTGACGGCGTTGGCGAAGGAGTAGCGGAACTGCTCGTAGGTGAGCATGACCGCC
>Ga0302326_10009840_pt1 | contig 20798 bp, 14 predicted proteins | sample Palsa_T0_3_FD_202264 | JGI IMG/M metagenome (GOLD analysis project Ga0302326, IMG submission 202264) | Peat permafrost microbial communities from Stordalen Mire near Abisko, Sweden - Palsa_T0_3 | ecosystem: Environmental > Terrestrial > Soil > Palsa > Peat permafrost | place: Sweden: Abisko...
GTGCTCACTTTGAGCGGCACCGTTTGGTGAGTCTCCTCTTGTGAGGTCTGTTGGGTTCTAGTCTTCATCAACTCTACCCACACCAAACGGTCGCCTCTATTTCCAACTGAATCGCTCCGGCTAAGAATCTGCCCACGTCTGCACTCTTGCGCTACATACCCGAAAACACCCACCCCCATGAACCCCGCCGATCCCCTCCCCACCCACTCCCGCCGCGATTTCCTCCGCACCGGCTCCGCTGCCGCCGCTCTGACGCTCGCCCTGCCAAACGCTCTCCGCGCTGCCCCGGCCATCAACATCACCACCGATCGCATCAAAATCGGCCTCATCGGCTGCGGCGCGCGCGGCTCCGGCGCGACGGCGCAAGCCCTCACCGCCGATAGCAACACCGAGCTTTGGGCGATGGGCGATGTCTTCCGCGAGCAGATCGACAAGAGCCACAACGTGATCAACGCCACGTTCAAGGATACCCCCGGCCGCCTCAACGTCGCCGAGGACCGCAAGTTCGTCGGCCTCGACGCCTACCAAAAGGTCCTCGCCAGCGGCGTGGATCTCGTCGTCATCGCGACTCCGGGCGGATTCCGTCCGCCGCTCCTCAAGGCCGCCATCGAGGCCGGCAAACACGTCTTTTGCGAAAAGCCCATGGGTGTCGATCCGACCGGCGTGCGCTCGGTCATGGAGACCGTGAAGCTCGCCAGGGAAAAGAACCTGGCGATCCGCGCGGGATTCAACATGCGCTTCGAGCCGGCCTACGAGGAAGCCATGAAACGCATCCACGACGGCGCCATCGGCGACATCACCGCCATCTACTCCACCCGGCTCGGCAACCGCCTCACCCGCTTCGACGGCGTCCGCAAGGAAGGCCAGGGCGACCTCGAATGGCAACTCCGCAACTGGCACTTCTTCTCCTGGCTCTCGGGCGATTACATCATGGAAATCACCGTCCACAGCGTCGATAAAATCGCCTGGGCCATGCAGGACGTCCCGCCCGTGCGCTGTGTCGCCGACGGTGCGCGCCAGCAGCAAACCCTGGGCGACATCTGGGACCAGTTCGATGTCACCTACGAATGGGACAACGGCGTCATCGCCGTGCTCAAGACCCGCTACCAGGACGGCTGCTATAACGACCAGAGCGACGTCTTCATCGGCACCAAAGGCCGGTGCGAATTCAAGGGGACCAACGCCCTCATCAAAGGTCCGAATCCCTGGCGCTACGAAGGCCCCAAACCCGCCTCGCACCAAATCGAGCACAACGAACTCTTCGCCGACCTGCGCGCCGGCAAGATCCCAAACGATGGCGTGCGCATGGCCCAGAGCACCCTCATGGGCATCATCGGCCGCATGTCCGCCTACACCGGCAAAGACCTCACCTGGGACCAGGCCCTCGCCTCCAAACTCGACACCATGCCGAAGAACCTGAGCTGGGACATGAAGCTTCCCGTCGGCGAAGTCCCCGTCCCCGGCCGCACGCCGTTTATCTAGAGGCTGTCATGCACTTTTTTCCCTGTGGTACCGGACGAAGGGAACGCCAACGGCGTTCCATCAATCAGCCCAGGGTTGGCCGCTTTGGGCCTACCCTGGGTAATCGCCGCAAAAATCCCCTACGCTGAAAGCGTTGTATCCCCAAAAGTGCATGACACGCTCTAAGCCGCCTCCTTTACTTTCCCTCGACCTCCGCGCCAGTATCACCAGCCACCGGCGCCGCGGAGCGGCCCTTCCAGCGGCCACGCGGCGGACTATCAACGATCAACTATCAACTATCAACCAGCCCCCACCATGAGCACGCGAATAACGAAGGACGAAATGAAGTCACAGATTCTCCAGGCCAAGCTGACGAAAAAAGTCACTTGGGCCCAGATCGCGCAATCCGTGGGGCTGTCCGAAGTCTTCACCACCTCGGCCTGCCTCGGCGAGAATGCCCTCGGCGCCGAGGAAGCGTCGAAGCTGGCCGGTTTCCTGGCGCTCCCGCCGGCGGTGGCCGAAGCCCTCACCCGCCCCGCCAACAAGGGCGAGGCCTCCCCGACCATTCCCAAGGAACCGCTCCAGTACCGTTTCCAGGAGATCCTCTATGTCTACGGCGAGACCCTGAAGGAATTGATCGAGGAGAAATTCGGTCCCGGCATCATGAGCGCCATCGATTTCACCATGGACGTGACCAAGCAGCCCGATCCCAAGGGAGACCGCGTCGTCATCACCATGAACGGAAAGTTTTTGGCCTACAAAAAGTGGTGAGCTTTCGCGGCCGGGAACTCTTTGGAAGCAGATGAGTTTCGGGTCAGCGGGACCGCCGCCAAACGGGCGCGCGGGCTTCTCGTAGCATTCGGATTCGTGATCCGCAGGCACAGGCGCCTGGTAGGTCCGGGAAGGCAGCGATACTGCCTGGCGCCAGGGAAAACCAGAGGGGCGGATCGGAAAAAAGCGCTTGCCGGCGCGAGGAGAAAAAAGAAAATCGCGAAAAAGGCTCACGCTGGTCGCGAGCCGGAAGGAACCTGCAAAATCTCCATTTTGATTCCGGCATATGTTCTACGTCCGTTGGTCAGGATATGGCATTTTCGCTCCGCTCATCATCGCCGCTGGAGGGTTTGGAGCGATGGCCGCCGCGCGCGCGCTTTACGGTCCAATGTTCCCGACCGGTCATCCCTGGGTGCTTTGGTCGGGCATCGGATTGGGCGGCTTCGTCTGCTGGCGGATCGGGAGTTCCCAGAGAGCTCACACGCTCTATGGGATTCCCATGCATGCCTGTGGCCTGGTCGCCATGCTGGCGGGACTTTTCTTTGCGGTCATGGTTGCGGCCGATCCGGCCGCGTTCGACAAACTTCGCTCGCGGCCAAATAGGGTCGCGATCAACCTCACGCCTGGCGCCACGGCCGTTTCACCGCAAGGCTTTGCCCAGGCCGTTGCCGCCTCGGAGCAGACGGCGGTCCGGCTTTATCCCGCGCTCGGGGTGGCGGGATCGGATTTCAACACGCGGTTTCTGGCGCTCCACAAAAGATATTCGGCGGAACAGCCGGCTTATTTCAACGATCCCAATTGGCCGGTGACCCTGGCGCGGGAAGTAGCAGCGGGCGCCCGCTAAGCGGATGACCAAGGTCTCCGTGCCGTACTCCGCGAAACGGCCCTCCATCGTATGTTAGAGCAGCTCTTCGCGATCCACTTTTTCCCGCAACGCCGGTGGGAGGGCGTTCACCCGGCCGATGATGATCAAGGCGTCGCCCTCCTGGACGTCCACCTGCAGAAAATCGCTGTGCAGAATGCTCCCATCGGCTCGCAGGAGGGCAATCACCAGGAGATGTCCTTCCGAGAGTTGCTGAATTTCGGTGACGGTCTTGCCGATGAGCGCGGTTCGGCTGCGCAAGCGTAGCTCGTCGATTTCCACCCCGAGATGTTTGAGGTCTTCGCTCACCAGGCCGCGCTTATCCCCGAGAAAAGCCATCGTGCTCGGGTGGGTGATGCTGTGGGCAATGCGGAGCCCGCCGATGCTCGCGGGCAGGATCACCTCGTCGGCCCCGGCTTGGAGCAGCTTGCGCTCGGCGCTCGGCTGCTCGCCGCGGGCGATGATCCGGAGCTGGCGGTTCAGATTGCGCGCGGTGAGGGTGATGTAGACATTCAAGGTGTCCTGCGGGAGCACCGTAGCCAGGACCAGCGCGCGTTCCACGTGCGCGCGCTGCAGTGTTTCCTCTTCCGTGGCGCTCCCCTTCACGAAGAGATAGCCGCTCTTTTCCGCCAGCGCGAGCCGGGATTCGTCGAGATCGATGATCACAAAGGGAAACCGGCACGCGGCCAGTTCGTGCGCCAGGATTTGGCCGATCCGTCCGTACCCGCAGATGATCGCGTGCTGCGTGATCGCGCTCACTAGTTTGCTCGTCTTGAGGTGTCCGATCGCTTTCATGATTTCTCCTTCGGTGATGAACCGGATGACTTCTCCGATGACAAAAATGACTGAACTGGTGCCCCCGATAATGACAAAGATGGTGAAGATTTTCTTGGCGACCGTATCCACGGGACGCACCTCGCCAATCCCGACGCCAAACATGGTGCCGACGACCATGTAGACGGAGTCGATCATTGGCCATCCGAAGGCGCGATAGCCGGCGACGCAGACGCAGAAAATCGCCACCAGGTAGATCAAGCTTCGCTGAAATTTGCGGAAGATTCCGCCCATTACGGGAGCAGGTATGGCCGAACAAGAGACATTCGGGAGCGTGATCCTATCGAGCCAGGCCTGCTCTGGCGAGAAGAGATGCGGCATATTTTTTCGCGAACGGCAGCTTTTCCAAGGTGGAGCGAACCAATCGCGCCGGCTGGCGTTCACCTTGGAGGGCCTGGGTCGATGCCCACGACGAAGCGGTTCGGGAGCGGAGCCGCAGGCGTTCCGCCGGTAGTCCCGGCTACGGAGTGCGCACCGTCACCCCTTCACACTCCTCCAAATCAACCACCGGAGGCGGCGCAACCTGCCCGGTGCGCGTCACTTCCGCGACCGTCCCGTCCTGGAGATGAAACCCCGCCAGTGCCGACCGCGGATAAAGCTGGAAATCGGCTGGCGCAATTTGGACCGCAAAGTTGTCGACCGTAAGCCCGTGGATGTAGGCGAGCGCCGCATAGGCTGGCTTCCGAGCATAGAGTGTGTCGCGGTCGTCCCGGGTCGTCCGGTGTCCGCCCACCGGCTTCTTGCGGCTGGCGTAGTCGACCGGTTGCCGCACGTGCAAGGTAATGTTTCGCAGGACGATGTTCCCCAGCGGACTTTCCGGCATCCCTTGCAAGAGCAGCCCCGCCCCGCCGGTGATGTCGATATTCTCGAAGGTCACCCCGCGGATGGAGCCGATTTTAGTCTCGGGAGTCCTCTTCTCGATATCGATAAAAAGCGGCACGACGTCGTGGAATGTGGCGTCGCTCAACTCGATGCGCAGATCCTTCGCCGCGATCCTTTCCATGGTCGCCCCATCCTTCAGGTAGAGGCCCACGCCCACGGGGCTGTTGCGAATGACGCAACGCTCGAAGCGGATATCGCGAAAGTCGCCGTGCGACTCGGTGCCCAGTTTCAGCGCCGCCGCCGCGGATTCCAACCGGCAGTCCGCCACCACCACGTCCGCGCAGGGTGCGGCCGTCGTCGTCTTGAGCACGATTGCGTCATCGCCGCTGACGACGTCGCAATCGCGGATCTGCACGTGCGTGCAGGAATCCGGATCGATCCCGTCGGAGTTCAGACGCCGATAGTTGTTGTGAACTTTCACCTGCGAGAGCGTCACGCCGTCGCATCGCTTCAAATGAATCGTCCACGAATCGCTGTTCACAAAGCTCACCTGCCGGATGACCACGTCCCGGCATTCGTCGCACACGACCAGATGTGTCCGAAAATCGGCCGTCTCCGGGGCGCCCCAGCGCTTGCCAAAGTCCCCCGTTGCCTGTCCATCGACCCGTCCCGGGCCCTCAATCGTCACTCCCTGGGCCCCGCGAGCCATCAGCAGAGTCCCCGAGTGGGGACCCGATTGGTAATCTTTGGGATCGGTGCTGGCGTAGAGGGTCGCCCCATCCTCCAGACGCAGCGTCACGTGCGATGCGAGATTTAGTCGCCCCGAGAGATAATCGCCCTTGGGCAAAATCACCACGCCGGACTCCTCCTTCGCCACGGCATCGATCGCGCGTTGAATCGCCGCGGCGTCGTTGGTCGTCTTGTCGCCCTTCGCTCCAAAATCGCGCACATTGTACGGGTGAGCGGGGTCGCCTCCCAGCGCCGCGCCGCTCTTCAACACCAGGATGGCCAGGGCGAGGATGAGGTGGGGGAGCGATCTTGCGTTCATCCCGGAAGCCGGACTCCGATGACGGCCAGTCGTCAACTTAAAAGAGGCGAGTCCTGCGCCGGGCTGTCCTGAATCAACGCGCCCATTGGAAGGCGATCGCACCGTGATTCAAAGAAGTACCCCACCGCCCTGGCCTCGCTGAAACAGCCGGCCCAAAGCGCTCTCGCGCGCCCCTCCCCTGCTTTTCGACGCCCTCAGCAGCCCTTGCTGTGGTACTGCTTGATGCGTTCGGCCAAAATGCGACGAACCGTCTGCTCGATGACGCTGAGCGCCACCCCTTTTGGCAGATACTCGGTGGGACCGCTGCGCCAGGCCCGCTGCACCGATTCCTCCACGTTCTCTACGCCCGAGAAGAAGATGATGGGCCGGTGGCGCAGCCACGGCTCCAGCCGGATGTCCCGCGCGATCGCGAAGCCATCACGGCCCGGCATCTTGATATCCATGAAGACCAGATCCGGCCGGAACATTCGCGCTCGGTTGACGGCGGCAATCGCCTTGGTCTCCACCTCGACGCGGAAGTCCCCGCTCGGCTCGAGCAAGGACCGCAGCAGCTCGCCCACGGAGGCTTCATCATCAACACAAAGAATTCGGGGGATTAGTAGATGATCCATGCTCCTTCAGGGAGCATACAACGCGCCATTTGGTGCCCTTTTCGCGGTCCCGGACGTCGAGATGCCTCCCCGCTACTGGCAGGCCCGTGCGAGTGGGGCTTTCCAGAGCCGCTTCTTGACGCATCCGCACTCGGACGGAGACACTGCGCTGTATGCCGATTGTCGTCCAGAAATACGGGGGATCCAGTGTCGCGGACCCGGATAAAATCCGCGCGGTGGCCGCACGGGTGATGCGGACCAAGGCGCAGGGCTACGGCGTGGTGGTCGTCGTTTCGGCGATGGGCGATACCACGGACGATCTTCTCGGGTTGGCGAAGAAGATTTCGCCGAACCCCGACCGGCGCGAACTCGACATGCTCTTGACCACGGGAGAACGCATTTCGATGGCCCTGCTTTCCATCGCCATTCACGACCTTGGGGGCAACGCCATCAGTTTCACGGGCAGCCAGTCGGGCATTGTGACCGACGATCGCCACATCGACGCGCGGATCATTGAAGTGAGGCCCTTCCGCGTGCAGGACGAACTGGCGCGCGGCCGCATTGTGGTCATCGCGGGCTACCAGGGTGTCAGCTACCGCCGCGAGGTCACCACCCTCGGGCGCGGCGGCAGTGACACCACGGCCATCGCCATGGCGGCGGCGCTCGATGCCGAGTGGTGCGAAATCTGTTCGGACGTCGACGGCGTTTATACGGCCGATCCACGCGTGGTGCCCGCGGCCCGGCGCGTCGGCACGCTCAGCTACGAGGAAATGCAGGAGATGGCCGAGGCCGGCGCCAGGGTCCTCAACGCGCAGGCCGTCGAGTTTGCCAAGCAGCACCACATCGCCATCTACGCCCGCGCCACCGCCGGCCCGCTGCCCGGAGCGGATCCCTCGCTCGATGGCACCGTCATCCGCAAGGACGCCCCGCGCCCCCCGGGCACCGTCGTCGGGGTGGCCAGCGAAAAGGACGTTCTGCTCCTTCAGGCGCGCGATTCCATCGGCCGACTGCTCGCCTTCTTCGACGAGGTGGCGGTCTGCGGAAAACAACTCCACGTCGCCCGCTTCGGAGCCCTCGCCGACGGCTTGAACATCGTCTTCTCGCGCGAAAATCTGCCCGACGAAGACCGCTTCCGCCGCGGCCTGGTCGATCGATTCGGCGATTCCGTCCGCTTGCTCGACGGCATCGGTGCGGTCAGCGCCATTGGCGCGGGCATCAATACCAGCTACAAAAACGTGCGGCTGGGCACCGCCGCGCTCTCCGGCGCGGGCATCGAGCCATGCGGCCTTTCCACTTCATCTTTCCGCATCAGTTGGCTCCTGCCGAGCGCCACGGTCGATGATGCCGTTCGGACGCTGCACCGCGTGTTTATCGACGAAGCGGCGTTCCCGGTGCCATGAGAGTCCTGCCCGTGAATCGGTTCACTCTTCCATGAAGAGGGCGTCCGAAAAGGAGGGAAAACTCGCGTCGTACGGCTTTCTTGCCGGGGTGGACGTGGGGTGGAAGCCCAAATGGCCACCCCGTCAAAAACATCCCATGAAGACGATCGCGATCTGTGCTGTTTACGCCTTGGCCACCCTGGCGGCGCTTGCGGACGTCACCCCCACTTTGGAAAAAGCACGCCAGCGCTGCCAGGAAGCCGACGCGCTTTTGAACAAGACTTACAAGTCCACGTGCGACGAATTGAGCAAGGAGCAGGCGCTCAAATTGCGGGAACTTCAGCGCGCCTGGTGGCAATCCCGGGATGAGAAGGCGGAGTCCTCGCTCTCCTTCAACGGGATCCACACCGATAAACCCAAAGAAAGCGTGGAATACTGGCAGTATAAGGCCTCTCTCACCGAAGAACGCCGGGAGTTTTTGCGCGTCTATTCCGGTCGAGCCATCGCCCGGGGAATCTCGGGCGAATATTCCGATTTCTCTGGCGGCAATCTGCGACTGAAGGAAACAAAAAAGGGAATTACCTTCTCGCTCACTGCTGTCCGCGGCCCAGCCGCCCACACCGGGGAGATTTCCGGCACGGCCACACGCCATGGGGACGGCGCAATCTACACGGAGATCGTTGCGCCGGAGGAGGGTCGCAAGGCGTGCGAGATTACCTTCACTTTTGTCGACGGCCACATCGCGAAGGTAACAGGGAAAAACACCGACTATTATGGCGGGGCGGGTGTCATTTTTGACGGGACGTATTTCAAGACCCGATAATTCGCCCTCTTTTTCCGTTTACCCAAGGCGTGGCCTTGGGCTGGCAAACAAGCTTGGCACCGCGGTGCCGAAGTGTGCAGTCTCAATTCGTCAATTGAGCGCATGAAAACGTTCACGTCACCCCTCGCAGTTCGGAAACCAGGCCACTGCCAGTCAACTGAAATCGCGGACGCTTGCTCTCGATGAGAATTCAGCCGCACTCGGTTTCCGTTCTCAGAAGCTTTCGCGGATCTACCATTCGACGGCGCCGGTTGACGAACGCGCTGGCGTTTCTTGCCGCGCTGGTTCAGTTCGCTGCGGTTGGCTTCTCCGCCGATGACAAGTCCGCGGCGGCCAGGGGCTCCATCGATGCCGGAGTGGGGATGGTGGACATCACACCCACGGAGCCTATCACCCTGGCGGGCTCGCCTTCGCCGAATAAGGCGTCGGAGGTGAAGACGCGCCTGTTCGTGCGGGCGCTGGTCTTGTCCGCAAGCGGCAGGAAAGTGGCAATCGTGACGCTCGACACGTTGAAGTATCCCGTGGACCTCGCCCTTCGTGCCCGCACAAAGATTGAGCAGACCACGGGCATCCCCGCCAGCAACGTCATCGTCTGCGCGTCGCACACACACTCCGGCCCGCTGTGGAGTTATTACCAGGATCAACTCGTCACACCGATTGCCGACGCCGTGGCGCAAGCGGCGCGCGATCTCACGCCCTGTACGGTTGGAACCGCGAAAGGCAAAGCGGAAGGCATCAGCGAGTGCCGGCGCGTGATCATCGACGGCCACGCCTGGAACCGCTGGCAGTTGGATAACCCGGCGGAAGCCGCGCAATACCCGGCGGAAGGCCCTGCCGATCCCGAGTTCGACGTGCTTGCGCTCACCAGCGCCGATGGAAAACTCAAGGCCGTCGTCTATAACTTCGCCTGTCACGCGGCCAACACGCACGCTCCGCTCATCTCGGCTGACTATCCGGGTGACGTGGAGAAATATGTGCAAAAGCAACTGGGCTATGACGTGACCACGCTCTTTCTCACCGGCGCATGCGGCGACATCAATCCGATCTACAGCGTGAGGCGCGATCTCTTTGAAGAACGGCTCGGGGGCGAAATCCTGCGCTGCCTTGGTCAGCTCGAACCCATCACGAAGCCGTCGCTTTTCATCGAATGCCGCGAGTTCCAGATGGCGGGTCGCGAGCATCCGGAATTCAAGGAGGCCGAAGTCGCCCGCAACTGGCCGGCCCAACTCGAGCACTACCGGAAGACCTTCGATGACATGAAAAAGCGCGAGAAGCCGGCCTATCAATATTTCATGACCGGCATCCGCATCGGCGATGACTTTGCGATCATCACCAATGCGAACGAACTCTTCTGCGGCATCGGCATGAGCATCAAGAGCCACTCACCCTTCAAGCACACCATGACCGCTGAGCAGACCAACGGCGCACACGGCTACGTGCCCACAGCCAAGGCCTTTGAAGGCGGCAGCTACGAGACCTGGTACGGCGAGCACTCCTATCTCACCACCCAGGCCGGCGAAATCATCGAGCGCGAGTCGCTCGACCTCTTGAATCGCCTGAAACGCGCGCCATGAAGCGCGACGCAGTACTGCGGAGACGGTGATCCGGAATCATCGCGGATAAGGCGCTTCACCGACCATGTTTCCCGCGGGCCCGTACTTCGCGACGATAATCGTGGCACCATTCGAATCCCTGGCCACCCAAAACCCAACGTCCGTGGTTCTGGCCCACACCATTTGCGTGTAGTGAGCGGTACCCTGAAAATTCCGAGCCGTCACCCGTCCATAGACATAATGCGCCCTTTCGCCGAGCCAATGTCTCGCGGCGGCCGCTCCGGTATATTGGTGGCCGGTTCCCCGAAAGAGATTCTCGCCAAAATGGCGATCGTGATCATGTTCGATTGTTCTGCTTTTCGCGATGGCGCGCGCGCGGATAAGTGCCAGATTGCAAAGGTATTTCGACCACTTCAGCCGCGCTACTCCCACAGCTTTGCGGGCCTGGTTATGGATGCGTAGGAATTCGGCGATTTCATCCGGCGCACGCGTGCTTGTTAGAACTCCTCCACCCGGGGCTTTCACAGCGCTCTCGTCGTCCATAGGGACTTTCTCGGCGAAACAGGCGGGCAGGAGCCCCGCAGCGACGGCAAAGATGATGATGGCGGTTCGGAGCATAGAGACAAATCGTTTTACGAGCGCGTGCATGAGGGGACTGCACATCGTTGCTTTTGGGGTGGCGCTTGGCTAATGCCAATCACAATCACGGTTCGAGCACGCAGCGAAAGCCCTGGTTGATCTGCCGGCCGTCACGAGGGCAACGGCGGCGGTAGGAGGACAGCATGGCTCCGTTATTGGCGTGCGACCAGGATGCCCCGCGTAACACCCCCTCTTTTTGTTCGTCGTTATACCAATCCGAACACCACTGCCACACATTGCCGCCGAGATCGTAGATGCCCAGGTCGTTGGGCTTGAAACTCATGACCGGGGCGGTGGTACGATAGCCGTCGTTGTAACCCGAGAGGTAATCTTCCATCGGAAACTGGGCCTTGAACGTTTCGTCCGCGTAGTTACCCGCGCTTGGCGGCGGCGGCCAAATGGCGCCCCACGGATAAACGTCGGGAATCTTCCCGCTCAAGCTCTCAGGAGTGGCGCTGGTCGTGGATTCCTTCGGGCCGATGCCGACTGCGTAACTCCACTCGCGGTCCGTCGGCAGACGGTAGACACGGCCTTCCTTCCGGCTCAGCCAGGCGCAGAACGCCGTGGCATCGGGCACGTTCACGCACACTACGGGGTGGTCGTCGCCCTCGCTCACCGGGACGTCGATGGGCGACCCTTTCCCGAGCTGCATGGGTTTGAGAAATCCCGGCAGGACGGCGGCGCCATGGATTTCGCCCACTCGTTTCCAAAGGTCGTTGCCGCCGGGATTGGCATCGGCAAAAGAGGCGTAATCCCCCTTGCGTGTCGCATGAATGCAGAAAAGGACTTTGGTACCCTCCACGGGCACGAACTTCATGCCGAGCGAATTCACGAACGGCATTTCCTTCCTCGCCATCGCTACGCTGCTCGTCGTAGCCGCGGCGGACGCCGGCGTACCCGGCGCACCTGCGGAATCCATCGGTCCGCTCACCCCGGAATTGCCGCCCACCAGGACACAGCGAAAGCCGGTATCGGTGTGGCTGCGATCGCCGGGTGCAAAAATCGCGCGATACGACGATAGCATCTCGTTGCGGTCGTGGCTCCCCCACGCACCACCTCGCAGCACCCGGCGATTTTGCGATGGATCAAACCAATCCTCGCACCATTGCCACACGTTGCCGCCCATGTCATAGAGGCCAAATCGATTCGCCGCAAAACTGCCGACGGGCGACGTATTCTCAAAAGCATCATGATAGTCAGCAATCACGCCGTTGACCCAGGTGTAATTGCCGGCCGCCAGCGCTGTCCGCAACTCTTCGCCAGCATAGTTTCCCGCTCCCTTCGGCGGCGGCCAGGTGCTGCCCCACGGAAATGTATCCGTGATCTTCCCGGTTTTTTCGGCCGGCGTCTGTGCCGGATCTTCACGGTCGCCGATGCCCACGGCGCAACTCCACTCGTGGTCGGTCGGTAGCCGGTAGCGTTCGTTCGGACTGAGCTTGCCCGCTTTGCGCTCGCGGTCGGTAAGCCACGCGCAGAAGGCCTGGGCGTCGTCCCACGTCACTTTCACCGCCGGATGCGTGGGCCCTTGACTGAAATCCGGCTTCGGCCATTCGCAATTGGTTTGCTTCGCAAAGATCTCGTAATCCTGCACCCGCGTGTCGCAGACACTGAAGAGCACAAGCTGTTCATTGCTCGGCCCACCAACAATCGGCACCGGGACAAACTCCATGCCCAAGGTGTTCACATAGGGCTTATCCTGGGTCGCCGCCCGCAGAGTTGACGTCGACACCGGTTTCCCGGATTCCGGGTGATACGCCTCACCCACGGCGACGAGAGACGTTGGCTTCAGCCACGCGAGGGCGATCTCGTCGCGCTTGGCCTTGAGCAACAGCGCGTCGTCGAAGCGTTGGTGCTGGGTGAGAAGAGTCTGGTTTTTCGCAAGGATGGCGTCGTATGAGGCGAGGAGGGCCTTCGCTTGAGTCGTCCGCTCCGCGTCGAGCCTCGCGAGTTGCAGGCGAAAGGCCGCGCGCAGGGCCTTGACGCCGGCCGGCGTGCCGGCATCGTCCTCGGCGACATTCTGCGCTTGCTCAAAGACCTGCCGCTCGCTGCGCCAGCTGAGTGTTTCGGCGACCTGGCCGGCCGCGCTGGCTCTGGCAATGGCTGCGTCCAGCGACGCAAGGTAACGCACTCGCAGGCTGGTCACACCGGCTTCGAAGGGCTCGAGCACTTGCTTTTGAAACACCTGCTGCTGCGCTCCATCCACCTGCGCAAACCATTTCTCAACTTCGGTCGCGGGCTTTGGGGTGGCGGACCGGGCCGCGGTCGATGTGGCCGGTGGCGATGGAACTGGCATGGACGGTGCGGGTGTGGCTTGAGCTGCCGGCGGCGGAACTGGCGCCGGAGTTGTGGGAACGGGTATGGGTGCCGGCTGCGGGGTGGTCGCGACCGCAACAGCTTTGGCGCTAGCGACGGCCGGAGGTGTATCGGCGACCGCAACCGCGGCACTTTGCTCGTGGTCTTGCGCCACTCGCTGCGTCTCAGGCCGCTCCACTTGCCGGATCGGCCCTGTCTTTTCCCACGGTGCAAAGGAGAACCACGCGACCACGGCCGCACTCGCCGCCACCGCCGCGACGACCAGCGCCACTGGCAGTGCCCTCTTTCTCTTGCCGCCAACGGGCTTTTGTATCGCCACCGGCCGCGGCTCCGCGGCGTTTTCGGTGGGTGCGCGCGCGCCACTCCACACGTCATACGCCCGTCGCAGGTCCGCAATCACTTCCTCGTAGCTCTGCGGCCGGTCCTCCGGCTGTTTCTGCATCATCTTCACCACCGCCGCGGCCAGTTCCGAAGGACACTCAGGCCAGACACTTCGCAGGTCCGGCACTGGCTCGCTCAGGTGCTTTAGCATCACCGCCACCGAACGGGTACCGACATAGGGCGGCTGCCCGGACAAGAGGTGATAGAGCGTGCAACCCAGGCTGTAGATGTCCGACCGCAAGTCGACGTGTTTCATGCTTCGCGCCTGCTCGGGGCTCATATAGTGCGGTGTGCCCATGGCCGACCCGGTCTCCGTGAGTCCCTGCTCCTGACCCACACTCTTGGCCAGGCCGAGGTCACCCAGCTTCACCTCGCCCTCTGCCGAGAGAAAGATGTTGTCCGGCTTAATGTCCCGGTGGATGAGTGCTGCCTTGCGCCATCCGTAGTCCAGCGCCGTAGCCACGTGGATGGCGATGGCCATGGCTTCCAACGGGTCGAGACGCCCCTCGCGCTTCAGCCGCACCTTGGCCGACTCCCCCTGGACATACTCCATGGCAAACCAGTAAAGTCCCTCACTCTCCCCGGCCGAATGCACCCGGACCAGGTTTGGGTGGTTCAGCACCGCCGCCGCCCTGGCTTCACGCCGGAATCGTGCGATGTAATCGGCATTCCCGGCTAGCGACGCCTGTAACGTCTTGAGCGCCACGAGGCGGTTGAGCGAAGTTTGCCGCGCTTTGTAGACGGCGCCCATGCCGCCTTTGCCAAGGTGCTCGATGATTTCAAATTCGCCAAGTTGTTGGCCTTCGAGGCTCATGCGCACCGGAAGCTAACTAAAATTGCGTTACTGCTGCGATATTTTTCGCCTGGGCCGCAGTCTGCGGAGAAAATGCGACGAATAGGACGTCCGCCGTTGACAATCCTCTGCTCCTTGTGCTTGGAAATCATTCAGACCAGCCTCGCAACGAACGTCAGACCACACCCCTCCCCATGAAAAACACCTGGCGCCTGACAAGCGGTCACAATGTGGCGGGCCTTCTTTTCCTGTTATTGGCCTTCGCCAATGCCGTCCATGCCCAGGCGCCCCCGGTCGATCCGTATCCGCAACTGACCGACGCCTATCTCGAAGGCAAATGGGATGATCTGGAGACCATGTTCGCCACGCCCACCCCGGAACTGCAGGCGGTTCCGGCGACGAAGCAACCGGAATTGATCTATATCCGTCACACGCTCTCCGAATGCCGTCCGCCATGGTGGAAGCGCTGCAAGGCCGGCGAGAAATTCGCCTTTACGCAAGACGTCCTGGGGCACTCCGTGAGGGCCACCTTTGACCCCAACGGAAAATCTGCCTTCCAGTTCAGTTCTTCGAACAATGCGGGCTCCGTGGCTCTCACCTGGCCGGCGGCGGACATGGACAATCCCGCCCCTGCCGAGCACGGATACTCCAAGGGAGATCTGACCGACCTGAGCATCTGGTCCACCCTCGGGATGGCCGACGCCTGGAGCGGCGTCTCGGTGCAAACCCAGGCCAGTCTGAAGGAGGATGGGAAACTCCTGTTTCAGCAGTATCTCGATTTTCGCGGCGACGTGACCGGAGTCTATTACGGGACCCCGCGCGCCCGGCGCTGGGGCTTGTGGCTTTACCTGGCCATGTACATGGACAAGTATGCCAAAATGCCGATCCGCTCTTCGCGGGAGGCGGTCGCGGTCATGTTCATGAGCGAGGTTGTCGCGAATCCGGCCCGGTATCCGTCCATCAAGTTACCCGCGACGCTCCCGCCCGAGGCCGCCGAGGAAAAGCTCGCCGGAGACCTGCGCGGCTGGATCGAAAAGCACGGGTGGACCGTCGCCGAGGACAAGTCTTTGCGGGACGCCATCGCCCTCTTCGCCACCACCAACACCAGGCAGTTCAACCAAAGTGGAAAGGTCACCTTCGCGAACGGTCTGGTCTTTGCCTTCGATCCGGAAAAGGACAAGGCTTTCCGTCCAAAACGCGACGTTTGGTTCAAGTCGAAGCTCGACGCCGCTTCCCCGGCGCATTGATCGAACGATGAGAAACCCACCGCCCACTCGGAATGCTATCGGGGAGGCGCGCCACTCCCGTTGACACCGGCCACAAGCTTGTAACCTTACCGGGATAGATATTGGATTGCATGGGCGTTCGGGGTTTTGCCGCGGACCTTCCATCAACTTTCGAGGAGCGGCGTGGGTGGTCGTGGCTTGGTTTGAATCCTACCGCTGATCTCCCGGGCTCGCTGGAATGTTCCGGGCAATCCGATGCGCGTCCAGGAACGCATTGAGCAAATTCAGAACCTCCGCATCGAAGAAGCAATCGTCCGTCTGGCTGTCCGGCCTCACACCGTAGACGCGCATTTTGTGGCACTCGAAGCAAAGAACGAGGTCGACCGTGGCCTTCGGGGTGATAATGCGGATGCCATGGCGGGGAGCGAAACAGAGCACACGCTCGGACGGTATCAGCCCTTCGATGACCGTTCGGCGCAGAGTGTCCAAGTCAGCCGAACGCCACGTTGCGCGGCCAAGAATCGGGAAACTGTGAAAGTGCTTTCGATCGGTCACCCCAGGCCGAAAATCATCCAGATGCGTCGGATCGAGCGAGTAGATGACGATGGATTCGGCGGACGCTAGCGCCGGGGCAATTGCTTGCGCCGCGGATTCCACGGCTTTATGGCAGAAGTGCTGTTCTGTGGCGCTCCTGGTGGCAAAATCCAGACCGGCAAAAAAGCGTCCACCGGGGACGGGACTGGCGCCGTACCCTGCCTGCGGAGACACCACCAGAATCAGGGCGCATAGGCCTGCCGCCCACGGCGCTGCGGAGAGGGGCTTTTGGGGGAGATTCATCGTCTTTGGAGCGAAGATTTGGCTGGCGCGCCAGGCGGCGCAACCGTCAATGCGGACCGGCTGCGCCAGACGGCGGCAGAGTTTTCTTTTGCACGGTCTCCCGGGCGCGCTCCTGGGCCTGCCCGGGAGCACGTGCTTCCTCAGCCCAAAAGGCTTCCACACTTTGCGCCGCGCGGGTCCCCGAGGGGTCCGGAAAGAAGGACAAATCACGCAGCGTCGTGGCGGCGCGGAGAAACCCATATTCGCGCGCCTCCGGCGGAAGGACGACGGACTCCAGCGTGGTGATCGTCGTCAACGCCCGCAGGTCGCCGAGGTTGGGACACATGGCCAGCGAAAGCCTTTTCAAGGGCATGTCTCCCAGCGGCGCAAGGTCCGTCACCGGCGTGCCCGCCATGGTCAATGACTCCAGCGGCATGCCGGTGAGGGGGGAGAGATCCGCAATTTGCGTCCCATCGATCGCCAGTCGTTTGAGCAGCATTCCCTGGAGCGATTTCAAATCCCGCACCTTGGTGCCACGCAGGGACAGGACGGTGATCGGGTAACCGGAGAGAATACTGAGGTCCTGGACCGGCTTGCCGTCCAGGACCAGGGAGATCGTGCCATCCTCGGTTTGGGATGGCCTTGTATTGAGGCCCGCCGCGCGCAGCGATGCTTCGAGCGTCGCCAGGATCGCATCGGACAAATGGATCGCCCCGGTATCAAACGCTTTCCAAAACACCTCGGCCGTTTCCGCCGGTCCCTCCCGGGACATGTCCCAGCGGAAAGACACTTCGCGCATCGCCGGCAGGTCGCGGAGAGACCCGACGTTGCGCGCCGAACGCGGCAGCGTCAACTGCTCGAGTTCGCGGCACTCCGCCAAAGGACCGACATCGGTAGCCGGACAGTTGTGCGCGATCAACATCCGCAGGGGCATCCCGCGCAATGGGGAGAAATCCTGCACGTGGGTGTCGCTAACGCGCAACTTGACCAGCTTCAAGCCGGCCAGAGGCCGGAGATCCTCGACCCGGGTCCCGCTGACGTTCAAATCCTCGAGCGTCTGGCATTGGGCCAGGGGCGTGAGGTCGGCGAGAGGCGAGCCGGAACATTCCAACCGCTTGATCGGCATGCCTTTTAATGGACCGAGATCGCTCACCTTCGACCACCTCAGCACCAATTCGCGCAGCGGCATGCCCTGGAGCGGACGCAAGTCCGCGACCGGCCTTCCCCCGAGATCCAGTTCCTCGAGCTTCAGGCCCTTGAGCAACGACAGGTCAAAATCGCCATTCGTCCCGCCCAGGTTGAGCTTCTTCAGCGGAAATTGCGCGACGACATGGAGGTCCACCGCGCGAATATTGCGGAGCGAGAGCGACTCGATTTGCATCCCCAGCAACGGTGTCAGGTCCTCCACCGGGCATTGATCGAGAATGAGGGAACGCAATGGGAGTCCCTTGAGCGGCGCCAGATCGGCGATACCCGTCCTCGTCAGGTTCAAGCCCGTCACGGGCAATCCCTGCAACGCGGACAGCGCACCCAGCGGCGCGTTGCTAAAATCCAGGCTGATGTTTCCATCCGCGTCCACCCTCGCGCGGTCGATCTGATGGCGGCTCAAGCCGGCGCGCCGGAGCAGAGCGCGCTGGGAAGTCGAGGTGTCGTCGGCCCGGGTCGTCGCGGAGCGCTCGTACTTTCCATCCAGCATGATGAATGAAACCACCGCGGGGCCGGTGAATCCGGATTGATTGGCGCGGAACGATTTGAAAAGCGGCACATGCGTCCCCGGAAAGAACGCGTCGGTATCGTAGGTCGCATCAATGACCATCGTCGTGCTGCCGCCAAACCACAGGCTGGTCTGCAGGATGGTGGAGCGACGGCGATCGAAGCGGATCCGGCAGGAGCGCATCGCCCGGCTCATCATGGGCTCGCTCAACTCATTGAATTCGACGAGAGCGGTATCGTTGTTCCATTCAATGACATCGTAGCGGCCTCCCGCGTCCACCGTGCGCAGAAAGCCGGTGAAAAGCGTCCAGCCCAATTCGCGCATCACCTTGAAGGCGTCGAGCTTGCCCGCCTCCTGCTCGACACGCTCCTCCGCCTTGGCCCGGAAAAGCTCCGGGGTGTCGGGGAGCGAAATCGTGATTTGGTTACTGAGATTGCGGCGGATAAATCGCACGTCGGGCGTTCCGACCAGACCGCCGCCTTTCGACGCGAGCAGCGCTTCGATTTCCGGCGACTTCACGTGGATATTGTAGTCCAGGCCATCGAGCGGTTCGTAGAGAGCGGTGGCGCTTCTCACCAGGTGCCACACCTCCTCCGCCGTCGGCTCGGCCGTCCGACCAGAAAGCGGGAAGAGCAGCACGACGAGGAGGGCGGGAACGAAGGTGGCGCGCATGCGGATCCTCTATCTGGCTCCAGCGGCGTCCTTGACGAAGATTACTCCGACGGTCAGGTACTTCGCCTTGGGGTCCATGGGCTTGCGGCGGGATGGTTTGCGGTCGGCCACGTCTCCGCGCCCCATTCCGCCTTTGACCACGAAACGGGTCGAATCCGGTTCACTGCGACTGGCCGTCCATTGCCAGACGTTGTCCGTCAACCCGAAACAGCCATAGGGCGAGAACCCGGACTCCGCGCGCGAGAGGGCTCGACTGCCCCATCCATTGGCTTCCTTGGGTGGTTTCATGCCGGTCGTAAAAATCCGTCCATCGATCCCACGTGCCGCCTTCTCCCATTCCTCCTCGGTTGGCAAGCGCGCCCGTGCCCAAGCGGCGAACGCCGTGGCTTCATAGTAGCTGATTCCCCGAACCGGAAACTTCTCGGAGTCCCTGCTGTTCTCCTTATAGACGATCAGATCGGCCGGGTCTTTGGCGCCGCCCTGCAAGTCGCCGACGGTGAGACCATCCGGGGCAAGCGCTTCGGTGATGAGACTGGCGTAGTTGGCGCTGTCTCGGAAGCGGAAGTACTCTTCGTTGGTCACCAGGGTGCTGCGGATGAAGAAACTCTTCACCCGCGTGTGGCGCTTGCCAATGAATCCGTCTGCCTGGGTCGTGCCGTCGTCGCCCTGCATATATTCCCCTTCGTGGATGTACTCGTAGCCCGCCGGAATGTCCGTAATTGGGATGACCACATTGGTCCGGCCCGCCCGCTTCACTTCCACCGGCAGCGAGCACCAGCGCTGGCCGGCGCGACGAATCTCGAACTGGTGGATGCCCTGGCGCAGCCGCAAATCCTTGATCGGCAGCGCACCGTGATTGAAGGCGCCGCTGGGCCCGGCAATGGGTTCAAGATTTTCATCGGCCAGGATCTCGTAGAGCATCGCGGGAAATTTTGTCTCGATACTCACGAACCCTTCGCCCAGCGCGGACGGCATCAGTTCCGCCGCTTGCGGATCTTGTGGCGCAATTTGCAGCGCCTCCTGCAGTTTGATGGCGGCCGCGCCATAGCGCTCCCCGGCCAGGTCCGCGCGGGCGCCCGCCAGGAGCACGTCTTTCAGCCGAGCGCGCGTCCCGGGGCGTTCCAGAATGGCGTTGGCCCGGTGCAGCGAAGCGACGGCATCGTCCCATTCGCTCCGCGCGGCCGCTTCCTCGGCCGCCTTGACGAGATCCTCGTGCCGGCTCGCCCGTGCGCGGAATTGCCAGTTTTGAAAGACCCCGAAGCCGGCCGCGCAGACCAGCAGGACCGCGGCGATCGCCAGCAAGAGGGTGCGGTGGCGGGTGACGAACAGCACCAGGTGCCGTCGAAGACCCGCGCCCTCCGCGCTGGTCGCAAAGCCATGCTGGTAGGCGCCAATGTCGGTCTGAAGATCGGTGACGTTCGCGTAGCGGTCCTCCGGCCGGTAGGAGAGCGCCTTCATCGTCACGGCGGAAAGCGAAGAGGGGACACGGCCTCCGGGAAGATGTGGCGGCACGACCGTCTCACAGGCCGGCGCATCCTGGCGCAACCGCCCTCGCATCGGGATTTTGGGCGCAACTTCGTGGACGGTGACCGCATTCTCCTCCGCCACCGGTGGTGGGCCCTGCTTTTTGCCTCCGCTCGATCCCGTCGCCCGCCTGGCCGTGAGTTTGCGTTCGCTGGGTGGGACAATCTGGGCCGCGCGAACTTTCAGGAGAATCTCATTCACGCTCCGGCCTTCGACCGGCAATTGCAAAGTGAGGATCTGATACAGGACCGCGCCGAGCGAGTAGATGTCGCTCCGCGCGTCCAGCGACTCAACCTCGCCGCGCGCCTGCTCCGGAGACATAAAGGTCGGCGTGCCCATGATCGTTCCCGCCAGGGTGGCGCCATCCTTGGCCAACACCTCGGAATTCGCCGGCCTGATTTCGCGGGGCCCGGGTCCCGGCCGGCGCGCCGCCGGGCTGGTGATCTTGGCGAGCCCCCAATCCATAACCAGCACCTCCCCGTAGTCGCCAATCATGATATTCTCGGGCTTGATATCGCGATGGATTACTCCCTTCGCATGCGCAAAGGCCAGCGCATCGCAAATCTTTTGGAAGATG
>Ga0302326_10009841_pt1 | contig 20797 bp, 18 predicted proteins | sample Palsa_T0_3_FD_202264 | JGI IMG/M metagenome (GOLD analysis project Ga0302326, IMG submission 202264) | Peat permafrost microbial communities from Stordalen Mire near Abisko, Sweden - Palsa_T0_3 | ecosystem: Environmental > Terrestrial > Soil > Palsa > Peat permafrost | place: Sweden: Abisko...
TGTTCGTCAGCCGTCTGTCCAACTCGATGGCCATGCCCGCCAACGTCTTGTTCCGCGCCGTTCCGGGGGAGACCGACATCCTCCTCCGGGCCATGGAGAACCTCTACGGGCTCTTCGGCCAGGGTCCGGCCGGGGCCACGACGCCCTCGAGCGGCAACTGGGGGGCGATCTACACCGGGGCGGCGGCACGGACCAGCTCGGCCGCTCCGGCCAACGCCACCTGACCGGCATCCCCCATTCCCCAGTCCCCATTCCCCAGTCCCCGGCCTCCATCCCCTACGATGACCGGGTTCATGACCGAATCGCGCCTTTCGTACCCCTCCCGCCCGTGGCGGCACCCCGGCTGGAGCGCCCTGGCGGCGGTCGGTGTGGCCGGGATCGTCCTGAGCGCCTGCTCGTCCGGAACGGTTCATCACCATGCCAGTGCGGCGGCGACCACCTCGACGACGACCACCGCCGCCGCGGCCAGCAGCCCGACATGCCCCCTCACCGGACTGCCCGTCCCCGGGGGCGGCCCGGTCCCGAGCCGGCCGGCCCTGGCCGTGAAGATCGACAACTACGTCGCCGCCCGGCCACAGAGCGGCATGGACAAGGCCGACATCGTCTTCGAGGAGCCGGTCGAAGGCGGGATCACCCGCTACGCCGCCGTGTTCCAGTGCCAGAACGCCGCCCTGGTCGGCCCGGTCCGCTCGGCCCGCAACATCGACATCGGCATACTGGGGCAATTGGGGACGCCCCTGTTGGTCCACGTCGGAGGCATCAATCCGGTCCTGGCCAATATCGACGCCTCACCCCTGGTCAATATCGACCTGGGTGACTTCGGTTCGCTCGAGACGCACCCATCCGGACGGGTCGCCCCGTACGACACCTACTCGTCGACCGCACAGCTGTGGAGCACACGGCCGACGATGACCACACCGCCCCAGCCTCTCTTCAGCTACTCGACCCAGACTCCCACCGGGACGCCGGTCTCCACCGCGGACATCGATTTCTCGTCGAACTCCGATGTGACCTGGAAGTACCAGCCCTCCACCGGTGCCTTCACCCGTTTCTACAACGGGACCCAGCCCGATGTACTGGCGGATGGCGTGCAGAACGCGGCGGCCAACGTGATCGTGCAGTACGTGCAGATCTCCTACGGCCCGTGGGCCGAGAACAGCGAGGGCGGCCTCGAGGTGCAGGCCGACCTCTACCCCAACGCCAGCGGCACGGCCGAGGTCTTCCGCGACGGGGTCGAGATCGCGGGCACCTGGCACCGCTCCACGCTGGGCTCGCCCACGCAGTTCGTCTCGACGGCGGGGAAGCCGATACCCCTCAAGCCCGGCCAAACCTGGGTGGAACTGGTGCCCAACACCATCACGGTGACGACGACGCCCTGAGCGGCTTGCGAGCCACCAGGGCCAGGAGGAGGCAGTCCTCTCCCGCCGCATAGACGCCGGGGTGGGCGCTGGCTTCCCGTTCGTCGAAGAGGCCGGCGGCCACGCCCCCCTGCATGAGGTTGAGCCCCTTGGCCTCGGCCACCTCGAACCCGCACGACTCCACCTTGCGCCGGAGCTCCTCGGCGCCGTATTCCACCTTGTGATCGTCGTTCATCAGCTCCGGCGAACGAAGCCGCCACACCGGGCCGTTGGGCGTGTCGAGACAGAACCATCCGCCGGGGGTGAGGACCCGGAACACCTCGCGCAACACCGTGTCCCCGTCGGCCTCCGTCACGTGCTCCATCGACTGCCCGCTGTAGACCAAGTCGAATGAGCCGTCGGCGTAGGGGCTCAGATCCACCATGGAGTGGAAGGCGAACTCCACCGGGCCGAGCTCGGACCGGACCGTCGCTCCTCGGGACCCTCTCTGGTAGATCTCGTGGCGCTCGTGCACCGGCAGATCGACGACGACCAGGCGCTCGAAGCGATAGGGATAGCCCAGGTGGACGAAGGCACCGTCGGCCATCCCTTGATGGGTTCCGCCAAGATCCAAGATGCGCGCCGCCCGGGGCAGGCCGGCGACGAAGGCACACCTGCTCACGTGCATGGAGAGAAGGACGTCGTCAATCGGAACCTGTCGCCGGAACTCCTCCGAGTGGGCCAACGCCTGGGCCACTCCGTGGCGCGAGAGCTCACCTCGCGCCAACTTGGAGGTGTACTCGGCACCGCCCGCCGCATCCGGCTCGCGATCGAGGACCACGTTGAAGGCCATCCGCACCGACTGCCTGGGAGGGAGATAACGGAACGGGACGGTGGGGGCCACACGATCGAGCACGCGGAAGATCCGCTGCTTCCACGCTGAGGTCGGCATGACTCCATTCTGACGCGAAGCGCTCCGGGCGGATCGCCCGAGGGAGGAGCGGGGTCGGCCCGGAGCAGCTTCGATGCTGTGAGAGGTTCGGTTCGGTTAACTGTCGATGGTGATCGGGAGGTCGTCGGGGTCCAAGGCCCCTTCCGCGGTGGCCTCTTCCACCTTGGGTGCCAGGCATTCGCGAACCCGATCGTCAATCTCCGCCATGAGTTGCGGGTTCTCCGAGAGGAACGTCTTTACGTTCTCCCGACCTTGACCGAGTTGTTCACCCTCATAGGTGAACCAGGCGCCGGACTTCTTGATGAAGCCGAGCTCGACGGCCACATCGAGCAGGGAGCCTTCACGGCTGATGCCCTTGCCGTACATGATGTCGAATTCGGCCTGGCGAAACGGCGCCGAGCACTTGTTCTTCACCACCTTGACCCGGGTACGGTTGCCGACCACCTCGGCCCCGTCCTTGATCGCCTCGATACGCCGAATATCGAGTCGGATGGAGGAGTAGAACTTCAGCGCCCGCCCGCCGGGAGTGACCTCGGGTGAGCCGTACATGACGCCGATCTTCTCCCGCAGCTGGTTGATGAAGATGGCGATGGTGCTGGACTTCGAAAGCGTCGCGGTCAACTTGCGCAGCGCCTGGGACATGAGGCGAGCCTGCAGGCCGACGTGGCTGTCGCCCATCTCCCCCTCGATCTCCGCCCGGGGGGTCAATGCGGCCACCGAGTCGATCACCAAGATGTCGAGCGCACCCGAGCGGATCAGCATGTCGGCGATCTCGAGCGCCTGTTCCCCGGTGTCGGGTTGGGAGATGAGGAGGTCGTCGACGTTCACCCCGATGGCCCGGGCGTAGACCGGGTCCATGGCGTGCTCGGCGTCGACGTACGCGCAGATGCCGCCGTTGCGCTGCGCCTCGGCCACTGCGTGCATGGCGAGGGTCGACTTCCCCGAGGACTCCGGCCCGTAGATCTCCACGATGCGTCCTCGCGGCAGCCCTCCGATGCCCAGAGCCAGGTCGAGCGAGAGGGCCCCGGTGGGAATGGACTCGATGTTCATGCTGAGGTTGTCGCCCATCCGCATGACGGAGCCCTTACCGAACTGCTTCTCTATCTGGCCTAGCGCTGCTTCTAGCGCCTTGTCCCGTTCTCCGGCCATCTCTTCTCTCCTCTTGTCCCGTGTGGCGATCTGTACTGGTGACGTTCTGACCCTATGGACGGGGTGTGACATCGCCCCGACCGGCTTTGCCTGCGCTGCCCATACTAACGAACGTGTGTTCGCCGTGCGAGGACCCCGTTACCGAGAAACGGTCGCCCGTGGCAGGGGTGCGCGCCGAAAAGAGGTGACCCTCACCATCAAAGCTCACGGGCCAGCGGCGATGGCGGATCCCCGACATGCCCGCGCCATGCCCGGTCCCTGGAGCAGCCCGGTCTCTGGAAGAATCGGGCGGTGGTGCGCATCCCCCGAGTCCTGTCGGGCTGGGGTCTCGTCCTCGCGGTGGGCCTGTCGGTCCTGCTCGCTGCGCCGGCCCCTCCGGCGGGCGCCGCCCCGGACGCCACCGTTCTCTACCGGGAAGCCCTGGCCACCACCAAGGCGTGGCGGGTGCACTACTACTCCGCGAGCACCGGTTCTGGCGGTCCCTTCCTCTACAGCGGCGACACCGGTCCCGCCTCCGGCACCCAGGCCATACTCGTGGGCCAGGGCGCCACGCTGATCAGCGCCTCGCTGATCGTGATCGGCGACTTCACCTACCTGAGCGGGAACGAACTGGCCATGGAGGACCTGGTGGGCCTCTCGCCCACCCAGGCCGCCGGTACCGCCGGTCACTGGGTCATGTTCTCCACCGACAATGCGACATACACCCAGGTGGTCGCCGGGGTCCGCTCGCGCGACGTGGCCCAGGAGGTCGCGCTGAGCGGCCCCTACACGCTCGGCCGGCCGCGCCAGCTGTTCGGCCACGAGGTGGATGCGATACGCGGCACCGAGAGCCTCGGCGGCAAGAAGAGCGCGGCCGCCGTCTTGTACGTGCGCGCGTCGGACCCACACCTGCTGGTCGAGGAGGACTCCCTTGGTCCACGGGGGACGCCGAACGGCGTCGAGCACATCGTCTTCTCCGAGTGGGGGGAGCTGGTGAGGCCGATGGCTCCAGCTGGAGGAATGGAGATCGGGCCGGTCAACGCGGCCTGAGAACCAGGTGGTGGGCGCCGCACGCCACGCCCACCACCGTGGGAAAGTAGGGCCGTTGAGCAGCCGCTGCCGCGGGTGCCGGAGAGAGAGCACGTGCGACGCGATTTCCACTTCATCGGCGCGATCGGCGCGGGCGTGGTGACCTGTCTGGTCGGGGCCGCGGCCGTCGCCGTCCCGGCCGAGGCGACGACCAGCGCCCAGTCCGAGTACCAGGCGGCGCTCCAGGCGGCCGGCGCGCAGAACGTCCACTTCGTGTCGGAGACGATCGAGCAGGGAGAGCACGTCGAGGAGGTCGGTGACACGGGCAAGTCCTCCGGTTCTCTGATGGTCAACGTGCGGAGCGGCACGACGACCCAGACACTGGCGATCCTCCTGATCGGATCCAAGGGCTACGTCGAGGGGAACGATGCGGCCTTGAAGAAGATCATGGGCCTCACGACAGCACAGGCGACCGAGTACACCGACAGATGGCTCTCGTTCCCGACCAGCGACACGTCCCTCAACGCGCTGGTGAGCGGGTTGCTCACCTCGCACGTGGCCTCCGAGATCCGGATGTCGGGTCCCTACACTTTCGGCAAGACCAAGGTGATCGCGGGGCACGAAACCCAGGCCATTTTGGGGAACGCCCCCACCTCGTCGGGGACGAAGGTCCCCATCGTGCTCTACGTCGAGTCGAGCGGCACACCACGCCCGGTCGAGGAGATCACCGAGCCGGGCGCCAAGAGCTCGTCGATCTCGGGTTCGGTGACCTTCTCCCAGTGGGGGGAGCAGACCGATCCCGTGGCACCCAGCAAGTCGGTTCCGTTGCTCCCTCTGCTCAACGCCAGCTGACGCCGGTCCGTCGAACGGCCCCACCCGAGCCGGGCCAACGAAGCCACTGAACCGACCGGCCCGACCCGAACCGACCCGACCCGACACGCTCAGCCCGCAGCGGCCCCTGACGTCAGCTCATAGATGGTGGTGCCGTCGACGGTCTTGGCCGTGAAATGGTCCTCGACCCAGGCGGTGATCTGCGATGCGTCGTCCTCCCGACCTCCGCCACCACCGCCGAACCCGCCGGCGCCGGCGCCTCCGCCGGCGATGAAGTAGTGGATCTTCCCCTCGGCCACGTACTTCTCGAACTGCGCCAGCGTTGGCGCGGGATCGGTGCCATTGAACCCTCCGATCGCCATGATGGGCTCGTCACTGGCCAGCTGATACCCCGCGGCCGAGTTGGAGTTCACCGTCGCAGCCACCCAGGTGTACCGGCTGGCGTCGGCCTTGAGGAGCTTGGTCAACGCCGGACTGGAGCTGCTGCCGTTGAGAAAGCCGCCCCCTCCCGCCCCACCGAACCGAGTACGGGAGAACCCGCCGCCCGGCAACCCGCCCGTGCCCGTGCCGGTGCCTCCTCCGGGGAAGGCGCCCCCGCCGCCGGTGAAGCCGCCGCCGAAGCCCCCGCCGCCGGGGGACGTGCCGGTGCCGGTGCGCCCTCCTCGGAAGCCCGGGAAGCCGCCGGCGGCGAAGCGCCGCCCGCCGCCCGGGAACCCGCCGCCGAACCCGGAGCCCCCCGCGGGCGTCGGGGTGACCGCCGGGATGGCGCCGGAGTGGGGCATGGCCGCCGTGGCGACGGTGGAGAACAGCGGGGTCACGAGGGCGGCACCCAACCCCAGTCCCGCCACGAGGGCGACGGCCAGTCGGGGGGTGTGGCGCAGCCAGGGGAGCGCCAGGATGGCGAGCGAACCGAGTATGCCGGCCACCATGACGACGAATCGGAGCGCAGGGAACCACTGCGGGGTGCGGTCGAGGAGGACGAAGCCCCAGATGGAGGTGGCCATCAGTGCCGCGGCGAGACATACCCGGGCTGTCCACCGGGACCGGCGCTGCCAGAGGCCCACGGCACCGATGCCGGTGAGCGCGGCCAGAGGTGGCGCCAGCGCCACCGTGTAGTAGGGGTGGATGATGCCCTGGCTCAGGCTGATGACCAGTCCCGAACCGACCAGCGCCCCGCCCCACAGCAAGAGCGCGGCACGCTCATGGTCGGTCCGGCGGGCCCGGACGGTGAAGACCAGGAGTGCGGCGCCCATGAGCAGAGCCCCGGGGAGCAGCCACGACATCATGTTGCCGAACTGGGGGTTGAACAGGCGGGTGAGCCCGGTAGGGCCCCACTGGCCCGCCGACCCGGCCCCGCCACCCCCGACGACGCTGCCGGACTCGTTCCCGGTGAGGCGGCCGAAGCCGTTGTAGCCGAAGATCAGGTTGAGGATGCTGTTGTTCTGGGAACCCCCGACATAGGGACGGTCGGCGGCGGGGATGAGCGCCACGACGGCGACCCACCAGCCGGCGGACACCAGGGTCGCCACGCCCAAGACGACGACCTGCCAGACGCGCCGCCACCATCCGGTGGGTGCCGCCAGCAGGTAGACGATGACCAGGGCGGGGATGATGAGGAACGCCTGGAGCATCTTGGTGAGGAAGCCGAACCCGATCAGGGTGCCGGCCAGCACCAGCCATTTCGTCTGGGCCTTCTCCAGGGCGCGCGTCATGGCGTACATCGAGCCGGTGAGAAGGAGGGCCAGCAGGGCGTCGGGGTTGTTGAAGCGGAACATCATGGCCGCCACCGGCGTGAGCGCGAGCACGACGCCGGCCAGCAGTGCGGCCTGCGCCGTGAACCACCGCCGGACCGTGAGGTAGACCAGGCCGACGGTGGCCACCCCTTCGAGGGCCTGGGGCGCCAGAATGCTCCACGCGTTGACCCCGAAGATCCGGGCGGAGATCTCCATCATCCATAGGGACGCCGGAGGCTTGTCGACGGTGATGAAGTTCGAGGAGTCCGACGACCCGAAGAAAAAGGCCTTCCAGCTCTTGGTGCCCGCCTGCACGGCCGCCGAGTAGAAGGAGTTGGCCCACCCCGAGGCCCCGAGGTCCCACAGGTAGAGCACCGCGGTGAGGACGAGGAGGGCCAGGAGCGCCGGGCGGACCCACGCCGCGTCGCTCTCCCGGCCCCTGACGAAGCGGGCCAGCCGGCCACGGCCCGTCGGGGTGGGATCCCCCGCAGGGGCGGCGTCCGCCGGCGCATCGGACCAGTCCGCGTCGGCCGGCGACTCCACGAGCCCCACGGTGGTGCGGTCACCGTAGGGCGGGATGACGGTGGTCATGAACGGTCCTCCAAGGGGTTGGCCGGGTTCAGCGTGCGGGGCCGGAAGACCCAGGCCCGCAGGATGGCGAAGCGAAGTACCGAAGCGACGGCGTTGGCCAGCGTCACGACCAGGAGCTCGAGGGGCAACGAGGTGGCCGACACGGCGTCGGCGGCGAGGAGACCGAGGGTGGTCAGGGTGAGGCTGATGACGTAGAGGCCGGCCGCCACGCCGAGGAAGCGCCCCCTGTGCCTCCGCCCGTGCATGTTGTGGGCCAGTTCGCGGTGCACGGCGGTATTGAAGAGCGTGCAGATGGCCAGGGCCAGCGCGTTGGCGGCAACGCTTCCCACCGCGGGCCGCCAGGCGACGAAGAGGAAGAGGTACCCGACCGTGCTGATCGCCCCCACCCCGGCGAACCGCAGGAGCTGCTCCGCGGCCACCTCGTCAGCGGCGCGCTGAGGGGTGGCGTCCCGGCGCACGAGCCGGCGGGCATGCCCGCGCGAGAGGCGCCAGACCCCGCGCAGGTCGCTCAGGGCGGTGCGCAGGATCTGTACCCGGGAGTCGGGATCGTCGACCCAGTCGACCGGCACCTCGCCGATACGCAGGCCGAGTCGTTCCGCCGTGACGAGGAGCTCGGTGTCGAAGAACCACTCGTCGTCCTCGACCAGCGGGAGCAGCTGCAGAGCGGTCTCGCGCCGCAGTGCCTTGAAGCCGCACTGGGCATCGCTGAACCGGCCGTGCAGGAAGACCCTGAGCAGCAGGTTGTAGGCCCTCGAGATCAGCTCACGCTTGGGGCCGCGCACGACGTGGGCACCCCGGGCCAGGCGGGTGCCGATGGCCACGTCGCGCTGCCCCGAGAGAAGCGGAGCCACGAGCGGGAGTAGGGCGGAGAGCGAGGTGGACAGGTCGACGTCCATGTAGGCGACGACCGGCGCCACGCTGGTCGACCACGCGGTGCGCAGGGCGTGCCCGCGCCCCTTGCGCGAGAGATGCATCACCGCGATGCCGGCGGTGGTGGCCGCCAGCTCGGTCGCCACGGCCAGGGTGTCGTCGGTACTCGCATTGTCGACCACGGTGATGAGAGCCCGGAAGGGGAAGGACTCGTCGAGGAAACGACGTAGTTGGGTGACGCGCTCGGCCAGGTGCGGCGCCTCGTTGTAGACCGGGACGGCGATCTCCACATCGAGGGGAGCCTGACGAGGACCGGCGGCAAGTTGGGGTGGAGCCAGCAGTGTCATGCCGGGCATCATGACGTCGCCGGTTTCGGAGCCATTGAGCCTCCGCTGTGCACTCGATGTGAAGTGCGGCCTACGCAGGCGGTGCATCGATCATGCAGTCTCGGCCGTCTCAGCCGTCTCGGCCGTCGCAGCCGTCTCGGCCGACCCTTCGGCCGGCGGCGTCCCGTCAGCGTCAGCGCCAGCGGCCCCGTTCGTCGCAGCCGGCTCCGCGGCGACGGCAATGACGGGAATCCGCACGGTGACGGCCATTCCCTCCCCGGGTGAGGACGTGGCCGAGACCGTGCCCCCGTGCGCGGCGACGATGGCGGCGACGATGGAGAGCCCGAGGCCGCTGCCACCCTGACCGCGTACCCGCGAGGCGTCCGCCCGGTAGAAGCGCTCGAAGACCCGGGCGGCGTCTTCGCTGGGCATGCCGGGCCCGGTGTCCTTGACCACGATCTCGGCCGTCGCTCCCTCCTGCTCGACGCGCACGGTGGCAGTAGTCCCCTCGGGCGTGTGGGCTCTCACGTTGGCCAGGAGGTTGTCGATCACCTGGCGGAGCCGGGTGGGATCGCCCATGACCTCGACCGGGCGGGTAGCGGTGAAGTGGACCGGCCACTGTGGTCCCACCGTGCCGGCGGTGTGCACGGCGTCGGCCACCAACCCCACGAGCTCGGTGGGCACAATCTGGACAGGGACCCCCTCGTCGTACCGGGCCAGTACGAGCAGGTCGTTGACCAGTCGCTCCATGCGCGCCGTCTCTGAGCGGATGCCTCTGAACACGCGTGGCAGATCTTCGGCGTGCTGACCGGCACCGCGCTCGAAGAGCTCGGCGTAGGCCGACACGGCCGCGATCGGTGTGCGCAGCTCGTGCGAAGCGTCGGCGACGAACTGGCGCAGGTGGCGGTCGGACTCCTGCAGGCGGGCCTCGGAGGCCACTCGGGCTGAGAACGCCGCCTGGATCCGCTCAAGCATGACGTTGAGGGCCCGGGCCAGCCGACCCACCTCGGTCGTGTCGCCGGCGCCGGGCACGCGTTGATCGAGGTTCCCCGCCGCGATGGATTCGGCGGTGCGCTCGACGTCTTCGAGGGGTCGCAACCCCAGGCGGACCAGCCACCAGCCGCCCGCCAGCGCCAGCACGAGCGCGCCGGCGGTGACGGCCAGTTCGATGAGCAAGAGGGTATGCAGGGTGTTGGTGGTGTCGCCGATTGGCTCGGCCACCACCAGCTGATCACCCGCGAAATCGGGGTTGGTGATCTGAGTGGTCTCGACCCGGAACGCCGGGCCGCCGCTCTTGATCGAGGCCGCTGTGAAGAAGGCGGCCTGCGGACCGTCGGACTGGGTGGTGAACCCGGTGACGACGCTGGGTAGCTGCGGTCGATAGGCGTGGGTGCCGACATAGGCGGGGCAGGTCAGTCCGTCGACCAGCTTCCCCTTCGGGGTCCGTACCTCGTAGAAGAGGAATGCGAACGCATTCGAGGCCGCGCCGCTCCCGGAATCGCTTGAAGCGCCACCGGGCGGACCTAATCCCCCAGAGACAGGATGCTGACAGACGACCTGTCCCGTGACCTGGTCGACCGCGATATGCAGATGCGGCGTCGTCTGAGCCAGGCTCTGGTCGTCCTGCTTATAGAGCGTCGAGCGCAGCGCCGAGTAGGTGGCGAAATCGGCCACCACCAGCGCGACGAGGGAGATCAGGCCGACGGCCACCAGGAGTCGGAGGCGCAGCGACACTCAAGACGATCCGTTGGGCGACTCGGACTCCCGGAGGGTGTAGCCGACAAGGCGGATGGTGTGGATGAGCGGTGGGCCGTGGCGCTCCAGCTTCTTGCGCAGGTAGCTCACGTAGGTCTCCACCACATTGCCGTCCCCCCCGAAGTCGTAGTGCCAGACGTGGTCGAGGATCTGCGACTTGGAGAGGACGCGCCGCGGGTTGAGCATGAAGTACCGCAAGAGGTTGAACTCGGTGGCGGTGAGCTGGATCTCGTTGCCACCCCGGCGCACCTCGTGGGCGCTCTCGTCGAGCTCGAGGTCGGCGAAGCGCAGCACCCCGTCGTCGTCGGACTCGTAGCCGGTGCGGCGCAGGATGGCGTGGACCCGGGCGATGATCTCGGCCAGGGCGAACGGCTTGGTGACGTAGTCGTCCCCGCCGACGGTGAGGCCCGCCAGCTTGTCCTGCAGGGAGTCGCGGGCGGTAAGGAAGAGGATGGGGACCCGGATCCCGTCGGCGCGCAGCCGCCGGGTCACCTCGAGGCCATCGAGGTCGGGCAGCATGACGTCGAGGATGACCAGGTCGGGCGGATCCTCCTGGGCCTGGGCCAGGGCGCGCCGGCCCGTCATGGCCTCATCGACGGTGAACCCCTCGTAGCGCAGCGAGGTCGCCACCGCGTCGACGATGGAGGGCTCGTCGTCCACCACCAAGACTCTGGGTCCGTTCTCTGTTCTCACCGCGCACCTCCCTGGCTCACAGGATCACACTGCCAGTTGCCCCTCCAGTGTGGACCGCCTGTGGCCCCCCTGTGAGATCAGGCCTCGACGAGGAGGGACCGGCGCAGGAGATCGAGCGCGGAGATGGCCCCGTACTGGCGGACACGCTCCCGGTCGCCCGGGACGCGCACCGCACGGGTCGAGACGGAACCGGGCAGGCTGAGGCCGACGAAGACGGTGCCCGGCGGAACGCCCTCCTGGTCGTCGGGACCGGCCACCCCCGTGATCCCCAGGCCCACGTCCGAGCCGGTCGCACGGCAGATACCTTCGGCCATGGCCGAAGCGGCCGCCTCGGTGACCACCGGCCCCACCGGAACGCCGAGCAGGTCGAACTTGACCTGCTCGTGGTAGGCCACCACGCCTCCCCGGAACCAGGCCGACGCTCCGGGGACGTTGACCAGCCGTGAAGCGATCAGCCCACCGGTGAGCGATTCGGCGACGCCGAGGGTGACGCCGCGGGCGATGAGCAGCTGGGCCACGGCGACCTCCATGGACTCGTCGTCGACGCCGAACACGATGTCGCCCAACTCGGCCTCGATGGCGGCTCGAACGTCCTTCTCCTCGCTATTGAGCAGGGAGGTGACCTCCGCCATGGTGGCGGCGCGCGCCGTGATGCGCACCTTGATCCCCTCCACCCCCGACGCCAGGAAGGCCAGGGTGACCGCGCCGGCCGCCGGGCCTCCTTCGCCATCGGCGTCCAACGCGTCGATCCGCCCCTGGAGCGACTCGGCCAGCGCCGACTCGCTGGCGCCCCAGGTCCGTAACACCCGGCTCACGATGACGCCCTCTTCCCCGGCTTTCGCCATGCGGGCGCGCAGGTCGGGGAGGATGGCCCGATCGAACATCTCGGCCATCTCGTACGGCACGCCGGGTACGGCGTAGATCACCTTGTGGCCCAGCGGGCAGATGAGGCCGGGCGCGGTCCCTCCCCGCTGGGGGATGATGGTGGCCCCGACCGGCACGTCGGCCTGGCGGGCGTTGTTGGCCGACATGGAGCGGCCACGATCCCGGAAGAACCCCGCGATGACGTCAACGATCTCCTGGTGGCGCACCAGGTCGACGCCCATGACGGCGGCGATGGCCTCGCGGGTGATGTCGTCCTGGGTCGGCCCCAGGCCGCCGCACACGATGATCCCGTCGCTGCGGGCCAGGGCGGTGCGAAAGGCCAGCGTGATCCGCTCGTGATTGTCCCCCACCGCCTGGTGGAAGTGCGACGTCACCCCGGCCGAGGCCAGGCGGTCGCCCAGCCAGGCCGAGTTGGTGTCGGCGATCTGGCCCAGCAGGAGCTCGGTACCCACCGCCACGATCTCTATCCTCATGCCCCTCTCTCCCTGAACGCCCGCCGCCCATCGGCCAGGTACTGCGCGCCGGTGATGACGGTCAGCGCGGCGGCTACCCAGACCACCGCGACCTGCACCCCGTGATGGTGGGCCAGAGGCGGGATCAGGCAGGTCCCGATGGCCAGGTCCTGCGCGATCGTCTTGAGCTTGGCCGAGTTCCTGGCCGGGATGGACACCCCGCGGCGCCCCGCCCAGGAACGGTAGATCTGCATGCCCACCTCCCGGACGGCGATGATGGCCACGGGCCACCAGGGCAGGTGGCCCTCAATGGCCAGGGCGACCAGGGAGCCCAGCACCACGGCCTTGTCGGCCAGCGGGTCGAGGAAGGCGCCCGAACGGGTCGTGCCCTGGCGGCGGGCGATGTAGCCGTCCAGCCCGTCGCTCCCGGCGACGACCAGGCCGGCGGCGACGTTGAACCACGTCGCCCCCCAGATCACGATCATGGCGACGAAGACCGGGGCCGCCAACAGACGGGCGATGGTCACCGCGTTGGCCGGGGTGGCCAGGGCGGTCGGACCGAACGTCGAGTGGCGGCGGGCCTCCGTGTCGCTCACCGGTCGGCCACCGCCCCATAGAGGTCGGGACCGGCGGCGGCGGTCAGCTCGACCGTGAGCAGGTCGCCGGCCACCGTGTCGCCGGGCAGGTGCACGATCCCGTCGATCTCCGGGGCTTCGTGCACCGTGCGTCCCCGTCCGGGGGTATCGACCAGCACCTGGCGCCGCTCCCCGACCAGCAGGTCCCGCCTCGCCGCCGTGATGGCGTCCTGTAGCTCGGCACACTCGCGCAGTCGCTCCAGGGCCAGCTCGGCCGGGACCTGATCGGGGAGGGTGGCGGCGTGCGTCCCGGCCTCGCTGGAGAACGGAAAGAATCCGGCCCAGTCCAGCTGGGCCTGCTCGAGGAAGTCGAGGAGCCGGTCGTGGTCGCGTTCGGTCTCGCCGGGATAGCCCAGGATGAACGAGGACCGGAAGGTGGCCTGCGCGTCGGCCGCGCGGATGGCGGCGATGCGGCCCAGAAAACGGTCGCCATCCCCCCACCGGCGCATGCGGGCCAGGAGCGGGCGCGACACATGCTGGAGGGAGAGGTCGAAGTACGGCACACCGGTGCCCAGCACGGCCTCTATGAGCTCGTCGGTGAGCCCGGAGGGGTAGAGGTAGAGCAGCCGGGTGCGCTCGACCCGGGCCGAGACCGCACGGGTCAGCGTGGCGATGGGCGACGGACCGGCCTTGGCCCGCGCACCGGGGTGGGAGCGGTCCCGCCCGTAGGAGGCCAGATCCTGGGCCACCAGGACGATCTCACGCACCGGGGGCGCGACCTCCCCCGCCGGTGTGGTCCCGCCGGCCAGAAGCTGGTCGACCTCGGCCAGGACCTCGTCCATCTGGCGCGAACGCTGCCTGCCCCGGAAGGACGGTATGGCGCAGAAACCACAGATACGGTCGCAGCCTTCGGCCACCTTCACGTAGGCCCAGGGGACCTCGGACGCCGGGCGGGCCAGCTCGAGCAGATCGAACCCGCGCGGCGGCCGGGGGCCGGGCCGGCGAGAGAGCGCCACCGGGACGCCGGCCGGCTCGGCGAAGTCGATGCCGAATCCGGCCACTAGGTCCACCTCGGGAAGGGCGTCGGTCAGCTCGCTGCCATAGCGCTCCGCCATGCAACCGGTGACCACCAGCCGGGCCCCGGGCCGGCGCTGATCGGCCAGCTCCAACACGGTGTCGATGGACTCCTGACGCGCCGACTCAATGAAGGCGCAGGTGTTGACCACCACCAGGTCGGCATCGGAAAGCTCAGCGGCGCGCCGGTAACCCTGAACGGCCAGACGCCCCTCCAGCTTGTCCGAGTCCACCTGGTTCTTCGGACACCCGAGGGTCTGCAGCCAGTACCGACCCTCGCCCACGCACGCTCCTCACAGACAGCCGGGACCACCACGGTGGCGGCACACGGCGGGCCCGCCACAGCGGACCCCCAAGATCGGGCACTCCGGATGCCCGATCCCCGAGCGGAGAGGGAGGGATTTGAACCCTCGGACCCGGTTACCCAAGTCAATTCATTAGCAGTGAATCCGATTCGGCCGCTCTCGCACCTCTCCCGGCACATCTGATCTTCATCAGGTGGTTCATCATACGGCCCCGACGAGGACCCATGGCTCGACATCCCGGTTGCAGACCGGTTTCGCAGTATTGGTTGCGGGGACCTGCTCCCGAAAAGCGGGCCGGAAGACGAGCTGAAATTGGGCACCGATTGGGGCCTCATTGGGCATCACGACCTACGGTGGTTTCCGTGACTGTCCGCGACAAGGTCGACCAGCTGATCTCCCATCCCGCCGTCGGAGATCTCGGCTACCCGGCCGATCAGAGAGTGGTCGCCAGCGTCGTACTCGGCCTCAAACTCCTCGCTGATTCGATCGACGCGCTGGAGAATCGCCTCCGTGCCGGCGGTGGAACCGGTGAGCCCCCGGGCCGCACCGCGGAGGTAACCGTGGAGGTCCGGGAGCTCTCTGCGCATCTCGAGGAGCTCACCGCCCACGTGAGGAAGCTCGCCAACACCATCAAGAGCCTCACCCAACAGGAGTAGGTCGGTCGCCCTTACTTGACGTGCAGGTTGATGCCGACCAGGAGAAGCGGCCAGAGGGCCACGGCAAGGACGGCGGAGACGACCGGCTTCAGCGCGCTCAGGTGCACCATGTAGGTGTGGGAGCTGGCGATGATCAGTCCGATGACGAAGTAGCCGAGGAACATTGTCACGCCGAACAAGCTCTTCATCGTCTGACCACTGCGGCCAGAATCTGGCCGCACGGATTCACCATGGGCACAACGGTACCGAACGGCGACCGACAAGTGGTGTCTTTAGCTTCTGGCGACGCGTTCCGCTGCGCTCGCCACCTTCAGCGTCATCCGCCCGGAACCGAATCGGGCGTGGTGGAAGTACCCGATGACGTCGTGGTGGTTGTCGTCGTCGATGACGTCGAAGAAGGATCCGTTGACGACGACGGAGGATCCGTTGACGACGACGTCGTCGAAGAAGGATCCGTTGACGACGTGGACGTTGCCGGTGCGATGGTCGTCGAGGTTGTCGTGGTCGACGTCGTCGACGTCGTCGACGTGGACGACGTGGAGGTCGTCGATGAGGACGTCGTCGTCAGGGGACCCGTTGCCACGTCCTTGACCGGTGGCGAGAGCCCTCCGAGGGCCGACAGCATGCTCGGGTCGTCTCCCTCCATCCCGAGCGCCCAACTACCCGTCCCTCCCAGACCGCTCGACGCCGCCAACTGGGCCGCATCGTAGAGGGAGCTGGGCACCTCGAAGAATGTCTCGTGCCATTGGGTGCCGACCTCATACGACGTCCAGCCCGTCTCTGTGGCCGCGTCCCAGTAGATCGGATGACCGCTGGAGATGATCTGGGCGTAGGGGACGGTCGTTGCCGGACCGGTTGCGGTAGCGGAGAGGGTGCCGTCGCTCGTGGGCCAATCGATCCCGAAGAATGGCAGTCCGAGGATCACCTTGGCGGGTGACACCGCCGCGGTGTACTGGTCGATGGCGGTCTTGTCGCTGAACATCGTGCTGGTGAGCGACGACAGGGACGACGTGCTCGATCCGAGATTGAGCTGGTACGCCATGACGAAGAAGGCATTGACGGCCGGGGCCAGCGCGCGAATGTCGTAGAAGCCGTTCGGGTCTCCCGCCGAGCTGGCATAGGTGTCCATAGTGAGCTGGTAGTCGGGATCGGCCCGGTGCAGCGCCGCGGAGACCACCGTCACCAGGTTGGTGAGCCCGGCCTGATCACCGCTCCCCTTCCCCTCGAGATCGAGGTTCACTCCGTCGAGGTTCTTGGCCTGTATCGCCCCGATGAGCGCGGTGGCGAGGGTGGACGGAGCCGTTGGTGAGGAGGTCAGGGCGTTGAGCTCGCCCTGGTCGAAGTTGTTCACCGTGAGAACGACCCTGTCTCCGGCACCGTGGGCCCGGGTGACCAAATTGGCAAAGGCCTGACTCTCGTAACCGCCCCAACCGGGCCCCGACTCGTTCAGGGTTCCATCTTGGTTGACCCCTACACTGAAGTAGGCGATGGTGGTGAGCTGATGGACGTCGAAACCGGAACTGAGCGGCAGCGTCCAGTACGGCGCGAATCCGAAGACCTCATGGGGGCGGAGAGGCGGTGCATCAACCAACGATGGAGGTGCCGGAGCCGGAGGGGTGGTGGCGACAGGAAGCGCCGTGGTGGTGGTCGTGCTCGATGACCCCACGGGCGCGCCAGCCAGCGCCGGCGTGGTGAGCAGCTGAGAGTTGCCGTTGACGGTTCGGGCCTCTGACGTTCCGAATGCGGCGGGCGACCGGAATGCGGCGGGCGACGACCCTCCCAGACCGGTGGCCGCTGCGACGGCCGCGACGATCAACAGCACGGCACACGAAAGCACGACGGAGCACGTCCCCCGGTGCGCGCCCAGGTCCGCTCGGGGAAGAGCTCGCGAGCGCGCCACAATCGCCGCGACACACCTGGTGCGGAGAGGCGTCCGCGGAGCGGCGTGCCTCGGCCCCTTGCGCAGCGGCTCACGAGCCCCTTGCGACGGCCGACCGGCGACGGGGCTGGGGGGTTGCCGGAGACCGTTTCGGTTGGACGAATGACGAGTGCGTGGGCGAGCTATTTCGCAATCCTTCAAGTGATCACGTTCTGATGTCGAGAGTCCGTCGTGAAGTGCGCTTCCATGGGGGAGCCATTCCCCGAGAGGACGAATTCGGGGACAGGGGACCTCGGCCGGGCAGTGTGCCCGACTAGACGGATCTCCTTATGGACGGCGGTTGAGCAAGCGTTGCAGACCTCCGGTCGACCAATGGCGCCAACATCGCGTTCAATGCGTTCAACTCTTTTATCAACTCGCCATTGACGCTGGCAAATGCACTGATGACCGCCTTCAGTTCCTGGTCCGTACCGACTCCCATGGAGGTACCGTGTCGAGCTCGTCGACGGATCTCCTGAGCTTCTTCGGTCGCCTCGCGCACGATCTCGGCTGCCTTGGCTTCCGCCTCGAGAACGATCTCCTGCACCTGCATCTCCAGCCTTGACAAGGAGGCCTCGGAGAAGCGCTGGGCTTCCTCGAACATGCGACTGATCTCGATCTCCGTGGTCTGCACCGCCGCTGCTTGGCTCAGTTGATCGTTGGCTCGCTCGAGCCTTCCTTGCAGCTCGGCGATCGCACTGGCGATCTGCTTGATCTCCGCCTCGGCCGACTCGACGTCGTCGCTTTCCCGCACCTCTTGAGGTGTCGGGTCCCGGTAGGCGGAAGGGTAGGGGGGTATCCCGTAACCGGTAGCAGGTGGAACGGGATTCGCTCCGTACTGGCTGCTCTCCATATTCCTACGTTCCTATCATTGGTCAGGCGCGGGGTCCAAACTGAGCACGAAAGGTTTGCCTCCCGTTCACGCTCCGGCAAAGAGTGGAAATCTCGCCGTCACCCTCGAGAATTCCCGTAGTCGGTGAAGCGGGAATTGGTCCACTCACCGACCATCAACTGTACTGCCTGTTCCCGTCGTTCTTGCATCGCCCACTGCCGGAGCGGAGGGCCGCCGCGGCGGTGTCTCTCTCCGGAGTGGCCATCCGGTGGCTATCCCGGTGCAAAGACGGCGACGAGGCGATCGCAGTCCAAATTCACGTCGAATTCAAAGGTCGTGACGGTCGTGAGGGCAACGATCTGAGAGACGATGGGTCGATGCATGTGGTGGCGCCCGAGGAGGCACCCGACGGCGCGTCCGAGATGGATCCCGTCGCAGAACGCGTGGCGTCGCTGGGTGCCCCACTTCGTCAATTGATCGACGAGCGCCTCGCCGCGATTGCCGAGTCGATCCGTAGCGTCGAATGGCGCAACTACGTCGCCCGGGGTGACGGACCGGTTCGTCCCGCACCGCCGCCCCTCGAACCACCGCGGCGAACGCCCCCCATCGGCGCCCCACCGAGCCGGTTCCCACTGGAGTCACCTCGGGCCCTCGCGGGTGCGCCCGCCACGACATCCGCACCCCCCGCGGATGCTCCAGTCGACGACGATTTCGTGCCGACCATCCCGGATGGTACCGCCACCGGGGAGCCGGAGGTGGCCCCGAGCGCGGACGACCCCACAGATGGCACGGCCGCAGTCCCGCTGGCTGTCCCCGAGGGCGCGGCCATCGCGGCCGAGACGACCCCCGGCGAGGCACGACCGTTGGGCCGCCGGGTCAGCCCGTGGTTGGTGGCCGTCATGGTCGTGGTCGTGGGCGTCGTCGTCGTCCGGCTGACTACGACCACCATCCCCGGCTCCCTTACGCCCACCGTCGTGACGCACACGACGGCCCATGCGGTCGCCCCCGCTCCCGTCAGCAGTGTGACAAGAGCCAAGTACCTCGCCGCGTCGACCCAGATGGACATGGCCAACGCGACCGCCACACGGTCGCTCTCGGGTGCCGCCGGTGATTCGGTGGCGCAGGTTGACCAGGCGGTGGGTCCGTATGTAAGGGCGTTGCAGACCTTCGTCTACACCGTCCACTTCCTGTCGTGGCCCGGGGTCACCGCGGTCTCGAGCGAAGAGCTCACCCAGCGGGTTCAGACGCTGGTGACCTACTCGGCGACCGACTTCTTCGTCGACCCGGCGACCGTGCAGGCGTGGATTGTCAAGTTCCGCTCACTGGCAACGGATGTCCAGGCGGCGGACAACCTCGTTCGCCGGCAGATCGGGATAGCCACCACCGCTTCCTACCCGTAAGAGGTCGCGGGCCCTCAGATCAAAGGTTCAAATTGATCGCCGGCCGACACGACCGCGAGGAGCTCCCGGTCGCGTGGATACGACAGCATCGGCCCGGCCTCGTCGACGTCCACCCAGCGGAGCTCGTCGACTTCACCGTTGGGGACGAACGTGCCCCCCTCGGCCGCCATCACCCAGTAGGCCACGCGCTTGGGGCGCCCTTTGCGATCGGTGTACTCGGTGTGCCCGACGAAGCGGAGGAGACGGCACGAAAATCCGGTCTCTTCGAGGACCTCTCGCAGCGCGGCCTCCTCGTAGGTCTCGCCCTCCTCGAGCTTGCCCTTGGGGTATGACCAGTCCTGCTGCACCGGGCGATGCACCAGCACGACCTGCAGCTGCCCGGCGTGCCGGCGGATGACGAGTCCACCGGCGGCCTGAACGACTTCGGTCGGCGCGGGATGGTCCATGGTCGAAGTCGAAGCTCGTCGTCCCACTGTCACGCACCTTACGCGGTCGTCACCCGAATTGCACTCATTTCCATTCCTGTTCCCTCGCGTCGGTTCGAGAAAGCCACGCATCCGATCGCGCCGGCGGTACCCTTGGTCCGTGGGTCGCGAAAAGGTGCCGCCAGAGCTCGAATGGCAGTTCGATGCCCTGGACCTGCGACCGGTCGAACGGTGGCTGTCCACCTTTGGAACCACGCTCTTCGAGGAGGGCGGGGAGAGGGCGCTCACCGCGTCGGCCCAGCCGGCGCAGCGGATCGTCGACTCGTACCTGGACACCGACGACTGGCGGATGGCCCGGGCCGGCTTCGCCGTGCGCGCCCGCCGGCGGGGGCGTGACGGCGAGATCACCCTTACGGCCACACGAACCGCGGCGGGCAACCCGCGCCAGCAGCTCGAGGTGACCGAGAAATTGAGCGGGCACGGGGTGGATGCGCTGGGACCCGAGGGACCGGTGGGACGCCGGGTGCACGCCGTGACGGGACGACGGCCTCTGCACCCGGTCCTCCAGGCGCGAACCCGACGCCGCTGCTTCTCGCTGCACGTGGGCGCGGAGGAGGCGGCGGAGATCGTCCTCGACGACACCCTCCTCGTCGTGGGCCAGGGGCAGCGACCCATGCAGCTGCCACGGGTGGAGGTGGTTCTCCGTCCGCAGTGGGCGGGCGCGCTGCGACCGATCGTGGCCCAGTTCCAAGCCACCTGCGGGCTGCAGCCGGCCACCCTCTCCCCCTTCGAGGCCGGCCTTCTCGCTCTCGGCGTGGTCATCCCCGGTCCAGCCGATCTCGGTTCGACCGACATCGGTCCCGACTCCACCATGGGCGAGCTGGCCTACGCCGTCTTGCGACGCCAACTGGCCGTCCTGCGCGCCACGGAACCTGGCACCCGGCTCGGGGAGGATCCCGAAGAACTGCACGACATGCGAGTGGCGACGCGCCGCCTGCGCGCCGCGCTCGATCTCTTCGTCGACGTCCTC
>Ga0302326_10009844_pt1 | contig 20794 bp, 24 predicted proteins | sample Palsa_T0_3_FD_202264 | JGI IMG/M metagenome (GOLD analysis project Ga0302326, IMG submission 202264) | Peat permafrost microbial communities from Stordalen Mire near Abisko, Sweden - Palsa_T0_3 | ecosystem: Environmental > Terrestrial > Soil > Palsa > Peat permafrost | place: Sweden: Abisko...
CGATGAGTTTCGCAGTGACAGCGCCTTCGTCCTCCAAACTCCGCATGTTGCTGAAAGGCCAGCACCTTCTTCGAAGTAATTTCTTCACTTTTTCTCAAACGCTGAAACCCGGATCCCGAAAATCATTTGTACATGGTAGCGGACGGTCAGTCAGCCAATGAAACGGCCAAAGCCCGAAGCGAAGAACCATCCAATACCTACAATGAAAACATCTCAGGCATTTCAGAAAATTTCGGTCCGGGTCAGCCTGTTCATCCTTGCGATAGGATTTTCATCGATCGGTCTCATGTCGCTAATTCATCAACCACTCTCGGATGATTCGCTCGCATTCAGCGCGATGAGTAGCGTGATAGGAGGCTGGGCCAGCATAGCGGTGGCCAGTGTTTTCATTTTCGCCGCGCTTCTCCACGTGCGACGCCACTCTTGGCTTACAGCCTAGAGTCCTGTCCCGAAAATCTCCAGGAACGCGGCGACGGCAGCGATTTCGTCCGATTTGCCAAAACGGCCGACAGGTGTCAGTTCTGCACCAAGCCGTTCGATAATTTCCTCGTCGGTGAATTCTGCGAATTCGGAACGTTCTCGGCGGACAGCTGGTATCATATTTTTTGCCCAGTTGTCCGTTGCCACTGCCTCAATACTTTAAGTACACTGATTCCACGAATTTGAGCCAATGGGTAGGCCTCCAGTCCACGAATTACGTGCAGTAAACTGCCACAGTCTACGATTTAAGTGCAGAGCGACAGCGGTTGTGGGCTTCGGCGACCACCGTCGTCACAAGTTCCGGGGAAGGCAAATGCCCGCTAGACACATGCCAAGACGGTTCGGGTTCACAACTCGCTGCCATCTTTTTTTACTACCTTTACGCCTATCCAGGTGATTTGCCTGGATGCACGAATCAAGCGGGCTAGTCAGCCGCGCAGATACTTGTTGAAAAAATCAATGGTCCGTTGCCAGGCAAGCGTAGCAGCGGCTTCGTCGTAACGGGGCGTCGTATCATTATGGAAGCCATGATTCGCGCCGTCGTACACGTACCCGGTGCAGATCACGTGATTGGTCTTGAGCGCCGCCTCATAAGCCGGCCATCCTCTGGTGATGCGCGTGTCGAGCGAGCCGTAGTGAAGAAGCAAAGGCGCCTTGATCTTGGCGACATCCTCCACATTGGGTTGGCGACCATAGAAAGATACCGCAGCCTCTAGGTCCGGAAGCCTCACGGCAAGATTATTGACAGTAGTTCCGCCAAAACAGAAACCCACGGCGCCGATGTGGCCCGTGCATTCGGGCCGAGCCTTCAGCCAGGCAGTCGACGCTACAAAGTCCTCAAACATTTTCTTCTCGTCGACCATTTTGAAAAGGGTCGCTGCCCTCTCTTCGTCGCCAGGGTATCCGCCAACCGATGTGAGACCGTCGGGCGCAAAGGCTACGAAATTCAACGTTCCTAAACGTCGAGCCACGTCTTCGATATACGGGTTCAGGCCACGGTTCTCGTGTATCACCAGCACTCCGGGCCACTTTCCTCCGCCGTTCGCGGGACGAACGAGGTATCTTCGGATGCTTCCGTTGCCCTGAGGCGACGATACGGTCACATATTCCGAAATAACCCGCTTGTCGTCGTTGGCGACCTGCTGTGCCAAAGCGTAATTCGGCCGGAGGCTTTCCCAGATGGCCACCGCCGTCAAGCTGCCTATGGCGTACTTCTGTGCGGAATTCAGGAATTCACGACGGCTAATCTCGCCGTGAACGTAACGATCAAATATGCTCAGCAGCTCTTGCGGAAAATCGGTCGCTTTTTTCCGTTCCATGTCAGTGATTAGTGCCAAGCCCCCCCGAATTTTCACCAGAATGAGCAATGTGTAAAGGTTAGCTGCCCGTCGCTTCCAGGCGGTCCAAGAACATGCGCAATTGGCCGACGGCAAACCTATGGTCTCGCACCGAGTTTCGCATCACACCATTCTTGAATTCTCGGCTCCTTGGCTAGTTCAGCTTCTGCAAAATCGCCAGAAAATCCTCAAGTGCTTTGGTGATGTGTCGTCGCCCATATCCAAAAGCATGAAGGAGGAGAGGCTTGGGAGATGGTAATTCTCGAAACACGACTCCCTTGGAAATCAAGCGTTCGACCGTTTGCGGAACAAGCGTCACTCCACTACCCGCCGCCACCATGGTCAGGATGGCGGGAACTCGATCGGATTCATGAACGATTCGCGGCGCTAGACTATGTCTCTCACAAATCTCGGAAAACTGGTGCCGAAACGCCGGAGCCGCAGCTGGCGAGACCATCACCCACGATTGTTCTCTAAGGTCTCGCCATCTCAAGGCCTGCATTTTAGCCAGCGAATGCCTTTCCGGTAGGGCCAGTAAGAGAGGCTCTTTGCGCCAGACAGCGAAGACAATATCCTTCGTCGTACCGGTCGGCTTGGCCCCGACAAACCCTCCGTCAAGTTCTCCGGCATTGATCAAGTCCAACTGGGATGACGGAGGCAGATCAGCAATCTGAAGTTGGCAAGCCGGATGGGTATCGCGGAACAATTGGATTAACTCGACGAGTTTTTCATCCAGGAGCGCTCCAACAAAAGCCAGATGAAGGCGATTCATTTCTCCCTGACGCGCGCGCCTTATCGTTTCACTTGCCTGGTCGAGGCGGCCGATAATTGCTCTGACGTCCTCTAGGTAAAGTCTTCCAATATCGGTTAGGGACACCGAGTGAGTGTTCCGTTCGAAGAGTCTGGAACCTAACTTCGCCTCCAGCGTCTTAATGCGGCGCGTTAAAGGCGGTTGCGAAAGGTTTAGATCTCTCGCTGCTTTGGAAAAATTGAGGTGATCAGCGACTGCCACAAAGCATTCGAGTTCCCGCAGGTCAGGCCGGATCATACCAAAATAGTAATAGAGTCATATGGTAATAGCAATTCCGTATAGAGATGATCTTCATTATTATTCCGCCAATGGATCAGTCCCGAGGCGATATTTGCGCAGGCCTGGTTGGAGGGGGATCGCCTTTAAGAGGATAGACAATTTATGACGACACCACTGGAAAATAAATCAACTACCGCCGAAATACGTGCCCGATTCGATCAGGACGTGGAACGATTCAGCCGTCTCGAAACCGGTCAGCAGGCGACGATTGATGCACCCCTCATTCTTGACTTGGTCGCTCAGGCCGCCGCGATGCACCTACACCCCTATGATACGGTGCTCGACCTGGGTTGCGGTGCCGGAAACTTCACGCTTCGGGTTCTTCATGATGTTGGCCCGTTTCATTGCCATCTTGTTGACTTGAGCCAGGCGATGCTTTCCCGAGCAGCAGAGCGCATTCGTAAATTTGGGATCGCCTCTGTTTATACATATCAGTCCGACTTCAGGGTATTGTCGTTCGGGGATTCTTCCTTCGATTGTATCCTTGCCGGAGCCGTGCTTCATCACCTGCGCGATGACGAGGATTGGAAGCTTGCCTTCAAACATTTTCATACATGGCTAAAACCGGGCGGACGCATTTACGTCTCGGATTTGGCCTACTTCGAAGTTCCCGACGCGCAGCACGTCATGTGGAAGCGCTATGAAGAGTATCTGGAATCATTGGGCGGGAAGGAATACCGATCGAAGGTTATCGATTATATCGATAAGGAAGACTCGCCCAGATCATTGCCCTTCCAGCTCGATTTGTTGAAATCAACCGGCTTCTCGAATTACGATGTTCTCCATCGGAACAGTGTCTTCGCCTGCTATTTCGGAGTGAAATGAAAGGAGAAGCGTAAGGCCTTTGTTTCTGGTTAGAGTTGAAGCGTTGGTATGCACCGTAGGTGCTGTCCTCGAATTACCTGGCTCGGCACCCCCCTTGCCAGATCACGATCAATACCTAATCCTTTCTATATCCTCGAGCAAAACCTTCTGGCCGCGACGGTCGTAGAGTTTCGTCGTCCGGCTATCCGCGTGGCCGGCGATCCGCTGTGCGACCTCCAGAGTTCCTCCGTTTTCCAAGTAGTTCGTGATGCCGGTAGCTCTGAAGGAGTAGGGGGAATAGCCGCCTACGATGCCAGCATCTCTCAATCGTCGCTTCAGGAGATTCGCTCCATCAAACCTGGTCATCGGTCGGGATCCGATCTCCAAAGGCGCACCTGGTAGTCCGCCATGCCGCACTGACCCTTGCCATCCTCAAAGCACCTTTCGACCCAATAGCGTTGTCTCTGCATCCAGCTTAGACGCCGCGTCGAGGTCGACGGATTTAGGTTGGTCAATGAATACTTCCGATCTTCTCCATCCATGTTCTCGGTGACCAAGAGTTCATAGCGACGCGCCTGCTCGCTCTGCTTGTCCCGCACATCGACGCTCTTACGTAACATCCGAAGTTTGAGCGAGCCCCGAGTAGTTTCTCTGACATTGCAAACCTTCCAATCTTTCGGGGAGGATGATTCCACCAACTCCTCGACGCTCAGAGTCTTCTTTGCGGTAATCGTGCGCCTTGCTTTGGGCCCCTTAGTTGAAGGACTGGTCGAAGTGTGGGCTGCGGATCAATCTCGCAGACCATGAAGCTCTTGTGAACGTCGACCAGGAAGTTGTGGCCGGCATCCTCCAAAGCAAAGAGAAAATCCGGACCACTGCTATTGCCCGCATCGGCTCCAACCCAGTAAAAGCGCACTCCGTTGCGACGGGCCTGCTCAACGATTTCCAGAGCCAGTTGGTTTTTGGTCTTAAAGGCCTGTTCGATTTCCGGGATGCCAGCCCGGTGGCATCGCTGCGGATCATCGGTCCATTCTTTGGGCAAGTAGAGCCGAGTATCAATGGCTGTGGCAAAACGTCCCTTGGCCAAAACTCCGAAGACTGCCACCTGCCCATTATCGACCTTACCCAATCGCCCAAGGTATTGACGACTGGCGCCGACAGACATCTTGCCTTGTTTGGCAAACCCACTCTCGTCGATAATGAGCGCGGCGTCCGTTGGATCCCCGATCAACTCATCTGCATCGCGCGCTACTGCTCCAAGCCGGTATGCCGCAAGGAGAGCAAAGCGGAAAGTCAGCGTCGCTGGCTGCAATGTCCGGAGAACCAAAATTACTTCCGCGAGTCCGAAAACCGTCGGCGTGTCAAAGACTGGCGCAAAGCCAATCTCGGCTATTGGCGCAAGAAGAAGTCTTCGACCCAAGTACCGTTACAAGAAGTCTTCCAAGCGCAAGTAGCACACAATGAGGAGGTTAACCCCGGATCGACTCCGCATGCGTTACAAGATCTCTTCTCAGCACAATCACTTGTCGTTGTGGGACTTATCTCCATGATGACTGGCAGTGCGTTACAAGAAGACATTGCATCCACTGTGCAGGTGCTGGTACGCAAAGGGCGGGACATCCTGGAGATGAAACCGGAATCCCAAATCAGCCGCCCCTACCGATGAACACCAAACGACTTCGTTGTCGGCAACGACTGCGAACCGAGTCGCATCAGCTTAGCTTAGTCCGGATCCCCGTGCACAACGTCTGGCGCGCGAGGGGGGACTCGCAGGGGTCGCTTTGCAAAACATAGTGCTGCCCCGCTTTGGCAGAGTTGCTTGTCAGCACGGCTACGGCGGCTCGCGTCTCTTTTGCCACCGCCACTGGACACTTTTGCCGGCCCAGACTCATGAGGCCCCCTGCTCAAAACCAACGCTTATCTTTCGACTGATCTACCCGCCCTCGATCGATTTCTTCATCACCCCGCAGACAATCATAATTCAAGGCTCCAGCTACCGGGGGCATGAAAGACCCGTATCAAAACATGACTGCTTAAAATTTATGTGCGTTTTCGCGATAAAAACGGGCCACCTCTTTATCCGGTTTTCAAACCGGCGGATTTACCGGATTTTTGCGCCGTCGCGCGCATAACGCGAAGAAAAACAAAGCGCCCCACGGAAAGAGGCCGCAGGAGCAAGAGCGTGGAACGCGGTCGAGGATTTATATGGAGGGCACCGTCCGGCGTACGCCGGATGGGCGTAAGCCGTTTAAGCCACCGATTCGAGGGCGAGGCCAGCGACACACAACCTTTTGAAATCCAGATATGTGCCATCCCATGAAGGACTTACAGGCGATCAAAGGAGTTCTCAGTAGAATCGCATAAAAGGCAATAATCTGTAGGACTTTCGAAAAAGTGCGGGATTTTTGCGGGATGAGATGCAATACTCGCATAACATCCCATGAACGATCGTTATAGTCGCGTAACTGCTCCCGCGGCCTTTTATGATCACACGACCAGGCGCGACTACTACTTCAAGACCAAAAACGCAGCGCGGGAATTTCGATTGCGCATCAAACGCCGCCTCATCGCCCAAACTCGTTATCAACACGGGACGCCGCAGGACACCAGCGATAGGAATTTTGTTCCGAAACGTGATTTGACGCGCTAGTATAACGTAATGCGCAATTGCTTGTGCAACGAGACAACAGTTTGCCAGGGTCAGTGCCGGCCGTTTTCGGCACCATTCGGTGGAGCGTGGTGTTGCTTTCGGCTTAGATTTTGGCTGAAGGGCGCTTAGGCCCATGAGCACCGAACCCCAACGCACCTGCCCGAGTTGCGGTAACGCGCTTTCTGGAGCGATGGAATTCTGTCCGGTATGCATGCTTCGCAAGGGTCTTGCTGGCGGGGTTGCGTCTGGCGAGTCTTCTGTTTGCGAGGATACTTTCAAGCTGACACCGGACCAGCCAGCGCAACGATTTGAGCATTATGAACTGGTGATGGGCGAAGACGGGAAACCGGTCGAGCTGGGTCGCGGTGCGATGGGTGTCACTTACAAGGCATTCGATGTCGATCTGCGCTGCCAGGTGACACTGAAAGTCATCAGTGAGCGATATCTCGGTGATGAATCTGCGCGGCTTCGTTTTTTACGCGAAGCCCGCGCGGCGGCAAGCGTCCGTCACCCGAATGTTGCCTCGGTCTTCCACCTAGGCAGAACCGGTGAGAACTACTTTTACGCGATGGAGTTTGTCGCGGGCGAAACGCTCGCGAATCTAATCAAACACTTGGGCCGGCTCGAGGTAACGCTGGCGCTGGAAATCGCGACGCAGGTGACCGCCGGATTGGCCGCAGTTCACGAACAGAACCTTGTCCACCGAGATATCAAGCCAACAAACATCATGGTGAGGTTGAAGGAGGAACGAAGTGTAACGGCAAAAATTATCGATCTCGGCCTGGCGAAGACACTAGACGAATCGGCTTCTGAAGCGCGAATTTCATCGCGCGGGGCTTTTGCCGGGACACCAGAGTTTGCGAGTCCGGAACAATTCGCGGGGCTTGGCGTGGACATCCGCTCAGACCTGTACTCGCTTGGCGTGACGCTCTGGGAGATGCTAATTGGTCGGGCGCCATTTCGGGGCTCCTCGGTGGAGGCGATGTATCAGCATCAGCACGCGCCATTGCCGGTCGAACAACTCGACGGTATCCCGCAGCCGCTCGTCGTTCTACTCGAGGTGCTCCTCGCGAAGGACCCGGCGCGCCGTTTCCAAACGCCGGCCGAACTCTTGAAGGTGATGCCGACGGTAAGGGATGCTATCAACGCGGGGCGTCCCATGATGAAGACGATCCGTGTTTTCGTCTCCTCGACCGGTGACGTCCAAAAGGAGCGCCATGTGGCGGATCGAGTGATGCGCTCGATTGCAGCGGAGTTCAACCTGCCGGTGAATGCCTCCTATTCGATCTTCCAACGCTTGGTGGAAGAAGATGGTGGGCTGGAAAATAGCGCGCCGAAAACTAAACCGGGTAATCACAGTCCGTTGGTCCTATGTCCCTATTTTTTGGAATATCAGAGCTTGCAACTGGACGCGGGTTATCAGGGAGCGATCCCGAACACCGCGGAATTTGATCTAGTGATTTGTATCCTTTGGTCGCGCCTTGGCGCCCTGTTGGCCGCGACCTTCAGGATGCCGGATGGGAGCGCGCCCGGCTCGGGAACGGAATACGAAATTGGCTGGGCGTTGGACCACGCAGGCAAGAACAGGGGTGTACCGCAGTTGCGCGTTTATCGCAACTGTTCGAAGCCGACGCCGCCGTTGGAACCGAAAGAGGAGCGCGAAGCCTTTGGCCGGCAATGGGACTCCGTCCAGGAGTTGTTTGCACATTGGGAAACGAACAGGGAGGGAAACTTTGTCGGGACGTTCAACAATTATCGCAACCTGCAGGAGTTTGAGGAGCTCTTCCGGGAAAATTTCCGCAATTTTCTGGGGGCTCGGGTAGGACAGGAGACCAGCGAGAAACTCTTGAGCAGGAAAGTGCGCCAGTGGAAATCCAGCCCGTTCCGCGGGCTAAATGTCTTCGCTTTCGAACACGCGCCGATCTTCCACGGCAGAACAAGAGCGATTGGGGAAGTGTTGGAAGCGTTGGAAGCGCAAGTTAGAGCGCAACGGCCTTTTGTGCTCGTCTTGGGTGCGAGCGGCTCGGGAAAAAGCTCGCTGGTGCGCGCCGGCGTGCTTCCACTCTTAACGCAACCCGAAACGATTGAAGGGGTCGGACTCTGGCGGTGGTCGGTCACCAGACCCGGAGCCGGTGGAGGTGGCGGTGATTGCTTTGATGCCTTGGCGGCCGCGCTGCTGGAGCCCTCTGCGTTACCGGCCTTGGCGGACCCGGAATCACCGAACGCAGTCCGCGACCTTGGGGGCGAACTGAGGGAACACTCCGACAGCGTCGCTCTTCGGGTCCGGGACGCGCTTGATCACGGTGCGCGGGAATGGAAAATCCAGCGTTGCCATTCCCTGGAGGAAAAAGAGCGCCAACTTCGGAGCTCGGGAAGATTGGACGAAGCGGACGTGGCTCGACGGCAGAGGGAGCGGTTCGAGCTACCGAAAGCCCGTTTTGCGCTAGTGATTGACCAGTTGGAAGAATTGTTCACGAGCGGTTTTTCGCCAGAGGTTCGGCGGAAGTATATCTCTGCGCTCGCTGGTTTGGTTCGGAGCGGCCGAGTCTTTGTCCTGGCGACCTTGCGAAGTGACTTTTACGCTTCGTATCAGGAGTTTCCAGATCTGATCGAGCTCAGCCAGCCAAGTGGAAAATTCGACCTGCGGCCGCCCACGTCTCCCGAGATCGGCAACATGATCCGGTTACCAGCCGAAGCAGCTGGTCTGCAATTCGAGCAGGACCAGGAGACGGGTCAACGCCTTGATGACGCACTGCGAGAGACAGCCTTGGCCACACCAGAATCGTTGCCGTTGCTCGAGCATGTTCTGTCGTTGCTCTACGACCAGCAGAGTACCAGGGCTGATGGCTTGCTCCGGTGGTCGGATTATCGCGAACTGGGGGAATTGAAAGGCGCGCTCGCCAAACACGCAGAAGCGGTATTCGGCACTTTGGGACCGGATGCTCAGGGAGCCTTCCCCTTGGTGATGCGCCATCTGGTCACATTAGGCCAAGGCGAAGAGGAAGTGCCCAACCGGCGGACGATGCCTTACCGCGACTTGATCGCCACAGGGGAAACCGGCCGGGATCCGAAGGCCGGGGCGAAAGGCTTTGTTGATCTATTCATTGAAAAGCGGTTGTTGGTCGCGGACACCGATCCGCAAGGAGAGGTCACGGTGAGCGTCGCGCACGAGGCGCTGCTGCGGGAATGGCAACGCGTTAAAGAGTGGCTGACAGAGAACCGCGAGTTCCTGCGGATGCGGGACCGCCTGGATTCGAGCTTGAAGCTCTGGCTGAGCCGCGGCAAACAAAGGGATGACCTGCTCGGGCCGGGACTGCCACTAGCGGAAGGGGAGAAGCTAGCCAAGGACTTTGGGCCATCGCTCAGCCGTGAACAGACTGATTACATCTACGCGAGCGTTGCCGAGCGAAACCGGCGAAGGCAGGCCCAAGCGCGGATTCGCTACGCGGTAATGGCTGCGATCAGCGTTTTGGCAATCCTCGCCGGCTTTCAGTGGCTGCAGGCCGAGCGCCAACGTCAGAGCGCCGAGAAGAACGCAGCGCTGGCCCAAGCGGAAGGAGCACGCATAGCAGAAGTCGCCGGCAAACTCCACGACCAGCTGCGGCAAGCGAGCTGGACAAGCTTTAACCAGGCCGAGCGACAGTTCCAGTTGGGAGAGTGGCGAGAAGGAATCGCTCTTCTGGCACGAGCAATAAAGTTCGACCCGGAAAATCCAGTTGCTTCAGAACGATTCTTCCAACAGCTAATCATCCATCGTGAAAAGGCGCTGCCGCTGCCTATCGCTTCCTTTGTCCATCAGGATGCGGTTGAGAGTGTGGCGTTTGGTCCCGACGCTGCTCGCATCTTGACGTCAAGCAAAGACAAAACTGCCAAGCTCTGGGATGCGGCTTCGGGCAAGCTCCTCGCCTCCTTTGCCCATCAGGGTCGCGTCTTCCAGGGGGTGTTTAGTCCGGACGGCACTCGGATCCTGACAGCAAGCGGGGACGGGACCGCCAAGCTCTGGGATGCGACGTCAGGCAAGCTCATCACCTCCTTTGATCATCAGGATGAGGTCAACCACGCTACGTTCAGTCCGGACGGCACTCGGATCCTGACGGCGAGCGCGGACAACTCCGCCAAGCTCTGGGAGGCGGCCTCGGGCAAGCTTCTGGCCTCCTTTGTCCATGAGGATGAGGTGAACGACGCGGTATTCAGTCCGGACGGCTCTCGAATTCTCACGGCAAGTAAAGACAAGACCGCCAAGCTCTGGGATGCGGCCTCGGGCAAGCTCATCTTTTCCTTTGCCCATCAGTACTATGTCAAGCACGCGGCGTTCAGTCCGAAGGGTGCTCGGATCCTCACAACGTGCTGGACAAATCAAGTTCCAGCTATTCGCTGGCCTTCGCGGGACGCTATGAATGCACCCGTCAGGCTCTGGGATGCAGCCTCGGGCAAGCTGATTGCCCCCTTGGGCGATCCCCAGGGTTTTGATGTCCTTTATGGGACGTTTAGTCCGGACGGCACTCGGATTCTCACGGCGAGCATTGACAGCACCGCCAGGCTCTGGGATGCGGCCTCGGGAGGACTCATCGCCACCTTTGACCTTGGGCCGGCTTGGTCAGGGACGGCTTTTCTGGAGGCGGACCGCCCAGCGCTTCACTTTAGTCCGGACAGCGGTCGCGTCCTGGCAGTGAGCACGGATCACACTGCTAAGCTCTGGGATGCGGTCTCAGGCAAGCTCCTCGCTTCCTTTGCCCATCAGGATGAAGTCTTTCAAGCAGAGTTCAGTCGCGACGGTGCTAGCATCCTGACGGCAAGCAGAGACAAAACAGCCAAGCTCTGGGATGCAGCCTCGGGCAAGCTGATCAGTTCCTTTGACCATCCAGACGGTCTCTATTATGTGGCATTCAGTCCTGACGGTGCTCGAATCCTGAGCGCAAGCGGGGACACGGCTAAACTCTGGAATGCGGCGTCGGGCAAGCTGCTCGCATCTTTAGAACATCGAGATACGGTCCCCTGGGCAGGGTTTAGTCCAGACGGTACTCGAATTCTGACGGTAAGCCGGGACAAGACCGCTAAACTTTGGGATGCGGCTACTCCCGTCGAGCTGGCTCAGCAGTTGAAAGAAGCGGCTGGTGAAAAATCGAAAACACGCGCCTCGATGGCTAACTCACCTGCGCAGCAAGTCGAATCGCTCTCAGCTATCGCCAGTGGACTCGAATTTTCAGAAGAAGGCTCGCTCGTCGCAGTCAATGAAGAGCAGAGATCAAAGTTAGCAAAGCAATTGAAGGACCTAGCACAAGGCCCTGGCCTTGGCGCGCGCTTCATACGGTGGTTTTTCAGTACGGGAAGTGATCGAACAATCTTCCCGGCGAGCGATGTAAAAATGGCCGAGTGGGTGGACAACGCACTATAGAGTTTTGGGTTTTGGGCGATGTCTGGTAGGGCGAGGACTTCGGCGAGCATTTTCGACCTGAGCTCGAGTCGAAGGTCAGTCGAGCCGTTTATCCGAGGCTCGGTTTCGGTAAAGGCTGCGTTTGTTGGGCGTAAGTCGGCAAAGCAAAGCTGATTGCCAATCCTGCGAGGGAAACTACTAAGCATTTTTTCATTATCTCCTCCCGGCGTCCGTTGCGAGTTTATTGGTGGCTAGGGCTGGCGGTTGGGGACGGCGTTGCGGCCGGTTGTGGTGCAAAACTCTTGTTGATGAGTATGACACTGTCCGGGTGAGTGTACCAGGCGGCCACCCGGATCTTCCAATCATCGCCCTCACGAACATAAATGCATGCCCAATAGCCCTTGATTGGGAGAGGTTCGCTGTTCTTGCCTTGCCCAGTCTCCCTAAATTCTCCGGTTGCCCACAGTTCGTTGCCAGCCGTACCTATCAAGTGAGCGGCATTCTCGTCGACCTTGGTCATGCAGTTTTTAGGGTGCCACCACTGGTACAGGTCTGTATAGTATTTCTGAATGGCTTGCCGACCAATGATCGGCCCCTCTATTGTAACAAGAACCGCGTCGCGCGTGTATAGCGTGGCAACAGCGGTGGCATCGTTGTTCATGTGTGCCTCATCAAACGCCTTACCGAGTGCGAGGATGTTCTGGGTTGTCTGTGGATCCGCCACGTCTTTTTCTTGGGCGTAAGTCGGCAAAGCAAAGCTGATTGCCAATCCTACGAGGGAAACTACTAAACGTCTTTTCATGATCTCCTCGCCGGCCCGCGTTGCGAGTTTATTGGGTGCTCGGGTTAGCAGTCGGGGACGGCGTTGCGGCTGGTTGTTGTGCAAAACTCTTGTAGACGAGCATGACGGTTTCCGGGGTTAGGCCCCAGGCGTCCACCCGGCACTTCCAATCTTCGCCCTCACGAACATAAATCCAAAAGTTATAGCTCTTGACTGGGATAGGTTCGCCGGTTTTGCCTTGCGCAGTCTCACTATATTCTCCGGTTGCCCAGAGTTCGTTGCCAGCCGTGCCGATCAAGTGAAAGGCATTCCCGTCGACCTTTACCATGCAGTTTTTGGGGCGGTTCGACTGGTGCATGTACATGTCTGCATACCAATTCTGAATGGCTTGCCGACCGATGATGGGTCTATCCGGGGTAAGAAAAACCGCGTCGCGCGTGTACAGCGCGGCAATGGCGGCGGGATCGTGGTTGTTGAGTGCCTCCAAAGCCGCCTTATCGATTGCGAGGATCTTCTGGGTTGTCTGTGGATCGGCCAAGTCTTTTTGTTGGGCGTAAGTCGGCAATGCTAAGCTGATTGCCAGCCCTACGAGGGGAACTACAAAGCGTTTTTTCATTATCTCCTCCCAAGGGGGACTTGTCGTACAGAGATCTGCCGCGGGATTTCTCACGTCGCCAGGAACATCCGTGTCGCCGATGGCGGAAAGAACAGCACCTTTGGTCAGGGGTCGCTGGGCGACAAAGACATTGGACCCTTGTTCCCGATCGAAGTCAATGAAAGAGCTTCCTGTGCCGTATTGGTCGCGGGTTGTTTCACATCCAGCGTTATCAGACAAACGCTTGAGATGCTAAGCGAGGACCCTTCGGCTACAAGAGATCCGCCAAAGGAGGCGTGCTCAGGCCCGGGGTGTCTGGGTGAACTCGTGATCAAAGGGCCCGCCAGATTGACGGCACTCGCTAAGCCCTGTTCGCTGCTCGGGCGGGACTCTGGCTTCATCGGCTCTAGGGTGGAAGAGACGAAGGCGCGCATCAATCGCAGGTATCGGAACTCTCGAAGGTCTTTGTAAAAAGTGCGTGAAAATTGCGTGATACCCGAATAGCCGATTTGTAAGTTACTTTAAATAAGGATATTGTATAGTACAGTCTATGGCCGTTTAAGCCGCAGTCGGTACTCTTGCAACGGAACGTTCACTCCGACGTTCGCCCCGGTACGGAAGAGCACGGCAGAAAGAGGACGTCCGTGGGTTCGGAGTGGATCTGACGTGAGCCAGACAAGGTAAAGGAGTGATTTTAATAAGCCTAGGTTCGCTTAGACCAAAGAGGAAGGAGAGACCGCCCCGGGGTTCGACGGGGAGAAAGTCTTTTCTCCCGAAATGACTAGGGATACCGACTAAAGCCACCGTTATCCTGGGTCAATAGCTGCATTAGCTTCGGATGAATGAAGATCTTTTCGCGGCCCGATTGCATTTCCTGCAACACTTCAATTTCTACCAGAGCCTTTAAATGCCGCGATGCAGCTTGGCGCCGGGCCAAGCCCGCTTCGATGACGTCTCCGATTCGACAATACGGCATTTCGAAGATCAGGTCGACTAGCTCACGGCTGTAAATTTTTGGCTGTTTTTCGCGAACGTATTCCGTCGTATGCGTCAACAGTTGCCGAATCGCCGCAATCTTTTGCTTTGTCCACTTCGACGTCTCTTGAACAGCCTTCAAAACATAAAGTATCCACGCTTCCCAAGCCGACTCGCACGTCACCTGTATAAGTAATCTGTAGTAGTCCTTTTTATGTTTGATGATGTAGCGACTGAGATAGAGTATTGGCAGCGTGAGAAGGTCTTCCTGGATCAGGAACAAACTGTTCAGCACTCGCCCCGTGCGTCCATTACCATCAGTAAAAGGATGAATCGCCTCGAATTGATAGTGTCCAACCGCCATGCGAATAAGTGGGTCAAGATCCGTCTCATCGTGCAGAAATTTTTCCCAATTTGTCAGCAGATTTCGAAGCAGATTCTCGCCAACCGGCGGGATGTAAATTATTTCACCAGACTGGTTGGCCAGCGCGCTACCGGGCCCTTGACGCACCCTCATTTCTACTCCTTTGATCTTGCTGCACACCTGTTCAGCGGTGCCTGTGTTCAGGGGACACTTAGCGAGAGCGCGATAACCTTCCAGCAAGGCGTAGCTGTAGCGGAGGGCCTCCTTTGTCATGGGATCAGCTCGATCGTCGGCTTGTCGATATTTGAAGAGCCGGTCGGTCGTGGTGACGATGTTCTCGATCTTCGAGCTGGCCCGCGCCTCGAGCAGTGGCAATGTGTTTATCAGCATTCCCTGATTTGGGATCAGCTCAGCCGCTTGCTTCAGCTCAGCCAGAGCGGCTCGAGCTGTAATGCACTGCTTCAGGATCGCTTTGCTCTCGAGCTCGACAGCAGGAGGCAATATCGGAAGTTCATTGTAAGCCGCATCTGATCTCCATGGAGTTTTGCTCGTGATTGAATTTTCGAGTTTTTGCGACACGTTGAGACGTTATGTCGTCGCAAGCGACACGTCAACCAGGACGTATCGCTATTTTCGAGTTTTTGCGACACGTTTTGGAAACATGTCGCTTGCGACGACATGTTGGCGTACACGAAGCTTATGCGTAAAGCCAAGAACCCGTGCTGGGCAGGTGCAATTGCGTTTTATCTTGCGACTAGGCCTGGATGATTTCAGGGAAAACCTCCCGCAGTAATTTGGGCGGCGAGAAGCAGGCGCCGCTCAATTGCAATCGCTAACAACTCCATCAAAGTGGAACCAGTTCCCGAAAGGAATACTTTATCCGAACTCGGCCGATTCGCAGCGAGCAGGGTCCTATAACATCAGCCAACCTGTTCTATCTAAAATGGCGGCTGACAAACGTTCAGATACCGGTCCCACTCTTCCCTTCCCCACCCTGCTCGCCCTGTACTCCCTCAACGGAATCTTCGGCCTTCTGCGAAACTCCTTCGCTGCAAGTCCATCAACTGTTCACTCGGTAACGCCAATAATCGGGATCTCGTCGATCATGTTTGACCGCTAAGATCATGATTTCTTGCTCCGTAAAGGTGTACAATATCGAGTACGGAAATTTTGGAACGCCGGCAAGTTCGCACACCAGGCTCGAATTCCCGGAATCGGTCCGGCTTAAGAATTATCGCCGCCACGGCCGTTTCGACGGCAGTCACGAACCTTTCGGCTGCTCTGTCATAAAAAACGACGGCTTCGCGAAGCTCGTCTCGAGCGTCAGGATGAAGCCGGAAACTCACTGCTGAGCCAACTGCTTCGCTAGTTGACGCATTTCCTTTAGCACTTGCTCGCCATCAAGAGGAGCCACTTCTCCAGACTCGATTTGACGGATCCGCTCTTGAGCGACCGCGACCCATTCTCGTTCCGTAGCAGTGTCAAATCCATCGAGCCAGTCGCGAAGCTCCTCCTTTTCCTCGGGGGCAAACTCTTCAATCGCTTTCTGAATTTCAGTCAACCTGCTCATGATTAAAAGGATGGTTCACTCGTCTCTGAGCTTCTCACAGTCGTCATCCTCGCTCAAGTCTCTTCAGCTAGGTCCTTATAGCTGTTCTCGACGGCCGAAAAACGACCTGCGGCAGATAGGATGGTTCAGGCTGCTAGCAGACTGAATCTTTCGGGCTTCGCACGGGTCGAAATCGGCCCTTGGCTAACCCTTTTGTTGGAATGCCATGTGTTCCCAGCCCAAAGGCGAGAGGTGGGCCGGAAGGTATTCATCGACCTTGTCAAAAAGCGCTTTTCTGACAGGCGTCGATAGTGATATGGCTAAGCTGTACGGCCAGTCATGTGGCGGGAATGGAACCCGCATCCCCAGAAAGTCATTTAGAATAAGAGGTTGCCGATGAGTCGTGTGATCCTGCTCCTGCCAAGCCCGGACGTTCTACAACTCGCGAACTGCCACAAGCACGTGGCCCGCGCCGGCAAAGGCTACAAAAATGTCTACACCACGAGCACAATCACGGGTAAATGTGCTAACGTCGATAAGATCCTCGTGATTCGGACACGGGAAAAAAGGTGGCTTCGAAACGGCCACAGTCGACGATGTTGCGAACGCAGTCTTCGATAGCGGTATCTCCTTGGCTTCGGTAAAGCATCTGTGGACGTCGCCGGGCCGGTTACTATGGCTATCTGGTTCTCAAGCCGTGTCTTCATTGTCCCTTGAGGATGGTTTAGACCGGTGTGGCCTAAAGACATTCCTGGGGATTTCTCTTTGAGTCACCGGCAATGCTACCCCGGCGTCAGAGGGAAGGCCTTTGCGCAAGGTCGTGAACGACAACGTTAATGGAAGATTGTTGATTGCGATGTCAATAATGCAGAAAAAGATTGCAAAATGCAGCCATTTATATCACCGTAAGGTTCGTCAAAATATGGCTCTTGGTCTTTTCCTTCGCTATGAGGAAGACTTGATCTTCGGCGAAAGATTTAGGCTAATATTTAGCCTGTAGGTCAGTTCGACTCCAGTCTTGGGTGTTTTGTACTCGCTTGCATCTTTAAGTCTCCGTTCGCAGCGCTCCTAGAACGCTAGCTAGCGGGTATTACCTCGGCCTAACTCAACAAAGAAAAACGGTTATGGAAACAACAAATGGAAATGAAATGCTGCACGGCGCTGTCAAACCTTCATTAAATCCTGACGCCCTTAACAAGCTTCTTGGGCAGATGGTCAACGACCTCGGAGCAGCCGTGAATGGAGCGCTGGTCGTACTTGGCGATGGGCTCGGAATTTACACAGCGCTTGCTGATTGCGGCCCCACAACCTCGCAGAAACTCGCGGAAAGAACCAATCTTAATGAACGACATCTGCGCGAATGGCTCAGTGCCCAAGCCGCTTCTGGATACGTTAGTTATGATGCGGCAAGCGAGACTTTTTTTCTCACGGCTGAGCAGACTGCAGTGTTCGCTGATCCAAATAGTCCGGCGGCGATGACGGGAGGGTTCTACGGCATCTCGTCCGTCTATCATGATGAACCGCTTATCGCCGAAAGTTTTCGGACTGGAGCGGGCTTGCCGTGGGGAAAACATCACACCTGCCTTTTTTGTGGGACAGAGCGGTTTTTTCGTCCCGGCTATCAAGCCAATATAAACGAGAACTGGATACCCGCGCTTGACGGTGTCCAACAGAAATTGAGCGCCGGGACTAACGTCGCGGACATCGGGTGTGGTCATGGCATATCCACTCTCATCATGGCGAAGGAGTTCCCTGAATCTGTATTCCATGGATTTGATCTGCACCCGGCTTCTATCGAGGCAGCGATTCGCCACGCTAAGGAACAGCAAGTCAAGAACGTCCATTTCAGTGTCGCTGCGTCGAAAGAGTTTCCAGGTCGCGACTATGGATTAGTGACCATATTCGATGCCCTCCACGATATGGGCGACCCGGTTGGCGCTGCGTCACATGTCAGGCAGTCCCTTCATCCCGACGGCACCTTCATGATTGTGGAGCCCATGGCGGGCGATTCGCTGACGGAGAATATGAACCCTGTGGGCAGGGTTTACTATGGATTCTCGACAATGATATGTACTCCTGCTTCCCTCAGTCAGGAAGTCGGTCTTGCCCTCGGAGCGCAAGCTGGCGAACGAAGATTAAGAGGAGTTCTCGCGGAAGGCGGTTTTACCCGTTTTCGCCGTGCAGCAGAAACGCCGTTCAATATGATCCTGGAGGCGCGGCCTTAGGGAGTCAGTCTAAGCCCGGGTGAGCACTAGAAACCTCAAAGAGAACTCGAAAAGCAGGGATTCCGACGACCACCTCGTCTTGCGGGATGTTCACGCCAAGCGTGCGATGGAGCCGGTCCCAACGGGGAGATACGGTGCCAAAGTTCGTGTTGTTCTCCCGCTGGACTTGCGAGTGGTGGATGCCGTGCATGCGCGGAGTGACGAGCACCTGATTGAGCCGGCATTCATTTTTCTGCCGCGCGAGGCCTTGTCGCAGGAAATCAGGCGGACCATTCCTTGACGGTGCAACTCGAAAAGTCTTGCCCCAGGCTGAACCGCCGCCACCACCCACTCGGCAAGCTCTGGGACGACTTGCAAACCACTCACCAGATCAACGACGAGTTCGTCGTCGTTCCAGACGGGAACGATCAAGCTTATCAACGGACGCGTAGCGTCACTGTCGCCCGCCGCAAGCCGCAAGCCGAGGCAACACCTCTGTCGCGCCTGGTGCATAGTCAGACACGCTTTGAGCTTGCCTGACAACGAACTCCTGCGCAAATACTGAGATTGCGATCAGGCGCGGACACAACCGCCCAAAGGAATTTCTAAAACTCATGAAAGCAAGTGGCATTAACCAACTCCTTGAGATAAAAGGGCATTCTGTGACGCTCAAATTAGACCCTGAATCGATCAGTCGCCGTTTTGTTGCGACACTTGATTTTCCGATACAGCCTGAAACGGAGGCATGATGAATCATGAAACAGCGCTTTCCCAAGCAAAAGAGATAGCCCAACGAGTGCTGGCCCCGGCCGCTAGACAAAACGACAAAGAGGGCCAGTTCTCTAGCGAGGCGGTCGATAGCCTCGGCCAATCCGGACTTCTTGGGCTGACGCTGCCGACGGAGTTCGGCGGTGCGGGTCTTGGGCCGCGAACATTTGCGGCGGTCCTGGCGACGCTTGCCGAGGTGGGACGCGTCGGTCGCAATGGTCTATCTGATGCATATCTGTGCCTCCGCGACGATCGCTGCGGCTCGATCTATATATCCGCCGTTGCCCAGATTCTGAAAGAGATTGCCTCCGGCAAGCATCTGTCCACCCTCGCCTTTAGCGAGGCCGGCTCCCGCAGTCACTTCTGGGCGCCAGTATCCCGTGCACGCTCGAACGGCACGGGCGTGCGTCTTACGGCGAAGAAGTCATGGGCGTCCCAAAAAGGGGGTCGCGTCTATACAAAAGACAAAAGAAACTAGTATAATGTAGAACATGGGTGGGCCTGCCAGCCCTAGCTCCGGTGTAAGAAAATTCGGGCGCAAATTCCCCCACGCTTCCTGCCCTACAATTACGTGCATCCTTGTCCGCCTGTCGACTGGATTGGCGGAGTTGAGCGGGGCGTGCTGCTTTTCCGCGCATGAGCACGCTCTCCGAAATCCGAGCCGCCGTGGACAAACTGCTCCATCCGGAACAGGAGATCCTGCTCGAACACCTCGTCCGGAAACTCGGTGTGCGCCCAACGATAACGGAGGGGTCGCGGGCGCAACGCGAACGATGGCTCCAAAGGCTCGACCGGCTACGGAACCGCGGGGCTACCGGCAAGACGGGCGTGCCACTCCAGGAGATCTACGTGTCAGGTGTTTCGAATGATGAACTTCGACTCGAGCATCCAACTGTCGGGCGCGTAACCCAGACAGCGATAGAATAACGGCGCCTCGCAAACGCTTACCGGGGAGGAGAAGGAACCACAGATTGCACAGAACACACAGATTTGAAGAGCGGACGGAAAAGTTGGCTGCGTGAACTTTTGAACCCTAGCATGGAATCCGCGCGAGTGCTTAGGTGCCGGCGCGTGACCTCTCACGGAACCCGTCCCCCCAAATCCGTGTAATCTGTGCAATCTGTGGTTACTTCCCCTTCGCCATTGGCGCCGGATAGGGCGCACCGCACCGAGCTCAGAGGATTTATTGACATGGATTGCAACAACAGACTTTGCCTCGGAAATCGCTCAAAGCTACCGGAAGCGATTTCATAAAAATCGAGAAAAGCTCTTTACGGTTTTAAAAGCGGCAGTCCACTCGGCTTGGGTGAATTCAGCCTTAAGATAAGCCTCCGACAAGACCGCGATGGTCATGTCAGGCGTTCTTCATTTGTTCAATGGGATCAAACGTCATACAATGCCGGAGACACGGCAGGTCAACGGGTATATTCTCCAAAGCCGAGTATTAAGCCGCGCTCGTCACACGACGGAGCAGCAACCGCAGAAATAAATGACCCTATGCAAATCGAACTCGTATCCCAGCCTGAAGTTGTCATCGCCCGCTGGCAGGAATTGGTCGATGACCCGGAGCTGGCCAAGCTTCCGTACCGGATCGAGACCGACCGCTTTGGGCGAACTATTATGAGCCCGCCACCCGGCTTTCGCCATGTCAGTAATGTCGCGAAGATCACCAGTCTGCTGAACGAATTATTGCCGGATGGCCGAGCGTTTTCAGAAACTCCCGTCCTGACTTCTGACGGCATAAAGGTGCCTGACGCCACGTGGGTTTCGCCGGAGTACGCCCAGGAGCTGGAAACTAACGAGCCGCTTGTGCTGGAGCGCGC
>Ga0302326_10009851_pt1 | contig 20785 bp, 13 predicted proteins | sample Palsa_T0_3_FD_202264 | JGI IMG/M metagenome (GOLD analysis project Ga0302326, IMG submission 202264) | Peat permafrost microbial communities from Stordalen Mire near Abisko, Sweden - Palsa_T0_3 | ecosystem: Environmental > Terrestrial > Soil > Palsa > Peat permafrost | place: Sweden: Abisko...
TCGTCCTTACCGCGCGCGGCATCCCCATCGTTTATTACGGCGACGAGCAGTATCTGCACAACGACACCAACGAAGGTCGCGATCCCTACACGCGCCCCTGGATGTCGTCGTTCGACACCACAACGAGCGGCTTCCGCCTGGTGAAAAATCTGGCTGCCCTGCGGCAAAGCAACAATGCACTCGCTTACGGCTCGATGGACTTTCTTGTGTCAGCGGGCAAAGTTCTTGTCTTCGAACGCCACTTCGCAAATGACACCGTCGTCGTCGCCATCAACAAAGATGACAAGACCGCGCAACCCATCGCTTCCTTCGCGACGAAACTACCCGCCGGCACTTATCAGGATCACCTCGGCGGCCTGATCGGCGGCGCCGCGCTCAACGTCACCGCTGGATCATCAGCCGCGCTGCAACTTCCGCCACACAGCGTCTCCGTCTGGCAAAGCACCGCGCCGGTAACCACGCCGGCACTCGGCTCTTTCTGGCCAACCATCGCGCAACCCGGCATGCAGATTACGTTGGCCGGCGCAGGTTTCGGCGCTCGTCCAGGCCAGATCAACGTCGGCGCCACTCGCGCGATCGTCCTCTCATGGAAGGACAGCCTCGTTGTCGCCCGCGTTCCGGAAATAACAAATGGCGTCTATGACGTCGGCATCAAAACGGCCACCGGCCAACTCTCCAACACGAGCTCGCTTGAAGTGCTTCAGGCGAAGCTGATCCCTGTCACCTTCACGGTTCACAATGTCCCGCCGCAATCCAGCGCGGGCCTCTTTCTCACCGGCGACACCGTAGAAGTTGGCAGCTGGAAAACTGACACCGCGAGTGCTGCTGGCCCCTTCCTCTGCCCGCACGCGCCGGAATGCTTCCTCGACATCTCTGTTCCCGCCGGTAAGACCGTCCACTTCTCCCTCTTCGCGCTCGACAAGAACAACGCAGTCGTCCGCGAGCGCGGCGAGCCCCACGCGCTCAATGTCCCGGCCAGCGGCACCGGAAAAATCACCGTAGATTGGCAGCCATGATCAACCACAAAGTCTCGCGGCGCGACGCCCTCAAGCTGATGCTGGCCGGTGCCGGTGGCCTCACCATCTCACCGTCCGCGTTTAGTTTCGCCTCAGAAATTTCCGGATCGAGCGCCCACGCCAACGCCTTCGAATTTCTTCCCTTCGGCGAAGTCAGGCCCGCCGGCTGGATCAAGGCCCAGATGGATCGCGATCTCAATCACGGCTTCGCTGGCCGCCTCGACCAGCTCTGCAAGGAAGCCTCGTCGGACATTTTCGTTACCGGCCGCAACTCCGTTCACTCACAGAACACGAACAATGCCGACGGCGTCGCCTGGTGGAATGGCGAGACGGAAGGCAACTGGCGCGCGGGATTTTTCATGATGGCTTACCTCACGGAAAATCCGGAGCACATGCGCCGCGCCGACGCTTACGTGCAACACATCCTTGCCTCCCAGGATGCGAACGGTTATCTCGGTGCCTTCGCGCCCGAATCGCAATACCTGCATGGAGGGGATCTCTGGACCCAGGCCTGCCTCCTCCGTGGATTGCTCGCCTACTCCGACTTGGCAAATCGTCCAGACGTCTTCCGCGCTGTACAGCGCTCCGCAAATCTCACCGTCGCAACTCTCGGCCCCGGCGGCAAGCCCATTCCCTGGGGCGAAGACCACGACCTGATGATCGCCGACGTCATGGAATCACTCGCCGCCCGCACCGGCGATCAGCGCTATCGCGATTTCTCGCTCTTCCATTACGACAGCTGGAGTCGCCAATTCCCCGCCGCCGACATGAGCCTCACGTCACTACTCACTCCGGACAAGCCTTACGTCCAGCACGGTGTCCACGTCTTCGAATCCATCCGCGTGCCGCTCTGGCTCGCATCAGAAACCGGTAGAGACGATCTCGTCCGCGCATCGGCCGCAGCTCTCACCAAGCTCGGTCGCTACACCGAGACCGGCGGCTCCGCAGTCAGCGAAGAGATGGTGGCCGCGCTGCCCCCCAATCCGACGACGACGGAATACGAATACTGCGTCTCCAAAGAAGTACAGATGACGCTGCAGTCCGCGCTGCAAAAAAGCGGCACTGCCCATCTCGGCGATAGCGTCGAGCGCGTCTGGTTCAACGACGCACAAGGCGCGCGGCTGGCCGACGGCACCGCCATCTCCTACCTCACATCTGACAATCGCCTCGCCTGTGACGGCCGCTCCGTCGATGGCAAGCGCGCAGAGCCCCGCAACAAGTTTTCCCCGACTCACGCCGATGTCGCCGTCTGCTGCAATCCAAACGCGACAAATGTCGCCGCCCTCTTCACCCGCGGCATGTGGATGCGTCATCGCTCCGGCGCACTCGCCGCCATGCTCTACGGTCCCTGCAAAGTTTCAACTCGAATCGCCGGCGTGCCAGTCACACTGGAAGAAGACACAAATTATCCGTTCGCGAACGAAGTTGAAATTCAGCTGCAGCCCGACCATCCCGTTCGCTTCTCACTGCTGCTGCGCGATCCCGACTGGTCCTCGAACACGAACGTGACATGCGGCGGCGCGTCTATCTCCCGCGAAGGCAACTACTGGCGCGTCACCAAGCGCTGGCAACGCGGCGATCGCCTCAGCATCCGCTTCACTCCGACGACCCGCGAAGTGCGCGCCGAGAACGGCGAGATCGCCCTGCAATACGGCGCCTTACTTTTCGCACGCCAGCTTCCCGCCACTCCATCCACGATCCGCACGTATCCGTTGCCAGGTTTTCAAGACACGCACTACGTCCCGGCCGCCGACACGCAGCCAGACCTGCTGCTACGCTCGGCCGATCGCGCAAGTGGATTTGGCTTCCGCCCGGCGATCCAATCCGGCGCAGACTCCAATAATCCCTTTGGCTCGCCGTCCGTCGTTCTAAATGGAACCATGCTGCGCTCCAGCGACCATCAGCCTGTCAAGGTAACTCTCGTCCCGCTCGGCAACGCTCCGCTGCTGCGTCGTCTGACCCACGCCACCGACGCCGCGAGTCATTCCGAACCAGCGCTGTAGCTGGCCGCAAAAACCACGAGCCGAAGTTTTTCGCTGGATGTGAGGCTGGATTTGAATGGTCGGGGCGGAGGGATTCGAACCCCCGACCCTCTGCTCCCAAAGCAGATGCGCTACCAGGCTGCGCTACGCCCCGACAATTTCATTTTAATCCAGCCGCCGCCGCTCAGATATGGAGGCCGTAGAATGACGGAGGCGCGAGCACACAGGCGCAGGACTGAGACCGTATGGATGCTGTCGAAGGTTGTATCGTCGCGTATGGCGGCCGCCCGAATTTGCGGACGCAAGCCAACTACGCCCTGCTGTCCGCGCTCGCTTTCGGCGGCGATGCTCCGCCAGCCTTCACCATATATACAGATGCGCCGGAGTGGTTCGCATCCTTCAGCAGCTGGTTACGAATCGAAAAACTGGATGCGGCGCGCATTCATGCATTGACCGGCGGCTCGGGCGATCCATATCGCCTCAAGCTGGCCGCGATTCGCGATGCAGCCCTGCGCAATTTGAAAACGCCAGTCTTGTTCATCGACGCCGACACTTTTTTCATTGCGCCTTACCATGCGCTCGCGCAACTCCTGCATGCCGGACAGCGAGTCATGCACCGGCGCGAATATGCAGTCGCGACCCATCCCACTGGGCAGATGAAAAAATTTCGCCGCGCCATCCGCCACGCCGGCATGCAGGACAGCATGACTTCCCTTTCCATGTGGAACTCGGGCGTCGTCGGACTGCCGGCCAACTCCGCACAGGTTGTCGACGACGCGCTGCAAACCCTGGCGCAACTCGAACCGCATACCAAAAAGAAATATCTCGCGGAGCAATTTTCTATCTCCGTCGCCATGAATAACGGAGCGACAGTTATGCCGGCTGAGGGTTTCATCTTCCACTACTGGTTTCAGAAAGAGGAGTACACGCGCGCCATCGAGCAGCGCCTGCAAAAGTGGCGCGACTGGCCGCTGCCGGAGCAGCTCGCCGCATTGCGAGCCGAGCCGCTGATGCTGCCCGCGCCCCCGCAAAAGCTGCATTGGTGGGAGCGAGCGCTGATCAACGTCAGCCTGCGCGACCGGCCGGAAGATCCGCGCGGCCTGCCGAAAATTCCCGCGTCCAAAAAATAAGGCGGGCCTCGGAGTTTGCCTCGGCCCGCCGTCTTGATTCATCCGCGTCTGCTATTTCGCGTTCTGCGCCAGCCACTCCTTCAGGCTTGGCTCTTGCCCACTGCGCAGGTCAATGCAATCGTTGATCGCATTGATGACGCGCGGCAAGGCGCGGTCCGCCGCCGCCACTTTGTGCGTGGTGAAGAATGCAGTCACATCATCGCGATGCTTGGCGTCGCAAAAGCCGGAGGTTGAGCTAACCAGGCCGGGCCCGGTGGACGTGGTCAGCTGCGCCTGCACCTTGTCGAAGTTCTGCTGAACGAAAGCCCATGCCTGCTCGCGGCTATCCGAAATCTGCAGCTCGATGAAGACGAGGAAAGCTGCATCCTGATTCTTCACCTTGCCGGAGACGGCATACTCGAGCGCACGCTTCTGCAGCGCCGGGTCATCAAATTGCGCCAGCAGATAGAGAGAGCGCGTGCCAATCGCGGGATCAGAAGCAGTCTCAGCCAGCTTCTGCAGCTTGTCGAAGTAAGCTGCGTCGCCATACGTCGCCGCCACGCCGGTTGCAGTTTGCGCCAGCGTCGGATCCACGTTCCCAGTCTGATCGAGATACTGATCGGCCATCACCTTGGCCTCTGCGATTACGCTCGGATCCTTGGCATACGCCAGCGCACCGAACAACGTCGCCCGCAATTGCTTCCGGTCCGGCGTGTCGTTGGCAGACGGCGTCTTCACTTCGTCATACAGCGGACGAAATGTTTTGCGCACCCACGCCTCAAGTTCTGCGCGCTCTTCCGGTGTGCCCGCAATACGGTCGCGCACACTACCAACTGACTGCAGCGCGTCCTCGATGACGCCGGCGTTGGTGTCCTTGCTGAGCGCGGTCACGAGATCAAGATACTGCGCAACGTTTCCCTCACCCGACCGCATCAGCGCCCACTGGTTGCCCAGCAGGTAAATGCGCTCCGGCGCGGTGAGTTTTGTTTCCGCCCCGGCGACCAGCTTCCTGTAGTCCTCCGGCGTGTACTCGGTGCGGTAGTAGCCCTTGGCCCCGGCGTTGGCAAACAGGAACGGCGCCTTCGGACTCGACACGCTTTGTTTCGCATCCGGCTGCAACAGCTCACAATGTGCGGCTGCAGAGTTAGTCGTAAAGCAAACGGGAATTGTCCACGTCTGGCTCTTGTCGTCCTTGACCAGCCGGCTCAGGTAAAAGCGCTTCTGGCTGACATCAGTCTTCCCGCCGGCGGGCGCAGCAAACGTCAGCAGCGGGACGCCGGGTTCGGAAACGTAACCCTCCATGATCTTGTCGACCGGCTTCTTGCTGGTCGCAGTCTGCGCGTTCCAGAAATCTTCTGCAGTTGCGTTGGCATACAAATGTGCCGCCAGGTAATTGTGCACGCCCTTGCGGAAAGTTTCTTCGCCGACGTAGCTCTCCACCATCGCCAGCACCGCGCCAGCCTTGCCGTAGCTGATGCCATCAAACTGCTGGTTGATCTCGTCCGGCGTGTCGGCCTTGCTGCGAATCGGGCGGGTAATCTTGCCCGAGTCGTAATTCAGCGTGCCGGTCAGCTCCTGTGCCCGGTCCTGCGGAATGTTCCACTCCGGCTTCCACTCGGCCAGCGGCTTTTTCGACATCCATGTCGCGAAGCCCTCGTTGAGCCACAAATTGTTCCACCACTCCATCGTCACCATGTCGCCAAACCACTGGTGCGCCATCTCGTGCGTGACCGTCTCGGCGACCTGCTTCTTTTCATTATCCGAAGCTGTTTTCTCATCGATCAGGAACGCAGTCTCGCGATACGTGATGGCGCCGAAGTTCTCCATCGCGCCGGCTTCAAAGTCGGGAATGCCGATCATATCGAGCTTCGGCATCGGATATTTGATCCCGAAATACTGGTTGTAATAATGCAGCGTAAACTCGGCCACCTGCACCGCGAATTTGCCGAGCTCATATTTATCGGGCGTCGCACACGCGCGAATCGGCACGCCATCACTCTCGCCGGAGACGCACTTGAAATCCCCGACCAGGAAGGCCACGAGATAAGTCGACATCTTCGGCGTCGTCGCAAATTTCACGACGTGCTTGTCAGGCGACGAGCCGGGCTCGTCAGAAATAACATTCGTGTTCGAGATCGCAGTGTCGCCCTTGTCGACGATCAGCGTGACGTCGTAGGTGGCCTTCATCGCCGGCTCGTCAAACGATGGAAAGGCGCGCCGCGCGTCGGTCGGCTCAAACTGCGTGACCGCATAATTCCGCTTCTGCGTCTTCGATAGATAAAAACCGCGCAGCTGGTTATTCAGAATGCCGTCGTAGGAAATCACGATCGCAACCTTCCCCGCCGGCAGCATCTGCGGCACGGTGAACGTCACCTGCTGACTCTTCTCATCCGAGGTAACGGTCGCGGTCTGCCCGTTCAACGTGACCGTGCCGAATTTGATCTCAATCGCATTCAGCGTGATGGCGTTGCTGGGCGCGGCCAGCGTGACATCAATCGTCTCGTCACCGTGAAAGGTCGCGGTCTTCAGATCCGGCGCGAGCTTCAGCGTGTAATGTTCGGGCTTGGCGTTGGTCGAAAGGCGCTGCGCAGAGGAAACACCGGCCAGGGCCAGCAAGCCGCAGGCCGCGAGAAGCAGAGAGAAATTGCGTGACATAGAACTCCTAGGAATTAGTTCCGCAGATTGGACGCAAGCCCGGTCGAAAGGTGTGCGGAGATGCAGTAGCTGGCATGCAAATACTTACAATACGCGAGATGGAAATGTTCCGCTGCCTCAGAGCTTCTTGATGGACGCAGCGCGATCCGAGCGCCCCGAGATCTCCGCCGCCCGCGCTTCAGCATAGGCCGCCGCACCCAGCAGCGCCGCGCGACTGTCGAGAATCACCCGCACCGGAGCAGCCTCCAGAACATTGCTCAGGCGCCCCTTGTCCGTGAACGCCTTCATGAAACGGCCGTCTTCAAGCGACTTGAGAATTTTCGGCGCAATGCCGCCCCCCAGGTAAACGCCGCCCACCGCCAGCACCTTCAGCCCGAGATTTCCAGATTCCGCGCCGTAGGCAGAGATAAACATGTCGAGCGTCTTCGCACAAAGTTCGCTTTCGCCGGACTCGCCCAGCTCCCCAATCACCGCGTTGGGATCCTCCGACTGCATCCGGTCGCGCAGCCACGCCGGCTCTTCGATGCTCTTGTCGTCGCGCAGGAAGGAGTAGACATTCTTCAGGCCCAGCCCGGAGACGACGCGCTCCCAGCTGACCCGGCCTTGCAGGGTGCGCTGCAGGTAGCGCAGCAGGTCGATTTCCATTTCGTTCCGCGCCGCAAAATCCGCGTGCCCGCCTTCGGAAGCCATCGGCATATGGTGCTTGCCATCCCATGCCAGGATCGCTTCCCCGAGCCCCGTACCAGCGGCGATCAGTGCCGCGTTGCCGACAGCCGATTTGTCACCGCTGCTGAGCGTATACAGCTGGTCCGGCGCCAGCTCCGGAATGCCGTAGCCATTGGCCTCAAGATCGTTGATAAGAAAAAGATGCTCAATGCCCAGATCGCTGCTCAGAATGCGGCTATCCAGCTCCCACGGCAGGTTCGTAACTTTCAGGCGTCCATCTCGGACCGGCCCCGGCACCCCAAAACACGCCGCGGTGATATCCGGCTTGGTCGCATCGTGGCTCAGAAATTCGCGGACGACAATTTCCAGGCCGGCATATTGCCCGGACGGAAATTTCTCATCCCGAACATGCGTCAGCCTGCCCTCGGTGAACCCATACAGCGCCAGGTGAACTTTCGTCCCCCCGACATCTCCCGCCAGAATCATCGTTGAATCTCCAGAGTTCCTTCGCCGGCCACGGCAGGCGGCAACTTTGCAGCAGCCGCGTGATCGAGCAGCAACGTGATCTCGCCAGTCGCAGGCCGCACCAGTTGCGACGGATACGTCTCCGGATTGTATGCGCCCATCAACACTTCATGCAGCGGCTCGGCCTTGTCCGCTCCGGCAATCAGAAAGACCACGCTACGTGCGCGATTGATCACCGGACTCGTCAGCGTAATGCGCCACGTATCTTTTTGCGGAACGTGATTCGCGACACACACGCGCAGCATTTCATGCAGCGCCTCAGTGTGCGGAAACAGCGACGCAGTGTGGCCATCGTCGCCCATGCCGAGCGCCAGCAAATCAAACACCGGCAGCTCTGCGCCCTCGAGACGCATCGTGTTACGAATCACCGACTCATACTGCGCCGCCGCGACCTCTGGATCCAACTCGCCCTGCATGCGAAAAACTCGCTCCGGCGAAAGCGGCACACAATCCAGCAGCGCCTCTTTTACCATCCGGTAATTTGAATCCTTGTCCGTCGGCGGCACACAACGCTCGTCGACAAAATAAAACTCCAGCTTGTCCCACGGCACCTGTGCGCGAAATGGATGTCGCTCGCTGGCCAGCAACTGAAAAGTCCGCCGCGGCGTATTTCCACCCGACACCGCGATCCGTGCCACCCGCCGCGCCTTCGCAGCTTCCGCCAGCACGTTGGCCGTGTGCTCGGCCATGTGCAGCGACATCTCCTCCGGCGTGTCGAAGACGAAATATTTTGCTCGCAACGCCATCAGAGTTTCCGCCATGCCCGTCCGTCACGCGCCATCAGTGCGTCAGACTCAGCCGGCCCCCAGCTGCCCGCTGAATAATTCGGCAGCCCTTCCATCGGATGCGCCGCCCACTGCTCCATCACCGGCGTCATGATCGCCCACGTCGCTTCCACGCCATCGCGATGCGCGAACAGTGTGGCGTCGCCAAGCATCGCATCGAGCAGCAGCCGCTCATATCCGTTGGCCGACGACGCGCCGAACGCCTTCGCATAATCGAAGTCCATGTTCACCGGGCAGACCGTCATGCTGGTCCCCGGATATTTTGCCGCGAAGCGCAGCGTAATTCCTTCGTCCGGCTGGATGCGCATCGTGATGATGTTCGGCTGAATATCGCCGCAACGCGCCCCACTCGTGTTCTTGAACAGCAGCATCGGCGGCTGCTTGAACTCGATCGTGATCTCGGTTGAACGCTTGGCCAGCCGCTTGCCCGCACGCAGATAAAACGGCACCCCCGCCCAGCGCCAGTTCTCAATCTCAACTTTGAGCGCCGCAAAAGTCTCCGTCTGCGACTGCGGATTGACGCGCTCTTCCTGGCGATAGCCCTTCACCTCCTGGCCATCGACCACGCCCGGTCCATACTGCCCGCGCACCGTGTTGGCCAGCGGAATCTGGTCCATCGCCTTCCACACTTTCAGCTGCTCGGTGCGAACTTCGAAGTCCTCAAACGACACCGGCGGCTCCATCGCAACGAACGACAGCAGCTCCATCATGTGGTTCTGCACCACGTCGCGCAGCGCGCCCGCCTTCTCATAAAACGGCCCGCGGCCTTCGATGCCAATGCTCTCCGCCGCCGTGATCTGGACATGATCTATATAGTTGCGATTCCAAACCGGCTCAAATATTCCGTTGGCAAAACGAAAAATCAGAATATTCTGCACTGTCTCTTTGCCGAGATAGTGATCGATGCGATAGATCTGGTCCTCGCGCAGCACCTTGTTAATGTTGTCGCTGAGCTGCTTGGCAGAATTCAAGTCATGCCCGAATGGTTTTTCGATGATGACGTGAACGTACGCTTTGCCAGGATTGGCCTCGCTCTCCGCGTCCTCTGGTTCGGCCGCCATGCCGTGCTTGCCGAGACGGTCGATGATGTCCTCAAAATATTCCGGCGCAGTCGCGAGATAAAACAGGCGGTTGCCCTTGGTGCCCTGCTTCTTGTCGACCTCGGCCAGCAGCGACTTCAGCTTTTCATAACCGGCGTCGTCATCAAATTCCATGCCGTGATAGCTGATGCGCTTCGTAAAAGCGTCGAGCTTGGGATCGCCGGCCGTCACACCGCCGCCGTCGATGATGCCCTGGCGCATGTCGGGTGCAAAAGTCTGGCTCAGATCGCGACGCGCCACGCCGACCACGGCGAACTGCCGCGGCAGGTGGCCTTCCTGTTCGAGATGAAAGAGCGCGGGCAGCAGCTTGCGCTTCGTCAAGTCGCCGGACGCGCCAAAAATCACGACGATGCCCGGCTCGGGGATGTGGTCCTTGACGGGCTGCGGAATGTCCTGCGGATGAACCGATACGTCGGTCGTCGCCATGGTTAACCTTCCTTCTTTACGGCGTGTCCGCCAAATGCGTTGCGCATGATGGAGATCATGCGGTCAGTGAAATTATTATCCTCGCGCGAACGAATGCGGCGAATCAGCGACTCCGTAATAATCGGCGCCGACACGTTCAAATCAATCGCCTCGGCCACCGTCCAGCGGCCCTCGCCGGAATCGGCGACGTACGCCTCGAGCCCTTCCAGCTTGGGATTCTTCTGCAGCGCATCGGCCGTCAGATCGAGCAGCCACGATCGCACCACGCTGCCGAAACGCCAGATTTGCGAAATCTGCGCCAGGTCGAGACTCAACTCTTCCTTGTGCCCCATGATCGAAAATCCCTCGGCGTAGGACTGCATCATCCCGTATTCAATGCCGTTGTGCACCATCTTGACGAAGTGGCCCGCGCCCGCCGGACCAACGCGCCCCCAGCCGGTAGTCGGTGAAGGAGCGAGCGCTTCGAAGATTGGCCGCAGCCGATCGACTGCATCTTTGTCGCCGCCGATCATCATCGAGTAGCCCTCTTTCAATCCCCAGACGCCGCCCGAAGTTCCGCAGTCAACAAAATTGAAACCCTTGGCGGAAAGTTCGGCGTAGCGGCGCTGCGAATCTTTGTACATCGAGTTGCCGCCGTCGATAAACGTGTCGCCCTTCTGCATCAGCGGCAGCAGCTTCGAAATTGTCTGGTCGACTGGCGCGCCCGCCGGCACCATGATCCAGATGGCACGCGGCGCTGACAGATTTGTTACCAGGTCTTCCAGAGTGGTCACTCCAACATTGCCGGCCTCGCCGAATTTCTTGACCACATCGGCACTCAGGTCGAAGCCAACCACCTTGTGCCCGGCCAGGCGGAGACGCTCCGCCATGTTGGCCCCCATTTTTCCCAACCCGATAATTCCTAATTCCATTTCGCGATCTCCTCCCGTGCCGTCGCTACGCTGGTTCTTTCGTCTTACATTCCGCTGAGGTTCAAATTGTCGACGCCTAAACTTTTCAGCTCCTTGACCAGAGCGTCCGGCGTGGTGAACTGCACTCCCTGCATGCCAAGACCGACCGCAATCTTGATGTTGCCTTCACGATCGTCAATGAAGACGCTCTCCTCCGGCTCAACCTGCATGATTTGCGTGCCCCGTTGAAAGATCTTCGGATCGGGCTTCCGCAGCCCGACATAACAGCTGCTGCAGAACGCAACGAACTGGTCGCGGAAGCCGAACTTCTCGATCCGGAAATCGTTCAACTCGGCGGCCTCGTTGTTGAGCATCACAACCTTATAGATGCCCGCCTTTGCAATCGCGTGCAGCATCGGCATGGCTCCGTCAGGCAGCACGCGCGATTGCGCCTTCATCGCGGCCACAAATTCATCGCTGGTAAAGCTGCGGGGCTCGGTAAACAGCGTGCGGCTCAGATATTCGTTGACCGTGATCTCGCCCTTTTCCCACTGGTCATTCGGCCCCGGGTGAAGGTGCTCGAACTGCTCGATGTCGCCGGCATCCAATCCGAACTGGTTGAGCACGGCGTGGCGCTCGGTCGTGTCCCAGCCGTTAGTCAGCAGGACCCCTCCAACATCCCAGAAAATTGCGCGGATTTGAGCCATGTGCGTCGGGCGCTCTTTCGTTCGACGGAATAATTACCGCTTCTGCTTTGCCGCTTCCGGCATGTACTTCGCTTCAATGGCGAGAACTTTATTCAGGCGCCGCACAAATCGCGGCTGCTCCGACTGGTAGCGCGCGTTCAAGTACGAATGCACCAGCTCAAAAGCCAGCGCGCTGCCGATGATTCGCGAGCCCAGCACCAGCACGTTCATGTCGTCGTGCTCCACGCCCTGGTGCGCGGAATACGTGTCGTGACACATCGCAGCCCGAATCCCCGGCATCTTGTTGGCTGCCACGCTGACCCCAACTCCGCTGCCGCAAATCAGCACGCCGCGATCCGCATCGCCAGCCATCAGCACGTCGCCCACCGCCCGCGCAAAGTCCGGATAATCATCTTCGGGATCTTCGGTAAACGCGCCAGCGTCGATCACCTCGTAGCCGAGGCGCTCGATCTCTTTCCTCACCTGCCCCTTCAACTCAAAGCCGGCGTGGTCCGATCCGATGACAATTCGCATGCTCACTTCCCTGCCTTCGCGATCAGCTGCTTGGCCTGCGCCACCACGTTGTCCACGGTAAAGCCGTAATGCTCGAGAACAATTTTGCCTGGAGCCGACGCGCCAAATTTATCCACGCCGATGACGCCGCCATGCCGTCCGACATACTTCCACCAGCCCAGCGATGCCCCGGCCTCCACCGCCAATTTAGGCACATGATCGGGAAACACAGACGCTTTGTACTCGTCAGACTGCTCTTCAAAAATCCGCCAGCTCGGCATGGAAACGACCCGCGCCTTGATGCCCTCGGACTCCAGCGCCTTGGCCGATTCCACGATCAGCGAAACTTCCGATCCCGTGGCCACCAGCACCACCGCTGGCTTGTCGCCGCCTTTTTCCAGGAAATATGCGCCCTTTGCGGCGCCGGCCATGATGCCGTATTTCTCCGCGTCCATGATCGGCAGGTCCTGCCGCGACAATGCAAAAAAGCAAGGACATTTGCGCTCGATAGCCAGCTTCCAGCAGGCGACAGTCTCGTTCGCATCTGCCGGACGAAAGTCAGTCAGCTTCGGGGTCGCTCGCAGCATCATCAAATGTTCGACCGGCTGGTGCGTCGGCCCATCTTCGCCGAGCCCGATCGAATCGTGCGTGAAGACGAACAGCGAATGCGATCCCATGATGGCGGACAGCCGCAGCGCCGGCCGGCAATAATCAGTGAAGACGAAAAATGTAGACCCGAACGGAATGACGCCGCCATGCACCGCCATGCCATTGACCATCGCGCACATGCCGAACTCGCGGACGCCATAAAAAATGTTCCGCCCCGCGGGATCAATATGCATGTTGCCGCTGTCTTTGAAAATTGTTTTCGTCGACGCAGTCAGGTCCGCCGCGCCGCCAATCAACTCCGGAACCGTCGCCGCAATTGCATTCAACGCAGTGTTGCCCGCGGTCCGTGTCGCCACCGGCTTGTCCGTCGTTTTGAAAACCGGCAGGTCTTTGTCCCATCCCTCTGGCAACTTGCCCGAGGGATCGAAAACCCGCTCAAACTGCGCCGCCAACTCCGGATGCGCCGCCTTGTACTTCGCGAACTTCGTATTCCACTCTTCCTCATACTTGGCGCCGTTGGTCACCGTGCTCGACCAGTGCTCGGCCGCTTCGTCGGGGACGTAGAAAAATTTGTCCGGCCACCAGCCCAGCGTCGCCTTCGTCTTCTTCGTATCTTCCGGCCCCAGCGCCTCGCCGTGAACTTTGTTCGTCCCCGCCTTCGGACTGCCGAAGCCAATCACCGTCCGCACCGCGATGATGGACGGCTTGTCCTTCACCGCCTTCGCATTCTCGATCGCCTTGGTCAGCGCGGCCAAATCGTTGCCATCGGCAACTTTCTGGACATGCCAGTGGTAAGCCTCAAATCGCTTCTCCACATCCTCGGTGAATGAAAGATCAGTCGGCCCGTCGAGCGAAATCAAATTGTCGTCATAGAAGAAAATCAGCTTGCCCAACGCCAGCGTCCCGGCCAGCGAGCCTGCTTCGTGGGAGATACCTTCCATCAAATCGCCATCGCCGCAAATTCCGTAGGTATAGTGATCGACGATTTCGTAACCGGGTTTGTTATAAACCGCGGCAAGATGTTTTTCCGCCAGCGCCATCCCCACCGCCATCGCGAAACCCTGCCCCAGCGGGCCTGTCGTCACTTCGACGCCGTCGGTGTAATGAAATTCGGGATGACCCGGCGTGTTCGATCCCCACTGCCGAAACTGCTGCAGGTCTTCAATCGAGACGTTGTATCCCGACAGATGCAGCGCCGCATACAACATCGCCGAGGCGTGGCCGTTCGACAGCACGAAGCGATCGCGATTCGTCCAGTGCGAGTTTTTCGGATTGTGCCGCATGAACTCGTGGAAGAGCAGGTACGCGATCGGCGCATCGCCCAGCGGCGCGCCGGGATGCCCGCTCTTTGCCTTCTCGACCGCGTCGACGGCCAGAAACCGAAGTGAATTGATTGCCAGTTGGCGGATGTCGCTCATCGAAATGCCGTTCCTCTCTTGCCAGAAAAAATGTTTCTCAACTTAAAAATGCTCGCCGTCGCGGTGATGTTTCTTCCGCCCCGTCAATGGCCTGCAGTCGGCCGGATGTTGATCGTGTAGTTGGTCCCTTCCCAACGGTTCTCCTGCGGCCAGTAAAGAGTAAACAAAATCGGCGCAGTCTGCTCGGCGCCCGCGGCAATGTCGTAGAACCAGCCGGCCGCAGCGACGCTGACCGCATCCTCGCGATGGAAAGATTGCCAGTTGTCATTCGACCAGGTCACCTGGAACGGCAGACCGGCGATGATGCGCAGCGTCCCCCCGGCCATGACCGAGTCGACATGGCGGCGCATCTTGAAAATTTCCAGATCCTTGCGACCCTTGCCGCGACCGCCGGGACCACCCAGGTAGCGCTCCTCGACGATGGGAATTTTGTCGAAGACTTTGCCATCAGACGCCGAGCGCAGCAGCTTGATGTACTCCGCATGCGCCCAGACCAGCGGCATCGCCGAGCCCGAGGGGTCGCCGAGATAGAGCCCGTGCTGCGGCATATCCGGATAATCCCAGACCTGCTCCGGCATCATGCCGCCGTTCGAGGCGAAGCGTTCATACGAGGCAATCATCGGCCGGATGTCGTGCCCCGCGGCCAACTCGTAGTGCGCGCGCTCCCCGCCCAGCAGCGGCCATCCGCCGCCCTGGCCATGCGTCAGAAATGGGCTGCCATCCTGGCCGGTGCCATAGCCATCATGGTTGTAGCGTCGCCACACTGGACCCTTCGGCGTCTCCCGCTTCAAGACGTGGTCCACCACTTTCAGCGAATCGATCACCAGCGGATCATGCGGCGAGCGAATGCCATAGCGCACCAGCTCCAGAAATCCTGCGTCAATAATCTCGCGCGCTTCATAATCCGCCTGCTGCCCCGGCCCGCGATTGTGCAGATGTACCGTTTCGTTCTCGCAGCCATCCATCGCATACACTTCTCCGCACTGCGGTGGCCGCAGCCGCATGTAGTGCCGCTTGACGCCGGGCAGCAGCACGCCGTCATTGGTCACGGTCCATTCTTCGAGATGGCTCTCGATCCAGTCCGCATACTCCTCCAGAAATACCGCGACGTTTTCGCTGCCATGCGCACGCGCGATGTACGCGGCACAGATCAAGCTGCAGATCACGATCGCTAAGGTCGAAGGCGAGTAGCCGGGATTTTCCTCCCAGCGCTCTTGCTGGGTGATGGGCGCCTGGCGGACGAGAAATGCGGCCGCGCGCGTGATGAAGGTGTGGGCATCAAAATCGGCCAGCGCGTTGGCGTGCCACAGCCGCCACGTCAGCAGGATCGGATAAGCAACTTCATCCAGCTGAATGCCGCCCCAGTACGGCGTCCCGTCGACCCAGAAATTCTGGGCGAAGCTGCCGTCCGGGCGCTGGCTGCAGGCCAGGTAGACCAGCGCCCGCCGCGCCGTGTCCGGATTGTCGCAGGCCAGCAGTGCGCCCGCCGTCTGCACCATGTCGCGCGTCCACACCAGGTGGTAGCCGCCGAGATCCTCGTCGCCCTTGGCCTGCCCCCACGGAATCGACGCCGAAGCAATGAACGCGCCGGCGAAAGTCTTGTCCTCATGCGTCAGCAAAGTGCTGTGGCTGATGCGCAGCAGGCGGCCGTTGTCGCCCGATTGCGCCGCCAGCATGCCCAGCGTCTCGACGCGATGCCACTGCTCGATGAAGCGGTCGAGCGATGTTGCAATCGGCGTCGCCAGCGATTGCATCAGCGTCGACAGCGCCCCGTGATGCCCGTCGCCGAAGCTCATCCCCAGCAGAAATTCGCGATATCCGTTGCCCGGCTGGCTCACTGTTTCGCGCACCGCGTTCAGGTCGATCTCCCCCATGACCGCGATGTTGCCGTCCAGCGCCTGGGAGAACTCCCAGTCCATCTTGAAATTTTCGTGCAGGTCCTGCCAGCCGTCGCTGAAGCCAACGTAGCCGCACGAAGTCTTGGCAAAGCCGCCAGCCACGCCAAACGCGAGCGACGTCCCGCCCTTCCACGACAGCAGAATTTTCTGCCCCGCAACATCCAGGCCACTCGCCGAATTGCCGGCCCCGCCAACTTCGAGATGAGGCGCCAGCAGCGCGAACACCTGCAGCTTCGCCAGCACTTCCTCGTCGCCCTCGATGCGGACGTGCGTCATCACGCTGGCGTAATGGGGATCGGACCAGATCCGCTTGATGACGCGATAGCTGCCGTCCGGCGCCGTATTGGTGATCTGCACCGCCAGCGCGTCGGCATCGATGTATGCAAACTCGCTGCTGAAGTCACGCTTCTCTTCGTGAAAATATGTGCTGCCGTCGGTGAACAGCAGCTCCATGTCGCGGGTCTGCGGGCGGTCAATGGTCGGGTAGTAGCACTCGTTCAGAACGCCATGCGACTCTGTCCACCACACCCGGCTGGCTGCTGAATACGCCGTGCCGACGACGTCTTTGCTGCTCGAGGTCCACGCCGGAGCAACTCCGGGCGCCCCGAAGGCCGCTGTTCCCTTGGCCCAGTTGTAGCTTGCAATTGCGCTTGCACTTGCCATTCCCTGCTGCCCCCACTCTCTCGATTGGAAGTCTGACGTTGTAGGAAAGCGGGAGGTTACAACTTCGCGCGCTGTCTCAATTTCAAACTAGATCTGTTGCAAATTCCGTGCTCACCCATTGTGCTCGTTATTTAGCACTTTTATACCGGGGTCCGTATGAAAATCCACCAATTCCATGGCCCGGCGGATTTCCTTGTTTTTCATAAACTGCTCCCAGACGAAGCCCGTCCGCAGGTTTTCTGCCATCAGCACGGTAATGCCCTGGTTGATGCCAATGACGTCCGGCGAGAACCAGTTTGCCTGGGGCTGAAACGAGTCGATGAAGCCATACCTTCCGTAGACCTTGTTGCCAAAGCGCTCCCGCATGCTCAACAGGACGTGCGAGCACTCCGCCGGCAGAAAGACCAGCGACCCGCCAGTCGCACACGGCACCAGCGTGCCATCAATCCTGCCATCCTCCGGCGGCCCGCCCCAGACGCGATAACCAGTCCGGGAGTCGGACGCCGTGATCCCCCACAAATCCTGGTTGATCCATGGAAAGCGCGAACCCAGCGTCAGGCAGAAAAGCTGATGTGCCCGCGTCGCCGCAATCGAGTTCAGAAAATAATTGGCGTGCTTGTCCCGCAGCCCGCGGAAGTCGCACCAGGCATGCGAATACTGATGCACAAAAATCGGCGGCGCCCCGCTGATGTAATCCACTCCGCCAAAGTCGACCTCCGGCCGCTTCAGCAAATCCCACGTCGATGGCGGCAGCGGATTCGTCGGCGAACCAATCGCCATCAGATACATATTCATCATCTCGGCGTAAGTGTCCCAGCGCGATGGAATGAATCCCTTCGACGGATACCAGCCCATCGACGGCGTCTTGCCGCCGTTCAGCATCCAGTTCCAATCCATCCGCCGGTACATCCGGTTCGCCAGCGATTCAATCTTCGGATTGTTGAAGTAGGAGCGGCACAGCAGCACCCCGCACATCAGCAGCACCGTGTCGATCGAAGACAGCTCGCAGTTAAAGAGTCGGTCGCCGGTCTGCATGTCGAGAAAATGAAAGTAGAAGCCGTAAACGTTGCGCGCCTTGTCCAGCATGAACTCCAGGCAATTTTCCACGCGCTTCTCAACGTCAGCCTGCGGCAGATATTTCCGGTGCGCCGCAATGCACAGCGCGCTCAATCCAAAACCGGTGGCCGCAATGCTCGCCGTCCGGCTGGAGCTGTTGCCCTGCATCGTCGCGCGATCCCGCACCAGCCCCGTGTTGGGATCGCCCTGCTCCCAGAAAAACATGCAGCCGCGCTGCGTGATCTCCTCCAGCAGCGTCTCCGCCCTCTGCGAAATCTGCCACAAATCGGGCAGGATGCCCGGCGGCACATGCGGCGACCGCCCTGCGGGATGCTCCCCCGCCTGCAGCGCCCCCAGCACAGGTGCGCCCAGCGCCAGCGCGCCGGATACTCCAGCCTGCCGGAGAACTTCCCTCCGTGTAATGCGTGGTTTCGTCATATTCCTAGCTTGAACAGCCCGGCATCGCTTTCCTTATTCGCATTGGCAACGCCGGCTCGGCAGATCAATCTTCCAGAATTGCAATCGCTTCGTGCCTGATGGTATCGCACCCGCGGGATCGCTTCATCCATCATCCCTTGCCCGTTGGACTGACCCAAGTGCAGGAAAGTTGCAGTCTTCGGCGATTGTGACGATTGTCTGCACCCGCGGCGCCAAATCTGCATCTCTCACTTAGGGATAAACTGACAATTGCCCGCATCGCGCCCATCCCAACCGCGGCGCCGCGGGCCGAAAGAGAGAGACTATCGTGGCATTTGAACTACCCAAGCTTCCCTATGACTACGCAGCCCTGGAGCCGACCATCGACGAGGCCACCATGAAGCTGCATCACGACAAGCATCACCAGGCTTACGTCAACGCACTGAATGGCGCAATCGAAAAGCATCCTGAGCTCGGTACCAAGTCCGCCGAAGATCTCATTTCGGACCTGAACAGCATCCCCGAAGACATCCGCAACGTCGTCCGCAACAACGGCGGCGGCCACGTCAACCACTCCATGTTCTGGGAAATCATGAAACCAGGCGGCGGCGGCGAGCCAACCGGCAAAGTCGGCGAGCAGATCAAGAAGGACTTCGGCAGCTTCGAGGACTTCAAGAAGCAGTTCGGCGAAGCCGGCGTCAAACAGTTCGGCTCCGGCTGGGCCTGGCTGGTCTCCCAGGGCGGCAAGCTGAAAATTATCTCCACCCCCAACCAGGACAGCCCGCTGTCACAAAGCCTCTTCCCCATTCTCGGCAACGACGTCTGGGAGCACGCCTACTACCTGAAATACAACAACCGCCGGCCGGATTATCTGGCCGCCTGGTGGGCCGTCGTCAACTGGGACGAGATCAACAAGCGCTTCGACAAAGTTCAGAAGTAATCCAGCGCAGAAAAAGTCATAATCGAGCCCCGGCGCACAATTGGCCGGGGCCGGTTTTTGCAATCTCCGTTGCGTCCCTTTCGACTGTATGCTACTGTCGTACAGTTGACGGAGACACCCATGCGACTTCTCACCCCATTTCTCATCGCAACTTTTCTCTCCACCGCGAGCGTCATCGCGTTGGCCCAATCCGCCGCGCCTCCGCCCGCCAGCCTCACTGGGAAATTTATTCTCCAACTGCAAGGCAAAAAAATTGGCTCCGCCGATTATTTTCTGCAGAGCACGGAGACTGGCTGGGCCGGAACCACCAACTTCGACTTCACCCTGCAGGCGCCCATCTCGACCACGCGCCAGCTGACCTTCACCAAAGACTGGCAGCCGCTCACAGAGACGCAGGCCATCAACATCGTCCAGACCACGCAGTCACTGTCACTGACAGCGAATGCAAGTCGCAGCAAGCTCCACTTTCACGCCGAAGCCAGCGGCCAGAAGCTCGACTCCGATTTCGACCTGACGCCGCACACCGTCGTCCTGCCCAACTTCGATCCCGCCGGCCTGCAAATTTTGCTGAACATGCAGGCCGCCAATCCCGCGAAGGACGGCGCCTACACCTGCTTCATCCCCAGCGGCCAAGGCACGATGCTGCCCTGCACACTCACCCAGTCAGCCAAAGGCCGCGGCACGATCGATGGTCAGCCCATCGAATTCATCCATTGGGTTCTCAAGCTCAGCAGCATCGACATGGATATCTGGAGCACCTCCGATAGCGCCCTGCTCGAAGCCGCCATCGCCGCGCAGGCCGTGGCCTACACCCGCGCCGGCTTCACGCTCACTTCGCAAAATGCTGCCGAACCTTCTCCTTCACCCGATGTTTCTTCCAGTGCTGCGTCCGCTCGCCCCGCGCCGGCAACTGCCCCACCTGCCTATGCAGTCGAGCGCGAACTCACTTTCCCCAGCGACGGCCCATCCGTCCCGGGAACCCTGACCCTGCCGCGCGATGCCCAGCACCCGCCCATCGTCGTCCTGGTTCAGGGCTCCGGCGTACAGGACCGCGACGAGACCGTCGGCGCCAACAAGGTCTTCCAGCAAATAGCCTGGGGACTGGCCCAGCGCGGCATCGCCACCCTGCGTTACGACCGCCGCCCCAAATTCGCGCCGCAAAATTTCGCCCGGCATTTCGACCTCGATCACGAAGTCGTCATCGACGCCGCCTCCGCCCTCGCCTACTGCTCCACCTTGCCGGAAGCCGATCCAGCCGAGGTCTTTTTGCTCGGCCACAGCCTCGGCGCGCAACTGGCACCATATATAGTCCAGCGCCGCCTCGCAGAAAAGCCCAACTCCGTTCGCGGCTACATCCTGCTGGCCGGCGTCCAGACCCCGATTGACCAGACCATCCTCCGCCAGGTCGCGGAGTTCAGCAAAGCCCAAGGC
>Ga0302326_10009852_pt1 | contig 20784 bp, 14 predicted proteins | sample Palsa_T0_3_FD_202264 | JGI IMG/M metagenome (GOLD analysis project Ga0302326, IMG submission 202264) | Peat permafrost microbial communities from Stordalen Mire near Abisko, Sweden - Palsa_T0_3 | ecosystem: Environmental > Terrestrial > Soil > Palsa > Peat permafrost | place: Sweden: Abisko...
AGGGGAGCTTTACGTCGAGCGCCATGGGGATGGGCGGGCCGGCGGGAACGGGGAACGCCGCCGGCGACTCGCAGCCGAGCGCGAAGACGAGAACGAGCGCGAGAGCGAGCCGGACGGAGGCGCGGCGCATCGGGCGAAGTGTACGCGCGGGCACGCAGCGGGCGATTGCGCTCCATTACATGGGCTTCTACTTCTCCATCTTGGCCAGCGTTCCGTCGCGCCACTTGCCGCTCTCCGTCCCTCGCGTCGTGAAGTAAACGCTGGTCCCGTCGACGGCGATCGACGTCGGCGTGCCCGGAGCGTCGGCGTACGTCTCGCTCTTGCCGCCCTCCTTGGGGACCCGGGCCACGGCGTCGGGCGTCAGAAAGTACGCGTACACGTCGTCGACCGCGATGTCCCCTACCGGGCCCGACGCCTCCGCCAGCTGGACGGCATCGCCTTTGGCCTTGGAGGCCTTGAACACCTTCGAGCCCGACCGCCAGTAGACGGTGCTCGCGTCGAGCACGACGTTCTCCGCGCCCGCCGCGCCGTGCACCAGCACCCGCGCATTCCCGCCGCCCTTGGCCGACTCGACGATCGCGCCGTCCGCGAAGCCGGCCGCTTCGGTGCCCCGCACGCTCCAGTAGACATGCGCGCCGTCCACGGCGACGCCGCTCGTCCCCTGGAAGCCGCCGGCCAGCGCCCGCGGTGCGCCACCCGACTTCGACGCTCGCAGGATGCCGCCGCCGAGCGCCCAGTACACGTCCTTGTCGTCGAGGGCGACGCCCTCGATGGGGGCGAACCCGCTCGACGCCAGCACCGTCGGCTTGCCGCCGTTCTTGTCCTGGCGAATCAGCGTGCTCGTCCGGTCGATCTGCGAGGCGAGGTACACGTCGGTGTCGTCGACGGCGGCGCTGGAGTGGGCGGTGAAGGCCGCGCCGGTGCCGGCGTAGACCACCATGGTCACGCCGCCGCGCTTGGGGATGCGTGAGAGGTCGCCGTCGATCGCGTCGACCCAGTAGACGGACTGCCTGTCGAGCATCAGCGCGCTCGGGGCGTGGAGGCCTTTCACCAGCACGGTGACCGCCGTTCCCGGTGGACGCGCGCTCGGCGGCGCGCTCGGGGCCGGCGCCGCCCCCGCGTCCTCGACGGCGCCCGCCGAGGACGAGGGAAGCGCGAGCACGTCGGCCGGCAGCGCGGCTGGCGGAGGAGCTGGCGGCGGCGTCCCACCCCCACATCCGCCGATCCCCGCGGTTCCGCCCGCGAACGCGATGACGAGCGCGACTCCGACGAAGCTCACGAAGCGCATGACGGCAGGCCCCTGTTCGCTCGAGAAGGGGCCCTCCAGCCTACCCGAGCTTCGCGAGGCTCGTGGCCGGCGCATTCCAGCGGACCCATCACGAGGCAATCTCACGCACCCCCTCCACCAGGCGGTCGATCTCCGCGCAGGTGTTGAAGACGTGCGGGCTGGCGCGCACGGTTCCGTCGAGCTTTGCCCGCGCGTGGAGGACGTGCGTGCAATGAAAGCCGCCGGAGACGCACACGCCGAACATGTCGCAGAGCGCCCGGGCGACGTTCTCCTGCGACATCCCGGGGGCGTCGACGACGAAGGTGGCCAGGGCGATGCGCTGCTCGGCAGGGACGTCGCCGGCGAGGACGCGCACGCCGGGGAGCTCGCGCAAGCGCGAGACCATATGGCGCGCCATGCGCACGTCGTGGGCCTGGATGGTCTCCATGCCGATCGCGCGCATCCAGCGCACGGCCGCCCCGAAGCCGATGGTGGACTCGATGGCCGGCGTCCCCGCCTCGAAGCGAAAGGGGACGTCGCGCGCGAGGAGATGGCTCGGCGCGGCGCCGAGGATGTCCTCGTTGACCGCCACCATGCCGCCGCCGACCTGGTAGAGGGGAAAGCTCTTCAACCGCTCGCGCTTCCCGTAGAGGATGCCGACGCCGCTCGGGCCGAAGGCCTTGTGCGAGCTCGCGGCGAGGAAGTCGACGTCCAGCTTCGCCACGTCGATGGGCAGGTGCGAGAGCGACTGCGCGGCGTCGAGCAAGACCGGGACGCCGCGCGCATGGGCGGCGCGGACCACCTCGTCGACGGGCGCCACGCAGCCGGTGACGTTCGAGACGTGCCCGATGGAGACGAGGCGCGTCCGGTCGCTCAGCAGCGATTCCAGCGTCTCCCATCGAGGCACGCCGTCGGGATCGATGGCCATCGGCACCGGACGCCCGTGCACGCGCCAGGGGAGCCAGTTGGAGTGATGCTCGCTCGCCGGGAAGATCACCTCGTCCTCCGGGCCGAGCGCCAGCGCGTAGGCCACCAGGTTGATGGCCTCGGTCGTTCCGCGCACGAAGATCACCTCGTCGGGAGCCGCGCCGATGAGCCCCGCCGCCTCGAGGCGAGCCGCGTCGTAGAGCTGCGTCGCCTCCTGCCCCAGGGCGTGAACCCCGCGGTGAACATTGGCCGTGCAGCGTTCGTAGTAGTCCACGACGGCGGCGATGACCGCGCGCGGCTTGGGGGTCGTCGACGCGCTGTCGAGGAAGGCCAGCGGCTGACCGTCGAGGGTTCGCCCGAGCATGGGAAACTGCCGTCGAAGGCGCCCGGCCAGAGCGTCGATGGCTTCGCGATCGCCGCGCGGCTCGGTCATCGCTCAGATCGCCTCGAACGCTCGCGCCAGATCGAGCGTGAAATGCCGTTTGCTCACCCGGAACTTGCCGCTCGCCTCGATGGGCAAGGCTGTCGCCGTGCGGACTGCGACCTCCAGCCCCTGGAGCAGCGGAGCCAGGTACGCCCGCGTCTCGCCGACGGCGCGCGCTGCGTCGCCCTCGGCGACGACGTCGACGTCCACGGCGTGCGGCGTGCGCTGGTTCACCTGCCACAGGCGCAAGCCCTCCACCGCCCCGAGCGCGCGATCGAGCGCGCCTGCCGTCACCAGCGCTCCGTCGGGACGCACCAGCGCGTCGTCCAGGCGTCCTTCGACGCTGGCCAGCGGCGCGACGCGGGTCCAGCGCCGCGGTCCGTCCTCCTGCACCGCGACCAGGTCGCCCACCACGTAGCGCACCAGCGGCATGGCCACGCGGTCGACCGATGTGACCACCACCAGCGCCACGTCCTTCGCACCCGGGGTGGGGACGCGCGCACGCAGAAGCTCGACGTGCGTGGTGAACGGGGCGTGGTGAAGGAGGCCGTCCTCGCCCTCCATGAAGAGGACGCCCACGTCGCTGGCGCCGTAAAGCTGGAGCACCGGCCCGGCGTAGGCTTCACGAATGGCGCGGAGGTGGGAACGCGTCGTGAACGCGTAGGTGAGCTGCACGTAGGCCCCCACGTCGAGCGCGCGCCCGTGCTCCCGGGCGAAGCGCGCCAGCATGGCCAGGTAGAGGGGGTCGCTCTCCAGCCCGAGCGTCGCGTGCTTTCCGAGCTCGTCCAGCATCCGCGTCTGTTCGTCGGCGGTCCAGAACATGGGATCGGGGCGCTGGTTCAGGAAAAGCAGGTAGTCGTCGACGCGCTCCTCGTAGGGAAGATCGCCGATGTGGCAGGTGCCCAGGCCACACGCCGGGGTGGTGAGCACCGCCTCGCGGTAGGGGCCGCGCTTTCCGTCCATCGTCTCGGCGACGAAGGGGTTCGTGCGCATGGCCCGCGTCTCCTGGCGCTTCCACCAGCCGGCATCCCACAGGATACGCATGCGCTCGCCCGTCGAACCGCTGGTCTCGACCAGCTGGAGCGCTCCCGACTCGAGATCCGCGCGCACGTCGCGGCCCGCGGGAACCCACTGCTTGTTGAGCGTCGCGCGGACGTCCTTCTTGAGGAGTAACGGGAGGCGCGCGAGAACGGTGCCGAGGGGAGACCCGGCGTCGGGCGCGACGTCACCGCGTTTCTTGTAGAAGGGGATGTCCCGCAGCGCGCGCGCGATGGCGCGGACGGTGCGCGCCTCGTGCTCGGGATCCGGACGGGGCTCCTCGGGGCTACAGGGCGACCACGCCTCGGGCGGCGAAGCCGACATCGCGCTGGCGTCGTCGGCAGGGGTGAGGACCTCGGGGAATTGGGCCACGGCGACCCTCAGCGAGGGCCGTGCCGCGCCAGGCGCTTGGCGATGCGGAATCCCATCTCCAGGGACTGCCGGTAGTTGAGGCGCGGGTCGCAGGCGGTGGAATAGTTGCGATCGAGGTCGTCCACGGTCGGTCCGGCGGCCCCGCCGATGCACTCGGTCACGTCGTCGCCCGTCAGCTCGAAGTGAACGCCGCCCAGGTAGGTGCCGCAGGCGTCGTGCACGTCGAACGTGGTCTCGACTTCGCGGAGAATGTCGTCGAAATCACGCGTCTTGATGCCCGAGGGGGCGGCCTGGGTGTTGCCATGCATCGGGTCGCACACCCACAGCACGGTGCGCCCGGAGCGCTTGATCACCTCGACCAGGCCCGGCAGCACGTCGCCGACGCGCGTCGCGCCCATGCGCGTCACGAGCGCCAGCTTGCCAGGCTCGTTCTTGGGGTTGAGGGCGTCGATGAGGCGCAGCGCCTGATCGGCGGTGATGGTCGGCCCGAGCTTGATGCCCAGCGGGTTCTCCACCCCGCGAAAGTACTCGATGTGCGCGCCGTCGAGAGCTCGCGTCCGCTCGCCAATCCAGGGAAAATGGGTGGTGAGGTCCCACCAGCCCCCGCGGCGCGGAACCTGACGCGTCTGCGCCGACTCGTAGTGAAGATTCAGCCCCTCGTGGCTGGTGTAGAAGTCGACGCGCGTCAGCTCCTCGATGGTGCTCTCGCCGAGCGCCTCCATGAAGCGCAGCGCCTCGGCCAGCGAACGCGTCGTCTTCTCGTACTCCTCGCGAAGGGAGTCGGGCACGCTGGCGCGGCGAAAGAAGGGGAGCTCCCACTGCTCGGGATGGTGCACGTCGGCGAAGCCGCCCGCGGAGAGCGAGCGGATGAAGTTGAGGGTCATCGCCGCGTGGCTGTAGGCGACGATGAGGTTGTCGGGATCGGGCCGGCGTCCGCCGTGACTGAAGTCCGCACGGTTGACCATGTCGCCGAAGTAGCTGGGATGGACGATGCCATCGCGCGCCTCGACGGGCTTGCTGCGGGGCTTGGCGTACTGACCCGCCAACCGGCCAACGCGGATGACCGGGCGCTTGCCCTCGTGGATCATCACCAGCGACATCTGCAGCAGGATCTTCAGCTTGTCGGCGATGACCGGCGAGCGGCAGTCGGCCAGCGTCTCTGCGCAGTCGCCCCCCTGAAGAAGAAAGCGCTTCCCCTGCTGGGCGTCGGCGAGGAGCGTCTTGAGGCGGGTGATCTCCCACGACGTGACCAGCGGTGGCAGCTCGCGCATGCGCGCATAGGCGGCCTCGAGCGCGGGTGCGTCCTCGTAGGCGACTGCCTGCGAGTCGACCTTGGTCCTCCACGATTCCGGCGTCCAATCGAGCGTCGTCACGGCGGGGGGTCTAGCACGACGGCGAGGCCGCGCTCACCATCCGGGTCGGGCCCAGGATTCAGGACGCCGACGCCATGCGCCGCCGTCGGACTGAACGAATGAGTGTCTGTCTTCGCACTGCCACACCCCCTTCTTGACCGCCTGCCGGGGTCCGTATATTCGATGGGGCGTCGAGGACCGAATGAGTCGACTGACCTGGCCACAAATCTGCGGGAGTGACGAGTTTCGAGGGCGCTGGGTGGCTCTCGACGAGTGCCGCTACGATCCACGGACCGCGCAGCCCACCGAAGGCTCGGTGGTCGACGCCGACGAAGACCTCGTCGAGCTCTGCAGCCGCATGCAAGACAGCGACAGCAAGCATTGCGCGATTCTTTACTGCGGCGAGCGTGTTCCCGACGAGCGACCGCCCGTCTCGTCGTCGCGCCCCCCGCCGCGCGCGTTCCATTGAGGCCGGGCGGGGGGCCCGTCACTTGAGCACGGGTTTGAGGACGGCCTTGCCGTCCTTCACCGCGACCTCGAAATCGACGAGCCGGCCGTGCTTCTCGCGGAGCCTGGCACTGGAATCGCGCAAGCTCTTGGCGACCGCGTCGTAGGTGATGGCCGCCGTCGATTCGTTTTGCTTGCGCTTGGCGTCGACGTACTGGGAATAGATCGCGCGCACGCGGTCTTCCGGCAGGTCCGCCAGCACGGGAGGGACGGGGGGGATCGCTGCTCGGGCGACGGGAGCCTCACGTTGGGGCGCAGGCGCGGTGACCTGCGCAGGGGTGGGCGAGTTCCTCACAGCAGGAGGAGGCGCAGGGCCCGCCGCCGTGGGAGCCGCCGCGGGCGCCTTGCGCCAGAGCGGCGCGGGCGGCCCCGGGCGAGGAGGCGCGGCGGGAGACGACGCCGGGCGAGGGGGAGCGGGCCGAGGTGGCGCGGCGGCGGATGACGCCGGGCGAGGAGGCGTCGGCCGAGGCGGCGCGGGCAGCGACGATCCAGGCCGCGGCGCGGGTCGAGGTGGAGCGGGCCGCGGCGGTCCGGCACGGGGGACGGACGCCTTCGACTTGGGCACCTCCTCGACCACCTCGATCTCGAGGTCGTCGGTCGCCTCGACCGGCGCGAATTCGCGATCCAGCTCCGCCAGCTCCTCGGCGAGCTCCCGGGAGAGCGCCTGCGGCGCGGGGGGTCGAACCGAGCCGGTCCGGCCCGGCCCGAAGCGTTGCTGCGCCCGGATGACGTGGCGCTTGTAGGTCCCGTTCTCCATCTCCCGGCAGATGCGCTGCCAGTGCGTCTGGTAGGTGTTGTACCGCTGGAGAATCATCTGGAAGCGGAAGCGCTGCGCGGTGTTGCGGATCTGCTCCTTCCGGAGGCTGTGGATGCGCCGGTCGACGTCCTTGCGGGGGACCGTGGGCTCGAGCTTCTCGATCCCCATGAAGTACTGCTCGTAGAGGGACCGGACGCGATCGACCGCGATCTCCAGCTCGCCGACCAGCTTTTCGATTTCGGTCGGTTCTGCCACGTGCCCGTCCTCAGTACAGCTCCACGCGGGAAGTCAGGGAAGCGGAACGACCTTCACGTTGTCGAAGCAGAGCTTGATGTCCCAGTCGTTGAACCCGAAGTGATCGTGCCCCACGCCGGCGAGCGGCGCTCTGTCGGTCCAGGACAGCATCTCGTTGCCGTCCACCCACCACCGGATGGTCTTGCCGTCCGCGCGTTCGACCTTGAAGTGGTAGCTCTGGTCGGCCATGACCGGCTTCTCGCGCGGATCGTCGGAGTCGGGGGTGACGGTGATCTCTTTGCGATCGCCGCCGTGTTCGTTGAGGCGCGCGAGCACGTGGTACTTGTTGTGCCAGCCGCCGAAGATGGTGAGATAGCTGGTCGCGTTGGTGTAGGAGAGCGACGTCGCGAAGGAGCGGCCGTCGCCCCAGTACTCGGCCTTGATGTCGCCATCGACCGACTGGCTGGTGGCGTCGAACTCGATCCGTGCGTCGACGGGCAGAACCCGCTTCAGCCAGACGCCATGATTCTTGGCGTGCTCGCCGCAGAGGCGCCCGCTCTCGATGTGCCAGATGCCGGCGCCGGTCGTCGCCCAATCGGGGCCGAGCTCGCTGCCGGCTGACGCGGTCGCCTCGGCGCTGGCCTCCGCGCTCGGCGCCGAGGTCGGCGCGGGTCGCCGCTCGAAGTCGTCCTCGAAGGGGGTCTTCATGACGTCCGGAGGGGGGAGTGCGGGAGCGGCCGCGGCGGTGGGCGGAGGTGCGGAGGGGTTCACCTTGCCGGCGTCTGGCTCGCTCGCGTTGCCAGGGGGTACGCACCCCGTGCAGGCGACGGCGACCACCTTGGCCCACGATCGGAGCGTCATCACCCGGGGGGATCTACCACAGGCCATCGACTCGCTCGAAGGCGAGAAGTGCGGTAAACGAGGCCTTCCAGCCATGCACCCGATCCTGTTTCGCATTCCGCTGCCGCACATGCCCCTCAAGCTGTGGTGGGCGCTCGTGGCGGTGGCTGTGATCTCGATGGTCTTCGCGGGGCTCGCCCTCCGGCGCCGCGACCGGAGCGGGGCGCTCTCCGCGGCGGTCGTGGGTATCGCCGCCGTCGCCGCCGCGTACAAGTGGAAAGCCGTCGCCTTCGATGCACCGAGCGTCCCCATCTACGCGTACGGCGTCATGCTGGGCGCCTCGCTGGTGGTCGGGTGGTACCTGACGCTACCGCTCGCGGAGCGCGACGGTCTGCCCAAGGAGACGATGGCAAACTGCTACGTGGTGACGGCGCTCGCCGCACTCGCGGGCTCGCGCATCCTTTACGCGCTGACCAACCCCGACGACTTCAAATCGCTCAGCGACCTCTTCCAGCTGCGCAACGGCGGCCTGGTCGCCTACGGAGGATTCATCGGCGGTCTGCTGGGGAGCTGGGCGTTCCTCGCCCCGAAGAAGATTCGCCTGCTGGCCTGGGCCGACGACGCGGTGCCCAGCCTGGCGTCGGGTCTGATGATCACGCGCATCGGGTGCTACCTCTTCGGCTGCGACTTCGGCCAGCGCCTCTCGGACAACGCGCCGCACTGGCTGAAGACGCTCGGCACCTTCCCCCACTGGGGCGCCGGAACGCTGGCCAGCGGCGGCGATGGCAGCCCCGCCTACGTGAGGCACCTCGACGTTTACCGGGGGACCCCGCTCGAGTCCGAGCTGGTGCGCATGAACTCGAGCTTCCCCGTGCATCCGACGCAGCTCTACGAGTCGCTCACCGGCCTTTTCCTCCTGGTGCTGCTGCTCTGGCAGCGCCAATACACGCGGTTTCGTGGACAGGTGTTCTTCCTCTTCGTGTTCGCTTACGGCTTTCTTCGCTTTCTCCTGGAGCTCTGGCGCGACGACGTCGAGCGCGGCAGCTACGGACCGACGCTCGACAAGCACGTCTACGTCCCCTTGTGCCTCCTTCTCATGGGCATCGGCTTCGTCTTCGGGATCTCGCTGGGCATCCCCAACAAACGCGGACGCATGGTGGCCCGCGTCCTCGCCTTCGCGCCGCCGGTGGTGGCGTACCTGGCGCTCCGCCCGCCGAGCTTCGCCCAGACCGTCCCTTACCAGCTCTCCACCAGTCAGCTCATCGGCCTGCTCAGCGCCCTGGTCGTGTCGTACTTCTATGCGCGGTTCTGGGAAGACGCGCGCAAGAGCCCCGCGCTGGCCATGAGCCTGGGCGACCCCCTGGCCATTCGCGCACTGAAAGGCGAGAGCGCGGAGGAGGAGCTCGCCGACGAAGAGCAGGAAGAAGAGGAAGAAGAGGACGAGCCGAAGGATGAAAAGGCGGCCCTTCCCACCCGAACGGGCCAGGGCAAGAAGAAGGGCCTCGCCGCGAAGCCGAAGACCGAGGACGTGCCCACCGGGAGCGTGAAGGTCGATCCGGAGCCCGAAGCGACCTGACGCGACGGGCGAGGGATGACGCTTCTTCCCATCGCCCAGGCGCTGCGCACGCGACGCGACACGCTTCGGCTGGGAGGCGCGATCGCGCGCGTCCTCCAAGCGGGCGACCTGGCCATCCTCTCGGGGGACCTCGGGGCAGGCAAGACGTTCCTGGTGCGCGCCGTGGCGCGGGCGCTGGGGGTCCAAGGGACCGTCCCTAGCCCGACCTTCGCGCTCGTCCACGAGTACGCCACCGCGCGCGCGCCGCTCCTTCACGCGGACCTCTATCGTCTCCGCGGCGCCGGCCTCGCGACGGAGGTCGCGCGCCTGGGACTGCGCGCGCGGCGGGGCGAGGGCGCGATCCTGCTGGTGGAGTGGGGCGAGGACGCGGCCGAAGCGCTGGGAGGGGACGCGGCCATCGTGGTGTCGCTGGCCATCGCCGGGGAGCGCGAGCGCGTGGCGTCCCTCTCCGGCCATCGCGCGGGTGATATCGTCTGACCTCCGATGCCGAGCGGAAGCAGGCCCCTGGGCGAGCGGATCGCGATGGGGATCATCGCCGGGCTGGTGGCTTTCGGGCTGGCGTTCGCCACACGCACGCGCGGTACGGCGCGGGTCCCGGTCCGGGCGCCCAATAGCCTGGAGAGCCGCGGGGCGACCTTCGAACTGCACCCGGCCGCGGCCCGGCTGACCGTCCGGAGCCGCGACGGGGCGCTCGACCGCGAACTCGACCTGGCCCTCGTCGTGGACGGCGACACGCGTCCCCTGGCCCTCGACCGCGACGAGCTGCGCGCCACCGCCGACGGGCTGCGCGCCTCGGTGCCCATCGCCGTCGCGGACGCGACCCTGGAGGCCACCCTGGAGATCCACGTCGACGCCGCTCGCGACGCACTGCTCCTCGACTTGACCGCGGACCCCGGCGCGCCCGTCGCCGGTCACGGCATCGCTCTTCGCGCGGAGCTCTCGAGCGAGGGGCAGACCGTCTTCGTGCCTGGCGTCGGCCCCATCGCCGATCGCGTCACGGTCAACGGAGGCGCGCTGCTGGTCGACGCGGACCCGCACCCGCTGGGCCTCCTCTCGCCCGCCGGTCCCATCCTCGTCGAGGCCATGCTCGAGGAACTCGTTCCGCCGGGCGAGCCGATGCGCGTCTCCGCCACCACGCCGCCGGGTGCCGCCGCCGACGCAAAGCTCGCCTCCCTCGACGTGGTGGTGGGCGCTTCAAGCTCCGTCGTGTGGCGCACGTTCGCGGACCTGGCCGGTGTCCCCACCGCGGCGGTGCACGGCCACGTCACCGGCACCACCGACCGCGCGCTGATCCTCGGCCGCGATGCCCAGGGCACCCCTCAGGTGCGCGCGCACGCCGGCGACGGAGGCGCCTTCGATCTCCTGGTGCCGGCCAGCGTCGTGGAGTGGTACGCGGCCATCGATCCGGGCCGTTCCAGCGGCCTCGCGTCGTTCGTGCCGGGCACTCCGCGCGATCTGGTGCTCGACGTGTCGCCGGGGGGGGATCTGCACGTCGTCATCGTGGACGGGGACGGCGGCAAACCTCTCACCGCGCGCCTGCTGGTGCACGGAGTCGACGGAACCGTGGACCCGAGCTTCGGGCCCGACTACCGCGCCTCGGGGGCCGGTCCGGTCATCGACGCCCTCCGCGGAGAGGTGATGACGCCGCTCCCCTCGGGCCGCTACCGCGTGGCCGCAACCAAGGGGATCGAGTGGACCATCGACGCCAAGATGGTCGACATCGCCCCCGGCCGCCTCACCGAGGTCGAGCTGGCCCCGCGCCACGTGTTGCTCACCCCTGGTGTCCTGGGCTGCGACCTCCACGTGCATGCTCGCCCGAGCTTCGACGCGCCGGTCACGCCGGAGGATCGGGTCCTCTCGCTCGCGGCGGCGGGCATCGACTTCGCCGTCCCCACCGAGCACAACATCGTCGGCGACTACTCGTCCGCCGTCGACTCCCTGGATCTGCGCGGCGAGTTTCTCAGCGTGCCGGGGGTCGAGGTGACCACCTACGGCAAAGGCTTCGGCCACTTTGGCGTCTTTCCCTATCCGACCGACCAGACGGTGCCGCCTTACAAGCACACCTCGATGAACGCCATCTTCCGCGTGGTGCGCGCCGGCGACCCGGCTCGCTACTTCCAGCTCAACCATCCGCGGCTGCCCAAGGGCCTGGGCTATCTCGCCAACATCGGCTTCGACCCCAAGGCCCCGCGCACGCGCATCCACAACCGCATCGACTTCGACGGGATCGAGGTGTTCAACGGATACGACAGCGAGCGGCCGGAGCGCGTCGACCAGGTGCTGCGCGACTACTGGGCGCTGCTCGACTTCGGCTGGCGCTACACCGCCACCGGCAGTAGCGACTCGCACCGCATCCAGTTTCACTGGGCGGGCTATCCCCGCACGATGGTCACTGTCGATCCTCACGCCGTCGACGAGTCGAAGCCGGTCGACCCGCTCTCCGTCGTGGCCAACATCAAGAAAGGACACGCCACCGTGACCATCGGTCCCGTCATCGACTTCGAGCTGGGGGGCGCCCATCCCGGGGACGAGGTGGTGACGGTGGAAGACCCCATCGCCGGCCACGTGCGGGTCCGGGCCGCGCCCTGGATCGACGTGACGCGCATCGAGGTGGTGACTGGCGGTCGCGTCGTGCAGACCTACGACATACCGTCGCGTCCCACCCAGATCGGCGCCGAGCCGGGGACGCTCGAGGAGGCCGCTGCACGAACGGTTCGCTTCGATCAAGACATCCAGGTGTCGGTCGGGCAGGGTAACGGCTGGGTCCAGATCATCGCGCGCGGCGAGCGGCGCATGGACGACGTGCTGCCCTTCATGCCGGTGCCCCCCATGGGCTTCACGAACCCGGTCTACGTGGTTCGCCGCCCGGTCGCGCCTCCGCCGTTTCCCGTGACCTCCGGTCCGCCTCCCCAGCGCTCCCCGTGACGTGGTACCTTTTTCGTCGAAGGACTCCCAGTCAGGGCGCGTGAACCGGTGAACGCCGCATTCGGCCGCTATCGCTTGCTCGAACGCCTCGGGCAAGGGGGGATGGCCGAGGTCTTCAAGGCCAAGAGCTACGGCGTCGAGGGCTTCGAGAAGATCCTGGTCATCAAGCGAATCTTGCCGGAGCTGGCGCGCAGCCAGGACTTCGTCGAGATGTTCATCCACGAAGCCAAGCTGGCAGTACGCCTGTCACACGCGAACATCGTCCAGGTGTTCGACCTCGGCAAGGCGCCGGCAGGTCCCGCCCCGTCGGACGTTGTCGCCTACTTCATCGCCATGGAGTACGTGCACGGGCTCGACCTCGCGAGCTTCCTCGCGCGCTCGCGCCGGCATCGTCTCGTCCTTCCCGTCCAGCTCGGCGTCTACGTCGCCTCCGAGGTGGCCAAGGGCCTCGACCACGCGCACCGTCGTCGCGACGAGCAGATGCGCCCGCTGGGCATCGTGCACCGGGACGTGTCGCCGCAGAACGTGCTCCTCTCCTTCGAGGGGGAGGTCAAGGTCACCGACTTCGGCATCGCCAAGGCCCGCGGCGCGCTCGACCGGGCCGTACCGGAGGACACCCGCGCGCGCACGCTCCAGGGCAAATTCGGTTACATGAGCCCGGAGCAGGCGCTCGGCGAGATCGTCGACGCGCGGAGCGACCTCTTTTCGCTGGGCACGGTCCTCTACGAGTGCGTCGCCGGCGTGAACCCCTTCAGCGCGTCCACCACCCTCGAGACCCTGCGCCGCGTGCAGGAGTGCGAGTACCCGCCCATCGAGCTGTTGCGGCCCGACGTGCCCGCCGAGCTGGTCGCCATCCTGCGCACCGCCATGGCCAAGGCTCCCGAAGACCGCTACCCCGACGCCGGGCGCATGTACGAGGCGCTGCTGGCTTTCCTCTACGCGCAAGGGAGCCGCTTCGGCGCGCACGATCTGGCGGAGTTCCTCGCGCGTTTCCGCGACTCCGCCGAGGAGGAGACCACCGTTCTGCCCGTCGGGGGGCCGATGCTCGACTCCGAGCAGGCCAACCCGGGCACCGAGCGCACTCCGCTGGAGGTCCCGTCCACGCGCCAGGCCTCGAGCGTGGGCGTCTCCACCGGGCCGCGCTTCGCCGCTATCGATCGCGCCGTGGACATGGGCGAGCGTCGCGAGGTGACGGCGCTGGTCCTGGAGCTGCCGCGCGACACGCCGGCCGCAGTGATCGACAAGGCCGCCAGCATCGTCGAGCGCTGGGGTGGGCGCGTGCTGCGCCGCGAGGACGGAACCATCGCCACGCTGTTCGGCCTGGGCGATCCCGACGGACGCGACACGGAGATGGCCACGCGCTGCGCGCTGGTGGTGCTGCGTAGCCTGGACGCGACCTGTCCCCTGGGGGCGGGTCTGCACACCGGGCGCATCCACCTGTCGGGGGCCGGCGAGCCCACCGAGGACGATCGGCTCGACACGCTGTTCGACACCGCGCGCGATCTGGCGCGCGTCCGGCAGGGTCACGCCGCCATGAGCACCCAGGCCATGCGGCCCATCAAGGCGCTCTTCGAGTTCGAGTCGTTCGGCGAAGGGGATCGCCCGGCTTCGAGCGTGTCCGGCATCCTGGTGACCGACGTGCGCGGGCCGGGCGAGGCCTTCGGGCGCTTCGTGGGACGCAAGAGCGAGCTGCGGCGCATCGGCGAGGTGCTGGCCATCGCCACCCAGCGCTCCGCGCGCGTGCTGACCCTGCGCGGCGACCATGGCGTGGGCAAGACGCGTCTCCTCTACGAGGTGGAGCGCAGGCTGCGCAAGGGTGGATATAACGTCGGCTTCCACATCGCGGCGTGCGCCCCGCGCGGCAACGAGTTCCCGCTCTCCGGCCTCGCGTGCATGCTGCAGGTTCTCTGCGGAACGGCGGAGGGGGACGCGCAAGACCGCATCATGGCCGTCGTCCCGCGCCTCCGCGCGCTGGGCTTGCAGGGGGACGAGGTGGGCGCCGTGCTCACCGCGCTCGGTGCCAGCGTCCCCTCCTTCGCCGGCAACTCCAAGGCCCTCCTCCGCACCGCCTTCGCGCGCATGGTGCAGAGCCTGTGCGAGGACCGCCCGCACACCTTCGCCTGGGACGTGGCGCACTCCATGGACGAGGAGAGCTTCGCCCTCATCGACGACGCCTTCCAGCGGTTGCTGCACGCGCGCGTGGTCTTCCTCTTCGCGTCGCGCGCTGGGTTCTCGCATCGCATGGAGACCGTGGAGGGCCACGTGGCGCTGGAGCTCGGCGATCTCGGGTCGGCCGACGTGGAGCGACTGGTGGCGTTGCGGCTCGGCGTCGACGCGGTGCCCGACGAGCTGCTGCGCTTCGTGCGCGCGCGCGCGGGCGGCCACCCGCTCTTCGCCGAGGAGGTGGTCAAGGGGCTGGTCGAAGGCGGCGCCGTCGCGGTGAGCGATCGCCGTGTGGTGTCGATGAAGCTCGTCGGACAGGACCTGGCGCTGCCGAAGACGCTGCGCGGTCTCGTCGCCTCACGGGTGGCGCGTCTCTCGGGCGAGGACCGAGCCACGTTGCAGGCAGCGTCGGTGCTGGGCGATCCCATCGAGATGACGGTGCTGTCGAACATGCTCGGGCAGGCCATGTCCTCGCTCGAGCGCTCCATCGCCACGCTGAAGGACCGGGACCTCCTGGTGCAGACGGGACCGAGCGAGCTCCGCTTCGCTTCGCCGCTCATCCCGGAGATCGTGGCCGACGCGCTGACGCACGACGCAGCGCGCGAGATGCACGCGGCGGCGGGGCAGGCGCTGGAGGCGACGCTCGGCGATCGGGCCTGGGAGCACGCGGCGCGGATCGCCGAGCACTTCTACGAGGCCGGCGATCGCGAGCGCGCAGCGGCGTACTTCGCCAAGAGCGGCGAGCGACGCCTGGAGACGGGGCAGCTCGAAGCCGCGGCGCGCGACTACGCGCGCGCCATCGCGCTGGCGGATCCCTCCAAGAGGCCCCCCGGGGTGCTGGCGGCGTGGCTGGAAAAGCTCGCCTCCGCCGTGCGCCTGGTCTGCTCCGCGCCGGATGCCGTGGAGCTGTGCAGCAGGGTCATCGACCGGGTGGACGAGGGGGGCGATCGCGAGACGCGTGTGCGGGCGCGCGTCTCGGCAGGGCAGCTGCTCGCCGCCGCGCAGCACATGGACGAGTCGCGCCAGCGACTGGCCGAGGCCGAGGTCATCGCCGAGAAGGACGAGGCGCTGACCAAGCAGGTGGTGCTCGCCGAGGCGGAGCTCGCCACCCGCCAGGGCGATTTCAAGCGCACGCTGGAGCGGCTCGATCTGCTTCATGGCACGGTGAGCGATGACCCGGAGAAGCATCGCATCGCCCTGCACCTCGCCCAGGCGCACGGCGGCCTCGGCGATCGGCGGACGGCCCTGGCCGGCCTGGACGAGGCGGAGCGCCTCTTGCCGAACGATCGCATGGCGGCGCTGGAGCGCACCAAGGTGCGCGCGCTGGTCGACTACTTCACCCGCGACTTCCGCTCGGCGGCGCTGCACTGCGAGAAGGCCAGCGACATGGGACGCGAGATGGGCATCGGCTACGAGGTGACGCTCAATCTGCACAACCTCGGCGACATTCTGGTCCACCTGAACGACTTGCCGCGTGCCTATGGCGCCTTCCGGCAGTCCCTGGCCCTGTGCGAAGAGTCCGGCTACGAGAGGCTTGCCAACTACAACCGCATGTTCCTCGCCTACCTCGACGGCATCCAGGGCACGGTCGACGGCGAAAAGCTCCTGCGCCAGGGCATCGCCTACGCCGAGGGCAAGGACTTCACCTGGGACGTCATCGGCGGTCGCGTGCTGCTGGCGGGGCTTCTTCATCGCGCTGGCCAGCACGAGGAGGCGGGCAAGGAGTACGAGCGGACGCGCGCTCTGGCCATCGCCGCAGGTCATCGCCTGGTCGTCGACGACTGCGAGGTGGCGCTGAAGAAGCTGGCGCCGACGACGGCGGCGGCGGCGGAGCCTACTGGGCGTTGTTGACGGGGTGCGCTCTCCCCGCCAGCGCGCCCATCACCATGGCGTGGAGGCCACCGAAGGAGCCGTTCGAGAACAGCGCGATGGTGTCGCCCGGCCTGGCTTCCGTCACCAGACGCTCCACGATGGCTTCGAGGTCCGGCATCGCCCGGGCCTTGTCGCCCAGCTCGGACGCCAGTCTCTCCAGGTCCAGACGCTCTCCGGCGGGGACGTTGGTGCGCCCGAGGGGCGCGAGAAGGACGCGGTCCGCGGCGTCGAAGGCGCGCGCGTAGGCCTCTTGATGAAGGGCGCGGCAGGCCGTCGCGCTGCGCGGCTCGAAGGCGACCCAGAGGGCCCCCTCGGCGTGGCGCGATCGCAGCGCGCGCAGGGTCTCGTCCACCGCGGTCGGGTGGTGCGCGAAGTCGTCGTAGACGCGCACCCCGTCGGGCGCCCCGAGAAGGTCCTGCCGGCGGCGCACCCCCTCGAACGAGGCCAGGTGCGTGCGTCCGTCAGCCGCACCGACGCCCAGCCCCTCGGTGCAGGCGGCCAGCGCGGCCAGCGCGTTCCGCACGTTGTGCAGACCCGGGACGCGGAGCACGTGGCGGCCGAGCGACATGCCTCCGGCGAAGACATCGAACGGCTGCGCCCCATCTGCCGTCACGCGGGCCGGCGCGCCGAGCCAGGTCGGCGTCACCGGCCCCGTGTCGTCGTGCTCCAGCGCGTACCAGGCGACGCGTGAGCTCGCCTCTTCGCTCACCACGGCGCGCGCGCGGGCGTCGTGGGCGTCGCACACCAGGAGACCGCCGGGCGGCACGGCGCGGACGAAGGCACGGAAGGCCGCCTCGTACGAGACGACGTCGGGGTAGATGTCGATGTGGTCCTGCTCCACGCTGGTCACGATCGCCACGTCATCCCGGCCGACGCCGACGTAGTCGAGGAACTTGGGCTCCTTGTGCCAGTAAACCGCGTCGTACTCGTCGCCCTCCACCACGAACGGAGCGCGCCCGCGATCCGGCCGCACCCGCGTCCGGCCGATGGCCGCGCCCCGGTCCAGGCCCTTGGGAATGCCGCCGATGAACCAGCCGGGATCCCAGCCGGAGCGTGACAGGATCCAGGCGCACATGGCGCTCGTCGTGGTCTTGCCATGCGTGCCGGCCACCACGAGCGGACGGCGCCCGGCCAGGAAGTGCTCGCGCAGCGCGGCGGACATCGAGGTGCGCACGAGGCCGAGGTCCTCGGCTGCGCGAGCCTCGGCGTTGCCGGCGCGGATGGCGTTGCCCACCACGACCAGGTCCGGTCGCAGGTCGAGGCGACGCCCGTCGTAGCCTTCCAGGCAGCGGACGCCGAGCGCGCGCAGCGCCGGGCCGATGGGCGCGTCGAACGCCGCGTCCGAGCCGCTGACCTGGTGCCCCGCCTCGACGAAGAGCGCCGCCAGCGCCCCCATACCGGTACCCGACACGCCGATGAGGTAGACCCGCACCGCCCGCCCCTCAGGCCTTGGCGAAGACGAATTCGTCCCCGGCGAGCTCCACCTTCACGACGCTACCGGGCGGGTAGCCCCCACGCAGGATCTCCTCGGCCAGCGGGTCTTGCAGCTCCTTCAGGATGGCGCGGCGCAGCGGTCGGGCACCGAAAGCCGGCTCGTATCCCAGGTCGACCAGCTTCATCTTGGCCTCCTCGCCGAGCTGGAGCTTCAGCTCGCGATCGGTCAGGAGCTTCTCCAGGCGACGCAGCTGGATGTCGACGATTCCGCGCAGGTCCTTTCTCGACAGCGGCCGGAAGAGGACGACGTCGTCGATGCGATTGAGAAACTCCGGACGGAGAAAGGCGCGGAGCTCCTCCTGCATGACGTCGCGCAGCGCCTCGACTCCCTCCGGCGTCTCGAAGAGCTTGGGGTCGGTCTCCAGCAGGCGTTTGCTCCCGATGTTGCTGGTCATGATGACCACGGTGTTCGAGAAGTTCGCGGTGCGACCGCGTCCGTCGGTCAGGCGCCCGTCGTCCAGCACCTGCAGCAGCAGGTTGAATACGTCGGAGTGCGCTTTCTCCACCTCGTCGAAGAGAAGAACACTGTAAGGCCGGCGGCGCACCGCCTCGGTGAGAAAGCCGCCCTCCTCGCTGTCCACGTATCCCGGCGGTGCCCCCACCAGGCGCTGCGCCATGTGCTTCTCCATGAACTCGCTCATGTCGAGCCGGGTGAGCGACTGCTCGTCGTCGAAGAGAAACTCGGCCAGCGCCTTGGCCAGCTCGGTCTTGCCGACGCCGCTCGGTCCGAGGAAGAGGAAAGAGCCGATGGGCTTGCCGGGATCGCGCAGTCCCACGCGACCGCGTCGCACCGAGCGAGACACGGCGCGCACCGCCTCGTCCTGCCCCACCACCCGCTCGGCCAGGCGCGCCTCCATCTTCAGGAGCTTCTCGCTCTCGGCCTCGAGCATCTTGCTCACCGGGATCCCCGTCCAGTCGCCGAGCACCAGCGCGACGTTCTCCTCGGTCACCACGTTGGACTCGCTGCTCGCCGCCTCCCGCCCCACCGCCGTGCTGGCCGCCTCCAGGCGGCGCTTCACGTCGGGCAGTTGCACGTGCTCGAGCTCGCCCAGGCGAGCGAAATCGTGCCTGTCGCGGGCCTCCTTGATCTGCACCTCGAGGCGCGCCTCTTCGGTCTGCAACGCCGCGAGGGCCGCTACGGCGCCGCGGCGCGAGTCGAGCTTGGCGCGCATCGCGCTGACCGTGGGCTCGAGCTCACGCAGCTCTTTCTCCAGGCGCGTGCGCGTCTTCACGCTCATCGCGTCGACGTCGCCGGCCAGCGACGCTCCCTGCGCCTTGAGCGAAGACACGCGGCGAATGGCCTCGTCCACTTCGGCGGGAACGCCGTCGATCTCCACGCGCTTTCGTGCCGCGGTCTCGTCGAGCAGATCGATGGCCGCGTCGGGCAGCGCCCGGTCTTGCAGGTAGCGTTTGGCGAGACGCACGGCGGCGACGATGGCCCCTTCGCCGATCTGCACCTGGTGATGCACCTCGTACTTCGAGGCGATGCCGCGGAGGATCTCGATGGCCTGATCCACCGACGGCGCATCGATGGTGAGCACGCTGAAGCGCCGGAGAAGGCCTGGATCGCGATCCTGCATCTTCTTGGCCCCGTCCACCGTCGTCGAGGCGATCAATCGAACCTCGCCGCGCGCGAGCAGCGGCTTGAGCAGATCGCCCACGCCGCTCCCCGCCGCGCCCTGCCCGAGGAGCGAGTCGATTCCGTTCACGTAGAGAAGCGTTTCGTTCGACCCTGCCTTCACCGCCGCGATCACCTGGCGCAGCCGCTCTTCGATCTCGCCGCGGAGCTTTGCCCCCGCTACGAGCAGCCCCGTCTCCAGCTCGAGGAGGCTCAGCTTGGTCAGGCTTCCGGGCACTTCACCCGCCGCGATGCGCATGGCCAGCGCTCCCACGATCGCCGTCTTGCCCACCCCCGCTTCGCCCACCAGCAGCGGGTGGTTCTTGTATCGGCGCTCCAGGATCTGCAGCACGCGACGCACCTCGATGTCGCGCCCGATCACCGGATCGAACCCTTCGCGTCGCGCCCGTTCCACGAGGTCGTGCGTGAAGCGGGAGAGCACGTCGCTCGAGGAGGGACCGGAGGGGACCACCTCGCGCGGCACGCTCTTCAGCGCCGCCATGTGCGCGCGGAAGCTCCCCGGCCCCAGACCGAAAGCCTGCAGGACGACGGCCGCTGCGCCGCGAATCTCCTGCGAGAGCGCGTTGAGCAGGTGCTCCACCTCGACCGTCCCCGAGCCCGCCTCTTTCTCGGCGCGCGCCAGGAGCTGAAGCATGGCGCCCGAGAGATAGGCCAGTCCGCCGGTGGTTCGGTTGATGCGCCCGAGCTGCAACTCGCCCTCCACCGAGACATCGGCCGGGTCGGCCCCCGCGCGGCGAAAAACCTCCTGCACCCCCCGGTCCCGCTCCACCGCCCGTGCGAGGAGGTGGATGGGCTCGACCTGGGCGTGCTTGCGCTCGTCGGCGAGACTTTGGGCGCCGGCTACGAGCGCCTTCGCGTCGGGCGCGTAACGGTCCAGGTGGATGGTTTGCTCGGCGGCCATAGAATGGCGAAGTTAGCATGCGAAGAGGACTCGAATGACCGAGGTCAAGATCTACACGACGCGCGTATGTGCCTACTGCATCGCCGCGAAGCGACTCCTCGCGGCGCGCGGAGTCCCTTACCAGGAGATCGACGTGAGCAGCGACGATGCCAAGCGAAGATGGCTGGTCGAGACCACGGGACGACGGACGGTCCCGCAGATTTTCCTCGGCGCCGAATCCATCGGCGGCTACGACGAGCTGGCGGCCATGGACAAGTCCGGCCAGCTCGCGCAAAAGCTGGGGTAAGACCGGGCCGCGACTAGGGGCGGCGAATGCCGTCCCCGTCCTGGGACGTCACGACGGAGGCCGTTGGGCTTTGCCGACGGGCTCCTAACAAGAAACGTCAGCGTCCTGGCGGTCAAGCGGCCTGTGCCACCGTGACCTTGAGGCCGAGGTCTTCCAGGCGGCGGACGAGGCGCTTCGCGAGCTTGGCATGGTCGCGGCGGTCGAAGTGCG
>Ga0302326_10009859_pt1 | contig 20774 bp, 22 predicted proteins | sample Palsa_T0_3_FD_202264 | JGI IMG/M metagenome (GOLD analysis project Ga0302326, IMG submission 202264) | Peat permafrost microbial communities from Stordalen Mire near Abisko, Sweden - Palsa_T0_3 | ecosystem: Environmental > Terrestrial > Soil > Palsa > Peat permafrost | place: Sweden: Abisko...
CCGAAATAGGCCAGGTGGCTGATGTTCTGCCGCCGCCAGCGACCTAACGTGCCGCCCATGCAATCGACCAGCTCAGCTCAATCCGGCCCGCTACACGGCCCACAGGCCGCAAAGGGCTTCTACGACTTCCTCACCACGAACCTCAAGACCGAGCGGATGGACGCCAACCACGCCTGGTACGGCGAGACCTTCTGCGTAATCGAACACGATTGCACCGGGACCGTCGTCGGCGAGCTGCTCGGCATCCCCGGCAACGGAAAGCGGATCACATTCCGCCTGCTCCACGTGTGGGAGTTCCGAGACGGGCTCATGTCACGCGAGAACGTGTGGCTCGACACCGCCGCGATCGTCGCGCAACTCACCGCCTGACTAACAGGCTCATAAATCCAATCCAGGAGATCACCATGCCCAAGGGATACGCAATCATCACTTCGAACGTACGCGACCAGACGCGCCTGTTCGAGTACATCCAAGCGGCAACGCCATCGGTTATCGAGGCCGGTGGGAACCTGCTCGTGGCCGACGCTCCCGAGCGCGTGCTGGAAGGCGAGTGGCACGGCAACCGAACCACGATCCTCGAGTTCCCCACCGTCGAGGCGGCACAGCACTGGTATGACTGCGCCGAGTACCAGTCGGTGATCGGCATCCGCCACGAGGCGGCCGACTCGAACGGCGTGATAATCGCCGGCTTCGAGCTCCCGCCCGAGCAGGCACACGGTGCCGGGAAGCGAATCTCCGGCGAGGTTGCTCACCGCTAGCAGTGGCCGCCAGAAGACAGCAGAATCTCAACAGGAGTGACAATCCGGCGGCCGCAACGGTCAAACCGTCCGCGTCGTCGCCCGCGAGACTGACGCTCAGCCAAGGTGCACAAGAGCCCGCAGCTCGGTCGCGTCCCGCTTCACCCACGAGCAGAAGGGATCCGCGGCCTGATCGAGCGCCTCAACGCATCCGCATGCCACGCAGAGGAGTCACGATTTGGCCAAGCGGAATCGCCCGTCCACGCCTCTGCCACGAAACCCATCGTCCCGGCTGGCGTCGGCGCCAACGCCAATCTCGGCAGCTTGATCGGACGGGACAGGGCTCGACCCCTGTCGATCAGTTGGGGAGTTGTGCGTGAGGGATCCCTGATGAGACGGCACGCGCCGCCCGAAATTGAGCGGGATGCAGTGCGTCGATCTTCGGGTCGGCGGAGGTCCCGTCCCCTTCGCCCTAGTTCGGCCACGTCGGCGGCATGGATCTGGTGGTGAGCCGCCGGTCATCGACGGAAATGCGCTTCTTGCCGTGGCGATAGCATCTCCCCCGTCCATCGGAGCCGGTCGAAAAGGACTTCCACGTGGAGCAAGGGACGATCAAGATCAACGCTGGTTTCTTGTTTCTCCAGTTCCTCCTGTACTTCTTCAAGCCGGTCGTCTCGATCGACGGCGGGGAGCAGAGGAAGATCCCGTGGGGTGAATCGGAGCACTCCGTCAGTCCGGGGCAGCACACCGTCAACATCGCGATCTCGTACTTCTTCGGCTGGCAGGTCTCGAAGGGGAGCGCGACCGTCGATGTCGGCGCCAATCAGACCGCGACGTTGAAGTACCGGGCGCCAATGATCGTGACCTGGAACGCCAAGCTGCGGCAGGTCTAGCGGCAGGCTCAGTCAGGCGGGGCGCCGGTGCAACCACGACGCCGTCGAGCTCGTGGGTCAGCTCCACCAGACGCCCGAGTCCGTTCAGAGAACTCCAGGGGCGCTCTCAGTCGCGGACGGCTACGTACCAGACCCCCAGCGCCGGAAGGAGCTGAGCATCGATGAAGGCGTGCTCGCCGGGCTCGAGCTCGCGTTGTCGCAACATGCGTGCGAGATAGGGACGATCGACGTCGAGCGTGCTCGTGAAGCAGCTGGAAAGCGCATGACGCACCGTGGCCCAGGTGTGGAGCTCGCCGTGCTCACGCTGCCAGCTGGCGATCGAATGGTCGGTATCAGCCGGATCGTGGTCGGTCAGCCACGCCGCCGCACGCTCGTCATACCTGTCCCACGCGAACTCGGACACGAAGAGCCGCCCGCCCGGGCGCAGGTGCCCCTTGATGGCTTGGAGCACCTCGGGCAGTTCGGCGTGGTGCAGAGACATTGTGGCCGTCGTCGCGTCGAATTTGCCGAGCCCCGTCGTGTGCTCGACCCGTGCTTGGATCAGACGGGGATGCGCGGGCGCTCGCGGATCCACCCCGACCACCTCAAAGCCAAGCTCAGTCAGCCGGTCGACCAGCCCGCCATCGCCGCACCCGATGTCCAGGATCCGAGAACCGCCAGCGAGCATCGCCGCGACAACCGCGTCGAGGTCCTTCCACCATCGGTCGTCGGCCATCCGTAAAGACCGTACCGTGCAACTTACAGCCATGCCGCCGACAGTCAGCTTCGTCATCCCCACCTTCCGCCGCCCTGACGCTCTGAGGGCAACCCTCGACGCGGTGCTCGGGGTCGAGTACCCGGCCGAGCTCTGCCAGGTGATCGTCGTCGACAACGCGCCAGACGCGGCTACCGAGACCGTCGTGCGCAGCTACAGCGGCCTGGCGATCCCGGTGCGCTACGAGGTCGAGTCCCGCGGCGGGTCGGCGACGGCACGCAACCACGGCGCGCGGGTGGCCGACGGCGAGCTGCTGATCTTCTGCGATGACGACATCGTCGTCGAACCCTCTCACGTCAGGCGTCACCTGCAGGCTCGGGAGCAGCACGGCGACGGCCTTGTCAGCGGCAACTGGCACTTCGCTCCTGAAACCCTCGCCGCGCTCATGCGAACGCCGTTCGGCCGCTACCGCATCGCCCTCGACCAGCGGTTCCGCGGCAGCCCAGATGGAGTCCAGCTCGATGAGAACCGATGGCAGGTCGAGGCACTTGCCGCATGCAACCTGATGATCTCGCGAGCGCTGTTCTGGGATGTCGGCGGATTCGACGAGGACTTCCCGTTCGCGGGAGTCGAGGATCGGGAGTTCTCCATGCGCGCCACCGAGTCCGGCGCTCGCCTGATTCGAGACGACGGCATCCGGCTGCTGCACAACGACCAGACGATCACCTTGGAGCAATTCTGCCTGCGGGAGGAGCGCAGCGCTCGCACCATCGCGGTGCTCGCCCGGAAGCATCCGGAGTCCGAGCGCAGTCGCACCTTTGCTGCCGTTAACGGACCAATCGCGCTCCGGGATCCATTCGGCGTGACCGTGAAGAAGCTGCTCAAGGTGATGCTCGAGACACCACCCATGATGAGACTGCTGCACGCCGGCGTGCGCGCGAGCGAGCGGCTGGGGCTCGGCGAGCCGGCGATGGGACGGCTGTACTCGGGGCTAGTCGGGATTCACATCTTCCGCGGCTTTCGCAGCGAGCTGTAGCGTCGCCGTCGGTTCCCGCAATCCGGTCCGCCAACCTCTGAAGGTGTACAAGCCGATCATCGCGCGATACGCCGTAAACAGCACTCGATCGTCGAGCCCGGCACGCTCGGCGGCGCGGATTGCCGCTTCCAGGACCGCAGTCGCTGCCCCCTGAGCCAGCAGAGATTTCAGGACCTTCTTGGCGATCAGGACGGGGCTGTCACTACGGCGGATCGAACCGTTGACCACCGCGATCGCCGCGCCACCATGGATGTCGGGGTACTTGCGGCACAGCCGAACCGTGTCGATCGCGCCTCGCTCCTGAAAGCGGCAGTAGCGATTCAGGTCCGCGGCACGATCGTTGTGCACGCAGTGGATGTCGCCGTTGTAAAGGAAGCGGATGCCCAGCTCGGAAGCGCGCTGGGCGAGATCCTGGTCCTCACAGGTGACGAGAAACCGTTCATCGAAGAGCCCGACGCGGTCGATGTCCGAGCGAGGCAGCGACATGTTCCGGGCAGTCGGCGCGTGCATGTCGAACACATTGGGCGCAACCTGGGTGGCGGTCCGGGCGATCGCGAAGCGTTGCTCCAGTCCGTCGAGGTAACGCCCGAAGGGAGTGATCCTGAGGTCCTCTAGCTGGCTGAAGCCACCGACCACCCACGCATCGGGGAACCGCTCCAGTGTGCGTACGTGCGCGCTGACGAAGTTCTCGCTGACCAGCAGATCATCGCTCAGCAGGATCAGGTACTGCCCGTGGGCGGCGATCATTCCGGCGTTGCGCCCGGCCGAGATGCCTCGGTTGACGGGGAGGCGATAGGACCGCAACGCGTACGGCACCCGCACGTGGGAAAGGAGCTCGGACGTTCGATCCGTCGACCCATCGTCGATCACCACCACTTCGTACTGCGCGTGGGGAAGATCCTGCTTGGCCAGCGCGGTGAGCGTCTGCGCGAGCGTGTCGCAGCGGTTGTACGTGCTGATGATCACGCTGGCCAGCAGCGGCGCCTCGATCGTGCTCGGGTTCCCGGGCGCCACGGCGGGATCAGGGGCGCAGATCACGGCCGCCGGATCGTACGCAGCCAGGCCCCGCGCACGGTGACGTAGCGTCTGCGCGCCTCTGATGGACGGCCCGGGTGCCAGGCCTCGAGGCTCAGGGCAAATACCGTCAACAGCGCGTACACCCGAGCATAGAGTCGCCCCCGCACCTTCCGGCACGCCTGGGCGATGCCGGCTGCGATGCGTCCGTCGATCTCTTCCTCGGTCCAGGTTCGGCGGCCGCTGGCGCTGGTGTGGTGAGTCGCCGCCGCCGTCGGGCAGGTGGCGATTCCCCATCCTGAGCTGCGCGCACGCCAACACCACTCCAGGTCTTCGCCGTAGAGGAAGAACGCCTCGTCGAGGAGCCCGACCTGCTCCACCGCTTGGCTGCGGAGCATCATCGCTGCGCCCGGAACCCAGTCCGGCGGCGTGGTGGTCGTCGTCGCCGACTTAACGTAAGGACCCTGCAGGAGGCCTCCACGGACACCAGCCGGAAGGAGCAGATGGAGGCGAAGCAACTCGATCAGCGAGCGTGAGATCGAAGGGAAGGCGCGGCCGGGGTAAGCGAGCTCCCCCCTCGTCGCCTGCCTGAACCAAGGGCTGGACACTGCGACCGACGGGTGCTCGTCCATCCATCGCACGAGCTCCTCGAGCGTCCCCGGATCGAGCGTGACATCCGGATTGAGGAGCAGCCAGTAGCGTCCGCCCACAGACGGCCAGGCGAGGTTGCATGCACCTGCGAAGCCTCGGTTCACCGGGGAGCGGATCAACGTCACGCGCGGGACCGCTTCCACGGTGATGCGGGCGCTGTCATCGGGAGACGCGTTGTCGACGGCGATCAGCTCGGCGAATCCCGTGCGCAGTTCTCCGTCCAGCGCGGCCAGGCATGCCCGCAGATGGTCGTCTGAGTTGTAGAGGACCACCGTGACCGAGACATCGGGGATGCTCACCAGTCCTGCTTTCTCAGGAACACCTCGAGCGTCAGCAGCGTCCACAGCGCCCCACCCCGGTTGCGTCGCCCGCTCGAGTGCTCGGCGATCAGCGCGTCGACGGCATCGCCCCGCAGGTGTCTGCGGATTCGCGCCTCGGGCGCACCGAGCATGTGCTCTACGTAGGCTCTGAGGTCGCCGCGGAACCACCGGTCGAGGGGCACTCCGAAGCCGCGCTTGCGCCGGCGGAGGATCTCGGGGGGCAGCTCGTCGCGCATCGCGTGCTTCAGCACGCGCTTGAGCGTGAAATGACCGAGCTTCAGGCGGGGCGGGAGCTGGATGGCGAAGGAAGCGAGATCGACATCGAGGAAAGGCGAGCGCACCTCGAGCCCATGGGCCATGCTCATGCGGTCGGCTTTGATGAGCAGGTCGTCCGGGAGATAGGTGTGCAGATTCAGATCGAGCACGCGGTCCAGCGGATGGCGTCCTTCGCTGCGGCGCCACATGTCGCCGTAGTCCCGCCGGGCCTCCTCATCCGGGTTATCCAGCAGGCCGCGTCGTGTGGGATTGTCGATGAAGCTGACCCATTCGAGATAGGCATCAGGCATTCCTTTCTCCGCCATTTCCGCGAAGCGCCGCGCGTTGCCCACACGCCCGCCGAGGATGCGCGGCGGGGCGCGCTTCAGCGCCCGAAGTCCGAGGGCTCGCACCTCCCGCGGGATTGCTCTATAGGCGTCTGTCGCGACCGCCGCCGCGAATCGCTCATAACCGGCAAACAGTTCGTCGCCACCGTCGCCGGACAGCGCAACCGTTACGTGACCGCGCGTCACTTGATTGAGCAGGTAGGTGGGGATCGCGCTCGAGTCGCCGAACGGCTGGTCGTGGTGCCAGACCAGTTCTTCGACCAGGTCTATCGTGTTGGGGCGAACGACATACTCGTGATGCTCCGTGGCATAGCGTTTGGCGACGATACGAGCATAGGGTCGCTCGTCGTACCCGTCACGGTCCTCGAAGCCGATGGTGAAGGTCGCTAACCGTTCCTCGCTCAGGGGTGCCATGGTCGCGACCACAGCGCTCGAGTCGATCCCTCCGCTGAGGAAGGCGCCGATGGGCACGTCCGCGACCATCCGCCGTGACACTGCCGCGGTGAGCAGCCGCCGCAGCTCCGCCGAGGCTTCGCCGAGCGACGGGCTCCCGCGGCTGAGCTCGCGGCCTCGGCGTTGGACTTCCCAGTAACGGTGTAGCTGCGGCTCGCCCTCTCGGTCGAGCGTGAGCACGTGCCCGGGTGGCAAGCTACGGATGCCGGCGTAGAACGTTCGTGGCGTCGGGACATAACCAAATGTCAGGTACGCCGGGATCGCCGCGGGATCGAGCTCGCGGGGCACGCTCGGATGCGCGAGCACACCCTTGATCTCGCTGGCGAACACCAGCGCATCGGCTGACCACCAGTAGTACAGGGGTTTCTTCCCGAACCGGTCCCGGCCAAGGATCAAGCGTTCTCTCGCTGCGTCCCACACCGCGAAGGCGAACATCCCTTCGAGCCGGCGCACGAGCTCGTCGGGTGCATATTCCTCCGCTAGGTGGGCGATAACCTCGGTGTCGCAGCCGGTCGTAAATGTGTGACCATTTGATTCGAGCCGGCGACGAAGCTCGCGGAAGTTGTAGATCTCCCCGTTGAGAACCACACCGATCTCGCCGGACTCGGTGGTGATCGGCGGATCACCGTGCGCTATGTCGATGATCGATAGGCGGTTCTGAGCGATGGCACCGCGCCCTCGGATGAAAGACCCCTCCGCGTCGGGACCACGATGGTGCTGACAGTGAAGCTGGGCCTCGACGATTTCATCGCTCGCCTGCGCGCGCGCCTGCACGAAACCGGCGATTCCGCACACGCTGTCTAGCCCTTCCTCATAGCCACCGAGCGTAGTGCAATGCTCCAAGGGCCCAGCATGCCGTTGCTCCGATCCCTCTACGTCTGCTACCTATCGCTCGAGGACCCACTCGTAGATTCTCAGGTCGTCGCTTATCTCGAAGGACTGGCCCGGAGCGGTCATACGATCCACCTCTTAACCTTTGAGACGAACCCGTTGACGCGGGCGCGACGACGTGCCCTTCGAAGCGCGATGCGCTCACGTGGCCTCTACTGGCATGGCCTTCGCTATCACCAGCGCCCCTCGTTGCCGGCGACAGCTTTCGATGTCCTCTCCGGCGCGCTGGCGTGCACATGGTTGGTGCGCCGACACGGGCTCGACGCGGTCCACGCCCGTGCTCACGTCCCCGCTGCGATGGCGATGCTGGCCGCTCCGTTCGCGCCCCATCGGCTCATCTTCGACGTCCGTGGGCTGATGGCCGAGGAGTACGTGGACGCGGGTCGGTGGCGCAGCGGAGGCCTAGCGTTCCGCATCACCAAGCGCGTCGAGCGAGCGGCCCTGCGCAAGGCCGCGGGAATCGTCGTGCTCACGCAAAAGGTGCGGCGACTACTGTTCGCCGAGGAGGAGCGACCCGACGTGTTCGTGATCCCCTGCTGCGCAGACGTCGAGCGGATGTCAGCGGGCCGCGTCAATCGCGACGAAGCACGCGCGGCGCTCGGCTTGGGTAACCGGCCGGTAATGATCTACGTCGGCAAGTTCGGCGGCTGGTACATGGACGACGAGATGTCCGACTTCTTCGACGTCGCGCGAGATGTGATTCCCGGGCTACATTTCCTCGTGATCACCCAGGCTGACGGATCCACCATCGAGCGCCAGTTCGCTAGCAGGGGGATAGACGCGACCGACTACACGATCACCAGCGTCGCGCATGCCCGGCTGGGTGAGCTGCTCGGGATGGGTGACATGGCCATCGCCTTGATCCGACCGACGCCTTCGAAGGTCGCGAGCTCGCCGACGAAGATCGGCGAGTGCCTCGCCGCCGGATTGCCGGTCCTTGCGACCGATGTCGGCGACGTCAAGGACCTCCTCGAAGGGTCACGCGCGGGATTCATCCTCGAAGAGTTCTCCGACCCCGCGTATCGAACGGCCGCGCTTCGCCTCGCCGAACTGCTCGCGCAGCGGGAGACGAGCGATCGCTGTGTCGCCCTCGCGCAGTCACGGCTGTCGCTGAGCGAGATCGGCCTCCCGCGGTATCACGCCCTGTACCGCTTCGTCGCAGAGGAGGGATCAGCGTGCTCCGCGGCGAGCAGTCCCCGATAGAGATGGTCGATGCCGTCGACGAGCGCCTCGAGCGAGAACGCCTGCGCCGACTCAGCTCCGGCGGCGCGCGCTCGTCCCGCCGCCGCGGGATCCTCGAGCACCCGGCAGATGGCGTCGGCCAGACCCCGTTCGTCGCCGGGATCGACGATCAACCCCGAGTTCCCGTCGCTCACCACGCTGCTCACGCCGCCCACGCGCGTGCTCACGACCGGCGTGCCCGCGGCCTGCGCCTCGATCAGGCTCACCGGCGTCCCCTCATTATCTGAGGTGAGGACCACGACATCGCTCGCGAAGCACACCGCGGGCATGTCGCGTCGAAAGCCGGTCCAGAGCAGCCGGTCACCGAGCGCGTGAGCATCCGCCGATGCTTTCAACTGATCGCGTAGCTCGCCGTCGCCGACGACCAGGAAGCGGATGTCCGGGATCTCAGGCAGCAGGTTCGCGACCCGCAGGAAGCGATCAACGCGCTTGATCGGCACGAGCCGGGCGACGAGCGTGACAACGCGCGCGTCCGACGGTATTCCCAGTTCGGCGCGCAGCGCGCGCCGCAGGCACTCTCGTTCCTCGCCCACGAGCGTGAAGCGCGAAAGGTGGAATCCGAGACGGAGGACGACGAACTTCTCGAATGGCGCGACGCCGAGGCGGACGAGATCGTCGCGCACTTCCTCGCTTACCGCGATCAGCACCCTGGTGTGGCGGCCGAGGAAGCGCTCGACTCGGAGGTAAACGCCATTCGCCTTCCCGGAGAAGTATCCGCTCAGCGAATGCCCGTGGTAAGTGTGGACGAGGATGCAGCGTCGTCCTGCGCCGCGGCACGCGAGCAGGGCCGCCACGCGGCCAAGCGTTCCACCCTTCGCCGCGTGCGTGTGCACGATCCGCGGGCGCTCGGTGCGCAGGATCCGGGTCAATGCCACCAACGCCGGCACGTCGCGCCAGCCGGGATTTCGTCGCAGCCATGGCACGAGGACCGGCCGCACCCCGAGCTCGAGCGCCAGCCAGTCCATGTTGCCCTCGTCGGGCTCCTCCTTGCCGCGAACGAGGGTTGTTCGATATCCGAGCGAATCGAGCTCCTTGGAAAGGGTGAGCGCCTGGATGGCCGGCCCGCCGATGTTGAGGCGAGCGATGATGCGGACGACTCTTACGCTGTCACCGGTGCGCCGGCCGCGGATCCGCAACACGAATCGAGCGTAGCGAGAGTCTTCCCGGCCGCCCACGCGGCGAAAGGTCGCCGACGGCGATTCCCGCCGGTCGCCAGCGCCCGGTATCGAGCACACCAATCGCCACCGCTCCGCAGACGACGGCGCCAAAGGCAAACACGCCGAGCGCGAGGGTCCCCACCTGCTGTGCAGCAATTGCGCCCGCGCATAGGATCGCCTGCACGAGCGCGAGCACTCCCGCGACGGCCCGGGGGCCGTGGAGCGACAGCAGCAAGCGGTGGGTGAGGTGATCACGCCCGCCGGTCACCAGGGTGACGCCACGGCGCTTTCGCGACAGGCTCACGAGCACGGTGTCGAGGATGGGCAGCCCGACGAGCAGCGCCCCGACCAGCACGCTGGCGTCCCCGACGTGCAGGTCACGCCCGGTCGCCATCGCGAGCGCGGCGACGAGGAAGCCGATCGGCATACTGCCGCCGTCGCCGAGGAAGATCTTCGCGGGACCTGCGATGTTCCAGGGCAGAAAGCCGGCACACCCGCCCGCGACCGCGAAGGCGAACCCGGCAAGGACCGCCTGACCGTGAAGGGCCGCGAGTATGCCGACTCCGGCGGCCGAGGCCGCCCCAACCGAGCAACAGGCCCCGTCGATGTTGTCCATCAAGTTGAATGCGTTAACGAGCCCGACGATCCAGATCACGCTCAGAACCAGGTCGATTCCGTCACCGCCACTGGTCGTCCATCCCAGTCCCGCCGCGACTAGGGCGGCTGCCGCCATCGTCTCCGCGAGCAGCCTCCACTTTGGCGCGAGGGCCACGCGATCGTCGATTGTGCCCACGAGCCACAGGCCCAGGGCGCTCCCGATCAGCACCAGGAGGCGCCCACTCGCCCCGCCGACGACGGTCGCAGCGACCAAGAACCCGACAACCACCGCCGCGCCTCCCAGGAAGGGAGTCGGTGTCCCGTGCTTGCGGTAGTCACGAGGCCGGTCGTAGAAGTCAGCTCGGCGAGCGATCCACAGCGCGATCGGCGTAACGACGAACGACGTGGCTCCAGCGGCCGCGAATCCCACGGCCGCCGAGAGCCCACCGCTCACGACATGCCGATCAAGAGCCGGGTGTCGCGGGCCATCTCTGCCTCCTGGAAATGCTCGATCGTGTGCTCGAGCCCCTCTCGCAGCAGCACCAACGGCTCGTATCCGAGCTCGGAGCGAGCGAGTGAGACGTCCGCCACCGAATGCTCGATATCGCCGGGACGCGGCGCTGCGAAAGCAGGCTCAATCTCCGAGCCCAAGAGGTCGCGCAGCTCGCCGATGAGGCGGTTGAGCGTCACGCGCTCTCCGCAGGCGATGTTGTAGACCTTGCCGGCCACGTCTGGGGCGTCCATCGCCAGGGCGTTCGCCTGCACGACATTCGCCACGTAGGTGAAGTCGCGCGACTGCTCTCCGTCGCCGAAGACGACCGGCGGTTGACCGGCGAGCAGGGCGGCGATGAAGTTAGGGACAACTGCTGCATACTGCGACCTGGGGTCCTGTCGAGGGCCGAACACGTTGAAGTAGCGAAGCGCCACGGTCTCGATCCCGTACACGCCGTGAAAGCTCCTGGCGTATCCCTCGCCGGCGAGCTTGGCGGTGCCGTAGGGCGAGATCGGCTTGGCCGGCATGTCCTCTTGCTTGGGCTTGGTTCCGGCGCCCGACCCGTAGACCGAGGACGAAGACGCATACACCACTCGTCGCACCGCTTGGTCACGCGCCGCCAGCAGGACGTTCAGGGTTCCGATCACGTTGGTTGCGTTGCTGGTAAGTGGGTCCTGTACGGAGCGCGGGACCGAAGGCAGCGCGGCGAGGTGAAACACGACCTCACAGCCGGCGACCGCCTTGTTCACCCGCTCGTAGCTCTGGATGTCGCCCTCGATCAGCTCGACGTCGCCCTCGAGCGCAGCCACACTGGAGCGACGGCCGGTCGCGAAGTTGTCAAGAATCCGGACGTGATGGCCCTCCCCCAGCAGATATTCAGCCAAGTGCGAGCCGATGAAGCCGCCGCCGCCGGTGACGAGAACTCGCATCGTCATGCTGCCCGAGCCGGTGTCACGCCGACTCGACGGAGTGCAAACGGGATCGGCGTTGGCAGGACCCCGCGGCTCACCGACTGACCTGTCTCCATCGCGAGCTCGGCGCGCTGGAAGTCGATCACGCCGTCAAGTGCGTCGTCGAGCGTAAACGCAGGCCGCCATCCGAGCAGCTCGTGCAGCGCTGTCGTGTCCGGCCGGCGTCTGCCGAGTTCCTCGAAGCCCTCGCCGTACGCCTGGTCGTAGGGAACGAAGGTGATCCTCGAGCTCGAACCCACTCGTTCGATGACCCGTTCGGCCAAGGCGAGAATCGTGATCGGCTCGGGATTGCCGATGTTGAAGGAGCGCCCGGTGCCACCGTCATGTCGTGACAGTGCGAGGATCGCTGCGACGGCGTCGCGCACGTCCATGAAGCAGCGCGATTGGCTCCCATCCCCGTACACGGCCACATCGTCACCGGCGATCGCGCGGCGGACGAAGCTCGGGACGACCATCCCGTAGGTGTGGCGCTGACGCGGACCAATCGTGTTGAAGAGGCGCACCACCATGGCGTCGGTGCCCTGCTCGCGGTGATACCCGTGGGCCAGCGCTTCACCGTAGGACTTGGCGATCGCGTACGACCAGCGGCTCTTGGCCGCCGAGCCCAGTACGCGATCCGAGTCCTCGCTCAGCACTCCGCTCGAGTTCTTGCCGTACACCTCGGAGGTCGAGGCGAACAGCACCCGCTTGTCGTGCCGTGCCGCGGCAGAGATGACCACATCCGTGCCCTGGACGATGCGGCGCAGCGTCTCGAGTGGATGCGAGACGACCAGCTTCACCCCAACCGCCGACGCGAGATGTAGGCAACAGTCGCAGTCGGCCATCAGGTCGTCGACCAGCGCTTCGTCAGTAACGGATCCTTCGACGAGATCGACGACACCGTTGGCAGCAACGTGCTCGATGTTGTCGTACCTTCCCGTGCTCAAGTCGTCGAGCACGACGACGCGATCGCCTCGCGCGACGAGGGCATCGACGAGGTGAGACCCGATGAAGCCGGCTCCGCCGGTGATCAGGTAACTGAGAGGTTCGGCGCGTTCAGCAGCCGAAGGGAACGGCAGGCGTGCGAGGGGCACGGTCGACCTCCAGTGGACGTAGTGTCTCGGAAGTCAGGTACTTGCTGCCGCTCCGACCGAGGCGCGGCCCCAAGGTGGAGCCCTCCATCGCTGATGCTATCTCGGCGACGGAACGGCCCAGGCCTTTGGTTAGCTTTTGCATGGGATTATCAGCAATACATATACGTCGTTTGAACCCCCGATGAGTCGATGCGAATCACCGCTCAGTACTCTCCTATCGGCGCGAGCGGTCCATCGCTTGACTGCGTGCGCAGGCGCGAGGGCCCTCGGGGCCGTTGGGGCACGGAACGCCGCGTCTACTTCGCGGCGGGGGAGCGGCGCTTGGGCTTCGCTTTCTCCGCCCCGCTTGCTCCGTCCTTGGCCGCCGAGCGCTTGCGCGGCTTCGCAGCCGGGGCGCGCTTATCGTCCTTGACCGCCGCCAGGCTCGCCTCGAGCGCCGCCATCAGGTCGGGGGCGGCCTCGGGCTCGTCGGCCGGGGCCTGGACGGTGATCTCCTCGCCGCCCGCCTTGCGTTCGATCATCGCGAGCACGCGATCGCGGTACTCGTCCCGGTACTTGGACGGCTCGAAGTCGCTTGACAGCGACTCGATGAGCTGGCGCGCCATCGTCAGCTCGCGTTCGCTCGCCTCCGCCTCGGAGACCGAGTCGAGCTCGTCGAGGCGGTCGGGTGCCAACACCTCGTCGCCGAACAGCATCGTCGACAGCGTCAGCACGTCGCCGGTGGGACGCAAGGCGGCGAGCTGCTGCTTAGAGCGCAGCACGATACGAGCGAGGGCGACCTTGCCCGATTCGCGCATGGCGTCGAGCAGCAGCCGGTACGCCTTCGCACCACCCGTTGCCGGAGCCACGTAGTACGAGTGATCGAAGTAGATCGGGTCGATGTCGGCGAGATCGACGAAGTCCTCCACGTCGATCGTCTTCGTCGCCTTCACATCGAGCGAGTCGAGCTCCTCGGGAGTGATCACCACATAGCGATCCGGCGTGATCTCGTAGCCCTTGACGATGTCCTCGTACGGCACCTCCTCGCCCGTCGTCGAGTCCACCCGCTTCTGACGGATCCGCCCCCCCGTCTTGCTCGAGAGCTGATGAAAGCGCACCGCCTTGGGGGACGTGGCGGCATAGAGCTTGACCGGGACATTGACCAGCCCGAAGCTGATCGCACCACTCCAGATCGCGCGAGCCATATTCGGTTTTTATACCCGAAGAAGGGCGGCGGCAAGCCGTGAGCGGAGTCTTGCCGGGAAGTGCGGGCGAATTGGCCCCGGCAAACGCCGAGATCGCCCGCCCCCCGGATCCGGGCTCAGGAGACCAGAACATCGCTCCCCGCCCAGCACGGATCCAAGGCGATTGGCCCCCGCCAACGCCGAGATCGCCGGCCGCCTACGACGGGGCCAATCGCCCTACGACGGGGCCAATTCGCCCTGCATGCGCGCGATCGCGCGCCGCAGCAGCCGAGACACGTGCATCTGCGAGACGCCGACGCGATCGGCGATCTCGCGCTGGGTGAGGCCTTCGAAGAACCGGAGGGTGACGATCTGGCGCTCGCGAGCGGGGAGCACCTCGAGGCCGCGCGCGAGCACGAGCCGTTCCTCGGCCTGGTGGTAGCCGGGATCTTCGGCGCCGAGCCAGTCGAGGATCTCGCCGTCTTCGCCGAGCGACTGCTCCAGGGGCACGGTCGCGTAGGCCTGAGCGCCCTGGAGGGCTTCGAGCACCTGCTCGACCGTGGACTCGGTGGCCTGCGCGAGCTCTTCGACGGTGGGCGAGCGGCCGAGACGGCTGGAGAGGCGGTCCACCTCGCGCCCGATCTTCGCGTTGCGCTCCTGGATCCCACGCGAGACCCGTACCGACCACGCGCGATCGCGGAAGTGACGCTTGATCTCTCCGAGGATGGTGGGTACCGCAAAGGTCGAGAACCGCAGCTCCCGCGTGATGTCAAACCGGTCCACCGCCTTGATCAGCCCTACGCAGCCAACCTGGATCAGGTCGTCGAGTGGCTCACCGCGATTCACGTAGCGCCGGGCCAGGGTCCTCACGAGCGGCAGCATCTGCTCGACCAGCGCTTGGCGGGCGTCCAGGTCTCCGCGCTCGTGGTAACGGTGCAGGAGCTCGTGCTCGTCAAGAGTCCGGTCCCGGGCTACCGACTGTGGCTCCGAGCGCCCGTCAGATGGATTATCGGTCGTCCCCGGCACTGTGGAAATCACCGCCGTGCTCACTTGAACCTCCCGGTCGGGCGCTTACCATCGTGCCTTCCCGTCGCTCGAAAGCAAGGTGGACAGTATCGGGCACGGTGCCCGGCACGTCGTTGCGGTAGAACTTGTAGGGTGGACAAAGGTGGTCACACCGGACCGGGGCGGAAGTGAGCGAGGGAGCGTCGGGCGCCGCGGCTGATGGTCCCCCCGGCACGCTGGTAAGCGCGACGCGATTCGCCACCATGACCGGCGTCTCACGCGAGCGGCTGCGCACCTGGGAGCGACGTTACGGCTTTCCACACCCGCTGCGCGTGGGCCGCGGACCACGGCGGTACGAGCTTCTCGATGCGGCTCGGGTCGTCGCCGTGCGTCGCGCGGCCGAGCAGGGTGTACCCCTCAGCGATGCGATCGCCGCGTCGAATGCCAACGCGCCGACCGGGGTCTCAGCGAGCACGCTGCAGGCGATCCCCGAGCGGCTTCCCGCGCCAGTGCTCCTGCTCAGCGGGCCCGTTCCGGTGAGGATCGAATACGTGAATCCGGCGCTCGCCGATCGCCTCGGCTCCCCGGCCGCGGGAACCGCGCTGATGGACGTTGCCCCCTGGCTCGCCGGCAGCGAGTCGGAGTCGGCCTTGCTCGCCCTGTTCGCAGGGACGACTCGGATGGCCGAATGCATGCACCCGGCGTGGTCGGGGGCCTCGACGGAGACCGCACGCTCGCTCCTCTACGTCCTCCCCGTCGAGCCCGGGCGGGCGCCGCTGGTGGCCATGGTCGAGCTCGATGCCCCCCACGAGCGTGATCTGCGCAGCGAGCTCGCGGAGCTCAGGGACGATCGTGATCGTCTGCTCACCGTGGTGCACCGCCGGGACCGCTGGGTGGTCGCGACCGCCGAGCTGGCCGGGCTCTTTCAGCGCGAGACCGGACCGACGTTGCTCCAAGCGACCGCAGATACGATCGTCCACCGGCTTCCGCCGATCGACGCCGGAGTGGCCATCTACATGGGCGGCGAGCTCGCCCTCGGCAGCTCCACGCGCGGCCTTCTCGGCCCGGCCATGGTGACGGTCACCGCTCATGCCGACATCGCCACGGTGCTGAGGAGCGGAGTGCCCGCCTGGCTCGAGCCCTCGACGGCGGCGGCCTTCGGCGCCCCCCCCGACGTGCTCGTGCTTGCCGTCCCTGTCGCCGTCGTCGGCGAGACGCTCGGCGCGATCCTGCTGGTGATGGATGAGCCGCGCCCGATCGCCGGAGAGGTCGGGCAACTGCTCAGCGTCCTGTCGGCAGCGATCGGCTTCGTGCTCCTGCGCGACCGGCTCGTCGAAGGGGCACGCGAACAGGGCCGCTTCGGCGCGCCGAGTGGCGAGTGACGCGCGTCCGGACCCGACCTCGGCCCGGCTCAAGTCTCCGTATCCGCCGCGATGATCGGTTTACTCGTGGGAGCCAGGCTGCCGCCCAGGGGCTCGGCGGTCACGAGGATCTCGTGCACGCCGCGCAGTGATCCGGGCACGGGCGTCGTGCCGTTGCCCTGTGTGTTGACGCTGAAGAGCGCGTCGGTGGGAACGTACCGCTTGCCCACAACCCGCCACACCTCGTACACCTTGCCGGCCGGCGGAGCCGGGAAGTGGCTGACATTGAGCGTCCCGTGATCGCCGGTGACGTCCAGCGTCGCGCTCACGTCACGCGCCACTCCGGGCTGGAAGACCTGCGCGCTGATCGTCCGAGTGCGGGGAGTTCCGCCGCCGCCACCGAGCACGATCGCGCCAACCGCGAGCCCGCACAGGGCCCCGGCGGCGAGGGTGCTCGCCACCGCGAAACGCGGACGCAGCGAGAAACGACCTGCACGTGCCTTCGCCTCGGGCCGGTCGGCCGCGGGACCCGCCGCCTGCAAGAGCTCGGCCTCGGCGCGCACAATGCTCCTGATCCGGTCTCCGAGCTCCGGCGGCGCGGCCATCATGGGGACGGCGCTGCCGAGGGCATCGGCGGCGGATGAGAGCTGGTGGATGTCGCGCTGACAGCGCGCGCACCCCGACAGGTGAAGCTCGAAAGCGTAAGCCTCGTCCTCGGGCAGCGCGCCGAGCACGTAGGTGCCGGCAGTGTCGGCATTACCGCAATACTTCGGTCCCGAGACGCTCACGTTCTTACCCCCGAAATCTCCATTCGTAGTCGTAGCTTTTCCAGGCCCAGGCGCATCCGGCCCTTTACGGTGCCCACCGGGATCTCGAGCATCTCGGCGATCTCGGTGTGCGTGAAGCCGGCAAAGTATGCGAGCTCGATCACCCGGCGCTGGTCGGCGGGGAGGTCGTCGAGCATAGTGCGTACCTCGCCCGCTTCCTGGCGCCTATCGACTTCCTCGTCGGTGCGGTCAGGCGACATCAGGCGTTCGGCGAGCCCCTCGTCTCCGGCGCGGCGGGATTCGTGCCGAACCGCTCGACGGAGAGCGTCGATGGCGCGGTTGTGCACGATCCCGAGGATCCAGTTGCGGACGCTGCCGCGACTCTGCTCATAACGCGACCCGTTACGCCACAGGGCGAGGAGGGCATCCTGTACGACCTCTTCGGCCGCCGCCCGCGATCCGCTGATCCGATAGGCGAGCGAGAACGCCGCGTCGGCGTGGCGCTCGTAGATGAGATCGAATGCCTCGGCGTCGCCATGCGAGAGGCGACCCATCAGCTCCTCGTCGGCGAGGCCGCGCAGCCGGTGATCGCCGAGCGGCTTCAGGCGCCCGATGCGGGCCATGCGAGTCGGCATGCTCGTATTGTCCTCCTCCTCGCTTTCCCGCGCCTGCCTATTAAGCTGACTCAGCCGTTGCATACACCGGCTCGCCGGCGGTGCTCGGGGTGCTGACCGGCGCCGTCGCGCTCGTCGGCTCCGTCATCAGGACGGCGGAGGTGGGGATCTGAGCCGGCTCTTCGGCGGGCATCGCGCCGCTGATCGAGTCCTTGAACTCACGCAGACCCTGACCGAGTGCCTTACCGGCGCCGGGAAGGCGCTTGGGGCCGAGCACGATCAATGCGACGACAAGCACCACTAAAAGGTGCGTTGGGCTGAGGATTCCTGAGGCCATGGGTTTCTCTCCGTTCGATGCTGAGCAAATTATGTGCCTCTGTTACGGCGCTCCGACCCCGTCTGGATCACCGCTTGCCGGTCGCAACGTGCGTTGATCCGCAGGGGTCGCTGGCCCGTAATGAACGATCAAAACCGGCGTCGAGGGCGGCGACCGGGTCCATCGAAGGTCGTCCACCCCTCATGTGGATGGCCCCTGCGCTTGACCGGAGGTTTCGCTGATGCCAACCGAACTAGAAGATGACCTCATCCCGCAGCCGCGGGGAATCGTTGAAGAGCTCGTCCGTGACGATGTGGGAAGGAAGAAGTTCCTGAAGGCCGTGGGCACCGCCGGCGCTGCCAGCTTTGGCGCCTTCGTGTTGGCTGCCTGTGGCTCGAGCTCAAGCACCACGACGACGAAGACCTCGGCGCCGGCGAAGGCGCCCGTCACACCGGCGGCGTCGTCAGTCCCCGCCTCCTTTGGCGCGGGCGACATCGGGATCCTCAACTACGCCCTGACCCTCGAGTACCTCGAGGAGCAGTTCTACGCGAAGGTGATCGCGGCGAAGCTGTTCACGGGCGCCGTCGGATCACTCGTTGCCGAGTTCGGGCAGCAGGAGTCCGAGCATGTCGCGGCGATCCACCAGACCGTGCTCAAGCTCGGCGGCACCCCCGCGGCCAAGCCCACGGGGAAGTTCCCGATCACGACTGCCGCGGCCGTCGCGAAGCTCGCCTACACGGTCGAGAACCTCGGCGCGGCGGCCTACCTCGGCCAGGCCGCGAGCATCTCGAGCCCGACCGTGCTCGCGGCCGCACTCTCGATCCACACGGTCGAAGCGCGCCACGCGGCCACGCTGGCGACGCTGGTCCCGGGCGGGCACGTGACCCCGACGGGTGCATTTGCCACTCCCGACGACGCAGCCACCGTGCTCGCCGCCGTCAAGCCCTTTATCGCCTAACTTCGAGACCCGAGAGGACTTCCCTCAATCATGAACACCGAAAGACTTGCCCACCCAGAGCTCGTCGAGCTCGAGGTCGGTGGCGTCACCCGCGCCAGCTTCCTCGTCCGCGGCGCGGTGGCAGCAGCCGCCGTCTACGGCACCGCCGCGGCGGCGCCGTTCGTCTCGAGCGCGCTGGGCGCGACCACGGATGTTGACATCCTCAACTTCGCGCTCACGCTCGAGTACCTCGAGACCGACTTCTACCAAGTCAAGGCCAAGACCGTAGGCCTCACCGGACTGGCCGCGCACGACGCGTCCAACTTCGGCATGGAAGAGGCCGCGCACGTCGCGGCGCTGACCCAGGCGATCAATAAGTCAGGGGGCACGCCGGTTCCCAAGCCGACGTTCTCCTTCCCGGTCACGGACGCCAAGGCGTTCCTTGATCTGGCCTACATCGTCGAGAACCTCGGCGTCAGTGCCTACAACGGCGCCGGCCCCTTGCTCAAGAGCAAGGCGCTGCTCGCCGCGGCCGGCTCGATCGTCCAGATCGAGGCGCGCCACGCGGCGGCCATCGGCCTGCTGATCGGGAAGACGCCGACGCCGTCCGGTGGTTTCGACATCGCGAAGAACATGACCCAGGTGCTGGCCGTCGCCGGGCCCCTGATCAAGAAGTAGGGCCGCGGTAGCGCGCCAGCCGCGCCATCAGGGTTTCACGTACCCGCGGCCATTCGGGGGCGATCACGCTGTAGAAGGCGGAATCCCTGATCCCGTCCCCGTAGGGGACGACCATGTGGTGGCGGAAGATCCCCTCGAACCTCGCGGGCAGCGCGGCAAGCGCTGCCCGCGAGCGTTCGTTGCGGGCGTCGGTCTTGAACTCGACGCGCAGGCAGCCGAGCTCGTCGAACGCGTGGGCGAGCATGAGCAGCTTGGCCTCGACGTTGGCGCCGGTGCGCCATGCCGCGCGGGCGAGCCAGGTGCCTCCGATCTCAAGTCCCCGGTGCTCCGGTCGCAGCACCATGTAGCGACTCGACCCGATCGCCCGGCCGCTCACGCGATCGATGGTCGCGAAGGCACCCTCGCGCCCGGCGGCCGACTCGGCGAGGCCGGTCTCGAGCCAGTTTGCGAGCCCGCCCACGTCACCGATCGCATAGGGCATCCAGCGCCAGATCTCCGGGTCCCTCGAGGCCTCGAACAGGTCTTCCCGGTGGCGTTCGCTCAGCGGTTCGAGCACCACGTGCTCGCCCGCGAGCGTGCGTGTCAGGCCCGGCCAGCTCAGCGGTTGACGGCCGACATGTCCGGATAGCGGTCGCCAGCAGCAGCGCCGACCGGCGCCGCGTCGTCGATCCGCTCGAGGTCCTCCGCGCTCAGCTCGAGCTCCACCGCCTCGACGTTCTCCTCGAGATAGGAGCGACGCTTGGTCCCCGGGATCGGGACCACGTCCTCGCCCTGGTGCATGACCCAGGCGAGGGCGAGCTGCCCGGGGGTGCTGTCGTGCTCGGCGGCGATCTCCTTGACCCGGGCGAGGAGCACGAGGTTGCGCTCTAGGTTCCCGTCGGCGAAGCGAGGATTGTGGCGGCGGAAATCGCCCGGCTCGAGCTTATCCACACTCTCGACGGCACCGGTGAGGAAGCCCCGCCCGAGGGGGCTGTAGGCCACCAGCCCGATCCCGAGCTCGCGCACCGTGGGCAGGATCTCCTCCTCGATGTCGCGCGTCCACAGCGAGTACTCACTCTGCAGAGCACTGATCGGATGCACGGCGTTCGCCCGCCTGATCGTCTCGGGCG
>Ga0302326_10009860_pt1 | contig 20769 bp, 17 predicted proteins | sample Palsa_T0_3_FD_202264 | JGI IMG/M metagenome (GOLD analysis project Ga0302326, IMG submission 202264) | Peat permafrost microbial communities from Stordalen Mire near Abisko, Sweden - Palsa_T0_3 | ecosystem: Environmental > Terrestrial > Soil > Palsa > Peat permafrost | place: Sweden: Abisko...
CGGTTCCGGTGCCAGTCACGGTGATCCGGGCCGATTGCCCCGAGGATGCCTGCGCAGCCGCCGGAGTCCCGGATCCACCCGGGCCGGCTGTCGACGCGCGGCCGGCTGATCCGAGCGCAAACGCGCCGATGAGGAGGGCGCCGGCCGCTACGCCGATGACAGCGACCCGGTAGCTGGGAGTGATCGTGATCGCCATGACTAAGGACTCCTGGTCTGCTGGAAGGTGATTGCCGCTTCGACGCGGCAGCGCACCCGGCGGTTCCGCTGGGTCTGTCGGCGCCGGCTCCGCCGGATCTGCCGGGTCCGCGACCAGATCGGTCCGGAAGCTCAGAACTCGGCCTGGCAGCCCGCGCCGGCTTCGGCTGCCTTGTGGTACACAAGGGCAGCGGCAGCAATATCCTCGACGGCAAGCCCCAGCGACTCGAAGACGGTGATCTGGCGCGGGCCGGTCCGGCCGGCTTCGGTGCCAGCCAGGATCTCGCCTATCTCCGCCCGGATGTGGCCGGAGCCGATGGCGCCGTCGGCCAGTGCGAGCAGGTAGTCGCCGGATTCGCTGGTGACCGACTCGCGGCTGTCGGCGAACAGCGCGGCTGCCGCGACGGTCTGGCTGTCCAGCTCCCTGGCCGCGGGCAGGCACGCCCCGATCGCGTTGATGTGCGCGCCATCGCCGATCCAGTCTCGCTGCACGACCGGGACGGCCGAGCTGGTCGCGGTCACGATAATCCCCGCGCCGGCCACGGCGTCCCTGGCCGATGCGCAGGCGACGACCGGCACGGCCACCTGCTCGGCCAGCGACGCGGCAAAGGCGGTCGTCCTGGCCAGATCGCGGCCGGCGACCCGGATCAGCGCCAGCTTCCGCGCGCCGGAGATGGCCAGCACATGAGCCCTGGCCTGCACGCCAGTTCCGACGATCGCCAGCACGTCGGCGTCCACCCGGGCCAGCAGGCCGGTGGCGACTGCGGATACTGCGGCCGTGCGGATCTCGGTCAGCGCCGAGGCGTTCAGCACCGCCAGCGGCTCGCCGGTGGCGGTGCTGGAGAGCAGCACGATGCCCTGGTGGGCGTCCAGGCCGGTAGCCGGGTTCGCCGGGGTAATGCAGATCGCCTTGAGCCCGTAGGCCGCCGGCTCAACCGACTCACCAGCTGACCCATCAGCACCGGCTGACCCGCTGGCCAGGTACGCCGGCATCAGCGCCATCAGCCCGGCCGCGCCCGGTGGGCGCAGCACGGTTCGCAGCGGCTGGTACACCTCGCCGCGGGCCAGCGCGACGAGCGCAGCGCGCATGGCGTGTGCGCATTCGTCGTAGGGCAGGAGCCGGTGCACATCGCGGGCAGACAAGACCAGCATCGTCGAGCCCGGCGGTCAGCGTCAGCGAGCGGGATCGGATCCGGCCGCACTGGTGGCGACAGTGACGGCCCGCGGCGCGATGGTCAGATCGTCGGCTGTGTGCTCCGGCACTGGCCTGCCGACGATCTGATAGACGGCCTTCCCGTCCACCGTTTCCTGTTCCAGGAGCAGGTCGACCAGCCTGCCGAGCTGGTCTCGGTGCGAGCGGATCAGCTCGATGGCGTCCCGCTCCGCCTCGCGCAGCAGCCGGGAGACCTCGGCATCAATGGTGGCCTGGGTCGCCTCGGCGAACGGTCGACTGGACATGCCAGCGCCGCCCCCGCCCAGGAACACCGAGCCGCCCTCGGGATAGCCGACCGGACCCAGCGCCGGGGACAAGCCGAACTCGCGGACCATCTTGGTGGCCAGGTCGGTGGCGCTGGACAGGTCATTCGCTGCGCCAGTCGAGCCTTGGCCGAGTTCGACCAGCTCCGCGGCCCGGCCGCCGAGCCGCACGGCCAGCGCCTCCTTCAGGTAGTCCTCGCCGTACAGGTGCCGCTCGACCAGCGGGAGCTGCTGGGTAACGCCGAGAGCCTGGCCGGCCGGCAGGATGGTCACCTTCTCCACCGGATCGGCATTGTCCGACAAGGCGGCGACGATCGCGTGGCCGGCCTCGTGGATGGCGACGGCGTGCTTCTCAGCCGGCAGCAGCACATTCGAGCCCTCGCGGCGGCCGAGCAGGATCCGGTCCCGGGCACCGGCGAAGTCCTCCGCGGTCAGCACCTCGCGGTTGTCGCGGACCGCGAAGATCGCCGCCTCGTTGGCGAGGTTGGCCAGGTCAGCGCCGGAGAATCCGGGTGTGCCGCGCGCCACGATCTGCAGGTTCACATCGGGAGCGAGCCTCTTGCCCCGACAGTGCACGGCGAGGATCGCTGCCCGCTCGGCGAGCGTGGGCAGCGGAATCACGACCTGCCGGTCGAACCTGCCCGGCCGCAGTAGTGCCGGGTCCAGAACCTCCGGCCGGTTGGTCGCGCCCAGCACGACGATCCCCTGGCCCATCTCGAAGCCGTCCATCTCCGACAGCAGCTGGTTGAGCGTCTGCTCGCGCTCGTCGTTGGAGACCACCGCGCCGCTGCCTGCCCGTCGCTGGCCAATGGCGTCGATCTCGTCCACGAAGATGATCGCCGGAGCTCGCTTGCGCGCCTCGGTGAACAGGTCACGGACCCTGGCCGCGCCGACGCCGACGAACATCTCCACGAAACTGGAGCCGGTAACGGAGAAGAACGGCACCGAGGCTTCGCCGGCCACCGCCCTGGCCAGCAGCGTCTTGCCGGTGCCCGGCGGCCCGATCATGAGGACGCCTCGCGGAGCCATCGCGCCGGCCCGCTGGTAGCGCCCGGGACTGCGCAGGAAGTCCACCACTTCGGCAATCTCTGCCTTGGCTCCCTCGTATCCGGCCACGTCGCTGAACTTGGTCTGCGGCCGCTCAGCGTCGAAAATCTTCGCTCGCGATCGGCCCACCCCAAGCACGCCCTGCAGGCCAGCGGCTCCGCCCCCGGCCCGTGCCATCCGCCGGAACAGGTAGAACACGAAGATCAGCGGCAGCAGCAAGATCAGCCACGAGAAAAGTTCCGCGCTAAACGAGGAGCCGGGCTGCTCCGCCGTCACCGACTTGACACCCTCATTGGTCAGCTGCGTGCTGAGCGCCGCCGTCGGCTCGCCGGGGATGACGGTCGTGTAGGTTTTTCCGGTTGACAGCTCGCCGCTCGCGATCGTGTTCGAGCCGCTGGAGCTGTTGGCGAAGGTGACCGTCTTGATCTTGTGGGCGCTGGCTTCGGAGATGAACTGGGAGTAACTAAGCTCTGCGGGCGAGTTGGCATGGATCGCGGGCAGGAAGATGTAGAGCAGCACCATCGCCAGGATCGCGACCGGCCAGAGCCAGTGCCGCCAGGCTGGCGGCGGCGGCGGTGCCGTGCGAACTGGCTTGTCGCCTGGCGGCGGTGGAATCGGCTGCTTGCTCATGACTCATCCTAGATCCGGCGAAGTGGCCAGAAACTCTGCCCCTGTGCATCGTAGTCGAGCAGCCTGTCAGCGACGGGCTGCTGGCCCCCGGTAGCGATCATGTCGTCGCAGCCGCGACGGTAGGCTCTGCCGCGTGCGATGGATGACGTGATACCTGACGTGCGGCCGGCCGGGGAGAATGCAGCAGCGATGGGAATAGACATCATCGTCAACGGGGCTGCGGTCACAGTTCCGGACCGGGGCGGCCAGAGCCTGCTCGACGTTCTGCGCGGCGATCTTGGCATAACCGGGCCGAAGCTCGGCTGCGGCGAGGGTGCCTGCGGCGCCTGCACCGTGCTGGTTGGCCGCCGGGCCGTTACCGCGTGCTCGACGCCGGCCGCCGAGGTGGCGGGGCAGCGGATCACCACCGTGGAGGGCCTGGCCGAGGACGGCATCTTGCATCCGGTGCAGCAGGCATGGCTGGAGACCGGGGCACTGCAGTGCGGGTACTGCACGCCCGGCTGGCTGACTGCCACGGCCGCCCTGCTCGGCCGGATAGCGGATCCGGACGACGCCAGGATCGCGGCGGAACTGGCAGGCAACGTCTGCCGCTGCTGCACCTATCCGCGGATAATGCGCGCGGTGCACCGGGCCGCTGAGCTGATGGAGCACCCTGAGCTGCTCGGTCCGGTGCCGCCGCAGGCGAGTCCCGGGGTGCCTGCCGGGTACGGTCATCCGTCGGCCCTGCCCAGCGTGCCGTGGGACCAGTCGGGGAAGGACGAGCAGTCATTCTTCGAGCTGCTCGGGGACGGACTGGTGACGGTGGCAGCCACCGGCGCCGCACCAGCGAGCCTGGCCCCGGGCGGCTGGGGCGCATCCGATGACGCCTGGGTGCATGTCGGCGCCGACGGCGCGATCACGGCATTTACCGGCAAGGTCGAGGCGGGGCAGGGTACCCGCTCCGCGCTGGCGCTGCTCGTCGCGCAGGAGCTGGCGGTTCCCCCGGCATCGGTCCGGGTGGTGATGGGCCAGACCGACGTGTCCCCTTTCGATATCGGCACTTTCGGCAGCCGCTCGATGCCTTATGCGGCACCACCGCTGCGGGCCGCGGCCGCCGGCGCGCGAGTGCTACTGCGCGAGGCGGCAGCCCAGCGGTTCGGCCTCCCGGCAGCGGATCTGACCACGGCAGACGGCCTGGTGGCTGGTCCCGACGGCGGGCCGGCCATCGGCTACGGCGAGCTGCTGACGGGCGTGCGCCGGGTCGAGCGGGTGCCGGCCGACGTACCGGTCACCGAGCCGGGGACCTGGCACGCGGCCGGCCGGCCCGCCAGGGCCGTTGGCGGCGCGGACGTTGTCACCGGCGCCAAGCGCTTCCCGGCGGACCTCACGATCGACGGCATGCTGCACGGATGTGTGCTCCGCCCGCCCGCCTTCGGTGCCGTACTGCGTAGCGCCGACACGACGGTGGCGGGGGCGCTGCCTGCGGTAACGGTGATCCGGGACGGCGACTTCATCGGTGTTGTGTCGCCGGACCGGGCCGCCGTCCGCCAGGCGATCGAGGCCGTCGACGCCGCCTGGGACACCGCACCGCAGCCGGGTAGCCAGGAGTTGGCTGCTTACCTTCATGCGCACCCCGTCGCGGGCGAGGGCTGGAGCGCCCCCTTCCTGCAGGAGGCTGGTGACGTCGACGCCGCGCTGGCGGCGGGCCCGCTGCGGCTGTCTGCGCACTACGCGACCGCCTATATCGCGCACGTCCCGCTGGAGCCGCGGTCTGCCCTGGCCAGCTGGGACAACGGGCAGCTGACGGTGTGGACCGGCAGCTCTACGCCGTTTCGCGCGCGCCGTGAGCTGGCAGCCGCCCTGAACGTGCCGGAGGCAAGCGTGCACGTGATCGTGCCGGATTACGGGGGCGGCTTCGGCGGCAAGCACGGCAGTGTCGTGGCGCTGGAGGCCGCGCGGCTGGCGCGCGGCGCCGGCCAGCCCGTGCAGGTGCAGTGGAGCCGCCGCGAGGAGTTCCACTGGGGCTACCTGCGGCCCGCCGCGCTCATCGAGGTGCACAGCAGCGCCGACCGGACGGGCGCGATCACCGGCTGGTCGTGCACCAACGTCAACTCCGGGCAGATCGGGCTCCTGGGCCCGTACCGGATTGCGCATCAGCGCGTGGCGTACCAGCCCGCTGATTCACCGCTGCCGCAGGGGTCCTACCGGGCCCTGGCGGCCACAGCGAACAACTTCGCGCGGGAATCGCATCTTGACGAGCTGGCAGCGCACGTCGGCGCCGATCCGCTGGAGTACCGGCTGCGCCACCTGGACGACGAACGGCTGACGGCGGTGCTCCTGGCGGCGGCCGACCGGCTGAGCTGGCGGCCAGGAGCACCGCCGGCCGGCCTGGCCGAGGGTACCGGTGCCGGGATCGCGGTCGGGTTCGAGAAAGGCGGGCGCGTCGCTACCGCGGCCGAGGTGCGGATCGACGGTGACGGGGCGCTGCACGTGCTGCGCCTGGTCACTGCCTTCGACTGCGGTGCCGTTGTCCATCCCGACAACCTCACCAACCAGATCGAGGGCGCCGTCATGATGGGCCTCGGCGGAGCGCTGTTCGAGGCGATCGAATTTGCCGGCGGCCGGATTCTCAACGCCTCGATGGCGCAGTACCGCGTGCCGCGGCTCAGTGACCTGCCAGCTGTGGAGGTCATCCTGCTCGACCAGCCCGGCGAGCCATCGGCCGGCGGCGGCGAGACGCCGATCATCGCCGTGGCGCCGGCCATCGCCAACGCGATCTTCGCCGGGTGCGGGATTCGGCTCAGGTCCATGCCACTGGCCCCCCGGGGCAGGGTGCCGGGCTGGCCGGCCAGTCTGGCCGGCCAGCCGATCGCGCGAAAGTGAGGACGGTACCGGTGCGCGGATTCTGGCCGGGCAGCGGACGGACCGCCTGCGGATCCCCGGCTGCGGCTTCCCGCCGCAGAGGCGAGCCTGCTGGCAGCTCAGCGGCAGATCAGTGACAACCCGGCGCCGCGCGTGCCCGCGGTCAATCAGCCGCTGCCCAGGCGGTAACGACGCGCCCCGGGATACCTGCGGTTGATCATCCTCACTCCGTTGAGGTCCTGGCGGGTGGGTGCCCGGTGGCCAGTTCGGCGGCCAGCCGGAGCATCGCGGGGCGCTGTGAGGCCGCGTACAGCTGCTGGGCTCCGCTGAGCATCCAGTCATCGCCGACCGGGACGATGCGGGCGGTCATGAAGCAGCCCGGCCGCATCGACGCCAGGGCCGCAGGCCCGGCGTTTGCCCGTATCCGGTAAGTCCGCTTGTCACCGAGGTTGGTCGCGGTGATCGAGTCCCCGGCCTGCTCACGGACAAAGACGCCGGCCACCACCTCGCGCCAGCTTTCCAGCACCTGGCGGTCGTCATCGGTGAGGTCGGGGTGATCGGCGGCGAAGACCTCCGCCACGGTGCGGCCATCGGCCAGCGGTTGCTGCAGGATGAAGTGATCGATCACGTTGGTGACGTCGGCCTGGCTGGTGACCGGGCCGCTGGCGTGCTGGTTGAGCGCCTCGTCGAGCTCGCCGGAAAATCGCGGTGAACAAGCAAGCTCAACCAGCTGGCGTTTCAGCTCGCTGCAGCGCTCCAGCAGGCCGGATAGCTCTGACGGCGGATCGCTACTGGCCGCCTCCAGCAGCCATGACTCCTGCAAGGCGGCCGTGCCGTCTGGGCCCAGCGCAGGCACGTAGGGGATGAAACCACGCTCGAACGCCGCTATCTGAATCTCCGGCGGGACATGCCTGACGTCCACGGCCAGCCCGTTCACCTCGATGATCCACTTCAGCGGGTTCCGGGCGGCCACATCGGCCCGTTCGAACTCCGGTGAGAAGAGGCTGATCCGCAGCAGGTCACGGACCTGCCTGGCTTTGCTGCCCATCGTGGTCTTGGCAACGCCGAACGCCTCGCTGAGCTGGTCAGCTGTCGCCGTTGGCCCGACCGCAGGATCAAACAGGAAGTTGGCCTGACCCAGCGCGTACACCACCCCAGCCGCCCAGCCGGCCCGGCGGCCGCGCAGCAGCGGCGACGGCCGCTTACGGGCCAGCTTCGCCACCGCACGCCGGGCCAGATCGGCATATTCCTCGTCTAGGACAGCCAGGCACACCGCGTCGGTGATGGCCACGATCTCATCAGCCACTGGCCGGAGGGCTTTCGGCACCTTCAGTTCGTCAAGACCGATCATGGCAGCTGTGGCGCTCGCTGCTCACTGCAGCCGTCCGCAGCTGCAGCATTGCCGCTCGCCTTCCTTGCCGCGGTCGGCCGCGGCCATCTGTCGGCCGACGTGACAGCCTGGGACTTTTCCCGGCCGAACCTCTTGAGGTAGAGGTCCTCGATGAACTGAGGCAATGGTGCCTTCCACGGTTCTTGCCGGTGGTTGGCGATCTCGCCGAGCTTGCGCTGGTTCAGGCCGAGTTCGCGGGCCATCTGCATCTGCGCGTGCGAGAGGTGGTACCGCTGGCGCGCCTCAGTCCAGGCCTGTGCCTGGGGCGGAAGGGAGTTCGGGCTCTTCCCCATGCTGCTCAGCTCAGCCAGTGCCGATAGGCATCGATCCACTGCGCGCCGACAGGCGGCGGCGCTGGCAGCGGAAGATCCAGCACCCGGACAGCCTGGCGGATCCTGCCACGGGCGCACACGGCGAGAATGCTGTTGTCCTCGCCAAGGCCGATGTGCTCCACGGTGACCTCGACGCCCAGGACACTGGTCACGAACGGGATCTTGAGGTTGTCCACGATCATCGCGTGGAAGCCCATTGCCTGCTCGTCGTCGCCGTAAGCGTCGACCGTAGCTTCCTCGGCCATCGCTGCAAGTTCTGCTTTGCTCAACGCAGCCACCGGGCAAGCGTACCGAGGCGTACCGGGACCGGCCCTCCATTCTGATGTGAGGACAAGGGAGACGACCATTTTGGAACCGTTCTGTCCCCAGGCGCAGAACCGACCCGTTTTCGAGGTTCCGTGCCACGTCAGGCGGCGGACTTGCGGCGTGCCACCCGTATGGCGCCAATCTGGACGGCGAGCAGTACGCACATGATGATCACAGGGATGACGTCCGGTAGTGCCTTGGACGAGGCGCCATTTGCCGAGTTGTCGTGCCGCACGAAGGCCGTGAGCAGGAAAAGCGCCGCAGCTACGGCCGGGTGCGTGACAAGCCCTACGCGCTTGGACACGTAGTAGTTGTAGGAGATGCCGAAATGGATCGGAACGCTCGCGTCACTGGGCAGCGTGACCGCGCCGTAGCAAGAGACGCAGATCATCGCGAGCAGGAGCACGCCACCGATGACGAGCGCCGCTGTCACCGCAGCACCTCCCTGGAACGCCTCATCACTATCCCTCCGTATCGTCCGCAGCAGAGCGGAACCGGCGCGTGCCCGGCCCAGCGGGCCTGTTTGTGCCTGGCCAGATCTTGGTCATGCGGGATTCCGGTTCACCGTCGGCTAGGGGGACGTCGGCCGTAGCCACAGGCCGGCGAGCTTGCCATCGTCGTCGAAGATGACTCGTCCGGTCGCCTCGCCGGCCTCAAAGTGCAGCGGAACTTCGACCACGGTCTGATCGCCGCCCCGGTGCGCGAACGGTTCGCCCATGCGCTCGAATCGGCCGATCATGCCGACCGTGCGTGCCCAGCCGCTGGCCAGCTGCCCGGCGTCGCCGCCTGCGCCCATTCTCGCGTTGAAGTCCCGGCGCGCGTCTTCCCAGCGGCCCTCGGTGAGGCAGGTGACAACCGCGACCGCCCGGTCCGCGGTGCCGGGCGGGACGTCCGTTCTCATCGGGGCGCCGGTGCGTGGGTCGACCGGATGCCCGAACCGCTGGAACGCGGCCTGCCGGGTGGTGCCCAGAACATCACCGATCTCCCTCCAGCTATGGCCGGCGGCCCGCGCCCGATCGACGGCCTCCTGCAGTGCCTCGCCGGTGGCAACCGACAGCTCTCGTGCCGCCGCCATGGCGGCCAGCGGCGAGCCGACGCCTGCCAGCTCGTCCGCGAGCCGGCCCGCAGCGTCGCGGACCCTGCTCGCCACCGGGTCGGCCGCGGCGGAACCGCCACCCACAACGTCAAGGTTGTCATGACGCCCGACGGGTGTCAATACTGCCTTCACATCGCCCAGCCTGCCGCCGCCTGCCAGCTCCCTCTTGCGCCGTCCGGCGCTGCGGCAGGTAGCGCCGCAGTACCGCCGTCGTCGACCCCTGCCGTGCTGCGATGGTAGCTGGCGCCCGCACGCCTCGCAGGCTGCTGGTCCCGCAACCTCTGCCATGACATCACCTCAGTCTCATTGCGCAGGTTATCCGTGCTCGCACGTAATTATAAAACGTGCTCGCTCCACTCAGCACGGAAAGCGGGATGCCCTCATCACCACCCACCCACCCGGAATGTCTGGGATCGGCGGGCTTGGGGCGGCTTTAGGACAGGCCAGGCCGGACCAGGCCGGTCTCGTCGTTGCTCATGCCCGCAGCGACCCGGGCGAGCACCTCCCGCTCCCGGTCGGTGAGTACCCACAGCACGGAGGCGTCGACTGGCTGGGCTGGACCGCGCCCGGCGATGCTGGAGATCAGCGTGCGGGGTGACGCTCGCCGCTCGCCCCGGCGCGGATCGCCTCGAATACATACTCGTCCGTCGCGAAGGTGGTGAGGATGATGACGCGCACGCCGCTCAGCTCGGGGTCGGCGGCGATCTGCCGGGTTGCCTCCAGCCCGTCGGTGCCAGGCATTCGGATATCCATCAGCACCACGTCGGCCTGCAGCGAGCGGGCCAGATCGACCGCAGCCGCCCCGTCCGCGGCCTCCCCGACGACCTCGATGGACGTGATCGTCGGGGTCGCCGTGATCCCGGCCATGGCGCACACGGCGCAGGTGCGCTGACAGCAATCCAGGAAGCCGGGACTCACCTCATCCGTCAGGCCCTGGCTGCCGGGCTGGTCAACGAGCGCAGCGCTATGAACTGCGGGTATTACCGCACGCTAAGACCGGTGACGGCCCTGCCGATGATCATGCGCTGGATCTCCGAGGTGCCCTCGAAGATGGTGAAGATCTTCGCGTCCCGGTGCCAGCGCTCGACCGGGTACTCGCGGGTGTAGCCGTTGCCGCCGAGGATCTGGATCGCCTGCTCGGTCACCCGGACTGCCGTCTCGCCCGCGACCAGCTTGGCGATCGATCCCTCGGCGCGCTCGAACTGGCGGCCGTTGCGCGCCATCCAGGCCGCCCGCCAGGTCAGCAGCCGGGCGGCGTCGACACCGGCCTGCATGTCGGCGAGCATGAACGCGACGCCCTGATTCTGCCCGATGGGCCGGCCGAACTGGACCCGCTGCCCGGCATAGTCGCTGGCATACTCCAGTGCCGCTCTGCCGATGCCAACGGCCATGGCAGCGACGCTCGGCCGGGAGGCCTCGAATGTCTTCATGGCCGCCTGCTCGCCGCCGCTGCGTCCCTCGGCGATCCGGGCCAGCCGTGCGTCCAGCTTGTCCTTGCCGCCCACCAGGCACCGGCCCGGCACCCGAACGTCGTCGAGCACCACCTCGGCGGTGTGCGAAGCCCGGATCCCGTGCTTGCGGAACTTCTGGCCCTGCGACAGGCCCGGCGTGCCCGGCGGCACGATGAAGGTGGCCTGCCCGCGGCTGCCCAGCGCCGGGTCAACCGAGGCGACCACGACATGCACGTCGGCGATCCCGCCGTTAGTCACCCAGGTCTTCGCGCCGTCCAGTACCCACTCGTCGCTGGCCTGCTGGTAGACCGCCCTGGTCCGGATGGCGCCGACGTCGCTGCCGGCGTCAGGCTCCGATGAGCAGAATGCGCCGAGCTTGATATCGCCCGGCGAGCCGAACATCTGCGGCAGCCACTCGCCGATCTGCTCGGTGGTGCCGTTGCTGCCCACCGCAACCGCCGCTAGGCAGCTGCCGGTCAGCGAGAGGCCGATCCCGGCATCTCCCCAGAACAGCTCCTCGAACGCAACCGGCGTCCCCAGGCCGCTGGGCTCGAGCCACTGTGCACCGAAGAAGTCGAGGGAGTAAAGCCCGATCTTGGCGGCCTCCTCGATGACCGGCCACGGCGTCTCCTCGCGCTCGTCCCACTCCCCCGCCGCCGGCCGCATCACGTCGCGGGCGAAGCCGTGCACCCAGTCCCGCATTCCGATGATGTCGGGACCGGGGTCGAGCGAGAACCCGGCGGCGGGCTGGTCGGCACTGCTCATGGATTCTCCTTGCGGGTTACTCAAGGGTAACGCCAGCTCATCGGGTACTCGATCGGCCCCCGCCAGCGCGCGGCAGAACCTGCGCGAGAAGCTGGCCGCCCAGCTACAGTCAGGCCAGCTACAGTCAGGATGGTGAGCCGCTTGGGCATTGTGGTGTGCGGGTCGATCGCCACTGATTACCTGATGACGTTTCCCGGCCGATTCGCCGAGCAGCTCGTCGACGGGCAGCTTGACCACGTGTCGCTGTCCTTCCTGGTCGACGAGCTCGACATCCGCCGGGGCGGGGCAGCGGCCAACATCGCGTTCGGGCTGGGCTGCCTGGGCCTTGCGCCGGTGCTGGTCGGTGCCGTGGGCGACGATTTCGGCGAGTACAGCGACTGGCTCGGTCGGCACGGCGTCAGCACCGACCACGTGCTGGTGTCGACCACCCGGCATACGGCCCGGTTCCTGTGCACCACCGATTCCGACCACAATCAGATCGCCTCGTTCTACCCCGGTGCCATGCAGGAGGCGCGGGACATTGACCTGATCGCGGTGCTCGGCGACATCGGCGGCACCGAGCTGGTCATCATCAGCCCTGATGACCCGGACGCGATGCTGCGGCACACCGCGGCCTGCCGGGACGCGGGCCAGGCGTTCGCCGCTGACCCGTCCCAGCAGCTCGCCCGGATGGACGGGCCGCAGATCCGGGCGCTGGTCGAGGGCGCGCAGTATCTGTTCACCAACGCCTACGAGCGGGACCTGCTGCAGCAGAAGACCGGCTGGAGCCCGGTCCAGGTGCTCGACCGGGTGGGCACCTGGATTACGACCAGGGGCGCGCAGGGCGTGACCATCGAGCAGGCCGGCGACCACGTCCCGATCGGTGTTCCCGCTGCGCCTGTGACTCGCCATGCCGACCCGACCGGCGTCGGCGACGCGTTCCGCGCCGGGTTCCTGGCCGGCGTCAGCTGGCAGCTGACTGCCGAGCGGTCAGCTCACCTTGGCTGCCAGCTGGCCTCGCTGGTGCTGGAGTCGGTGGGCACGCAGGAGTACCTGTTCAGCCCGGACGACTTCGCCGCGCGCCTGGCCGACTCCTACGGCGCGGCGGCGGCCGCCCAGGTGCGGGGCTGGCTGCCGGCCGGCCTGGCTGAAGCCGGCATGACCGGCGAGCAGGGATAAAGCGAGCAGCACCGTGGGTGACATGGATCCGGGCGCGCGGCGGGGCAGCGGCCTGATCGCGTTCAGCAGGCGGCGGACGAATTGTTCAGTCGTGACGGAGTGCGCGCGGTAGGAGTGGATGCGGTCATCGCCAAGGCGGGGGTCGCCAGGATGACCCTCTACCGGAACTTTGCCACCAAGGATGCCCTGATCCTCGACTTCCTCGCGCGCCGCGAGGAAGTCTGGGCCAATCAGTGGCTGATCGGCGAGATCAGGCAGCGCGCCACCGAGCCCGCCCGGGAGCTGCCGGCGGTATTCGGCTTCTTCTCGGAGGCCATTTCTGCGTGATCTGGCCGCCGCAGCGGGAATCGACGACCCCGATTCGTTCGCCCGCCAGTGGCACATCCTGATGAAGGGGTCGATCATGGCGGCGCACGAGGGCGACGCGCAGGCCGGCCTGCGCGCACGCGAGCTCGGTGAGCTGCTGCTCGCCAAGCGCGGCATCACACTGTGAGTCCTGACTGCCGGGGTGAGCCAACGCGGCTAATGCCGAGCGTCTCAGCTGACGCCGAGCGTCTCAGCAGCCCGCCTGGTCCCCTCGACCCGGTTAGCGATCTTCTGGAAGGCGATATCCCGGGCATAGTCGGGCGAGCCGTGGTTCGGCTTCTCGTCGATGCTGAACGGGGAGAAACCGCAGTCGTCGGTCGAGCCCAGCCGCTGCGCGGGAATGAAGTTAGCGGCCCGTACCAGGGCATCATGAATTTCCTGCGGGCTCTCCGGCCGGGGGCTCTGCGTCACCGTCACCCCGATGTAGGCCATCTGCGGGACGCCGTTGGCGTCGTCGCGAAGATGGTCACCGATGATCTTGTAGACCCGGTCCCTGTCCCGCTCGCTGGCCAGCTGGATAAGGAAATAGCCGGCGTTCATCTGGAACAGGCTCGGCAGCAGGTCGTTGTAGTCGACATCCGCGCTGTGCACCGAGTCGCGGTCGCCGCCCGGGCAGGTGTGCACGCCGATACTGGCGCGCTCCGCCGCGGAGAACCGGTTGATGACGCGGTTGTTCAGCTCGATGAAGTGCGGCAGCAGGCCGCGGCCAGTCCACGGATTGCGGGGATCCTGCCGGGTGGACAGGCGGCCCTCGGTGAAGTCGATCGACACCCGGGACGCGCCAGCGGCGAACGCCGCCCGGATGTCCTTCTCGCACTCGTTGGTGAGGTCCTCCTCGAACTGCTCGCGCGGGTAGCCGGGCACCTCCTCATCCAGCGGGTACAGCAGCGCCAGCATGGACGGCGCGATCACCGCCTGCTTCATCGGCCTGCTGGTCAGGCGGATCGACTTGCTGAGCGAGTCCGCCGCGAACGTCTTATAGCGGAACGGGCCGCTGACCAGCTTGGGCAGCTGCCGCCCGTGGCCGTCAGCGAAGATCGCGAAAAACTGGCCGCCGCCGGCGAGATGGTCCGCCAGCCCGGTTCCGGCAAGCGTGTCGGTGATCGGGTAGGTGGCGAAGCTCGACCACCGCTGCTCGCCGTCGGAGATGATCGGTGACCCGGTTGCCTCGAAACGCTGGATCGAATCGCGGACTGCCTTGTCCTGCTCGGCCTCGAGCTCCTCGTGCTTGATGGTCCCTGCGTCGTAGGCGGCGTAAGCCTCCTGCAGCTTTGTCGGGCGGGGCAGCGATCCGACTGGCTCGGTGGGAATTCCGGTGCTCGATCGAGGATCGTAGTCACTCATAATGGACTCGGCCTTTCCGTGCATGGGCGCATGGCACAGGGCCACGATAGACCGCCGCCGACAGCCGGGCTAGTTCTGCTCGCGGCGGTCCAGGAACTCCAGCACGTCGGTCTCGTCCACGCCGGGGAAGCTTCCCGTCGGCAGCGCGAGCAGGATGTGCGAGTGCGCCCGCGCCGATGGCCAGGCCATGCCCTCCCAGCGGGCCGCGAGCGCGGCGGGCGGCCGCTGGCAGCACTCCCCGTCCGGGCAGGCCGACGACACCCGCGTCATGATCTCCCGGCCGCGGAACCAGCGCGAGTGCTCATAGGGCACGCCCAGGGTGATCGCGAAGCCGCGTTCCCGGCCCGAATCCACCTGGGCAACGCACCAGTAGGTTCCCGACGGCGTGTCGGAGTACTGGTAGTGCGGGCTGAAACGGTCCGCCGCGGCAAATACCTGCCGCCCCGACCACAGGCGGCACATCCGCTGGCCCTCGATCGCCCCGGCCGCGTCGGCCGGGAAGATGACGCCGTCGTTCTGATAAGCCTTGTAGATGATGCCGGCCTCGTCGTTCTTGACAAAGTGGCAGGGCAAGCCGAGATGATGCGTGGCGAGGTTGGTGAAGCGGTGCGCGGCCATCTCGTAGGACACCGAGAAGACATCCCGCAGGTCCTCCACCGACAGGTCCCTGGCCTCCTTGGCCCGGCGCAGGAAGGCGGCCGCCGGTTCCTCGGGCATCAGCACGGCCGCCGCAAAATAGTTCGCCTCTACCCGCTGGCGCAGGAACTCGGCGAAGTCCGCCGGCGTGGTGTGCCCGAGGACGAAATGGCCGAGCGTCTGCAGCAGCACGGCCCGCGGCGTGTGCATGCCCAGCGACTCCTGCCGCAGGTAGATCCTGCGGTTGCGCAGATCGGTCACCGACCGCGCCGACCTCGGCAGATCAGGCACGTACTTAACCGAAAATCCCTGCTGGCTCACCGCCGCCAGCAGCATCCCGTGCGACAGCGCGCCGCCGGAGTAGCCGACCGCTGCCAGCGCCGCGGCGGCGGCCTGCTCGATCTCGGCGAAGTAATTCCCGCGCTCGCGCATCATCGCCCGCAGATCGGCGTTGGCGGCCCTGGCCTCCTCCGGCGTCGCCGTCGGCTTGGTCCGCTGCCTGCGCAGCTCGGCGTGCAGGGCGAGCACGTGCTCCAGGACGTCGCTGGGCACGCGCGCGCCGACCCGCAGGCCGGGCAGGCCGAGGTCGGCAAAGCCGGGGTCGCGCTGCGCCTGCTCCAGCGCAACCTCCAGCTGGGCGCGGCGGCTGGGCGGCTCGCGCCGCATGAGCTCCTCGGCGGGCACCGACAGCGCCCCGGCGAGTGCCTCGATCAGTGACAGCTTGGGCTCGCGCCGGCCGTTCTCCAGCAGTGACAGCACCGAGGGGGCACGGCCGACCCGGGCGCCGAGGTCGGCGAGCGTCAGCCCCCTGGCCCGGCGCACATGACGCAGGCGCTGGCCGAACATGCCGAGGTCTAGAGCACCTGAGGTCAAAGTTCGGGATTCTTCACCTACGAAAGTATTCATTTATTCACCATAGATGAATTCTCGCCAGTTTTCAGCACCGATGAGCCTGGTGCCGCCGGTCCTTGCGTTGCAGTCTTATTACAACGCCGCATCGCCGCCCCTGGGCGGACGCTTGAACTACCCAGGGACGACCAGATCAGCAGGCGACCCGGATCCGCAGGAGGTTCCCAGTGAGCACAGGCAGCGTGAGCAAAGGCTGGCCCGAGGGCACGCAGAACGGGCATGGTCCCGCGGGCCTGGCAGCCGGAAACGGCCACGCCGCCGCGATCGGCGACCAGGTCGATGCCCAGGTCGATGCCCAGGCCGATGCCCAGGCAGCCCGGCTGAGCAGCGCGTGGGCGACGGATCCTCGCTGGTCTGGCGTGCAGCGAAGCTACCGCGCCGCGGACGTCATCGCGCTGCGCGGCTCGGTGCAGGAGGAGCACACGCTGGCCCGGCTCGGGGCGGAGCGGCTGTGGTCGCTGCTGCGCGAAGAGGGATACGTCAACGCGCTGGGCGCGCTGACCGGCAACCAGGCGGTCCAGCAGGTGAAAGCCGGCCTGCGGGCCATTTACCTGTCCGGCTGGCAGGTGGCCGCCGACGCCAACCTGGCCGCCCAGACCTACCCCGACCAGAGCCTCTACCCGGTGAACTCGGTCCCGCAGGTGGTCCGGCGGATCAACAACGCGCTGCTGCGGGCCGACCAGATCACCTGGGCCGAGTCGCGGAACTCCGGCGCGCCGCACTGGCTCGCGCCGATCGTGGCCGACGCCGAGGCAGGTTTCGGCGGCGTGCTCAATGCCTTCGAGCTGATGAAGTCCATGATTGCCGCGGGCGCGGCTGGCGTGCACTGGGAGGACCAGCTCGCCGCCGAGAAGAAGTGCGGCCACCTGGGCGGCAAGGTACTCATCCCGACCGGCCAGCACATCAGGACGCTGAATGCCGCGCGGCTGGCCGCTGACGTGTGCGGCGCGCCGACGCTGATCGTCGCCCGCACCGACGCCCAGGCCGCGACGCTGATCACCAGCGACATCGACGAGCGGGACCAGGCCTTCGTGACCGGCGAGCGGACGGCGGAGGGCTACTACCGGGTGCGCAACGGGATCGATGCCTGCATCGCGCGCGGGCTGGCCTACGCGCCCTACTCCGACCTGCTGTGGATGGAGACCTCGACCCCGGACCTGGCGATCGCCCGCCAGTTCGCCGAGGCGATCAGGGCTGTCTACCCCGACCAGATGCTCGCCTACAACTGCTCGCCGTCCTTCAACTGGCGGGCGCACCTGGACGAGGGGACGATCGAGAAGTTCCAGCGCGAGCTGGGCGAGATGGGCTACAAGTTCCAGTTCATCACCCTGGCCGGCTTCCACGCGCTCAACCACTCGATGTTCGACCTGGCCCGCGGTTACGCGCAGGAGGGCATGCCGGCCTATGTCCGGCTGCAGGACGCGGAGTTCGCGGCCGAGGCCGACGGCTACACCGCCACCCGCCACCAGCGCGAGGTGGGCACCGGCTACTTCGACCGGGTGACCTCCGCGATCACCCCGGATGCCTCGACGACGGCGCTGACCGGCTCGACCGAGAGCGAGCAGTTCTCCGCCGCGCACTGATCATGCTGCGCAGCGCTACCCGGCTGCGGTTCAGCGGCTCGAGCAGCTCGTATGCCCAGTACGCGTCGCGCTCGATCAGGCGGAACTTGGCCCCGCGGGCCCCGGCCGGATGCCGGTAGCCGGGCGGGGCGTAGCGGACGAAGTCGGCGTGCATGCGCTCGAAGAAGCGCCTGCGCTCGCGGCGCGGCACCAGGCCGCCGCGGCCAAGCGGGCCGAGCCCGAGGCCGCCGGTCTGCAGGACGGTGCTGTAATGCCAGATCGCACGGTCGAACAGGGCAGCCGCCAGGCGGCCGGGGGGGCCGGCACTGGCAGGCGAATCCCGTTTCGAATGGAAATCGAAGACCTGCTCGTAGGCATCGAAGACGGCGAAGTGAGCATCGCTCGTGGTGGCCATGAAGGACCCCCGCCGCCCTCGCCGGTAGCGGTAGCAGACCCGGGCCAGGGCGCTGATCCGGCGCGCTTCCAGCAGCGCCGCGCAGGTCACCAGCACGTCCTCGTGAATCCCCGGCGGGAACGTGACGCCCAGCCCGGCCAGGAAGGCCCGCCTGAACACCTTGCTCCAGGAGGTCATGGTCAGCTGGATCAGCTGCGGCTGCTCGGCCAGCGTGAAGGGGCCGGCCGGCGCGGCGCGCAGCAGGGCGGCACCGGGGCTGGCGGTCGCGCGGCCGTCGGGGAACAGGTTCTCGTAGTCGATCAGCAGCACGTCCGGGCGGTCGGCGGCCAGGTGCGCGGTGATCGCCTCGACTGCGCCGTCGGCGGCCATGTCGTCGCCGTCGATGAACCAGACGTACTCGCCGGCCGCCAGCTGCAGGCCGATGTTGCGGGCGCTGCCGGGACCGCCGGCGTGCTCGTTGTGAACCACCCGCAGCCGCGGGTCCCGGCGGGCCCTGGCGTCCAGCAGCTGCCCGCAGCCGTCCGGTGAGGCGTCGTCGACCGCGACGACCTCCAGGTCGCTGCCCGCCTGGCCGAGGATCGAGTCCAGGCACCCGGCCAGGTACTCCTGCACCCCGTAGACCGGCAGCACGACGCTGATCAGCGGCCCGGCGGCCATCAGGGGCCGTGCCCTCAGCGAAGCTCAGGCTGCGGCGCGGGGGCGCCGCCGGCGATGGCGTCGGGCTCGGGGCTCTCCGGCTGGTCGATCCTCAGCTTGGACGGCCACCAGTTCCACTTGCCGAGCAGCACCACAGTGGAGGGCACCAGCAGCGTGCGGACCAGGAAAGAGTCCATGATGATGCCGAGCGCCAGGCCGAAGGCGATATCCCGGAACTGGCTGCCGCCCGACCCGCTGCCGGCCACCAGGCCGAACACCACGAACGTGCCGGCCAGCACCAGTCCGGCCGAGGTCACGGTCGTGCCGGTCACGCCGATCGCCCGGGCCACCGCCTCGCGCAGCGGGAGCTTGTGCGCCTCCTCCCGGATCCGCGTCATCACCAGGATGTTGTAGTCCTCGCCGAGGGCCAGCAGGAAGACGAACATCAGGAAGGGCAGGAAGAACACCAGCCCGCCCTGGCCGCCGATCTTGATGAACAGCAGCACCGACAGCCCCAGCGCCGCCAGGTAGGACAGTCCCACCGACGCGATCAGGTACAGCGGCGCCACCAGGCTGCGCAGTACCAGGGCGAGCAGGATGCCGATGGCCAGGATCGCGATCGGGATCACCTTGATCAGGTCGCTGTTGGATACGGCGCTGATGTCGTACAGGGCCGGGGCCTCGCCGCCGACGCCGGAGGCGGTCGCCCCGACCGACGCGGCGACCTTGCGGGTTTCCGCCCGGATGGCCGGGACGGCGTCCAGCGCGGCCGTGCTGCCCGGATCGCCGGCCCGCAGGCCGGTCGAGAACTGCACGGTGCGGCCGTCCGGGCTGACGTAATTGGCCGTCGCCCGGTAGATGTCGTAGCCCTCAAGCGGCACCTTGGTGCCAGGCGGAGGCGTCGCCGGCAGGCTCCGAGCCGAGCCGAGCAGGGCATGCAGGGCCGCGTAGTCGGCTGGCGGCAGCAGCGGGCCGACCGGGTTGAGCGGACCCACGACCTGCTTGAAATCCCCGCTGGCCTGCAGCTGGCTGGTGGCCTTGGCCAGCACCGACGGGTCGGTCCACACCGGCTGGCTGAAGCGGAAGATCAGGCTCGTCGGGTTCGCTGACGACTGCGGGAAGTGCTTGGCCAGCAGCGCGTTGCCGGCCGCGGAGTCGCTGCCGGCGGGCGCGCTGGAGTTGCCGCCGAAGCCGGAAGCGACATAACCCAGGCTGCCCAGGGCCAGCGCCCCGAACATGACCACGCCGATCAGCAGGGTCAGCGCCGGACGGCGCACGATGCGTCCCGCCACCCGGCCCCACACGCCGGTCTTGCCCTTGCCCTGGATGTCCAAGGGCACCAGCTTGGGCCTGCCGAACGCCGCGCGGAAGACCGAGCGCTTCACCGCCAGCAGCGAGAGCCTGACCGACAGCACGGCCGGCAGCAGGGTCAGCCCGGCCAGCAGCGTGACGGCGATCGCGATCGCAAACGGGACGCCCAGGTTGGAGTAGAACGGGAAGCTGGCCACCAGCAAGGTCAGCACCGCGGCGATCACCGTGGCCGCCGAGAACGTGACCGACTCGCCGACCCTGGTGACCGACCGCACCAGGCCCTGCTGCGCCGCCGGCCGCGACCTGGCCAGGTCCCGCAGCACGCTGCCGAGCAGCCCGCCGGCCCCCGGGTGGTACTCCCCGGATCGCTCGGCGGTCGCCGCGCGCAGCTCCTCCCTGGCCCGGAAGACCAGGAACAGGCCGTAGTCGGTGCCGGCGCCGAGCACCAGCACGATCATCAGGTACTGGGCCAGCGGGGACACCTGCAGACCGTGCCGGGCGGCCTCGGCCACCAGCGGCCCGGAGATGACCACGGAAAAGATCGCCGGGGCGATCGTGGCCAGCGCCAGCGTCAGGGACCGGAAGATGAGCACCAGCAGGACCACGATGAACAGCGCGGACAGGTCCTGGACCTTGTTGCCGGTGTTGCCAGTGGCCTTCTGCTGATCCACCGCGACCGCTGTGTCGCCGGCCAGGTGCACCTGCAGCCCGGCGGGCAGGTGCGCCTGGGTGATCGTCGCCCGCAGCGCGTCCACCAGGTCCAGCGCCTGGTTCGGGTTGCCGCCGCCCTGGGTGGCCAGCACCAGGAGCTGTTCTGCCTGCCCGTCCGCGGAGCGGCCGTCGTCGATGACCCGCCGGACTGTGGGCACCTTGGCCAGCTGTGCTTGCAGCACGGTCAGGTCA
>Ga0302326_10009862_pt1 | contig 20765 bp, 14 predicted proteins | sample Palsa_T0_3_FD_202264 | JGI IMG/M metagenome (GOLD analysis project Ga0302326, IMG submission 202264) | Peat permafrost microbial communities from Stordalen Mire near Abisko, Sweden - Palsa_T0_3 | ecosystem: Environmental > Terrestrial > Soil > Palsa > Peat permafrost | place: Sweden: Abisko...
CCCGGCGGGATGTTGACGAATTCCGGCAGGTTCACGGCGCGATTTGCCGCCGTGGCGTTATCGATGAGGATTGCCGGGCTGTCATTGCCGTCCGCGTCGATATGGGTCAGGTACATCTGCGTGTAAGGCGAGCGCAATTTCGACGAGAACACCAGCCAGTGTCCATTTGGAGAGAAGCTGTGCCACGAGTTCATGCGCGCCGTGTTGGACCGCAAGCGCCGCGCTTCGCCGCCCTTCGCCGGCACGATGTACAACTCGCTATCGGGCCGCATCAACTGGCCGTTCTTGCACTTCACAAAGACGATCCAACGTCCGTCGGGCGAGACCTTCGGAAAATTGTTGCTCATGCCGTTCGCCGACGCTCCCGCGACGGCTTCCGGCACGCCTCCCTGGCCGTCATTGAAGGGGATGCGATACAGTTCGTATTGAATTTGCAGTTCGGCCGGATCGTTCGCCTGAGCGGGCCTTTGCGCTCCGACCGGATAGGGATCCTTGGCGGTGGCGCGCGCAAATACGATGTATTTGCCATCGGGGCTCCAGACGCCGTCGGTCTGCACATACCGCGGATCGTCCGCACCCTTGAGCGGTTGACGCGCGCCGGTCACGCAGTCATAAAACGCCAGAATCCCGCGCGTGGGATAGAACACCTGCAGGAATCGATAATCCTTGAAATTCACCACGTAGAAGTTATTGAGCGGCGCGCTTCCTGCGCCCGATACGGTGGTCAGCACGTACCGTCCTTCGGGTGACACCTGCGACATGAACCCGACGCGATTCAGCCCGAACTGGCGGTCCTGCGAAGGATTCCAGGAGATCATGTCCGCCGTACCGATGGACATCTTCGGCTTGACTTCGGCCAATGCGTACAGGCCTTTGTCGTTCTGCGGCCCATCCATGTCCATCCCCATGGTCTTGCCGTCGAGCGAAAAGGAATGACAATTGGCGCATGTTGGCATGTCCGTCAGGACCACGCGGCTGCGCGGTTCGCCGATGTCCCGAACGCTCCACTGGATCAGCGGAATGGCATCCTGCGCCAGCGGTTTGATAACCCCTTTTTCCGTCTCGGAAGGCATGAGCGGAACGTCGCGAAAGAAAATCGGCGCTCCCACTGGGTCCTGGGAAGTCCGAATCCGGACGCGCCCGCTCGAAACGGGCCCGTTTTTGCCTATCCCGGTGATCGTCACCGTGGCCGTTTCCGCCACTGCCCGCGTCTTGATCGTGGCCCAGGTGGCCGGGTCCGGGATCCACGTATGCATCTCCGCCTGCTCCGCCGTCAGCGTGGGCAGCGCATTCGTGGAGGAAACGCAGCGCGGATCGATTTCGCCGATTTTCAGGCGTTCTCCGTTCGATTCCAGGCGCAACGCGGGAGGATTGCCGCCGAAGGCGACCTCGATGCGCCAGTGGCCGGACAGGGAAGAGGAATCGCGAAACAGGAACGTCGGAGGGGTAATTTCGGGCGGAAAGATCGACCCGTCCTGCGGATAATCGATGACAATCTTCGCGGTCTGGGCAGTCGCCGCCGCAGCCATCGAAAGCAATATCAGAATCCGGGAGAATTTGGTCACTGCGGCCCCGCCTCGTCATTCCGGCCGGACCGGGGAACGGCCCGTGGGCCCGATTCATCCTAACCGGGCGCGCAAGGACATTTTAGCAAATCTTACTTTCCGAGCTCTTTCACCTTCACTACCCGATGGCCTGCGATGCCGTTTGCGGACCCTGAGCGGATGGATCCGAGAGGCCGGCCACGCCTCCAGTTGATCGCCTGGCCCTGACGCGTCTATTCTATCGGAATCATTCGTCGGGAGTTGGGATATCTCCAGCCTCTTCGATCGTCTCCACAACCTGCCTCACGATTTTCGGGTGCAACGCCTGCCCGCCATGGAAGGGGACCGTAACCCTCAGCCTGACTCTACCTTAGATCCGTTGACTCCCCTTCGATCGGAGATGCTCGAAACCAGCCAGCGGCAAGGCCCGTTCCGCTTCAGAGGCACTCCACCGCGGCAGCTTAGGCATCTACTTCAACGGCTGTCGTCAGGATCTCACGGCTAAGCAACACGTCCCGTTCATCGGCTGACAATGTTTCCCGGTAGAGCTCAGCGGCCTCTTTGGTATTCGCCATCGCTTCTTCGAGCGTGTCTCCTTGCGATTGGCAACCCTTCAACTCCGGGCACCATGCGTAGAAGCCGTGTTCGTCTTTTTCGATAACGACACTTGCCTTACGAGCCATAAAGCTAGTTTAGCGCTTTGGCATTTGTACGCAGGCAAGCGCGTTCGGAGGAAGCCGTTATGGCTGCGGACGCTTCGCGCGGGCCAAACTTGGGGCTGCATTCTTCGCAGAATCTTCTTGCATCGCGGCAGACATCGTTGTAGCGACTGCATGTCAAGTTACCGATAAAGCCGTCTTTTGTCCACTAACCAAAGCTCATCGCCGTTCAGCAGCCTCTAATGCACCTCGTAGCCCAGGATTTGGCTCGTCCCACGCCATGCTTTCACGGAACGCCTCTTCGAGCGACACGAACCAGCCGTAGTCCATACCAATGTTCATCTGCGGCTCGGACAGGAACACGACTCCCCACGATATGCGGGGCCGAAGCCATGTCCGCAGAACGCAATCCCGGTATCGGACAGGGGCTGCTCCAAAACCGTCCAGCATATAAAATGCTGGCCCGGCTGTCCGTAGTCCCACAATCGTTCAACCGCGCAGGGAACCACCAGTAGCTCGCGAACTCGATCCCTGACCTTGGTTTCGGTTATGCGGTCGATCTCACGTTCAACGAGATTCGAGATCTCTTTCGTGTCTTTCAAGGAACCGTCCTCTTTGACTGTTTCTCATTAGCGCGAACCGCCTCGCTTACGCTGGGGATTCTTGCAGACGCACGGCTTTTGCCGCATCCGATGCATATACCGTTAAGCAAACGCTCCCCAGTCTTCGCGTACGACTGCGACAGCACAGCAGGTGGAAAACGTGATCAGTGGTTGAATCGCTTTCGGTTCTTAGGCTCCTCTGCTTCCGCCATCCGCGACTCCATAATACCGTGGTGAGCGCGAAAGCTCCGATAAGCTCCCGATAGGTGAGCTTTCTCGAAGTGCCCAGCGAACATCAGTGGGGATCTGATGAGGGGAGAGGGATGGCGACAGGTGGATGGCGGTGAATGCGGGGAAAGCTCAGGCTGTGAGGACGGCTATTCCATAGCATCCACGCGGACGATACACCACAGCGCGAGAGAGCGGTTATCATGCACCGTAAGGCTCGTTGCCGCTTTGCACAGCCACTTGCAGGACGAGAGCCACACGCGCTATTGCACGGTGATCAGCGTTCCCGCCTGCGTAGTCAATCCGTTGTAGGTTGCCGTCGTGGGTTGATCGGCGCTGGAGAGTGACGACGGCAGCACTATGTTGAACTGGAACTCGCCCGGCGCGACGAGACCGGCGAACAAAACGATCGCGTTCACACCGCCGACGGTGACTACCGGCAGCGGTGTAAGCGTTCCCGACTGCGTTTCGGCGCCAGCCACCACCGGCACGGAAGTCGCGCCAAATCCGTTGGCATAGAGAACGATCGTCTCGCCGGGCGCCGCCGGTGTCGAATATCCGGGATATAGGCTCGTTGGTCCGATCAGACTTCCGTTGAGGTGCGTAGCGGCAATATACGGTCCACCGTTAAAGACAAAGAACGACGGGGATTCCGCCTGCGCCTGAACTGAAAATGGCGCGCTGGTTGTGCCGTAGGTGAGCATTACGTTGACCGATCCCGGGAGCGCACCCGGCGCCGTGAGCACGTTCACTTGTGTGGGGCTGATATAGTAGATGTACGCTGCAACGCCGTTCACGGTCACGCTGACGCCATCCAGACTAGTTGGCAGTTGACCGTTCGCGCCGAAGTCCGATGCCGCCCAGATTCGCGAATCGCCGGCGGACGCGAGGTTCGATCCCTTGAGTGTGACCCAGGTATTGGGCGCAATTGTCGCGGCGCCGCTTTCGGCATTCTGGACGAACGTAATCGACGGCCCCGAAGTTGAAGCCACGGCGCAGGTTTGTCCCGTATAGGAAACGGTGTACTGCGCGGCGGACGCATCCAGCAACTTAAACAGGAAGGAGGTGGCAGAACTTGGAAGCGACGTAGGCAATACACCTCCCGCGATCACGTTGAGGGTGGAATAGGAAACCTCAAAATCCAGCGCCAATGTGACATCGGAGCCCGCCGAGAGAGGAGATATTCCTGCACCCTCTAGAAGGTGAATGCTGCTGCTGTTGGACGAAATAGAAGGCGCGCTGGATCCTGACGCCGAGAAGCTATTGGGAACAGAAACACTCGATTGCCAGTACCGCGTACCGCTCGCGATATCGAGCGTGAACTCCGCGCTACATGTTGTGTCGGTTAAACCAGCAACAGGAGAAAACGTTGTGCAGGACAAGCTGCTAGGCGTGACCGTCGCCGTGAACGCAACTGGGTCACCCACTTTGAACGATGTGCCGGTCGCGGTCAGGACCGCGCCACTCGCACAATACTGCTGTGCCAGAAGGCTGGGCGCGCAGCTCACCAAGACGAAAAGAGCAACGTAGGCCGAACGGTGATAGCAGTGCATGAGGTTCCTCCGCCCCAAACTTGTCGGGACAAAGACATTATGAGGCATCCTGGCGGACTTCGGGCGGTCGGCCTGATATTTCGTGCGGATGTGCAGTCTGGCCGCCGGATCGTGTCAGGCTAAGAAGGGACGGGGCTACGCCGCAGAGGACCATTACATACGAATATCAGGAGGTCGGCAGCTTGGGCGATTCCCCAAGAGTACTCTTTCGCCGAGGTAAGCGAAGAGCGTGCCTCGCTGGAAGATGTCAAGCCGTATCGTCTGTCAGTTGGTGACAGACGAGGACTTTTCGTGAAGTTCGCGCGTCAAGAGCGACCAACAACTAGCTTGATTTCCCGAACTCAGATGTCGCGTTAGGAGAGCAACATTCCGATAAGCTCCGTGTAAGTGGGCATATCGGTAAGTGACTCTGAGTCGGCCCAGCCGCCCACTTGGCCGAGAAACGCTCGACTCGTCGAACCGAAGCGCCGTAGAGATGCCGAGCGTAATGTCACCCACTCGGAGAGGGGTCCGAAACCGTCCCCATAAGTCGACTTGTATCGGGCCATCCGAACTTGCGCCGCATGCCACGTTGCGCTGAACCAATGCGCCCTCTCCCAAACCCCTGTGAAGTTCTGGGAAGCCCCGGCCGGTTGGCCTGTTACTTGAAAAAAGCATCAAGCCCGCTCAACCCGTTAAGTGAACAACATTGGATTTAGGCCGAAGCCCTGAGATCTGACCGTATCGAGCCGCCCTGAAATGACTACTCCGGTATATCGACGACACCGTTGACGGCGCCCAGCTTGCCTCCGGCGTCCTGGACGACGACTCGCGCCAGATATCGCCCGGGCGGCGCCGAGAGCCTCAATCCGGCGCTGACGCCCTTTGAGGTCAGTTTGACCAGGGTATCTTTCTTTAGCGCCAGCTCCATCTCACCTTCCTTCGCCCCTACGATTTTGCCGTCTTTGTCCAGCAGAGCGCCCACGAATGTCAACTTCTGAACGCTGCGGCCTTCGCGCTGCGCAAACTGCAAGCCGCGGATGTCGACGTGAATCATCAGGGTCACCACGGCGTCGCCCTTCGACGCCTTACCGGTATCTTCGCCGACATCGATGGGGATATCTTTGACGATGTCGCGGGCCATCACTTCCCGGTCGATCGGACGGACGCCGGTATTCTGGTCGAGAGCGTTTCCGGGCGCGAAATATCCCGGCCGCGCTTGTACATAGTCGCCTTTCAGCGCGGTCAATCGTACTTTGAGCTTTCGATATCTGGGTGCGCCTTCACGATCCGGGCGAAACGCCAGCAGATAAGTGGTTTCGGGGACGGCTGCGAGGGCGGCGAATCCGCCTACCAGGTCGTTGCTGTTGTGGAAGAACAGGCCGCCGGTGGCGGACGCGGTCTCCTCCATGACGGCGTTCAGGGCGTAATTGCGCGCTCCCATGGTTTGGATTTCGAACGCAAAGGTTTGCAGCGGAAAGCCCACATCGCTATGAGGCTGGTCGAATGGCCGCCCCGGCGCCTCCGCCCACATGCCCTTCGCGTCCAGCGCGTTGATGACCACGCCGGAGTGGATGGCGCGATCGATGGTCTCGTCCAGTTCGGCATCGAGCATGCCAGAGAGAAAGCCGGTGGAAACGATCAGCAGAACGCGGGTCCCTGGCGCACCCGCGAGAAGGGAGACGGCATTCTCGATGGCGGCAAAGGCGTTGAGCGAATCCCTGCGGGTCTGTTCCCAGGTGGTGTGCGCCTGTGCCCGTACGGCGGCGCTATTGGGATCGGTTCCGGTAGGACCGGGCGCGGTGCCATGGACCTTGGTCTCGTTTGGATCGCTGTACTGGCAGTGCTGCAGTTCGTCAAGGGCGGCGTTAAAGGCGGTGTAATCGTTATTTTCGATGAGGTAAGCCTGGTACGGAGTTATCCGCGGGCAGGACTGCGAGCCGTTTTCGGAGATATGCGGGTGTGGGTGGATTTTGGCGATGGCAGCGGTGAGCGCGCTAGCATCGGCGGTGAAGCCGAGAAGCTGTCCCTCGGAGGCAGTGAAAACCGCCGCCTCCGCGCCCGGCGTCATCGCGGTCTTCACGAACTGTGCGGCCGCGGTTTGCGTGCGGTGCAATTCGGCCATCCCTGCGTGCAGATCGTCAAAAAACAGCAGCGTGGAACGGGAAGGCGTGCCGTCGCTCGCGACAGATGATGTTGTTGGTGTGGATGAGGCCGCAATAGGCGTCGCGCCCGCGGCCGCCGTTACGTCACGCGTGGAGATCGAAAAGGCCGCGATCTCGCGCGGTTTGCTTTCGTCGAGAATCTCGAAATCGCCTTGCTTGAGCCCGTTCACCGGGCGTCCGCGAGGATCTCGCACGACGACTTCGAGCTGTACGAGATCCGACTGAACAACGATTCTTGTCTGGGCCGGCGTGTAAGGGTGCGCGTTTACGCGGATTTCGTCCGGCGATTGGGCCGCGGCGAGCAATGCAGTGACGACAAAAATCCCTGATAATCGCATAGCGAATACGCAGTTTATTCCGGCCAAACAGCAAAAAGCCCCGCTGCCCATTGGGCAGCGGGGGCTATAGGTTTCGGTTGAGCCGGTTTAGAAAGCTATCCGGCCGGACAATTGGAGCGTGCGCGGATCACGCCAGGCGTTCACCGAGCCGAAATTGCCGTCGCTGGCGGACAGACCGCCGCAGCTCGGGCAGGTTCCGTACGGGTTATCGGCGTTGAATCCGGTGACTGCGCCCCAGATTTCGGGGTGGTTGAACAGGTTGAAGACCTCGAAGCGCAGCGTCATTTTCACCCGTTCGGGTGTGATGGCGAAGTTCTTCATGAGGGCCAGGTCGATGTCATACAGGCTCGGCAGGCGAAGGGAGTTGCGTCCAAGAGTACCCCACGTGCCGTCCTGCGGACGAATGAACGCCGCCTGATTGAACAGCTGGTAATCGTTCCTGCCGGCGTACGGATTGCCGACGAGATCGCAGTACTGTCCGCCGTTGTTGCCGACGTTCTCGCCATACAGGCCTCCATTGCAGTTGATGGTCACAGGCATGCCCGACTGATAGCGGTACACGCCGCTTACTTCCCATCCGTTGAAGACCTGCTTGGTGAACCCGTTCGCCCACGATCCCGAGATCTTCGGGAGCGTGTACACCATGTCAAGCGAGACCACATTCGGCTGGTCATAGCCGGCATTGGCGTAGCTGCACTTGATGCAGAATGGGTTGTTGATGTTGTCGGAGTCGTTGTCCGCTTCGTCCAGGACGTGAGACCAGGTGTAGTTGAAGTTCACGGCCAGGTTGTTGGCGAACCGCCGGCTGATGCGCAGCATCATGGCGTTGTAGCTGGAGTTGGTTTCGGTCTCGATGGCGGTGAGGTTACCCCAGCCGGCATACGGCAGATACGCGCTGGTATAGCCGTTAACTGCGGAGGTCAGGTTGTTGTTGTAGAAGTACCCCGCGGGAAGGGCATTGACCGCCCGCTGGTCCATTAGGTGAATGGAGTGGCTGCCCGAATACGAAAGATCCAGAGCGAATTTGTACGGCAACTCGCGCTGAATGCCGGCATACCACGAGTAAATAGACGGCATGGTGTTATTCGTGGGCCACACCGTCATGTTCGGCGGTTGGATGGGCGAAGTCGCCGTCCCGACGCCGTTGGTGCTGAAGTTGGCGACGTTCTGGTTATATACGGTTCCGGAATACAGGTTGGGGAACTGACCGCCTGCGCCGAAGCTGAAAGTGTTCTGGCGGAGGCGCTCGTTGAACATGGCAACGCCGGCGCGCAGAGCCGTTTTGCCGTCGCCGGTCAGGTCATATGCGGCGCCGAAGCGCGGTTCGGGAAACGACTTGGAGGGAGAGAATCCCGGGTTGGTTCCCGCGCAGGGATCGCAGATCATCCCGGCAGCAGTGAGCGCGGTCACCGGATTAGCCTCGATGAAGCCGGGCTGATATCCGTTCACCGCACCCGTGGAGGTATTGATGACCGGAGCGGCAGAAGCGCTGTATTTCTTGAGATCCACGCTGTAGAGCGTAAAGGTGCCTTCGCCACCGGGTGTGCCGCCGCGAACCACGGTGTAGGTGGGAGTCATATGAACGAAGCGCAGACCATAGTCAATAGTCAGGCGCTTGGTGACTTTCCAGTTGTCCTGGGCATAGAAGTCGAATTCCCAGAATCGGAAGTACGGGAAGACGGCGGCGCTGTCGTTGGTGTAATTGGAGAAGTTGCCCAACATCAGGTTCGCCAACCCGTTGCCGGTGTCTTGAGTCATGGTTGAGTTGCCGCTGAAATTGATGTTGCCCTCCATGCCCCAAGTGCCGGTTTGCGCCTTGTCGTCGCGGTTGTAGAAGACGCCGAACTTGAAGTTGTGGCTGCCCTTCACCCACGACAGGTTTTCAGTGACGCCATAGTCTTTGCCCCAGTTGTGCCAGCCGGGATCGCCGAGCGAGAAGCCGACGCCCGCATTGGTAGTCACATCGGGAACCGAATTGGTGATGTTGGTAGCCGGGAAAATCTGCCCGAAGTTGGCGCCTAACGTGGTTCGGTCGATCGGATTGGTGCCGACAACCGACAGCGACTGCGACTGGTGGTTGTACGACAGGATTGTTTCCGACGCCAAAGTGGGAGTGAACGTGGTCACCAGGTTCCAGGCCCAGGAACTGCCCGGCTTCGGCCGCACCTGCGGCTGCATGGGGAACGGCTCGCCGGTCCAGATGCCGGTGGCCTCCTGTTCTTTCTGGTAGTCGTTGACCCAACGGAAGAAGCTGGTCATCTTGTTGCTGATGTTGTAATCCACGCGCAGCATGTCCTGGTTCTTCGTCAATTGGTCGGGGTTGTCGAAGAAGTAGCGCACATAACCAGGCTGCCCGGGGGTAGCGCCGAGGTTCGCGTAATTGGGAATGGCCTCGTAGATTTTCAGGATGTTGGCACTGAGAGGCTGCCACATCGACTGCGGGACCGTATTGTTTGGAAACGGGGTACCGCCGGTGATGTTGCCTGCTCCGTCGCGCGTAACCGTCCCCGGTTCAAAAATGGTTCCGTTCTTGAAATTCGGCGCATAGGTCATGTTGCTGTTGAGCAGCCATTGCGAGAAATTCCCCTGCTCGAGGATCTGGGCATCGGGAACATTCGCATTGCCATTGGTCGGTTCGTTGCGGCGCGTCATCTCGCGGTTGTAGAAGAAGAACAACCGCTTGTCGCTCTTCGTGGAGATTTTCGGGAGCGGGATCCAGCCGCTTAAATTGCCGCCGAACTGGTCGTAGCGCAGCGTCGGCTGATAGGTGTTGCACAAGTCGCACTTGGCATCCAGGGCGTTGTTCCGGAAATATTCGTATGCGGTGCCATGGAATTGCGCTCCGCCCGATTTGGTTTGTACTGAGATCACCATGCCGGAGTTGCGCCCGTATTCGGCGTTGAAGCCGCTTTGCAGCACGCGGAACTCGGCAATGGTATCGAGACTGGCCTGCGTGTACTGGGACTGGTTATCGCCGGCGTCGATATTCGGCGACCCATCCAGGTACATATTGTTTTCCGATCCGCGCCCACCGAGCGAATGGAATTGCGATACGTCGTTGAAGTCCACCGCGAAGTCGCTTTGCGCGGCGCTGGTCATGCCCGGCACCATGGTCATCAACGAAGTGAAGTTGCGGCCGTTGACAGGCATCTCGGAGATTTCCGTCTTGTCCACAACGTACGACTTATCCATGGTATTGGTAGTGACTACCGGGGTGGCGTCCGCTGCTACAGAAACCACGTCGGTGGCACTGCCAATCGCCAGTTTGACTGTTCCGACGTCCAACTTGACGCCGACGTCCAATGTAACGGTGAGTTCAGCCTTTTTGAAGCCAGCCTTCTCCACCGTGATGGTATATTTGCCCGGTTCTATATCGATTGCCTGGAACCGGCCGGCTTGATCCGTATTGACCTGCCGTGCGGGTCCGCCCTTCACCGCGTCTTGAATTTTGACAGCGGCGTCGGGAACAATGCCACCGGAGGCATCTACAACGGTACCGCTAATGTATTGGGATTGTGCCATCGCGGGCTGCGTCAACAGCGTGAGCAGAAACACCGCCGCGAGCCCAATCAGTACGTTGTTCCAACTGCTTTTCAAATTCATAACAACCTCTCAATCTTGGAGAGTACGATTTATCACAACAACGAGAGCAGACGCTCCCGCCAGTTTAGCGCGGTGAGACGATCGCGCTGTCCTGAAGCAATTTATTCCTGGTGCCAAACGGGATAGACCTCTCAGCAAAACCGGCCCGGCCCCGCGCGCAGATCACCCCCATAGATTGTCAAATGATCGTCACCCCCCTCAACCCTTAATTTCGCGAGACCAGTATCTGGACAACCAGGAAAGCAAACATAGTATTGTTCTGGAAAAGTAATCCTACAAGGGGTTATACCGTGTATCACCGTGAACCGCAAGATATTCCCAAGTTGAAGGGGCTAACGAAAGGTGCGTTGTGACCGGCGACCGCCTTCATTAGCTGACGCCGGCATGGTGACCGTCGAGCGCTGGCCGCTGCAAACGCGGCGGCCTGCACATCATGGAGTCGGGCCGGCGGGCGGCGCGTGACCCGATTTGTCATGCGGATCCGACTTTATTCCCCAGCGCCTGGGAAAGGGAAGACCCGCTCTTGCGATATATGCCCAAGCGTACAGCTCATTTTAACGGGATACACGGTGTTTCACGGTGTATCCCGCACGTCAGAGGGGGTTACGTGCCGGTTGCATTCGGCCGGGCGGAAGATCACAATGGCAATAGAGGTGGAAGAGTTGGGAGATGTGGGCATAAGAGGCGGGCCGTCTTTAGACCCTGTTCAGGACATTGACATTCCCAAACCTGAAGAGGTTCACGACCAGCTTCGTGTGGTTCTGGCCAGCCCGGCGTTTCACGGTAGCAAACGATGCCAGCATTTCCTCGAATACGTCTGCCAAAGGTCGCTGGCGGGAGAAGCGGGGGCGCTAAAAGAACGCACGCTGGCTACCGATGTTTTCGGCAGGCCGCCACACTCCGAGCTGGGCGAAGACACGATCGTGCGAGTGGGAGCCCGCGAAGTCCGCAAGCGGCTGGCACAGTTCTACGTGTCTCCCGAAGGGATGGCTTCGAAGGTCAGGATCGCGCTGCCGTCTGGCTCCTACGCTCCGGAATTCCACTACGCCATGGCGCCGGTCGAAACAGTCGAGAAGGATGCTGCGCCGCCGGCACTGGTCGTAGCCAACCGGCCGAAGCGGCGCTACACCGCGATGCGAGTCGTTGGCGCCGCTGGGGTCCTGATCGTGGTTGCGGCACTGGCGGTGTGGACCGGCGTTGCCCACAAGTCGACCGTTTTGACCAGATTCTGGAAGCCCGTCCTCGATTCGAATGAACCGCTGCTAATCGGCATAGCCCACCCTTTGGTCTATCACCCGTCGATCCGAGCGCTGAAACTCAGCGAGAAGAATCTTCCGCCGCTGGAAATGCCCATGCAGCGGCCCTTGCGGGTGAACCCCAAACAACTGGATGGATCCGATCTGATTCCCGTGCCCGATCAGTATGTCGCGTTCGGCGACATGGCGGCGGCGAATCAGATCACCGCTATGCTGGCGCGGCGCTCGAAAAGCGTGCGTCTCCGCTTCGCCAACACGATTTCCTTCGCCGACCTGCGGCAGACTCCAGTGCTCCTGGTTGGCGCGGTGACCAACCACTGGACTATGGAGTTGCAACAGGGCTGGCGGTTTCAGTTCAGGTTCCAGCCGGGCTACAGCGCTGTCCTGGTGGACACCACCGGTAAGACGAATCCAGGAGCGGAACGACACTGGTCCGTTCTAGCCACCGACGACGACTCTACCAGTGACGACTACGTGCTGATTTGTCGGCTAAAGACCGCGTCCACTGGGGGGTTCATGGTGGTGGTGGCTGGCGTAAAGTGGTTCGGCACGGAAGCAGCGGGGCGAGTGGTCACCGACGCGGACCAGCTTACCGCAATGGTGCGCGATCTGCCGGCCGACTGGGAGAAGAAGAATCTACAGGTCGTCTTGCACGTGCGGGTGATCGGGAACACGCCTGCGCAACCGGAAGTGGCCGCCTGGCACGTCTGGTGAAAACGGGACCGAAGATTCAATCGATTTGCTTGTTCCCTCGGGGCTGGTGAAGCCGAAACAACCGTCGCAAACGAGGAATTTTCGGGGATTCGAATAGTTCACCAAATATGTAATTTACTGCGTGGCGACTCATCCCCTGTGTGATCCACCAAGGCCGTCTGAACGGAAGCGATATATAGAGATATTCCCGTTCTCGTATATGCTATTCAGACGATAATCTGCCGCCCAGCATTTTGGCACTCAGAAATCCGGACCACCACTATTACTGGTGCGCGCCCGCTACGTGGCCATCGAGCGTCGCGGCCTCGGCAGCCGCGGCTCTCAGATCGCGGACCCGTGCCAGGGCAGTCCGGGCTTCCGCTGCCCGGCCGCAAGCTTCAAGGGCCTTTCCAAGCTGATAGTAGACCGACACCTCATCCGTGGGGTTCAGGGCCGCGGCCCTTTGCAGAGGCGCTACAGCCTCCGTCGGCTTGTCGAGCTGCAATTTCGCCTTCCCCAGGTAAAAGTAGGGCGCCCAAAAGTCGGGCTTGGCTGTCTTCGCGTGCTCCAGGTAGGGAATACCCTCGGCGAATCGCCCTTCCTGCACAAGCAAACCGCCCAGGAAGTAATTGGCATCGCCGTCCCCGGGATTGTCTTTCAGCACCAGTTGCAATTCGCGGATAGCGTCATCGGTTTGCCGGCGGCAAATATAAACCCTTCCGAGTTCCAGGTGCACACCGGGAAACTGCGGATCCAGCCGCAGCACTTCGCGGTAGCTTTCTTCGGCCTCGGCGAACATCGAGGCCTCATAATTTGCCCGGCCGATTAGGAACTGCGCCTTCACCGGGCCAGCGGCCTCGAACATTTGCTGGAAAATCGCCTTGGCCTTATCCGAATCGTGATTTTTCAAGTAGGCGAAGCCCAATAGGAAAAGAACACCGTCATCTTGAGGCGCCGCCGCGTGCAGTGCTTCGAGATCGCGAATCGCCGGGTCCAGTTGACCCAGATAAGCCCGGCAAACCGCCAGCAGCTGCCGCGCCTGCATCTGCCGCGGATCGATCTCCACAACTTTGGCGAAAAGCGGGAGTGCCTTGGCGTGGTCCTCCTGCTTGAGATATACCAGCCCAAGATTGAGGAGAATCGCCTGGTCATCCGGGCTCACCTGCAAGGCCCGCTTGTACATGGCGATCGCCTGGTCTGCCCGGCTGGTGCGAGAGTAGATGACGCCGAGATTGCTGAGCGCGGCGACGTTGCTCGGCTCCTGCCTGAGTACAGCTTGAAATCCGCGCTCCGCAGCCTGGGAATCTCCGGCGGCTAGTGCCTTCACGGCGCCATCGAAAATCTCTTTCGGCGAGTCGGCAGCGCCGACACTGAAGGCGCACAGACAAAGACACGCGGCGAACTTCATTCCAACTCGATTTTATCCGAATGGGGCCTGAATCGCCAGAAAACAGATTTAGCCGCCGATGAACACCGATGAACGCCGATAAGAAAGAATCAATCCCAACCATCCGATGTTGAACCGGGCGTTTCAGGGGCAGCTGACGCCGGCTTCGACGTTCAAGCCGAATCGTGGCGCTGGCCGAAGCCTGGTTTTATCGGCGTTTATCGGTGTTCATCGGCGGCCAATAATTCCTATTTCCCTGGTTCTTTCACCTTCAGGATCCGGTCCGCCGCCACGTCTTTCAAATTCTGCACGATCCCCGATGGCCAGCGGATTTCCACCGTCTCGGCAGACTTCGCCGCGCCCAGGCCGAAGTGCACCGGACCGGCGCTCGAAGAAGCGTACCCCGATGCGAAAACCACGTGATTGTATTGCGCCTTGCCGCCCGAAACAATCTTGATGCGCGTGCCGATAGCGTCGCGATTGCTCTTCGTACCCTCCAATTGGAATTCGATCCAATGATTCCCGCTTGAAGTGTCGTTCATCCAAATCTCGGCAGGAGCGCTAAGCGCCGTCACCACCACGTCGAGCTTGCCGTCGCCGTTCAGGTCTCCCACCGCCGATCCGCGATGGCGGGCAGCAGGTTGCGCCGTAAATCCCGCCTCCGCCGTCAGCGCCTGAAATTTCATCCCGCCCAAATCCCGGAAAACGGAATTCGGCTGATTGACGTTGTCCTGGCCAAATCCTGGCGATTGCACATGGCCCCGCGAGACAAAGATATCCTTCCATCCGTCGTTATCGAAATCGGCGATGTTGGGCGAGTATCCCCCCATGGGCGCGCTCAACTTGCCCATGTTGCTGGAGGATGTGACGTCGGCGAAGCGGAGTTTTCCGAGATTGCGGAAAATCGGGAAGGTCTCATAAGGGAGCGCCACGAAGGCGATATCCGGAAAGCCGTCGTTATCGAGATCGCGCGCGTCTACGCCCATGCCGGAAATGAGCTGTCCTTCCGAGGTGAGCGCCACCTCGGCATCGAATCCGATCTCCTCGAACTTGCGCCCGCCCTTGTTATGAAAAAGCGAATTGTACACCTTGTCGTTGGCGACGAAGATGTCCATCCAGCCATCCTGGTCGTAATCGGCAATTCCCACGCCCATGCCTTTCCCCGGCACGGCGCGGATGCCATATTCTTCCGACACATCGCGGAATGTGCCGTCACCAGTATTGAGGAAGAGTTGGCTGGGCGTGGCCTTGTAGAATTTGGGGTGGCAATAGTCCAACTGCCCGGCCGCCCCCTTGCAGGCCGGCTCGTTCTCAAGATCCCAGCTGAGATAGTTCACCACGAACAGGTCCAGCAGCCCGTCGTTATTGACATCCAGCCAGGCGCCTCCCACCGACCAAAGGGGACCGTACTGCTTGTCGGGTTTGGCTAGGCCCGCCTTCTCAGTGACATCGGTGAAAGTGCCGTTGCCGTTATTGCGGTAGAGATGATTGCCGTGCACGCCCCCGACGAAGATATCCTTGAAGCCGTCGTTATTGAAATCCCCGATCGCCACGCCGGTGTCATAACCCGTTCCGGCAAGTCCCGCCTTTTCCGTGACGTCCGTGAAATTGCCTTTGCCGTCGTTTTGGAACAGGCGGTTGGAATATTTCGCCGACGTCTTCTTCAGGGTTTTTATGTCGGCTCCGTTGGCGAAGAAGATGTCCAGGTATCCGTCGTTATTGAAGTCGAAGAGCGCCATCCCACCTTCCATGGTTTCCGGCGCATGGCGGCGGGAGGTCTCGCAGCTGTCGACACGAAAATCGATCGGATGATATAGGAAATGGATTGGCGAAGGGGTTTGGCTGAAAGCGGCGGCCCAGAGGACAACCAGAACGGCGGGCAGGAGTCTTCGCGTCATCGAGAATTCAACTCGATTGTACTCGACGGCGGCTGGTGACAAGCCGCGAGCCTGCCATGCGGGTCGCTCGAAGTCCGCCTTTAACTTGCATTGTACACACAAACGGTGTACACTTCGAACTAGGCAAGGAGTGCCGTATGCCAGCCTTAATCGAGCGACAGAACCGGGAAGAGCGCGTAGACGTTCGGATGCGTACGCATGAAAAGGAGTTCCTTAAGTCTGTCGCCAATGCCGCTGGTCTTACGCTATCGGGGCTTATTGTCTCCTCCGCTTTGCGCGAAGCTCGCAGAATAAGCAAAACGACGTTAACCACACGGGAGCAGGCGACTGTGTTGGGGGAACTTCTGCTGAAGCCGCCCGCACCTGCAAAGGCGGCAGTGGAATCGCTGCGTAAAGCGCGCCGATACCCTACGAAGTAGCGCGCACGTTTTGTAAGAGCGTTTCTACGGTTTTCATAGGCAAAATGAGCCGGCGTTTGCCAGGGACTTCCAGCGAAATAAACCCGTAGTGTTCGTAAAACTTCTGGGCTTCTGCGTCGAGAGCGTCAACCACCACGGCAAGCGAAGCCACTGTCCGTGTAACCTCGAAAGCCTTCTCCATGGCGTCAAGCAGAAGATCTCGTCCATATCCCCGGCCGGCGTAGCGCCGGTCGACGGCAAGCCGTCCGATCAGGGTAGCGGGATAGGCGGGATAGTGCGATAACCGCTTTCGCAGTTTCTCCGGCATTTCGTGCGCCTCAATAAGGTGCTGATGCAATGTGTAATAGCCGACCACATCCGCCTCGGCTGCGAGCACGAATACCGCGGCGATCCCGGAACTGTGATCGCGCCTGGCGCTCTTGTGCAAGTATCGATCGAGCGACTCCTTCCCGCACTCAAACCGATCGACTGCATGATGCGCGCCGATCCCGCTCAAAACGAAGGCTGGACGCTAGTGGCTCCCCGAAGTCTGGCTGCACCGTTTCCAAACTGTCTAGGTTGGATTCTGGCAATCAATTCTTCGCTTTTTCGAGCGGCGCGGACGCGTTCGTGTTAAATGTTAACCATGAAGGCGCAAGCGGCTATCACCCTGTGCCTGGCATTGCTGCTCGGTGGCGGTGCGCTCTCTCAGGGCCGCAAACCGCAATCACCCGTCCCGAGCGAATTTCTGATCGGTCGGCATACGTACTTCGACTTCGGTCCGCCGATGGACTACTACGAGCTATTTGTCGTCCACGACAGAGCGAACTCCTGCGAAGTCGAAAGGATCACCCTCACTCCCGCCGGTGACGCTTGCCTGGCGCCGCCCAGTTTGCGCATTGCGACCGGGCGCATCGAGGATCAGATGAACGGATTGCTGGACCGCAATCCCTGTTCTATACCTGAAAAGGACCTCAATCGCGAGCGCGAACGCTGCAAGAACTGTCTCCGGTATGGTGGCGCGGACGTAGTGATGCAGGTCTCGTGCGGAGGGCAGACGCGCAAAATCCGAATGGACATCCTCGACAGGGATATGTTCGACCCGACTCCAAGGACGCCGGAGCACACATCCTGGACCATGAAATTGTTGGGCAAGCTGGACTCCATCCTAGACGACAGGGTGATGGATCGGTCGATATTTGAGCCTCCGAAACCGCAGGAGTTGTTCCCGTCGGACAACCGGGCACCCCTGGTAGAAAACATACGGCAAGGAAAATACGATGACTTGTTCGGGAAGGTGCCGGACAAACTATCGCAGTTGCTGCTCGCATCGAGCGTGAAACCGGCGACGCCATCAGTCGACTTGCTAAGCAGCACCCCGTTTCGACCGATCGCGTTTGATCTCCCTGCCTATCCGAGGCTGGCTACGATGGTCCGAGCGGAAGGTGAAGTGAACATCAAGTTCGATGTTAATGCCGAGGGCGGTGTGGCAAACCTCGAGTTCTTAAGCGGACAGCCGCTTCTTCGAGGCACGATCGAGCAGAGCGTCAAACGCTGGAGCTTTCCGCGTGAGGCAGTCGGACGGGAAATTCGGGCGACTCTGAGATTCGCAACTAACTGTCCCGCGCCTCACCCCTGATGCAATCGGTGGGCCGGCCAGCTTGCTGCCGCTTGGGCAAGCTGAAAAACCACCCCATGTCAACTGCAGGAGCCGTTCGTGGCTGTGGCGATCGCCATCTGCACATCAATCACGTTCACTCTTCCATCCCCATTCATATCGGTCGCCGGCAACGCGATCCCCAGCGCTTGATTGATGATGGAGCGAACGTCCGCCACCGTGGCACAGGTGAGCGGGCTGACGGTCCCCGCCAGGCTTCCGGTCGAAAGAGGAGTGCCGGAAAGATCGGCCGACATACAGTTCACCAGGTTCACCACCGTAGAGGCACTGAAGGAAGCCGTCAAGGTGAAAGTCACGTTCGCCACCACGCCGCTCGCAAGACCATTCAGATTAGGCGCCCCACTGGAGAGCCGCACATCGCCGGCAGACACCGCGCTCGCCGAGAGGCCGGTCGCCGCGACGAACGTCAGCACGGTGGGGTCGAATCTGAGATCGAATTGCAGTGAAGCCGGCGCGGTGCCGTTAAGCGTTAGGGTGATCGGGATGGTAACTCGCTGGCCGGGAAGACCGCTGACGCCCGCGGCCGTTAAAATCACCGTGGAGGGAATATTCGCGCCGGGAATCTTCACCACGATGGCGTCGGCGGTGCCTTCCTGGGCCAGGGCCGCCCCTGCGAAGGCGAACGCAATCAGAATCCGGAGGCGCAAATTCCTATGTGGCAGCCCGCATCGGCGTTTCTCAAAGAATTGGAAGTTGCGGGCGTTCCGGCGGCAATCAACGTCATAGAACCTGTGCACAACGGCAGCGAGCGCGAACTGGTGGAACGCTTTCGAGACGGCGATCGCGATGCGTTTTCAGCGCTTTACAAGATTCACCACGCGGGGGTATTCCGCTTCGCTCTGTATATGACGGGAGACCGTGAACGCGCCGGCGAGATCGCCCAGGAGGTGTTCGTCTGGCTGATCCACCACCCCGCCGCGTTCGACCCCGCGCGCGGCGATCTGCGGTCATTCCTGGGAGGCGTTGCCCGGCAGATGCTCCGCCGACGCCGGCGGGAAGAACAGCGATGGCTTCCGCTCGACGAAAGTGCCGCCGGGGCGGCGCCGCCGGCCGAAATCGCCGATGCCGAGGAGGCGGCCGACCTGTGGAAGGCCATCGCCAGCCTGCCCGAGCGATACCGCGAAACGGTGATTCTGTGCGACATGGAAGAAATGAGCAACGAACAAGCAGCGGAAATACTCGGGTGCGCGGTGGGCACGGTATGGTCGCGATTGCATCGCGCCCATGAATTGTTGCAGCGTAAATTGCAAGCGAAGAACGTGAGGTGTTCGTAATGAACGATCCGCAATTGCGATCAGGTATGCGCGATCTGGCGAAGCGTGTGGCGGGGATCGAACCTCCGGAGGGCCTGGAAGCCGCCGTGATGGCGGAGTTCGACCTCGCCCATCGTCGCCGCCCTCCTGTGCGCATGTTCGCGATGTGCGGCGCGCTGGCGGCATCGCTTCTCGCCGGTGCCCTGCTGCTGCGCCCGGCGCCGGAAGCAACGGCCGCCGAATCGCAACCCTTCTACCCCATTCCCTACACGGCGCCGCTTGAGCCGTATGAGCGCGTGCTGATAGTGCAGAAGCAGGTCTCCGTAAGCGAACTGATCGCCGCGGGATTCCACATCCCCGCCGCTGACCCCAATACCGCCATGCAGGCCGACGTCATGGTCAGCCAGGACGGCCGGGCGAGAGCCATCCGGCCCGTGAGTTTCGAGAGGAGCGTTCAATGATGAAATTGTTGCCGATGGTGCTGGCGGTGGCGACTGCCACCGCGCAGCAACCACAGAAGGAAATTCGCGTGGAGCAGTTCAACATTCAGAAAAGCCCGATGGAAGCCGGATCGGAGCCGATGATGGCCGGCATGATCGGCGCCGATGGGCGGATGGGCCTGTTGAATGTGACGGGGAAGCCATTCTCCGCTACCGAAACACGGCACACCGTACAGATGCTGGCCAACGGCGCCAAGATCGAGAGTTCAGACAGCAATCAGCTTTATCGCGACGATCGGGGCCGCACGCGCGTCGAGCAGACCATCGATGGCAAGACCGTCACGGTGATTATGGATCCAGTGGCGCACTTCGTGGCCATTCTCGATCCCCCGGCCAAAACCGCGCACAAGAATCCCATACCTGCCGAGATGGTCAAGGGATCGGTTTCGGTGACCAAAGGACAGGTCAAGGTGCTAATGGGCAACGATTCCGGCCGCAACCTACAGGTCAATCCCGGATACCAGATGGTGATGGAAGATCTGGGGGAGAGCTTCGTAAACGGCCTGATGGCAAAGGGAAAGCGCGAAACGCTGAACGTTTCGCCCGGAGCGATCGGCAACGATCGCAGCTTGCAGGTGATTGATGAACGCTGGTATTCCACCGACCTGCAGATGCTGGTAAAAAGCGTCAATACCGATCCCCGTTTCGGCGAGACCACTTACCAGCTAATAAATATTGTGCGGGCCATGCAAGATCCCACGCTGTTCCAGATACCGCCGGATTATACCGTCAGCGATCGCCCGCCTAAGTAGTGGCGCAGACTCTTATTCCGCAGCGCCGAGACTCTGACCTCCTAAGGTCATGGAATTTGGGCTGAACCAATTTTTCGTGGCGGCGGGCGAGTTTTACTCGCCACTGGAGATTGGCCATCTCTGGAGTAAACCCAATCGGGGCCATGCCCCCGAGGCCATGGGCTAAGCCGCGACGGTGCAAAGGGTCTCAGATCAACGGAGGTTTCGCTCATTCGTGTCCACGGGGCAAAGGCCGCGATGTCGTCCATACTTGGCGTCGGGTTGTCCCGCATTGCACGA
>Ga0302326_10009865_pt1 | contig 20759 bp, 13 predicted proteins | sample Palsa_T0_3_FD_202264 | JGI IMG/M metagenome (GOLD analysis project Ga0302326, IMG submission 202264) | Peat permafrost microbial communities from Stordalen Mire near Abisko, Sweden - Palsa_T0_3 | ecosystem: Environmental > Terrestrial > Soil > Palsa > Peat permafrost | place: Sweden: Abisko...
TTCGCATCGATCCCCTTCTCGCGGAACGATGGCCCGGTAACGATTCTCAATTCATCGAGGAATGATTGCAGTTCGAGTGTTGTTGCCTGATTCGTCGTCTGGCGCAACTCGACCGCCGCGATTTTCTCCAATGCCAACACCAAATTCCCTAAAGCCTCGAAGTCTTTGTCCAGCGAAAGTGTTCCCGAAAGCTCGCTTTGTCTCGCCAGGTTCTCATGCACCAGCGCGATCGCGCCGCAGACATTACGGATTTCATGACTCACCGCCCCGACCAGGATCCGCGATCCAACCAGCAATTGGTGCAGACCCGATTCCTCGCGCTCGCGAAGATCCTCGGAGGCGTCCACTACCATCGCTGCCAGTCGCGGCCCGGCGCTCGTCCGATAAGTTGAGAACCATACATCCGCAATAAACACCTCGCCTTCTTCCCGGTAGCCTTTGCATTGCATCACGGTGCGGAAAGACTGTTGCCCAGTGCGCAGATCGGGCACATTCAGCAGCGATGGCAGATAGCGAGTAATACGCCTGCCATAGAGGCTCGCCGCCGGGACTTCAAATAAGCGATGTGCCGCATCGTTCGCCAACAGTACCGAACCATTCGCGTCCATGGTCAGGATCGCGATCGGACTGCTTTCCACCAGGACTTTCAGCTGCTCTTCAGCATCGCGCCTCGCGCGGTTTTCGCTTTCGAGTTCGTCGACATGCGTTACCGCGGTCCGCCGGCCGGCCACAACTTCCCGCACGAACAAACCCATCCCCGAGAAGGCCGCCAGGTAAAGCAGGTCCCGAGGGATTCCCGAGATCGGCGACCACGGAATGTTGTCGAAGGCTTCCGCGAGGATGGTGCACGCAGCGCCAAGCAGCGCGATCTGGCCACGGTTCAGCACCCGGCTTGCCAGTACGATCGGCAACAGGTACAGGAAGCCCACTGGAACTTCGGCGTTGATTCGCCAGTCGGCCAGCGCGATCGAAGCGATCAGGATTCCGACCTGGGCCAGCAGTTTCCGTCGCGTACCCCGATTAGGAAGCGGAACCATGGTATTCGTGAATGCAACCTTCGATGTCCAGCCTACCGGGATTCTTGCGGGAAATGAACAGGAACTCTGAATCCAGCCAAGCATTGACCGAAAGATAGTCCAGTGCTGCACAAAAGATAAGCGGGAAGTCTCCTCCGTCCCAATACACTTCAACTAGGTCATGAAATTCTTCGCCGTCCGATGCACCTTCGCAAAACAGCGGCTTTACAAACTGCGAACTACTGGAAGGAGGAATGGTGACTTCGTAAAAATACCGTGACTATGCTCTTTACCCCTTCCTTACGTCTTCCGTTTTACCCTAAAGTGAAAGATTGAATCATCAATTAACTTGAGTTGTTGCCATGAGTTGCGAGGCCACTGGATGAAGCAGGTACTATTGAAAGCGAAGGCCGCCTCTCTTGCAGCAGGGCTGTGCGCAGCGCTCGCCATTCTTCTCGTCTGCGGCTGCGAAAAGGCCAAGAATGATCTCGCCGCCGAAGCGCCTCCGCCCACCACTGTCGAGCACGAGAACAACCTCAATGTAGTCAAAGTTGATAAGCCGGATCGATTTCCATTAGTCGCCGCGGCCGTACATGAAGCTACCTCGGTTCTCAACGTCACTGGCTCCGTCAATCCCGATGTCTCCCGCGAAATCCCCGTAGTCTCGATCGCCTCCGGTCGCGTCGTCGCCCTCCATGTCCGCCTCGGCGATTATGTTCACAAAGGCCAGCTCATCATGGAGGTGCAGAGCACCGACATCACTGGCGCTTTCGACCAATACCTGAAGGCGGTCGCCGACGAACATCTCGCCAACACCCAACTAGAACGCGCCAAAATCCTCTACGAAAAAGGCGCTATCGCCAAAAGTCAGCTCGAAATCGCGCAAGACGGCGAGGACGACGCCAAAGCCGACCTCGTCGCCGCCGAACAGCAACTCCACGTCCTCGGCGTCGACAAGAACAACCCCGGCGAAACCGTCAAAGTACTTGCTCCCGCCTCCGGCTTCATCATTCAGCAGAACGTCACCGAAGCCGCCACCGCCGGTGTCACCTACTCCGGCTCGGCCAATGCCTTCACCATCGCCGATCTCTCCCATGTCTGGATCATCTGTGACGTCTATGAAAACGACCTCCCGACCGTCCATCTCGGCCAGGAAGCCGACATCCGGCTGAATGCCTATCCCGACCGGGTCTTGAAGGGGACGATCAGCGACATTAGCGCGGTGCTCGATCCCGTCATTCGGACCGCCAAAGTTCGCATTCAGGTGGAGAACCCTGGATACCTGATGCGACTCGGCATGTTCGCCACCGCGACATTCCACGGCAGAAAGCTGGAGATGAATACCTCCGTGCCTGCCTCCGCCGTGCTGCATCTGCATGATCGCGACTGGGTCTTCGTTCCCGCCGGCGACTCCAAATTCCGCCGCGTCGGCGTACAGGGCGGAGTCATGCTGCCCGGCAACCTGCAAGAGATTACCGCCGGACTTGAGCCCGGCCAGCAGGTCGTCTCCAACGCCCTCGAGCTCGAAAATTCGGCGGACCAATAGATGATCAGAGGCGTCGTTGATTTCGCACTGAATAACCGCTGGCTCGTCCTGGGCTTTGCAATCCTCCTGTTCGCCTGGGGCATCGTCTCCTTCCACAATTTGCCCGTGGAAGCTTATCCCGACGTCGCCAACAACTACGTTGAAATCATCACCCAGTGGCCCGGTCGCTCTGCCGAGGAGGTCGAGCGCCAGGTAACCGTGCCTATCGAAATCCAGATGGCCGGTATCCCACACATGCAGCACCTCCGGTCGTTCTCCCTGGCCGGCCTATCCGATATCAAGCTGATCTTTGACGACGACTCGATCAATGACTGGAACCGCGAAAAAGCCCTGGAACGGCTAACGCAAGTAAGCCTGCCCGCCAACCTCCAGCCGCAAATCGGGACCGACTGGAGCCCCGTCGGCCAAATCTACTGGTACACGCTCACCAGCACCAATCCGCAATACGACAACATGGAGCTCAAGTCCATCGAGGATTGGCAGCTCGAAAAGCAGTTCAAGTCTGTTCCCGGCGTTGTCGACGTCGCCAGCTTTGGCGGTATGACCCGCGAATATCAGGTGCGCGTCGATCCCGACAAGCTCGTGTCCTACGGAATCAGCATCGGTCAGGTCGAGCAGCAACTCGCCAGCAACAACGTCAACGGCGGCGGCGAATTCATCGAGCAGGGCCAGCAGCAGATCAACGTCCAGGAAGTCGGCCTCGTCACCAACGTCCAGGACATTGAAAACACCCTGCTGAAGAATTCCGCGGGAACGGCGTTGCATCTCCGCGACATCGCGACTGTCGCGCAGGGGCCAAAAATCCGCCTCGGCCAGATTGGCAAGGCCATTCACAAAGTCGACGGCAAGATCGTCGACCTCGACGACACTATCGAAGGCATCGTCCTGCTGCAAAAAGGCGACGACTCCGACAAGGTCCTCGAAGGAATCCACGCCAAAGTCGATGAGCTGAACAATCACTTCCTCCCCCCCGGAGTGAAGATCGTCCCGTTCCTCGACCGCAGCGACCTGCTCCATTTCACCACCCATACGGTGCTCCATAACCTCGCCGAGGGCATCATCCTCGTCGTGATCATCCTGTTTTTCTTCCTCGGCAATATCCGGGCTGCGCTGATCGTCTCGATCACCATTCCCTTCGCGCTCTTATTCGCATCGATCTGTCTCGACCTTCGCCATATCCCCGCCAACCTGCTCTCGCTCGGCGCGCTCGATTTCGGCATGGTGGTCGACGGCGCTGTAGTCATCGTCGAGAACGTCGTTCGCCATCTCAACCGCAAGAACGACAAACATCTGACCGTCCTCGAGCAAATCCGCGAGGCCACCCACGAAGTCCAACGCCCCGTCTTCTATGCCATCGGCATCATCATCACCGCATATCTGCCGATCTTCACCCTCCAGGCGGTCGAGGGCCGGCTCTTCCGTCCCATGGCCTGGACCGTCGCCTTCGCCCTGCTCGGCGCGCTCATCTTCTCCCTCATCCTCGCGCCCGTGCTATCCAGCTTTCTCTTCGCCAAGGGCGCTAAAGAATGGCACAACCCCATCATGGCGTGGCTCACGGACCGCTATCGCCACGCCGTAACCTGGGCTGTCGAGCATCGCTACGTCACCGTCGGCGTTGCCGTCTTGGCCCTCTGCGTCACCGCCTTCCTCGGCTTTGGCGGAGTGATCGGATCGGAGTTCCTCCCCCACCTCGATGAGGGCGCTATCTGGGTGCGCGGCACGCTCGCTCCCAGCACTGGCCCCACTGAAGGTATCGCGGTCATGAACCAGGCCCGCATTATCCTCGCCGGTTTTCCCGAAGTAACCCAGGTCGTCAGCCAGGTCGGACGCCCCGACGACGGCACCGACACCACCGGCTTCTTCAATACTGAATACTTTGTCGATCTCAAGCCGAAAGACCACTGGCGTCCCGTCTTCGGTCAGAATAAAGACGAACTAATCGCGGCCATGAACCGTGAGCTTGAGAAAATGCCGGGAGTTATTTGGAACTTCTCCCAGCCCATCTCCGATAACGTCGAAGAAGCCGTCAGCGGCGTTAAAGGCGAACTCGCAGTCAAGCTCTACGGTGACGATCTCAAAACCCTTGAAGCGACCGCCGACAAAGTGGTCGACGTGATGAGCAAGGTGCGAGGCGTCGCCGACCTCGGCCTCTTCCGCGTCATCGGTCAGCCTAACCTCAACTACACCGTCGACCGTGCCGCCGCCGCACGCTTCGGCATCAACGTTGCCGATGTGCAGGATGCGATCCAAACCGCGGTTGGCGGCAACGCCGTCACCCAGGTGCTCAAAGGCGAAGCCCGCTACGACCTCGTCGTCCGCTACCAGAAGCCGTATCGCGACACTCCCGAAGCCATCAGCGACATCCGCCTGCTCTCGCCCTCCGGCGAACGCGTCTCCCTCGCCCAGCTCACCACCGTGAAAACCGAAGACGGCGCCGAAGAAATCTATCGCGAAGCCGGCCAGCGATACGTCGCCATCAAGTACAGCGTCCGTGGGCGCGACCTCGGGAGCACTGTCGAAGAGGCAATCCAAAAAGTCAATGCTCAGGTAAAACTTCCACCTGGCTACAAGTTTGACTGGGCCGGTGAATACGAAAGCCAGAAGCGTTCTTCGAAACGTCTCATGCTGGTGCTCCCGGTCACGATCATCATCATCTTCGTGATCCTCTACACCATGTTCAGCTCCGGTAAATGGGCGCTGCTCATCCTCGCGAATGTGGCCATGGCGCCGCTCGGCGGCATGCTGGCGCTCTTGCTGACTCATACCAACTTCAGCGTCTCTTCCGGTGTCGGTTTTCTCGCCCTCTTCGGCGTGTCAGTGCAAACCGGCGTCATCATGCTCGAATACATCAACCAGCTCCGCGTCCGCGGTCGCTCCACCGAAGAATCAGCAGTCGAAGGCGCGGTCCTCAGGCTCCGCCCAATCATGATGACCATGCTCGTCGCCACTCTCGGCCTGCTGCCTGCGGCGACCTCGCACGGCATCGGCTCCGATTCCCAGCGCCCTTTCGCCATCGTCATCGTCGGCGGCCTGCTCGCCGCTCTAAGCATCAACGTCTTCCTATTGCCCACTCTTTACGTGTGGATTGCAGGAGAGGGCGACGTCCTGCCCACCCCGGAAACGGAGTTCGAAAACTAATGCAGAAACTTCGTCTCCATTTACGAACCAATCACAAATGTGGGTGCCCCATCCTTGGCAAGGCTTTTGTGTCAAGGGTGGGATTCACCAGTCTCCCGGCCTTGGTCTTAATCGCATTTCTAGCCGCGGGGGCCGCGTTTGCGCAGACCACCGCTGCCCCCCTCACCTTGCCGCAAGTTGTCGAACTCGCCAAAGCAAAAAACCCGAACCTTCTCGCAGCGCAACAAAACCTGCTCTCCGTCCAAGCGCAGGAAATTCAGGCAGCAGTTCGTCAAAACCCCAATCTCGCCGTAACCGGAACCAACGTTACACTGCCCCAGTCGAATCCCGCCGGGCCCTATAACTACAGCGCCCAGCTTTCCCGCCTCTTCGAACGCGGCGAAAAACGCCGTTGGCGGCTCGATACGGCTCGCTCCACCACCGACGAGACGCGAGACCAATACAACCTGCAGGAACAGCAAACGATTCTCGCCGTCAAGCAGGCCTTCACGTCCATGCTGCTGGCAAAGGCCGCACTGAAGCTCGCCCAGGACAACCTCAAGGATTTCAGGCACGAGTTGGACATCAGCAAAGCGCGCTACGATGCAGGAGACATTGGCAAGATCGACTACGAGCGTCTCGACCTGCAGCTGGCCCAGTTCGAAACCGACGAGTCCAGCGCCGAAGCGACGCTGCGACAGACCAGCTATCAGCTCCAGACCCTCATCGGCAGCGACCATCCCAATGATTCCTTCGACATCGCCGGAGACATCGTTCCGCCTGCTCTTACCTCGTCGCTCACCGACCTCGAACAAAAGGCCCTCGCCGCCCGCCCCGACTACAAAGCCGCGCAGGACGCCATTCGCGTCGCCGACGCCGGCGTTAAGCTCGCCTACGCCAACGGCACGACCGACCCCACTATCGAGGGCGAATATGACCGCGCCGGTACCTATAACTCAGCGGGATTCAACATCAGCATCCCTCTGCGCATCTTCGACCGCAACCAGGGCAACAAAGAGACCAGCAAATACGTCGCGCAGGCGAGCAGATTCTCCGAGATCGCCGCCCGTAACCAGGTCTTCTCCGACGTCGACCAGGCGTACGTAGGCTACACCACCTCGAAGGTCCTCGCCGACCGCTACAACGGCCATTACCTCGACGAGGCGAAAGATGTTCTCTCCATCGCCCAGTTCGCCTACGAACACGGCGGCATCGCCCTGCTCGACTATCTCAACGCCATACAGGATGACCGGACGACCACGCTCAACGCGCTCAACGCCTACGCCCAAACCTGGATGGCGATCCACCAACTAAGCTACGTCACCGCCACTGAAGTCGCGCCATAGCAAATGAGTTACAAATAACGGTGGTCGCTAACCTCGCAATTGAGCCACCATCAGTAAATGGCCGGAATGAGCCGCTTTGTTTTTCGACAGTAATCCGCATATTCCTTGCCAAACGCGGCTGACAGCGCGGCCTCTTCCACGTGAATTCGATAAAGCAACGCCACCGTGCACGGTACGATCACCAGGGCGAAACCGAGCCAGTTGAGCGTATAAAGACCGATCGAAACGAAAATCAGCAACAAACCCGAATAAGACGGATGTCGCACAAACCGGAACAGGCCCGACTTATAGACGGTCTGAGTGCTATGGATAGCCACATTCGCACTGAATGAATTGCCCAAAGAGAAAATGGCGGCCCAGCGAACGATAAGTCCCGCGACGAGTAACCCTACGCTGAGTGCCTGCACCCAAGATGCCCCCGCAAAGATATTCGGCGGGTGGGCCCGGCCAATCCAAATGCCCGCGGTCAGTGAGCCAACGATCGTCAGCCACAGGACTGCGAGCGAGCCGCGATCGCGCACATCGCCGCTGCTGCGGCGAGTCCGGGTCACGAACAGAATTCCAACCTCGGAAACTACCCAGCCCCAATAGAGGAACTGCCACAAAGTAGACAAAACCATCCGATTGTTCCTGAACGCTTGCTTGCCATGTCGATCAAGACATTGGCGAAATCTCAGGGTATAACGACCTATAGCTTCTTGTTGTCGACCTGATCGAGAAAAGTGTCGGCCAGCGGGCGGCCTCCCGCCAAACTGAAGTTCTTCACGTCGTGAAGCGCGAATACACCTCCACTCGGCGCAGTCGCAGCCTTGATCCGAAAAAAGTCCGCATCTACCACATCTTCCAGCACAAAAGCCGGGCGAACATCGGTCTTCAACGTAGTGATCTTGATGTCGCTGGCCTCCAGTCCTTTAACATGCCGAAAGTAAAAGCCCTGCGAAGGAGTATCTCCAAACATAGTCGGTTCGGGATACCCTGTCTCTTTCTCGGCCAGGGTCAGAGCAGCCTGTGCAGTTGTACCACCCCCCTCGTGCTCAATCTGGATGTTCGACAGCTTCAGGTCTTCGACCGCGTGCCCCGGTACTCCGCTCACGATCGAAGATATTTTCGATCGCGTACCCGAGGAGATTACATTCGAAATAGTGATCCGCTTCAAAGTGCCGACAGCCATTCCGGCTGGCCCCCGCATACGGCTGCCAAGCCTCAGAAATAGCGGAGCATCGATAACATTGCGCATGGAAATATTCGTGATGGTGACGTCCTCTAGCAAAGCACCGTCTTCCGACTCAAGCGCCAGGCCATGGCAGTCATAGAAAACGCAGTTTGAAATCGTGATGTTGCGAAAGCCTCCATTCGATTCAGTACCGCACTTGATGCGACCACATCCCCCAAAAGGCTTGAAGGTACCATCCAGCAGTGTTCCCTCCACCATCCCGCTGACAAAGCAATTGCTGATAGTCACGAACTCGGTGGTCCGCGCATAACCGAGCGCGAACGAACTCTTTGGGCAAATCCCGTCGTCATAAGGAGAATTCACACTGCAGTTAGAAACCCGAACGTTCCGGCAACAGTCGATGTCCATGCCATCGCGATTGGTATCGATCACAAGATTGTCGATCGTAAGGTTATCCACGCCCGTCGCAAGAATGCCAAAATGGCCGCCATGCAAAATCGAGAAATCGCGAAGGTTGACGTTATAGCAATTCTTCAAAGCGATGGCCTTGTTGGCAACCCCCGGAGTCTCCGCGGTCGGACCATCGGTGGCCTTCCATCCCCGGCTCAACCCCTTACCCCAGATCAACCCCGGTCCGAGAATCGAAATATCGTGAATGCCTTCGCCCCATATAAGCGAGTTATGCCAGTGGTTATGCCCATAGTCCTGGTAAGCCTCGATAGCGGGGTTCTGCGGTTCGGCCAGGTCATAACCTCCCGCGCCGCCAGCAGGCATCGGAGGCGCAGCCACGATAACTGCTCCCTGATCGAGATACAGCGCCACATGACTCTTCAGGTGGATCGAGTAAGACAGATAAGTTCCAGCAGGGAAGAATACAGTGCCACCGCCGCTAGCTGCGGCGGCATCGATAGCTTTATCGATGGCAGGAGAGTCGATGTTCTTGCCGTCGCCAACGGCGCCGTACGACTTGACGTTGTATGTGCCGGCCGAGGTTTGAGTCGTTACAGGCACTGGAGCCTGGGCAGCTGCGGGCAGCCAGACAAAAGCGGACCCGGCAAGGCCAGCAGTAGCGATGCGAAGAAAATCGCGGCGGGGTGTGAGTTCGGTCGTCATTGTAAGGGCGCCTTCCGAGGATTTACTTCGCGAGTCTAGCAGCCTTCGCTCGCATCTCAAAAAAGGTGGATAGGGAAAGAGAGGAATCAACCGATACCGCATTGCCCGGCATCGCTACAAATGCAGATACCGGTCCGCCCCATAAACCAGCCCCAAAGTCACCAGGGCTATAAAAATCTCCCCGATGGCCCCGACAGCGAAAGGCTTCCAGCCTTGCTTGCCAAGATCGCGAAGGCTCGTCCTAAGCCCCACTCCGGCGAAGGTCAACAGAAAAGCCCATCGCGACAGGTTCGCCAAACTCGTCAATTGCGGCTTGGTGAAGTAGCCTAGCGTCGCCAACAAAGAAACAAACAGAAATCCCAAAACAAACTTCGGGAATTTCTTCCAGAGGAAGGCAGCTTTGTTGCCAACCACCTGCGCCTCACCGCGCGAAGCCCAATAAATGGCATAGGCAAGCACAACAAAGCCAATGAGCGCATTGCGAGTTGTCTTCGCCAGCACCGCCACTTTACCCGCCGCATCGGAGTAAAGCGCCCCCGCCGCCGTCGCCTCCGCCGTATTGTCGACCGCCAATCCAGCCCAAAGCCCATAAGCCTTGTCGCTCAAATGAAGCGAATGGCCGATCAGCGGAAATGTAAACAGGGAAATCGCGCCCAGAGCCAGAATTGCGGCAATGGCATATGAGGCATCTTCGTCATCGGCGTCGATAGCAGGCTTCGCCGCGATGATCGCCGAGACGCCGCATATCGAAGAACCAATTGCAAGCAGGGAAGTGAGCTTAGGCTTAAGGTCGAAGCTATGACCCAACAGGTGCATGAAGGCAAACGAGAGCGTGATCGCGATGCCCGCCAGCAGCAGCGAGATGCGGCCCAAATGCAGGACGTCGCCAAGCAGAAAGCGCGAACCAAGCAAGACGATGCCGGCTTTGAGCCAGAATTCGTAAGTCGCAACTCCCGCCTCGAAAATCCGCGGCACGCCAATCGTGTTAGCAATGACTAAGCCAATCACGATTGCCCAAAGAACATATTCAATGTTAGGGAAAACAATGTGGTTAGCCTTGGTGTAATGATTGATCGATTGCTCGATGAATTTTCCCGCATACCCCACGACAGCAAGCAACAACAGTCCCGGAATTAGCAAAACGATCTGCTTCCCAATGCTCAATCGATGGCTAGGCGGTGCGGCGATCGTGGTGGCCATGTGGTTCTCCTAACTTGGCATTCAGTATCTGTTCAAGGCAAACGCACGTGCTGGATCACCATGTAATAGCTGGAAGCAGATTGAAATGGACCAGCAAGGCGAGGACCAGCGAGAGGCCCACCGCATAGATATCCAAAGAGAGTCCGCGCTTTGAGTTGGCGTTGGTTTCCGGCATACTTTATCTCCAAAGGATCACTTAGTAATTCAGGATTTGACTGCAATAAGATCCGCTACAGCATCATTTGTCGCAATAACATCGCGCACCGCCCATCCGGCGATCAACAGGCTTGGAGCAATCGCTGGTTCACCGCCGCCGAGAGCGGCAAGCGTTGTACTGTGCACCTCTTGGCCACGCTGCCCCGCGCGAGACACCAGCACGCAAGGAAAGTTCGGTGGCAGTCCCTCATCGAGCCATTCCGCGGCCAGCAAAGTCAAATCTCGCCCCGGCATGTAAACGACGCGAGTAGCATCCTCCAACTGCGGCAGCGGCGATTGATTATGTGATTGCGCGTGATGCCCGGTCGAGAAAATCAGGTTGGACGCGCTATTGCGATCGGTAAGCGACCGCTTGATCGCCGCCGCAGCCGCAAATGCAGAAGTAATTCCAGGGACGATTTCGAACCCGACCCCAGCTTCGCTCAGTGCGGATATTTCTTCAGTAGCGCGGCCAAAGATCAACGGGTCTCCGCTCTTGAGCCGAACAACGCTGCGGTTTGCCCGAGCATGCTCCACCATAAGTGCATTGATCTCCTCTTGAGTGATGTTCTTCTTTCCGCAACGTTTTCCCACGTTGACGATCTCCGTGCCCGGCGAGGCCAACTCCAGGATCGCTTTAGGAACCAGATCGTCATGCAAAATGACTTCGGCTAAACCAATGAGGCGCACAGCCTTCACTGTCAGTAAGGCTGGATCTCCAGGGCCGGCGCCCACTAGATACACCGTACCCGGTCGTACATGTTTTCCTACCCTTGTTTCACTATCCGCGGGAATCGGTCGTATCGCCAACTTTCGCGAAGGGCAGTGCTGCAACTCACACACGCTGCGCTGCGCAAGCTGATGCAACAGAGCTTTTCTCCCATCGCCCCGCGGATGTATATCGAGCATTTCGCGGCGGAGTTGGCCCAAATGCCCCAGCCACGCACCCAGGTCCTCTGGCAGCCCTTCCTCAATCTCGCGGCGCAGCCTCTGCGCGACAGCAGGGCTCTCGCCAGAAGTAGAAATCGCGATCTGCAGATCGCCACGGCTGACCACCGATCCAAAATAAAAATCGCAGTTCGGAATGTCATCGACACTGTTACAAATAATATTGCGCTCGACGCAACCCCTGTAAACCGAAGCGTTGACCTCAGAAGAATCAGTCGCCGTGATGACCAGAAAGTTTCCGTCCAGATCGGCTGCTTCAAATCGCCGCTGAATCCAAACGATCTCTCCGCTCGCAGCCAGCCGCACAAATTCTTCCCTGGCTTCCGGTGCGACAACCGTCAATCGCAGCTCGGTCTTAAGCAGGCTGCCAAGCTTCTCCAGCGCAACATTACCGGCACCGACCAGCAGGCAACGCCGCCCAATAAGTTTTAGAAAAATCGGCAGCATACTCATCAATCAGCCACTCCATGCGGCACCAGCCCGCTCGGCAAGTCGCGTTCGACAGGAGCGACAAATTCTCCCGCAAGATGCGCGCGAAGTTCGTCATTGGCATATCGCCCAAACCACGCCCGAAGATTTTCACCATGAAATCGGCCAGCAAGGTATTGCCGAAGCAGCCGTTCAATCGCTTCGGGAACCAGCGGCGCTGGGCACCGGTAGCCAACCGGTCGCGCAATGGCCGCATGCTTGCCCACCGCTCCGCCCACGCAGAAGTAATAGGCGTCGATAAGTTTGCCGTCCTGTTTGATCTTCTTGCCTTCGATCCCAATGTCGGCGATCCAATGCTGTCCGCAGCTATTCGGGCAGCCGGTAACGTGCAGCTTCAGTTGCTGATCAAACTCCGGCAAACGCTCTTCAAGTTCGTCGACCAGCCAACGGGTGAACCCCTTGGTTTCCGTGATCGCCAGCTTGCAGAACTCAGTGCCCGTACACGCAACCGCGCCCCGCCAAAACGAGCTGCCCTCGACTTCTAGACCTATCCGATGCAGTTCGCGGGCAAGCTCCACGGTCCGGTCGGTCGGAATATCGATGAACAACAAATTCTGCGACACAGTCGCCCGCAACGATCCGCTGCCAAAATGTTCAGCCAGTTCCGCGGCGGCCTCAAGCTGTTCGCCCGTCAATCGGCCCCGAAGCACCGACGCCCCGACATAGCTCAATCCGCGCTGCCGTTGCGCATGAATCCCCGCATGATCGCGATAAATATCGTCGGGAATTTGTTCCGGGACTCCAGGTAGCAGTAGAAAATCAAGCCGCGACTGAAGCTCGTCGAGAAAGCCCTCCGCGGTCCAGCCCCCTTTCAGAAAGAGATGCTTCAGCCTCGCGCGATCGCGGCTCTCGCGAAGTCCCTGCTGGTCGCGAAAAATCTCAGTGATCGCGCGGATCACAGCGACCGCCTGATGAGGCAGGATGAACGCATCCAGCCTCACCGCCAAATGCGGATCGGCGGAAAGGCCACCGCCCACGCGCAAGGAATAGCCAACCTCATCGCCCCATCGCACAGCGGTGAGCCCGATGTCATTGATCTCCGGATGGGTGCACCACGACGGGCAGCCGGTCACCGAAATTTTGAACTTACGCGGCAGGTTGTAGAAATCCGGATTCGCCGTCAAAAGCTCGGCGATCTCAAGCGCCAGCGGCGACGAGTCAATAATCTCATCCGCCGCCACCCCTGCTAGCGGGCATCCGGTTACGTTGCGAACCACATCCCCGCAGGCGCCCTTCGGCGATAGGCCGACAGCACTCAAGGCGTCGACCACCTCGGGCAGCGATTCGATCGTAAGCCAATGCAGCTGAATATTCTGCCGAACGGTAATGTCCGCCAGGTTGCGGGCATGTTTGCGAGTCAGCTCTCCGATCATCCGAAGCTGTGCCGCGCTGACGATGCCGTTCGGAATCCCGATCCGCATCATGAAGTAATCCGAAGCCAGCCCCTCGCCGCCTTTGCCGCCAGTCGCGCCGGCTCCGTCGCCCTGGGTGTAAATCCCCCACCACTTGAAATAGGCCGAGGCCCATTCAGGCACAACGCTGTTGCGGCCCTCCCGCGCAAAGGCGCGAACCTCGTCGAACGCTTCCCAGGGGTTCTTTTCGCGCTTGAGGCGCTCGATCTTCTGGGCTTTCGTCTCTTTGACCGGCTTCGTTTCTTCGACTATGGCGGATTGAGTCATTGTCCTCTTCGGGAGAAAACAGAAAGCCCGCGACAGCGTTAGCTGGGTCGCGGGCTTTCGGAAACCTTGGGATCGATCGGTTTTACAGGGTCAGGTCACCGGCGCTCGCGGAGTAGCGGACAGCGGCGACAACAGGTGTGACCTTGCATACCTATTGATAATAGGGATGGGTCGAACAAAAATCAAATCCGGCTTATGTAAGGGGGCGCATCAACTTGTCCGCGGCGACTGAGTTGAGTCGGTGGTATCGCCGCGGACCATGGGTGTTTCAACCTTCTTCTTCGCGCTCGCTATATCTGCTCCAGCCGCATTGGGTTAAAGCCAAGGGCGCCTATGACATACCAACCGGTTGCGCCAATGTGCAGGTAGGGGTAGTAGCTGAACCCAAAGCCGGTATTCAGATTACTGGTCGAGGCTGTCAAACCCGTTCCTGTAGGAATCGGCGTCCCGTTGACCGTTTGGACCGCGGTTCCCGCCAATCCCGCCAGATTATCCTGTGCTATCTGGCAGTTCTCAATCAATGCAAAGGCAAGCTCCAAGTCCCCGTGAAAGCCAGGGATGTCTTTATCCGCGGGCAGCCTTCGGAACAAGAGCGCTGCAATCAAATGACCAGTGCCTTCCAGCCAAACCGCGTCGGCATCGGAAGTTGGGTCTCCAAGGATCGTCCCAAGTTTGCTAAGGCTGGCATAAGTCATGCCGTTGACGCGGATCTTCTGCGTCCCGTAGCCCCAGCTATTGTTATAGGCAAAGCTGGTGTCGGTGGTCGAAAGGTTCGTCTTGACCCAGTCGATCGAGACGCCATAGGTCGAATTCTTGTACGCCAGGTAGGACCATGTATTCACATCTTCCGGGCTGTTGTTGTAGTTGGTGCTATTGTCGGGGTTCGTGCCCGTCCAGAAATGCCCTGATGGGCTATCGAACATAAACTCGACGAAGGCCTTTGCGTGCAGCGCTCCATTGGTCCAGGAACTGTCTCCAGTCAACTCCGCCAGCATGGTGAAGAACGCATAAATATCGATGTTGTGTTCGGTTGACTTATAGGTCTGGCCATTGCCATAAAAGAAGCCGCCCGGTGTCTGCGAATCGTCCCGATATCCCTTAATGAATGTGCCCGCCAATACCGCGCCATCGAGATACTTCTTTTCGCCGGTTCGGTGGTAGAGTTGCGCCAGCGCCATCCCCGGCCACGCAACGTCGCCCATCGCGCTCCCCTGGAAGTAGGAAAGACCCGCCGCTACATAGACCCCTCCGTTGTCGACTCCCGCATAATAGGCTTGCCAGAATCGGCCATCTCCCTGCGAAACATTTTGTTGGGCAAACAGAATGCCATCGCCAATCACCCGTGCGCGACCCACGTTGCCGCCCGCGAGATACGCCAGGGTCAGTACCGCGTTGTCGTAGATGAAGGCAGTGCTGTAAAACGTCCCCCCAGCGATCTGATCGCTGTAGCTTTGGCAAAGCCGGACCGTCGAGCCCTGCACATATTCGTCCATCATGAAGTCGAGGAACTTATAGGCGCGGTCGATCGACGACCGAACACACATTCCCGAACCATCTCTGGTCGAATCGGCCCCTGCGTTGCTGGTTGTTGCTGCTCTGGCGAGTGGGACTGCACCGGTTGAGGTCAATCCTGCGGTGGCGGCGGCGCCAAGGCCAATTTGCATAAGGCGGCGGCGCGATACTTCTGTTGTCATTGGTGGTCTCCTTTAATTGCTAGACCCAGAGCGAAGTTCACACGCAGGAAATCCCGCCGGGGAACGTTCTCTATTCCCCGAGGTTCTGTCGTGTTTCCTGCCGCTATCTTTTAGCGGAGGAGTTTCCACCCTGGATTTAACTGGCGGCCACTATAAACGCTTTTAATAAATCGCGTAAATAGCCGCTAAAGAACTTTGTAGTGACACTGCAAAGCAGAAGTACCAACAGCGGCTGATGATAAAAAGGCTGCCCGGAATATGGCTCTTTCAGTCACATGGAAGCTTGTTGCGGAAACGTGCCGCTGTTCAGGGAATTAAGCGGGAATCATATGATCGAGAAGCCTGCTTCAAGGCCGTGCTCAAGCGATTTCCAGGAGAAAGGTTGAAGTGGCTACATGATCGGAGGAACCTGCCGCTCGCGCTCCGCCGCGTAGTTGTCAATTGCGCAATACAGCTTGTTCAATGCATGAGCAGCGACGCCCGTCTTGCCCAGCAGGAGACGACAGTCAGCGGCAAGCATCCGCATCTCAATGAAGGCGTGACGAGCATGGCGAGCGAAGATGTAGTCTGCCATAGGCGTCGAGAAGAAGCGGTGCCAGTAGTAGACGGCAAACGGGCGCGGGAGCCAAGTGAAGAGTACCTTAAGTGCGAACGGGTGAACCGGGCGTCCGAGGACGCGCACCGCATTGAAGCCTTCGCGTACTCCATTGACCATAAGCTTCAGTACCGGCTGGTTGTGCCCTAGCTTTTCGCAGTCCCCTCCAGCGAGATAGATTGCACCACTTACGGCTGTCACGAAGAAGGCATGTGAACGCAACCAGGCATCCATGTCACTGTCTATACGGGTCCGAAATCCGGATGCGCGTAATGCATCCGCTAAAGCGCGCAGACGGGCGGTTGAGCTTCCGTTCGGTTCGCCGAGTGTTGTTGGTTGCTGGGCGATCACGGCATAACGGACGATATGGCCATCAAGCGTTCCGCCGGCTCCTGGAAACCCGAGCAAAACCCGGTCCGCTCCCAAAGCGCCGACCAAATCCGCCGAGCCGAGAGGATTGTTCAACATAAACAGCACAGTTGAGATGTTCCGGCTCTTCATGAGATCCGGCAGGATGCTGGATACCTGATCTCTCCTGACGGCGACTAGCGCGACATCATAGTGGTCCTCGGCGTCGAGCCGTTTGACGGTCGCTACGTGGGTCGTCGATTGCGCGCTACTCACGACATCCTCAAGCACTAGACCATAATGACGGATGTCCTCGAGCCTTGGGGAGCGGGCCAACACAGTCACCTGCTGCCCGGCCTCCTGCAGCCGGGCAGCATACAGCGTGCCAATAACGCCTGCTCCATAAACCAGGATGTTCATAGGCCGCTATCTCAGATGCAGCTAGCGGGCTTTTCGCCTCTTTCAAAAACCATTGGACGAGTTTGCCCTATGCCTTGCTCGACTTTGCTGCTTTCGCGATGAGCTCTTCGGTAAGTTTATGGGCGTTCATAGAGTGCTCGCGCGCTTGTTCGGAGAGTTCGTGAGCGGTTAGATGCTCTTCTTTACCGTGGGCGGTCGCGGCAGCGGTGTGCGCGTGGGCAGCCAGATTGTGAAGTTCTGCGGCTCGGTCGTGCGTGCTCTGTGGCATATGCTCTCCTAGGTTCGTTGAATGCTGTTATAGGAATAGTGCGGTCCGCCAGCCCTGAACAGTTCAAGAATCGCCAGGGGGCGGAGCTGCCCAGGTCTGTGCGGCAACGATTCAAAGCACGAGTTCCCGACGTTTGGCCCCATCAAAAATCAAAGGTCGCGGAAAGATAGACGCTCCGGTTCCCGGCCGACGATGGCCCAAAGAACCCGCCCGCCAGACTCTGCGATTTCAGGAAGAAGTTTTGCGGACATTCTCCATCGTTCTGCGCAGCGTTAGAACAAGTATCTCCGTTTGCCTGCGACAAACCGATGGTGCCGTTGGGGGTGCCTAGATTGGTGTGATTGAAGACATTGGTCGCAAAGACCCCCAGCGTCAAGTTGTACCTCCTGGCCGACGAGGCGTCCAGCCGTCCTGGTCCACCGGAGTTTCCGCTCAGACCGCGTCCGCCAAATCCCCCGCCGCCTCCCCGTGGCCCACCACCGCCGCCGGGGCCGTGGCCCTCGACTTTAGGTCCAAAGCCAATGACTTTGCTGGCCCTTAGGTTGAGGCTCACATTCGCCGGTCCCGTCCCGACGTTGTAAGGAATGATCTTCTCCGCGGTGCCGAACGGGTTGGTGTTCAGGCATCCAAACGGCGTCTGCACCACGCCAGTCTGGGTGCAACTCGCCGCATAAGTAGGCCGCGCATTGAATTGGTTATTCGCCGTTAAATCCGTTCCCGTCGTGATATTGAATGGCGTTCCCGAGTTCGCCGCCAGGAACGGCGAGAACGAAAAGCCCCACGGAGCGATGTAATTCCCCAGAATCACAAAGCGGTTGTGCACGTCGAAGCCGCTCCTGCCGTAATCGAGCCCGGGAAATTGCGAGACCGTCGGCACATAGCTGACCCCCGATGTGTCGGCGTGAGCATTGTTATAAGTATAGAAAGTAAACAAAGTGATCTTGCGCAACCGTGCGCTCGCTGTCGCGATCAACTGCTGTTGCCGATAGACTCCACCCGCCTGATACTGCAGATCGTTGAACGTTGGGGCAGGCAGTGGGGAATCCGGATACGTCCCAGTAAGGAAATTGTCCTCCGGAAAAGCAACGGCCCCGATGTTATTGGTCAAATACTGGTGAACGCCGCGTCCATAGAGGTAGGTGATATTCGATGTGACGTTCTTGGCAATCTGCCGATCGATGCCGATTGCCGCCGACATGTCATTCGCTGCTTTGAAATGCGGGTCGACGGTATAAATCGTCGGCGCTTTGGTCGTGTCCCCAAGACTCGGTGGCGGCACGGGGTTCCCTGGGCTGGTCTCCTGGTAAGGAGGATTCGTCACGATAAATGTCTGTTGATTCACACCGTTCTGGTGGATCGACTGGATGATATACGGAGTACCGGCATTTGATCCGAAGCTGTTCGGCACGGTGAATCGTTCATAGAACCACCCATATCCAGCGCGCAGCACCGTCTTGGGCGCCTTCTTGCCTCCGCCGTCCAATGCATAGGCCAGCGAAAATCTCGGCGCCCAGTCGTCCTTGTCATTGATGCGGTTCTGCGCCTCCCAGCGCAACCCATAGCTGAAAGTAAACCGCTGGTTCACCTTCCAGTCGTCCTGGTAAAACAACGCAGCGTCAAACAGAATCGCCCGCGCGGTGTATTCGTTGACCACCGTTTGGGTGTACGTCTGCGGCGTCTTGTTCAGATAGTCCGTCAGCGACTGAAAGGTATAGGAACCATTGGTTCCCGAATCGCTATAGTTGGCGTCGCGATACGCGCGCAGCCGCGTACCGAAAGACAGCGAATGACGCCCTTCGACGCCCGAGAAATAGTTCTGCAGTTCGTAGTCGTCCTGATGGTCCTGCACCGTCCCGGAATTATTACCCCCATCGCTGAATGCGCCTTGCACGCTCACCGAAGGCACGAACGAAACTGCGGCTTGCTCATTACGAATTCGCCGGTACTGGAAGCGAATATCATCCACCAGGTTTTTGCTCAGAACCAGGCTGTCGCTTATCTGGAGAGTGTTTTCAATGTTGTGTGTCCCATAGGCCTGTTCGGGCAAAGTCGTTTGGCCCACGCCCTGGCCCGACTGAACGGCCCGGTAAAAGTCATATCGCACTGTAAGTGTATTGTTCTGGCCCAACTGGAGGTCCAGACGCGGCGCAATATCGAGTCGGGTGCTGGGATTCGGGAAGGTCGTGTTCAACGTCTGCCCGCCCGGCGTTTCAGGCGTCACGCTGGCTGGGTTGATGGCGTCGATAATGCTCACATTCTGGTTATTGCGGGCAAACACGCTCATGAAATAGGAGGCCGTCTTGGAGATAGGTCCCCCGATATTTCCATCCATGTTCCATTGATAATACGGTGGCTCCGAAATCGTTTCCTGGGTCTGGCCTGGAAGCAGATTGGCGTTCAGAATAGGATTTTGTGCATTGAACGAAGAGTCGTTTCCCCGCGCCGACACATGCCCATGCAGTTTGTCGGTTCCTGGTTTCGTCAGGATTTCAATACGTCCATATCCCAGCCGGTCGAACTGCGCCGAGAAGGGGTTCTGGTTGATTCGGATCTCCCGGATCGAAGACTTCGGGGGCAACTGCCCGCCGGTAAAGCCGTCGATATAAATCTCCCCGCCATTCGGCCCCGCCGCCGGCCCGGCTAGTGCCTGCAGTTCGCTCGACAACTCGTCCGGATCATCGGACAACGCGTCCAGATCCTTGCCCTTGATGACCACCGCGTTCGCATTCGAGTCGGGGCTCGTATCTACCGTCGTCGCTTCGGCCTGCACCTGTACCTGCTGCTGCTCTACCTGAATCGCCAAAGCGATATTCAAGTGCAAAGAGCTGTTCGCGGAAAGCACGACCCCGGAGGACGAATATGTGGCGAATCCGCTCGCGCTCGCATTCACCGTATAAGTGCCGGGTGGCAATCCCCGAAGCGCATAAGCACCTCCGCCGTCGGAAACCGCTGAATAAGTCTTACCCGACGCCGAAATAGCATTCACCGAGGCATTCGGAATCACCGCCCCGCTGGGATCAGTCACCATACCGCGCAATGAGCCAGCGTTCGCAGGCGCGGGTGCGGGCGACACTGTTTGCGCCGATAGCCGAGTTGGCGTCCCGGCAACCGCCGTGGTCATCAGGGCAGGGATCAAGTAAATGGCAAATGAAAGTCGCTTCACGAAACCTCTCTTATAATTTCGATGTAAACAGAGCAGTCTTGCGGTTATTGAGCATCCTGCCCAGGCGCGCTCCCGCCAAGAGACCATGAGGCGGAAAGAACGCTCTGGCTGGCGCTCGGCGACGCCTGCAGCAGAGGCTCGACTCCTGCAAGCAAGGTGATTGCGGTAGCCGCGCCACCTGATGCGGCGCCCTCGGTTGTCAGCACCATGACCGCGTCTCCGGCCTTAAGATCGGCGAGTTGAACTGTAGGCGCGCGGTTCAGCATCTGCTGCAAGTTCCCGCTACGCTGTCCGCCACCCCCCTGGCCCCCAGAGTCTCCTCCGGCCGCCGGAGGCGCCCCCGACGCATGAGCTGCGCCGGCCGAACCTCCGGGACCACCCTGGGTGCCAGCCGCGCCAGCCGGTCCCGCTGCCCCGCTGCTGCCGCCCTTCAGCCGCGCCGCAATCC